>ERZ1292625.589-Hain-H41-01um-R1-589-length-52502-cov-11_pt1 | contig 52502 bp, 59 predicted proteins | sample MGYA00564400_ERZ1292625 | MGnify/ENA primary metagenome ERZ1292625 (study PRJEB36523, sample SAMEA6512639) | groundwater metagenome | collected 2019-01-08 | study: AquaDiva: Metagenomics assemblies of 32 groundwater samples | reverse complement strand
AGCTTCTTATGTTTCATCATTCCACCTCCTTCCATACCTCAGGAAGTGAAATGATACTACGTCATGGGGTTGCGATCGTTTCTAGAACTCGTGAAGCAAAGCCGTATGGAAAACTTACGAATCAAATTTCTTCCGAACAAACAGAAAGAATTTCTAGACACGGTTTATAGAGTAAGCGGTTTAAATACAGATCGATTGGCAGAATTTGCAAAAATTCATCCGCGTAGCTTCAGGGATTGGAAAAGAGAGAGACTAACAATGACTCTCTTTGCTGCAGAACTTTTCTGTGAGATGTTTAAGATTTTTCTACCGGAGGAAAAAGCATCTTTAATATCGAGGTGGCAAAAAACTAAGCAGGCGGCAAGCAAAATTGGAGGAATTGAGCGTTTTAAAAAACATGGAAGTCCCGCAACAGAGGAGGGGAGAAGAAAAGGTGGAGCAAAAGCGCTCGCTAATTTTCGAAGAAACGGAATTATACCAAGAGTTAAGACGTATAATCAACCCGCCTTCTGTAAAGAGCTAGCAGAATATGTAGGAATTATGCTTGGAGACGGTGGGCTAACACTAGGACAGTGTACGGTTACTTTAAATTCTATAGCAGATAGGGAATATATAAATTTTGTATCAAGTTTTTCGAGAAAATTATTCGGTGAACCACCGAAACATTTCCAGAAGAAAGACTGTAATGCTGTAGCCTTATATTACAATGGATCATCTCTGGTAAGATATCTTTTGCAAATAGGATTAAAAATTGGCAACAAAGTAAAACAACAAGTAGATGTGCCAATTTGGATATTGGCAGAAAAGAGTTTTAGAATCTCTTGTTTGAGGGGACTCATGGATACTGATGGGGGAGTTTTTCTTCATAGATATAAAGTAGGCGGGAAGGAGTATAAATATAAAAAAATCTCATTTTCAAATCGCTCAGCTCCCTTGCTCTTATTTGTTAAAAATACACTAGCAGAATTAGGATTTACTCCAAAAATAATAGATAAAGTAGAAAATAAGAAGGTTTGGCTGTATAATACAAACGAAGTCGAGAGATATCTAGAAGTAGTAGGGACTCATAATCCAAGATTGTTAAAGTGGAATGGAGGGTGACTCAGACGGTCACGAGACAGGTTTGCTAAACCTGCAGGGCGAAAGTCCTGAATGGGTTCGACTCCCATACCCTCCGCAGTGTGGATCTGCTCGATATCATTTTCCCAAAATATTGCATAAATTGCCGGAAGCTCGGAGATTTTCTTTGCGCCAAATGCTTTACTTTTCTTTCCTTTGATGTAGATAAAATTTGCGCGGTCTGCAATCTTCCTTCTTTCAATGGATTTACTCACCCAAAGTGTAAAAATAAATACACAATTGACGGTGTTTTCTCAAGCATTTCTTATAAAGGAGTTGCGAAGAAAATGATAATCAAGTTCAAGTATGACCCATATCTTACCGGAATTAAGACAGTTTTATCAGATTTATTTTATGAAGGGCTTATTCAAAAAGAAGAGTTTCATAAAGTTCTGGATTCCTCAAATGCAATTCTAGTTCCGATTCCGCTTTATCATGCGCGTGAGCGGAAGAGGGGGTATAACCATGCGCATATTTTAGCCCAAGAATTATCTGAGAAATTAAACTTACCGCTTCTTAAAGTCCTCAAAAGAATTAAAAATACCAAAACACAAGTTGATTTGGGAAAAGATGAGAGAAAGAAAAACCTTAAAGATGCTTTTGCCATTGATATTAGGTTTGAAAAAGAGATTAAGAATAAACAAATCTTCTTAGTTGATGATGTTTTTACGACCGGATCAACACTTCTAGAAGCAGGAAAAATCTTAAAAAGAAACGGAGCAAAGGACGTCTGGGGTCTTACTTTAGCGCGCGGTTAATTGTTTAACCGGGGATAATCCTTGTGGAATTCCTCGTTGTTTATTTAGTCTTTTCGCAAATCTCCCAATGGTTATTCTCGTGCCCTTTATTGATCCTTCTCTTGCCACTGAGGTTGGTTGTAGTTTAGCTAAGTCTCTTTGATATTCCTCTGGTGTTCGGGTATCTGGTCTGTATACAGGCGTTGCTCGGTTTGGACCTTTTGATATACCTATTCTTCTTTCCATGAGCTCATTTTAGCACTAAAGAATAATTTGTCAACAGCTTAGATTGACTTTTGGCTTCAAAATATGCTATAATCTAGCCCTTGGGGATGCATTGCATCGACAGGATTGTACTTTAAAAACTGCAAGCCGACTTTGATGACAGTCGTAAAACAGAGTCAAAAAATAAATGCTGGAAGAGATTCTAGCCCGAGATACGCTTATGCACTAGCTGCTTAAGCATGTCGAAGTGTCTGTAAAATCTTTCTCAACGAGATTTTATAAGGCATAAATAAAGTTGAGCTATAGATAAGAAGTTGGTTGGCTTTTTATCCGAACTTTCAACCTTTGCAATATTTGTTTCCTTCTGGTTGGGGAGAATATTGCGAGATTAAAAATCAGATAAGCTTGTAGACGTTTTTACTTTACCTTCTTGGACTCGAGCTCACTACTCGACATCTCCACAAATAGTCCTATAGCTTGACGGCTAGCCTCGTATGTGGTATACTCCGCAAGTATGACAGAGATTCCAACCAGTCATTCACGAGGAGCTGGTGAAGTATCGCCTCCCTCTGAGAGACCAAAAACAAAAATTGCTGCTGTTAGAGAGCAACTGCAGGCTAACAAAGATGTATATTTTGCGGGAGAAATACATGATTTTCATCCAGATGCTCCCAATGTTGGCTACTGGACTGAAACAGTAAGTATGATTGTCGCTCCTACAAATCCCCAATTTGATGTTGATAAGCTAAATGTTTATATGGATGGTTTAATTACTGAAGTTGACTTATCTGCAAAAGACCGTGCCTATGAAGAAAATGATGGAGGAATACATCTCGGCAAGCTATATTATGATGAAGCTATTGGCTTGATACGAATTGAGAGAACTGAAACAATCGAAACAACTGAGCTAGAAACTGTACAGCGAGCTGGTAAGAAAGTCGGAGAAACAAAAGCTGAAGAAATAAAGCCGTTACAAAGAAGAACCTGGGTTAGAGTTTATCCCGATACTCTTTCAGCCCATGAAGTATACGAGTATGAGCAAGGGGTAATAAATGGAACTATTGAACCAAATTCGATTCACGGTTATACACAACATTGGCTTAGAGGAGAACAAATAAGAGAACTTAAGGCACAGCATAGTCGTGGTCCTGTATCTAAGGTAATAGGTTTTCTTCAAAGAGGCAAATAATAATCTTGTTCCAATACTTCCTTGTGATAACTCTATAAATTCCTCAAAGCGAAGCTAGGTTCATATTCTGAGGGCGGGGATACCATTTAAAGACATACTCTTCAATCTGATTCCACTTTATTCCTGAAATGTCCACAAATAGTCCTATAGCTTGACAAAATCCTCTTTTTGTAGTAAAATTCAACGATTATGAGTACCGCAGAAGGCGACAAAAACTACCATAAAGCATTTGAAAAGTTTGAACAAAAAGCAGACCAATTACGCAGAACAATTGAGTCTGTGGATAAAGCTCAGTCATCCTTCCTGGATACCGCTGAAAGAGTTGGGACATCTTTACAAAATAGATATGACGCTGCTCTAAATCGTCTTTTATCTCAGGGTAGGGCACCGTCTGGAACAATTAAGTACAGATTAAGCGATGACATGCAAACTGTATTTAGTGTAGAAACGCCAAACGACCCTGAGCTCAACATAATAGTAAAACCAGTTGCTCCTGCAAAAAGTCCTATCGGAATGTCTTTGTTAGGACTTCCACATCCTTTAGCTACGGCAAGATAAGATTCCAATACTTCCTAGTGATATTCTTCTAAATTCCTTAAAGCGAAGCTAGGTTTGGTTTCTAAAGGAGAGGTTTAATAAGGCTCAGCAACTGTTTCTATTTCTTCAAGACTATTCACACCGTCTATAAGGCTTTCTGCATCATCATAAGACTTTGCATTATCAATCATATCATTTGCCTCTTCAATATTTGAGTTCGCTTCTTCAAGAGCTGTCTTATAGCTCTCTGATACAGCAGTTTCTGCGTCATATTCGTTATACCAATATTCAGCATTTTCGCCTTCATATTTACCTGAACCTGAGAATAAGAACCAAACAATTCCTATGATTATTGCTCCACCTATAAAAGATCCAATAGAATTTCCGTTGTCTTCCATATACTATGCCAGATTTGGTTATGAAGTATATCAAATAGTATCATTAACTGCAAGTACTCTGGGAGCAAAAGTAATAGGCATTTTCTTTTTTGATGAACTATTGAGTTGTAGTTTCTCTGGTGCTATAGTAGTAAAACTTATGAGTTATAATTTACCGGCTACTCTCAATAAAAACTTTGAAAACCTCAAGAAAGTAGACGAAAATGGCACGGAATACTGGACAGCTAGGGAGTTGATGATAGTGCTTGGATACGCAAATTGGCAAAATTTTGAAGAGGTTATAAAAAAAGCACAAGTAGCCTCAATTAAGAGTGGACAGTATGTGGATAATCATTTTATTGATGTCAGTAAATTGGTTACCGTAGGATACAACACTATTAGAAAACTTAAAGACTGGAAATTAGATAGATATGCATGCTACTTAATTGCTCAAAATGGAGATTCCAAGAAACCCGAGATTGCTTTTGCTCAGACATATTTCGCAGTTCAAACAAGAAGACAAGAGGTTTACGACAATCTGTCAGAAAGCGAAAAGCGCCTGTTTACACGCAATGAAGTATCTGATCACAATAAAAAACTTGCTCGGGTGGCACAAAAAGCAGGAGTTAGGATGTTCGGAGTTTTTAATGACGCAGGATACAAAGGTCTGTATGGGATGCCTCTTAAAGAGGTTGAGAAAAAAAAGGGAATAAAAAAAGGAGAATTATTAGATAGAGCAGGTTCAACTGAATTGGCTGCGAATCTCTTCAGGATAACACAGACAGACGAAAAACTAAGAAAAGATGAAACAAGAGATGAGCAAGCAGCGATAAGTACTCACAATATGGTAGGGGGCAAGGTACGACAAACGATTAAAGAGATCGGAGGAGTACTTCCAGAAGATCTATCTCCTGAAAAGCATATAAAAGAGGTTAAGAAGGAAGTTAAGAAATTAAAAAAGGTTGATGTAAGAATGATTGATGACTAAACTGAATTATACTGTTCCAACACTCCCTTGTGATAACTCTATAAATTCCTCAAAGCGAAGCTAGGTTCATATTCTGAAGGCGGGGATACCATTTAAAGACATACTCTTCAATCTGATTCCACTTTATTTCTGAAATGTCCACTCTTCGCTCATGAGTTGGAACCTATGAGCTACGAAGTGGCAAGCCACACTTCTAAAGAAAAATAAAGTTGGCTAAATAACGAAGAGTGTCCCTACCGAAGCTTTATGCGAAGGGGGACATTTTTTGTTGTATTATTTATGTGTGTACTACGTTTATATTCTTAGATTAAAAGATAAGACTTATTATCATGGGTTTTCTACAGATTTGAAAAAAAGAATCAAAGCTCATGCGCAAGGATTAATCGCTTCCACAAAAAATTTAAGACCAATTAAGCTAATTTATTACTCTGCTTTTGAATCTAAAAAGAAAGCTCTAGAGTTTGAAAAATATCTAAAGTCTAGTTCTGGATTTGCTTTCAGGAATAAACGCCTAATTTAATTTCCGAAATGTCCACACTTCGCTCATTACTTTCAGTAATTAGCTTTGCGTGGTAAACCACAAACAGTCCTATAGCTTGATTTTTGGTTTGCTTTCTGGTATATTTCTTGCCATGACAGAGTTTCCAACTGGTAATGCACGAGGAGCTGGTGAGGCATCAGCTACTCCTGAAAGACCGAGAACAAAAATTGATACAGTAAGAGAGCTACTAAAAGCCAATCCTGATGTGCATCTTGCTGGAGAACTACACAAGTACGATTCATACGCTCCGCAGCGTGGATATTTTACCGAGTTTGTAAGCATAATCGTATCTCCAAAAAATCCTGAGTTTGATGTGGATAGATTAAATTCGTTTATGAAAAACTTAATTGCAGAAGTTGACTCAACTTCGATAGACAGAGCTCGTAATAGAATTGATGGTGGAATCGACCTTGGGAGATTGTATTATGATGAAATTATTGGAACTTTACGGACTGATAAAACTGAAGTAATCGAAACAACTGAGCCAGAAACAGTAGAGCTAGCAGGCAGAAAGGTGGGAGAATTAAAAACTACAGACCTAAGAGATATAAAAAGGCGAACATGGGTTAGGATTTATCCTGATACTTTATCTGCAGACGCAGTTTACGAATATGAGCATGGTGTAACAACTGGAGCAGTTGAGCCAGATTCAGTCCATTCATACACGGAAAATTGGCTAACAGGAGAACAAGTGAGAGAACTCAAGTCACGGTATAGTCGTGGTCCTGTGGCTATGGTTAAAGGCTTTCTCCAAAGAGGAAAATAATAATCTTGCTTCAATAGCCCCTTGCGATAACTTCCAAATTCCTTAAAGGAAAGCTAGGAGAGTTCTTGTTCGATGGAGCGCTGTATATCTTTTTTCTTTTTTGCTTCTTTTTTTTGATATTCTTTTTTACCTTTTCCAAGCCCAAGCTCCACCTTTATGAAAGCTTTGGTTGTATACATTGAAAGAGGAATGACCGAAAGATTGGCGCCATCAATACGCGATTTTATGGCTATAATTTCACTTCTGTGAAGAAGAAGCTTTCTGGTTCTTTTCTCATCATAGCCTTCGGGTCTTGCATATTTGTATGGAAAAATTTTCGCATTTATAAGATAAATTTCGCTTCCGATTACTTTTGCAAAACTTCCCGATAGATCAGCCATGCCTTGTCGCACAGCCTTGACTTCGGAGCCCAAAAGATTTATTCCCGCCTCAATTTTCTCAATAATCTGGTAATTTAAAAATGCCTTCTTATTGGTTATTTTCACGCTTTAATGATAGTGGAAAGAGGCTCAAAAGTAAAATTACTGAAGTTTAATAGAATATATTTTTCCGCCGGATAAAATATAAATGATTTCGCCCTGCCTGCCGGCAGGCAGGTCTTTTTCTTTTACTTCAAAATCTTTTGCATTTTTTAGAATATCTGTTTGGTATTGTGCCTGATATTCGCCGCTTTTATTTAGAACCACGATCCTTGAATTGCCGTTATCAAGAATATACACATTGTCAGTATTTGCATCTGTAAAAATCCTTGTTGGAGCAGACAGAGGATTATCAAGCCTTGTAATATTAAAGTTATCTGAAATTCCTTTCGTGAATTTCTCTATACTCCCATTAAGAAGAATCCAGATAGATCCGTCAATCGCAATTGTTTTTGCACTTGACAGATCCGGCGGAGATTTGAAGTAATTGGACTTTGAATAATCTGCACCTGCGAATTTATAAATTTGGTTTTCTTCCTTATCCAGTACGTAAACATTTCCGTTATATCCCGAAAGCCCTCCGATAGACGTGGGTAAATCTTCCTCCTCTATTATCGTTTTTTCTTTATTATTTCCCTTGTCGTGAGATACTACGCCCTTTTTTATAAAATAAATATTTTTGTCGTCTTGCGATATATAGTTCGTGTTTGTTTTGTTTACAGTTTGCAATAGTGGACTCGCGTCTTCTTTTTCTTCTTTTGCCTCAATTTTACTCACTCCAGAACTTTCCCCAAGTGCTTTTTGTGTTTTTTCTAAAAGTTCAAGAATTTGTTTCTCTTCTTTTGAATTTTTCGGAAACTTATCTCTATTTTCATTTAGAATTTTGTAAGCCTCTGAGAAATTATCCCTCGCAAGATTCTTGTTAAGTGTAAGCAAGCTTTCTCCTTCTTTAAACTTTTCAACTGACGGTTTATAAATGCTTTCAAAGAAAGCTTTATTTTTTGCTTCATTCTGATTTTTTACCGAAAGCACAACTATTACAAGGAAAAGAGCCGCAATTATGATGATGATTGTAAGTATTAGTTTCCGCGAGTGACTAATCTTTTTCAGACTTGGAACTTTTATTAGTGAGCTTAATTTTGCAATAAATGCGGGTAAATTAAATTTACTTGCGGAAGAACTTTCTTGTTTCTCATCTTCCATTTCTTTTTCATCCATGGTTTGCGGAACTGCCTCCTCCTGCTTTGCTTTATATTGAAGAATAATTGCAGCTGCTCCTCCCTTTTCCTCACGGTGAATTAAGGGAGCCAAGGCTTCTGCGACATCACTTGGAGATTCCTGGTCAAGAGCTTTAGTCAAAACACTGGAAGGTACAAGTTCTTTGAATTGTTGGGTTTGAAGAATTAAGATATCATCATTTTTTATCATCCCGGAAGATGCACCTATTTCTTCTTTTGAATCAATTAATACTCCAAATTCACCGCCTCTTTTAAGACTGACCCGTGCCTCTCCTTTATGAAATACGTAGATTATGTCTTTTACAATTGAAGATGCTAAGAATGAAGCTTCAACTTCTTCGGGGATTTTTTTCGAAGCTTCCTCAAAAGCCTTCTTTATAGAAGTTAGGTCTTTGGTTTCAAGACCAAAAAATTCCTGCTCGAGCGTTTCTATTACGTCTTTGCCAAGTATATTTAGAAAATCTTTCCCATCTTCTTCTGAAGCCTCTTTCGATAAAGATATTACCGCAAAAAGCTTTCCTGCGTTGTAAGCCTGCGACCACGAGGAGGCAGTGGGAGTTGCTGCAATTTTTGCAACCGAGATATTTTCACCATCCGGCATACTTTTACAGTATAACAACTGCCAAAAGAAAAAGCGAAATAGAGAAAATAATGCTCAAAATTGAAATAAACTTAAGAAGTGATGACGCATAAACATGGCTTATTATTCTGTTCATTGAATTTATTTGAGTAAACACAATAAAAAGAAAAACAGCGTGAAAAAAAATAAGAACCAAAAGTCCAATTTTAAAGATTATAAAGGAGCTTAGGATATTATTGAATATTTCAATGCTCATTTTTGTGTCTTTTGCCTATAAAATCCTCAATTAAATGGACTACTTTGTCAGGATGCGGGACTGCTTCAAGCTCAAATTTTCCTTCCTGTCCTGCAGTCTGAACTATGACATCTCCAAAGTGAAACAGTGATCTGATCGCTCCATTTTGGGAATAACTAACGTCCTGGATTAGACTATGCTGTGTTGTGGCAATGTTTTTAAAAACAAGCTCTACAAGGTCTATATCGACTACTCTTTTTGTTGTTATAAGTCCTATGTTGTAAAACCAGCTTACCGAGTTTACCAATATAAAAGTAAAAATTGCGGAATAATAAAAAATAAGAAAAAAAGTAATGAAGCGGGCGGGAATATTGAGAAGTGAAAATACATTAAAGTCCACAGAGGTAAAAAGATTTACCACACTAAAAATTAAGGGAACTAAGGAAAGGAGGATGGCTATGATTATCCAATCAAGATTGGTTATAAAATGCCTTCTAAGAAAAAGAAGTATCTTTTCGTCTTTTTCCTGATCAGTAAATGAAACACCGGCGGGGTCAATGCAATAGGCAGAGAAGACACCCATGTGTTTTTCAGATTTTTCAGGTTTAAGTTCTTCGGTGAATTTCTCAATTTTTTTGTCAGGAAAATCTTTACTTACTATTTCTCTTTCCGAATGTGTATCCTCGGTAGAGTCTTTTTTTGGAGAAGATGTTTTATGTTCTGCAACAAATATATCAGGCATGATGATAATATCAAAAATTAAATATTAAAAATAAAAAATCTGAGCTCATTTTTTTTCTATATTAAATAAAGGTCCGACAATTTGTATATTTGCTGGTGCTCTTATATTAAAATAATTTTTAAAATCAGATGCGGCAAAACTTACGCTTCCTGCGTCACCTGATAAAGAAACAGTCGAAGTTTTTCCGGATGAAAAATCTGCGCTAACTGTTATGCTTGAAACACTGCTAAAGGGATTACCTCCTCTGTTTTGGAGTTCTTGCTTCACTCTTGCCTCGTCCCATGTGTCTGTTCCTGCAGGATTCGGTTTGTCAGTTTGATAAAGATGTTCTTTTATACTTGAATCTTTTTGAACAAGAAGAAGGACGTTTACAATGTCAGCCACTTCATCCGATTTTAACCATGCGGTTTTGTTATATTGAGGGCGCGCACCCCAATCGCAGTAAAACCATGGGGATTCTCTGTCGTATGCCCGTTCGTTTAATTCAGCAAAGTTTGTTGGCGTACCTACTCTGCCGTCAAATTTCCCTAAATTCTGGATGTACCCTCCATGAGTCGATGCATATTGAGTGAAAGCAGGGGAGGCTCCATCCATTAGCACCCATCCTCTGGTCGCTTCAACCGCAGTATCCCAATTTCCTCCTTTTGGGTCCGGTTTAAAAACTTGGCATTGTTCGGATGTGCATATTTGTTTGGAGCCATTTCCAGTTACATTTAAGGCGTATGTACGGGCTGCCACAGCTTGTGCCTTTAATGCCGCCATGCCACCTTCATCGCCCCAAGAGTTTGGTACTTCATATATTCTTTTAACATAATCTTCAATTGCGCCAGACCATCCTGTGGTTGTTCTGATTTGAATATTTTGGTCGTAATCTGTCTTCAGGGTTTTACCCGGATAATATTCCTCAAGTATTTTTTGTTCGCCTTGGCCCTCTTTTGCTCGCGCGAACGCTCCGTATTGATTTAACCCATTTCTATGAGGAGCTCCATAGGAAAAAAATGCAATTCTTGGTGAAAATCCCGGGTCAATATCTCTATCATCAGTACAACCCCGAACGGATGTTCCAGCAGATCGAGGAATACCAAGACTTCCAAGCCTTTGGCTTAATATACTTTGCTGTTTTGAAGAAAGCTGGGCTATTTGGCTTGATAAAGTTTGCTGATACGATTTTGCGCCTGAAACTATTTTATCTAATTTATCCGATTGCACATCAAGGTCTGCTTTTATAGAGGCAAACTGTGCTCTTTCACGCTCGAGCTGAGTTTTTTTAGTTTCTAAATCTACAATCGAAAGAGCAATATTTGTGATAATCGCTTTGTCCTGATCAGTTGCTACTTTTTGGTAAGTAAGAATGTTAGTAATATCAGTGACTGAGGAGGAGGAAAGGAAAATATAAAGCGGGGAATTGTAGTATGATTTTATATAAAAATCCCTTACTGTTTCATTTAAGATCTTTTCCTGCTTTTCAAGATTTTTATAGCTGTCATTAATACTTTTTTCTTTATTTTCAATGTCAGCTTCTATAAAAGAAATTCTGCTTTTTATTCCTGCAACCTGTTTTTTTAAGTTATTGAGCTCTGATTCGAGAGGCTGAGTTGCTTTGAGTGATTCATTGAGATTCTTGGTAAGATCCTGGATTTGCTTGGTTATATCATCGAGTTCATCGGATGAGCTTTTGGGGACCTGGTAAAAGAGAGTTAGGATGAGTAAAACAGGAATTAAAACCAGCAAAAAAAATCTCTTCATGCTTATTTATTATAGCAGATTAACTCTTGCTAAAGGATGTTTTATATGATAGTATGAGGCAGAAATTATATGGACGAAAACCCATTTCCAGCTCCGTCTTTAGATAACAAGACTGCCTCGAAAAAAAGAAAAAGGTTCGTATTTTTATTTTTTGCAATAGTTTTTATTCTCCTTCTTATTTATGTAGGTTCAAAAGTTTTAGGCACAAATACGACCAATGAGAATGCGGAAATTACCCCGACCCCAACGGAGGAGTTTATAATCCCAACCGATACTCCTGCTCCCACTATCACGGAAGAAGTGACTCCAAGCCCAACTTCTAAGCCTACGCCATCTCCTACTCCAAAAACGTCTGTAAATTCAGTAGACAAAGTAACTGGGCTTGACAGGAAAGACTTGAAGGTTATTGTCCAGAATGGAAGCGGAGAAAGCGGTGTTGCGGGAAAGGTCGCCGATATACTCAAAGGACTTGGCTATAATGTTGTCTCAACAGGAAATGCAGATAATTTCAATTATTCAGACGTTACAATTCAGGTAAAAAGTGCGCAGAGCGATTTTCTCCCAATTATTAAAAAAGACTTAAGCTCAGAATATACCATTGGCTCTTCAACTTCCGATTTGCCTTCAAGCTCCTCATCTGATGCGGTTGTTATAGTCGGAAAATAATCCCGATTAAATCGGGATCGGAATTGACCCGCAAAATTCTTTTGTGTAGGATAAAGTTATGGATTCATTTGACGTTATTGCTGTTGGAAACGCCAAAGTAGATATTTTTCTTCAAATTCATGATACCAACAAGCACTTCCGCCTAAATCCCCAAACAAAAGAATTATGCATTAAATCAGGAGACAAAGCAGCAGTTGATAGTGCCTCGATTTTAATAGGCGGAAACGCTGCGAATGTTTCTATTGGAATTTCAAGGCTGGGTTTTAAAACTGCAATTCTTGCAGAAATTGGCTCAGATGAGTTCGCAGATAAAATTATTAATACATTAAATAGCGAAAAAGTCTCGGAAAAATTCCTCAAAAAAACACAATCAGCGTCATCGTTTTCAGTAATTATAAATTATCAAAGAGAAAGGACTATTTTTACAGAACATCTTGAAAGGGAACACGATTTTTCTTTTGAAAACCTTTCAGCAAAGTGGATTTATTTAACTTCTATGGGAAACAAATGGCACGATGCGTACAGAAAAACAGTTGAATTTGTTAAGAATAATAACATCAAGCTCGCTTTCAATCCGGGAACAAATCAACTCTCGGATGGAGCAGATGCATTAAGAGAAATACTTTCATCTTCTGAGATTGTTTTCTTGAATAAAGAAGAAGCGTGTCTTATTTGCGGAATTGAAGTATCAAATGAAGGAAGCCTTATTCCTCATTTGCTTTCGCAGGTAAAGAACAGGGGACCTAAGAAAGTTGTTATTACAGACGGCGGCAAAGGTGCAAGTATGATTGATGAGTCGGGGAAATTATATTTTAAAGAGCCGCGTACGGTTGAAATTATAGAAAGAACCGGCGCAGGAGACGCATTTGCTTCCGGATTTTTATCTGCCCTTATTATGGGAAAAGATTACGACACCGCGATGAATTGGGGAAGTGAAAACGCCGCCTCAGTAGTTGGGCAAGTAGGCGCAACAGCAGGACTTTTGAGAAAAGAAAATATTGAGAGTACATCCAATATTCATAATCAACCCGTAGCAACAATATGACGAATCAGCAGAAAGCACGTGAACTCTGGGAAAGGACAAAAAAAGAGAAGTTTGCAGTAGGAGCATTTAATATAGATAATCAGGAAACTCTGATTGCAATAGCCCGTGCGGCGAAATCTAAAAAAAGTCCGGTACTGGTAGAAATGAGTCAGGCAGAAGTGGATGCGATTGGACTGTCGAATGCACGTGATTTAGTGGATAATTATAAGCAGGAGTACGGTGTTGAAATGTATCTTAATCTCGACCATTCTCCTTCAGTTGAGAATGCTAAGAAAGGAATTGATGCGGGATTTGAGTTTATACACATCGATCTTTCTCAAGCCAAAAAAGATGCAACTGATCAGGAAATAGTCGATGCCACCCGGCAAGTAATGGAGTACGCTAAGAAAACAGGAGCTTTGGTCGAAAGTGAACCTCATTATTTTGGAGGAAGCTCAAATGTTCATAAAGAAGAAATTGACTACGAGGAAATTAAAAAAACTTTTAGTACTCCGGAAGGGGCTAGGGCTTTTGTTGATGCTACGGGGATAGATACTTTTGCAGCTGCTATAGGAAATCTTCACGGAAAATATCCTGTACCAAAAAAGCTCGATATAGAATTGTTAAAATTAATTCGGCAAGCTGTATCATGCGCGATTAGCTTACATGGCGGAAGCGATACTCCTGCACAATATTTTGTTGATGCAATTAAGGTTGGCGTAAGTAAGGTTAATATAAATTCAGATATGCGTTTTGCTTATCGTACAGAACTTGAAAAGCAGCTCCATGAACATCCTGACGAATATGCGGTAGTAAAATTGGAAGGTCCTATCATAGATGCAGTCCAGAAGGTAGTTGAGGAGAAAATTGATATGTTTGGCTCAGCAGGCAAGGCAATTGTATGAAAATATTTTTGGGAACGGACCACGCAGGTTTTGAATTAAAGGAAAAGATCAAGAATTACTTGCAAGATAAAGGATATGAAGTTGAAGATTGCGGAGCGTATGAATTCAATAAAGATGACGATTACCCTGATTTTATAGGTAAGGCGGCAGAGGGAGTTTCTACAGATCCGCAAGCTCGGGGGATCGTACTTGGTGGTTCAGGACAAGCAGAAGCAATGGTTGCAAATAAATTCTCTAATGTCCGCTGTGCACTTTTTTATTCCCCTGCAGTTCCGGTTTTTCCTGCGGACGTGACCGGACGGACGAGTGCGGATCCGCTTGAAATTGCAAGACTTACAAGAGAGCACAATGATGCAAATATGCTTTCTCTTGGAGCAAGATTTTTAAAAGAAGAAGATGTGATGAAAGTTGTTGAGATGTGGCTTGAAACGCCTTTTTCAAATGACGAGAGACACATTAGAAGATTGAGCAAGCTTAAGCAAATCGAAAATGGCAAGTAATATTATTATCCCCGGAATTCTTGAAGAAACTTGGGAAGAAATTGAGAAAAAGATCGAGATAGTTAAAGCTTTTACTAATAAAATCCACATAGATCTTATCGACGGAAAATTCGCCCCGCACACGACTTTTATGGATCCAGCGCCTTTTAAAAAATACAGCGGAGAAATTGAATTTGAAGTTCATATGATGGTCGAGGAACCTATAAATTATCTGAAGAGCTTTGCCGATGCAGGCTTCGTAAGATTTATAGGACAAATAGAAAAAATGTCGGACCAAGTAGAGTTTGTCGTTCAGGGTGAGCTTTTGGGAGAAGTAGGACTTGCGGTTGACAGTCCTACTCCAGTTGAAAAAATTGAGGTCCCAGTTGAAGATCTGGACTTATTATTTCTTATGACGGTAAAAGCTGGGGAGTCGGGGCAAAAATTTGATGAAAATGTCCTTAAGAAGCTAGAGAATATAATCAAATCATTTATTCCGATCCAAGTAGATGGTGGGATAAATCCGGAAACAATTATCAAAGCTAAGAATGCGGGAGCATCAAGATTTGTCGCAACTTCACATATCTTTGAAGGAGATCCGGAAGAAAGATACAAAGAGCTTTTGAATAAAGTTTCATAAAAGGAGGTGATGAAAATGGTAGATGAAAAAATGCACGGAGGAAAAGGAAAGCTGCTTGAGACAGCTGGAGTAATTGCAGTAGTTTACGGAATAGGAACATATCTTATTGAGAATTTGTCGTGGCCGGAATATATGGCTTGGATTGCAGGAGGAGTTATCTTAATTCTGGTGGGCTGGGCAAAAAAATCAATGATGAAATAAATTTAAGGTGTAAGCGAAGGGGAAGTAAATAGTCTTGTGTTGCAATTTACAGAACTTTCAGCCCCCTTTATAAAGTATTCAATTTTCCCAAAACAGGGTTTTGTAATTATATCCGCGGGAACAGGTTGTTTTTCATCCGGTTTATCAGCAATTAAACTCGTCATAATATCATGCCAAATGGGAGCCGCTCCTGTAATCCCTGATGCAAGTGCCTGATTCATAGGACTGTTGTCATTATTTCCTACCCAGACAGCCACCACATAAGAAGGTGTATATCCAATCGTCCAATTATCCCTTTTATTATCTGATGTGCCTGTTTTTACCGAAACCGTATGACCGTTTATATTAAGCAGAGAATTTGTGCCAAATACCATCGATCTTGCCTGATTATCAGATAAAATATCTGAAATTATAAACGCAGCTCTTGGGTCTATTACTTCTTTGCCTTCAGCTTGTTTTTTCTCAAGATCATTGCCTTTGGAATCCTTGATCTCAAGTATTGGATTTAAATCAATCTTCTCTCCTCTATTTGCCAGAGTTCCATAGACAGTTGCCATGTCCGTCATTCTGACATCTGCAGCTCCCAATGTTATGGCAAGCCCGTATCTGTTTGGATCCTCCCAAGTAGTAATTCCCATTTTTTTCGCAAGTTCTACCATGGAAGGAACTCCTTGTGCCTCCAAAAGCTTAACAGCTGGAATATTTATGGAATTGGCAAGTGCCTGCCGCAGCGTTAATGTTCCGCGGAATCTCCCATCATAGTTAACAGGAGAATAAGACGGCCCGCCGTCACTGGATTTAAATGTGATTGGTTGGTCCTGTATGGTGGTTGAAGCCGTAAATCCTTTATGAAGTGCATTTGTATATGTAATAACTTTTATGCTTGAACCGGGTTGTCTTATTGCGGTTGTTGCATTATAATTTCCCCCATTTGAATCGTTATAGTCCTTACTTCCCACCATTGCCAAAATGTCGCCGTTTTTAGGATTTGTAATTAGAGCCGCACCATTGGTAAAATGCAGATCTAAAGCTTTCTCGACCTGCTCTTTTACAATTTTCTCTGAGTTTTCCTGAATTTTCAGATCAAGTGTGGTTTTTATACTTAGACCTCCTCTTTCAACCATTGAGAGCCCATACTTTCTTATAAGCAAATCTTTTACGTACATTACAAAGTGTGGTGCATAAATAGGGTTTTGCCGTGGCAAAAAAGTAAGTTCAACTTTTTGAGCATTTTCTTTTTCAGCTTTTGATATATATCCCTCCTCCTGCATTTTTGAAAGAACTTCATCCTGCCTCTTCTTCCAAAGGTTGGGATTTTCTCCATAAGGAGAGTATGTGGTAGGCGCATTGGGCAGGCCTGCAAGAAAAGCACTTTCTGAAAGTTTTAGATCTTTTGCGTGCTTTCCAAAATAAGTTTGCGATGCTGCTTCTACTCCCCATGCGCTTCCTCCGTATGGAATTTCATTAAGATACATTTCAAGAATTTGGGATTTCGTATAAATTTTCTCAGCCCAGAAAGCAAGAATTATTTCTTTTATTTTTCTTGAGATGCTAATTTGGGGTGTAAGAAGCTCTGATTTTATAAGCTGCTGAGTGATTGTAGAGCCACCCTGAATTGGCTTGCCTGATATATTTGCAACTGCAGATCTTGCAATAGCCTCTATATCAAAACCAGGATTGGTATAAAATCCCTTATCTTCTATGGCAATTGAAGCTTCCTGAAGAACTTGCGGAATATCAGAAATAGGAACAAAAGTCCTATTCTGATTGGCGTAAATCTGATAAAGAAGTTCGCCGTTTCTATCATAAATTTTGGTGGTCAAGGCGCTATCGGCAAGAGCCAGGGAGTGGGGGTTTGGCAGGTCCTGAATAAAGATAAGAAATAGAAGAGGGAAAAATATAAAAATTGCAGAAAAAATAAAGCCAAGAATGAAGTATCTTACTTTTATCCAAAAAGTGGAGAAAGGAAAAATCTTTATTTTCTTTACTTTTTTACGTTTTACTTTTGGAGTTCTTTTCGGAAGTTTTAGCCTTACACTTCCCAAAGTTTTAAAAGGAGAAAATATTCCGGATGCAGATTTGACAGAAAACTTTCCTGTAGCTTTAAAGCCTATTTCTATTGTACTTCTTAAGATTTTTAAAGCAGATAACAGGTACTTAAATATTATTCCCGGAGCATAGATAAATATTTTCAGCAAATAGATAGTAAGGTCTCCGATAATAATAAGAGACTTAAGTGAAAAAATTAATATATAGGATAAGAAATCCATATTCTTTCAGGCAGGGGAAAAGTAGAAAAGATTATACTATAAGGTAAGTTTGGTTGGAAGAGGCAATTTAGGGTGTTGGTGGAGTTGGGGAAAGATTGGGATGAGCGCATGTTAAGCAGTAACTGTCTCCGGTAGCATCTTTTACAATTGTTTGATTCTTAACCTCCGTATTTGGATCTCCTTCTTTTGCCTGCTCCTGTGTGTCTTTATTGACGAAAACGTCCTGATTTAAGATTTGCGCTCCTGATTTTGATGCTGATTCAGTCCCTGCTATAAAGTATTCAAAGCGTGTGCTACAAGGATTGCCTTTTCCGGAAATTAAACCGGTGTCTGTGCATACTGCTTTTTGAATAACACCAACCGGCCTTTGGAATGGCTCGGGACGTTTTCCCAAAAGAAGCTGTGCCATAATATCATGCCAGATGGGAGCTGCTCCTGTCACACCCGATACGAGTCCTCTCATTGGCGTATTATCATTATTGCCCACCCAAACAGCCACAACATAAGAAGGTGTGTACCCAATTGTCCAGTTGTCCCTGAAGTCGTTTGTCGTACCTGTTTTTACGGCAACAGGCATAATACCAATTCGAAGTGCAGAATTAATTCCAAATGATGCTGATCTTGCCTGATTATCAGATAAAATATCTGAAATTATAAAAGAAACACCTTCTGGTATTACTTTTTTACCAAAAATCGGTGACTCGGGAGGCTTATATTCTTCAAGAATTTTTCCATTGCCGTTTGTGACTTTTAAAATAGGATGAAGATTTATTTTGTATCCATTGTTTGCAAACACTCCATATGCGGTTGCCATATCAAGCATGGTAACTTCTCCTCCCCCGAGAGTAAGAGATAAGCCGTACTTATCTGCACTTCCGAAACTCTCAATTCCCATAGCAGATGCGGTATCAAGCATTGACTGAACGCCGTTCAGCTTAAGCATCTTAACAGCAGGGATATTTATAGAATTTGCCAATGCTTGTCTCATTTGGATAATCCCGCGGAATCTCCCGTCGTAATTAACAGGACAATAAGGTGCCTGTCCGGGATTGGGAAAACAAATCTTCTGATCTATAAAAGGTGTTGCAGCAGAGTAGCCTTTTATAAGGCCCGTTGCATAATTTATAGGCTTGATACTTGAACCGGGCTGACGTTGGGCAATAGTTACATTTACGTTGCCATCCTGCTCTGTAGCAAAATAATCTTTACTTCCCACCATTGCCAGAATTTCTCCTGTAGAAGGTTTAGTCACAACCGAAGCGCCGTTATATCTCACATTATCAAGCTCAGCAGAAACAGTAGCTTGAGCCATATTCTGAACTTTCATATCAAGAGAAGTTATTACCTTAAGCCCTCCTTCATTAACTGTCTTTTCCCCATATTTTTGAATAAGAAGGTCTTTTATATAAAGTACAAAATGGGGAGCTTTTATCGTATTTGAAAGATTTTTGTATTTAAGAGGTTCTCGGGTTGCCTTATCATGTTCGCTTTTGCTTATATATTTCTCATCAAGCATCGCTCGAAGGACTTGCAGCTGCTGCCGTTTGGCAAGCTCAGGGCGAGAGCCGAAGGGAGAGTACGTAGTTGGAGCTTCAGGAAGGCCTGCAAGAAGCGCACTTTCTGAAAGTGTCAGGTCTTTTGCGCTCTTTCCGAAAAAAGTCTTTGCCGCGGTTTCTATCCCATAAGCAGTCCCTCCATATGGAGTTTGATTGAGATACATTTCAAGGATTTGCTTTTTGGAGTAAAGAGATTCGGTGGCAAAGGACAAAAGTATTTCTTTGACTTTCCGCAGTATTGTTCTCTCAGGGGAGAGCAGGCTATTTTTTACCAACTGCTGGGTGATGGTTGATCCGCCCTGGAGTGGCTTACCTGACAAGTTAGCAATGGTTGATCTGACTATCCCTCTTACATCAATTGGACCGTGCTTATAAAAATCTTTGTCCTCGATAGCAATTGTTGCTTCCTGGACTCTCATGGGTACTTCGAAAAGCGGTATGAAAGTCTGGTTTTTACTGCCGTAGATTGTAAAAAGAATTTCTCCGTTTCTGTCAAAAATTTGAGTAGACTGGGAAACGCTGTTTTGGGAAAGTCTTGTTGGGGAAGGAAGGTCTTTTAAGATATAAATATAGAAAACAATAAAAGCGGCAAATAGTAAAATAAAAAGTGCTAAGAATCTTTTCTTAAAGAATTTTTTTATAAAATTCTTAACTTTTTTTGGTATCTTACTTCTGTTATCAAACATAAAATATATGATAACATTTAAAGTGTCGCATATACAATCATTATGCTAGAAAATTTATCACTTCCGCTTGCTATAAACTGGGTAGATTTAGTTATATTAGTTGCTCTTTTATTATATGCGATTGAGGGCTATTCTGTAGGATTTATATCTTCTCTTCTTGATCTTGTCAGTTTTATCGTTTCATTTATCATAGGCCTTAAAATATACGCTTTTATTGGTAAAGGTATTGGGAATATTTTTTCAATTTCTGCGGGTTTTTCAAATGCGCTGGGATTTTTAATAGCCGCATCGTTTTCAGAGATTATCTTAGGATATATCTCAAGAAGAATTGTTTACAATAGGTTTTTTTCAAAAATTAATTTCAAGGGGACACTCTCCTACTTAGACAGATTTTTGGGGGCGTGTCTTGGAATGCTGTCGGCTCTTATTCTTTTTTCATTCATATTGTCGGTAATTGTTGCTCTTCCTCTTTCGGTATTTCTCAAGCGTTCTGTTTCGTCTTCTAAAATAGGAAGCTTTTTGGTCTCCAAAACTTCCGGATTTGAAAAAGATTTAAATAATGTCTTCGGAGGAGCAGTAAATGATACATTAAATTTCTTAACTATTGAGCCCAAAAGTACTGAGTCTGTCAATCTTAACTTTAAAACATCAAAGGTGAGCGTTGATGAGACGGCAGAAGCTGCGATGTTTGCTTCGGTAAATAAAGAAAGAACATTAAGAGGGCTTTCCTCACTTGATACCGATAAAAGGCTTACGGCAGCGGGAAGAGCCCATTGTGTAGATATGCTTAAGCGGGGATATTTTTCCCATAACACGCCCGAGGGGCTAACGCCGTTTGACAGGATGGCTCAAGCTGATGTAGGGTTTACATACGCGGGAGAAAATCTGGCTCTTGCTCCAAATGTAGAGACCGCAATGCAGGGGCTTATGAATAGTCCCGGACATAAAGCCAATATTTTGTCTGTGAATTTTGGTACAGCTGGGATAGGAGTAATAGACGGAGGAATTTACGGACAAATGTATTGTCAGGAATTCACGGATTGAGAATACTGACAATTGACTATTTGAAAATAAAACTAGTATCTAATATCTATTATCTAATAACTTTCTAATGATAAATCTACCGGATTTAAAAACTGCAGATGTAAGCGGAAAAAAGGCTTTCCTAAGATCTGACCTTGATGTTCCGCTCACGGAATCATTAACAATTGCTGATGATACGAGACTTTCGGAAGGCCTTGAAACTCTTAAATACCTTTTGGATAATGGCGCACATGTGATTGTCGCGGGGCATTTGGGAAGACCAAGTTTACAATCAACAATTAACAATTCACAATTGACAGATGATAACAGCAAGTTTTCTTTAAAACCTGTTGCGGATTGGTATGCCAAGAAGTTTAACTCAACGGCCAAAGCAGGAAAGGTAGGAGAATTTGACGGATGGCAAATTACGCCTCAGCTTTATCTTCTTGAAAATCTAAGATTTTATCCTGAAGAAGAAGCCAATGATTCTTCTTTTTCCCAAAAACTTGCAAGTCTTTCCGAAATTTATGTTGACAATGCGTTTGCCAATATTCATAGAGCCCACGCTTCAATGGTCGGAATTACTCAATTTTTGCCACACTATGCCGGTTTTATGCTGGTCCGTGAGGTGAATATTTTAGCAACACTCATGGAAAACCCGAAAAGACCTCTTACAGTAATTATCGGAGGCGCAAAAATTGAGACCAAGCTTCCGATGGTTGAGAAGATGCATCAGATAGCTGACTATGTTTTGGTAGGCGGAAAAATCGCTGAAGAAACAAAGACTCTTATTAAAGTTGCGCATGAAAGAGTACTTGAGAGAAAGTCAGCACTTATAGTCGCGGATTTGATATATGATCAGACTGATATGACTCCAAATAGTGTAGGAAATTTTCTTCAGGTCGTGAATCTTTCGCAAACTGTAATCTGGAACGGTCCTGTAGGAGTGACTGAAGGCAAGGAAAATGATCCTGAAATTCCGTCGGCAAAACTTGCAAGAGGAATTGCGGCAAGCGGAGTTTATTCAGTAGTGGGCGGAGGAGATACAATAGCGTTTCTTAGAAAAATAGGACTTCTTGATAAGTTTTCGTTCGTCTCAACCGGCGGCGGCGCCATGCTCGAATTTTTAAGCGGAGAAAAACTTCCAGGAATAGAGGCCTTGACAAGTAGTACATAATGTTGTACATTTTAAACATGAGCAATTTTGTTTCAATATCAAATGCACGCGCCAATCTACCCGATCTAGTAGACAAAGTAGATAAGTATATGAATAGAGTGATCATTACCGTAAATGGAAAGCCCAAAGCGACACTTATAAGCGCTGATGAACTCGAGTCTTTGGAAGAAACTGCCGAAATCCTCGCAATCCCAGGCGCTAAAAAAAGTATCATGGAAGGCTTGAAGCAAGCTAAAAAAGGACAGGGAATTCCGCTTTCAGAATTTAAGTAAACATGCAGGTTATTGTTACTCCACAAGCAGCCAAGCATTTTAATAAAATTCCAAGCATCGAGCAGAAAAAAATAAAAAGAAAATTTGAAATACTTGAACAAAATCCTTATGAAGGGAAAAAGCTTTCTGCAGAGCTTTCAGAGACGAGAGCTATAAGGGCATGGCCATATAGAATTCTTTACTACATAAATCAAAAAGAAAAGAAAATTTTCATTATTAATATAGTTCATCGACAAAGTGCATATAAAAACTGAAAGTGGATAAACTCTCCCAGGCCTCCAAGCCCTCACCAACTAGTTCGAATGTGATTCATTGCATACTTTAAATCTCCGCCGACTTTTTTGCGGGGGTTGAAGATATTTTCCGGATCAAAGATTTTCTTAGTTTCCTCAAAGAGTTTTACGATATTTTCTCCATACATTTGTTTAAGATAGGGAGTTCTGATAAGTCCGTCATTGTGCTCACCTGTTATCGAGCCTTTATATTTTGCGATAATTTTGTAAACTTCATCACTAATTTGGGGAATTGCTTCGCGCACTTTTGGATTGTTAATATCAACCAAAGGAATTATATGGAAGTTTCCGTTTCCTACATGCCCTGCTACTGTATAGATAAACTCCGGATGCTTCTTAAGAATTTCTGTGACTTTTGGCAAAACTTCTCCGATAAATTCTGGTTTTATTACAAAGTCATCGATAAAAGGAGCAGTATGTTTATCTCTTATTTTCTTACGAAGCAAATTAAAGCTCTCCCGTCTTACCAGCCAATATCTTTTTTCCTGATTTTCAAGAGCAGTTTGGGTTGTCGGGTGAAGAGGTTTGAGCTTCTCCCGGAGTGTCGCGACTTTTTGCTTAACCTCATCTAAATCATCGCTTGTGAAATCAACCTGAAGGACGAGTTTTGGTAAATTCCTGCCTGTAAACATGTCAAAAAAAGCGGGAAGAAACGCAAATCCGGCTTGTATCATTCCAAGAGGCCCAAGTTTTTTTGCAAATTCGGGGAAATATTTCAGCGCAAGTTTTAGAGTGTTATCGTCGTACGATTCAAAACTCTCAGGATTTAGCGCCATAACCTCCTTGATGATTTGACCAAGATGAGACATATCGTGAAGGAAAATAATTAGCATGTCGCGGTGTTTATGGACCGGCACAAGTTCAAGATCTCCCTCAAGAAACATGCCCAGAGTCCCTTGTGCACCTACAAAAAGCTGGGTAAGGTCGAATATTTTTGTTTTTGGATTCCAAACATTCCAGAGGAAATATCCCGCAGAGTTTTTTGTGACATCAGGCTTAGCATTAGTTATTAGTTCTAAGTTAGTAGTTATTAGTTCGAAAACATCTTTATAGATCTTTGCTTCGAAATCTTTTTGTTCCATTTTTTTCTTAAGTTCTCCTTCGGTTAATGCATGAAATTCATACGAATTTCCATCAGATAAGACCATCTTCATTTTTTTAACAAATTTCTCGGTCTTTCCGTATTGAAGGGATTTTTCCCCTCCTGCGTTGTTGTTGAAAATTCCGCCCATTGCACAGAGTTCGCGGGACGCAGGGTAGGAGGGGAAAATGAGGTTGTGCTTGAGGGTCTCTATTTCAAAATCACGATAAAAAACACCCGGTTGGGTTGTAGCAATATTACCGTTTACGACTGGTGTTTGATTGAAGTATTTAGTGAACTCGACAATAATAGATTCATTGATTGCTCCGCCTGACATATCGGTTCCTGCTGCGCGTCCAGTGAGAGAAAGGTTTGGATGGTCTTTTTTATGTTTGCTTACAAACTTCACTAAATTTTCTACGTCCTCATCGTCCTTGGGAAAAACTACAACTTGCGGTTTTACTTCAAAAAGGCTCGCATCATGCGAATATTCGGTAAGAGTTTGAACATCATTTGCAACATCGCCTTTGACTGTTTTTCTTAATTCTTCTAAAAGTTTATTGTCCATTTAATTTCATAAATCCAACCGAAAGTGACCAGATGTAGGCTATAAGAATTGGAGCAAGCATAAGGATCCGGAGCGCAAAATTTTTATAAATGGACCATGTAAATGCCCCCAAATATAATAAAAGTGGAGTATAGTAAGTTATTGATTCTGGAAAATGATTTATAAGACATGAGTCAAAACAGAAAGCTATTGAAAAACCAAATAAAAAAGAAGTTATAGATAGCGCTACAAGGTAAAGCAAAATACGAACTAAATTATTCTTTGACTTAAAAAAAATATAAAAATGGAAGATTAAAAAAAGTATAAAGAGTATTATTTCAGATCCACCTAGGATATACAAAAACAAAAAATAAACTATTGTTAATATTATTAATGTAATCGTAATTACTCTTTGTAAAGAAAAATTATCCGGTTCCTTAAGATTTTTATCTTGAGCCGGATACACTGCTGCAGGCTGATTTGTTGAGTTTTCGGGCATATTATCCATTATTTTCTTGAGATTACTTTTTTCGCGGCTGCGATAATTGCGGGTGCGTCCATTTTGTATTTCTTAAGAATCTCGTTTGGTTTTCCTGACTCGGCAAATGTGTCTTGGAGTCCTACGAATTCCATTGGAGTAGGGGAGTTTTTTGCAAGTAATTCCGCAATGGTTCCGCCAAGTCCGCCCATCACTTGGTGATCTTCGACTGTGACAACTGCTTTTGTTTGTCCGACAGCTTCTAAGATTCCTTTTTCATCAAGAGGTTTTATGGTTGCGACATTTATTACCAGAGAATTTATTCCTTCTTTTTCCAGTTCTTTTGCGGCAAGAAGCGCGTGATAAGTCATATATCCCATTGAGAAAATTGCGACCTGAGGAGATGCGGAAGTCCAGAAAACTTGAGATTTTCCACTTTCAAACGGAGTTTCTTCGGTCGTGATGACAGGAGTTTTGTCGCGGGTAAAGCGGAGATAAACAGGTCCGTCAATTTTTGCCGCCTCAATAGTTGCTTTTTTCGCCTCAATTGCATCGCAAGGCACGAAAATAGTAAGACCAGGCCATGATCTCACAGATGCGATATCTTCTGTAGCCTGATGCGTCGCGCCATCAGGGCCTGTCATAGTGCCTGCGTGGTGGCCTGCGATTTTTACATTGGACTTGTTGTATATAATAGTAGTTCTTATGGTTTCCCAGTTTTTGCCGGGGGAAAACGTGGCGTAGGAAGAGATGAAAGGAATTTTCCCGCTTACTCCGAGGCCTGCTGCAATTGCTGCCATGTTTTGCTCGGCAACTCCGACTTCAAAAAATCTTTCAGGGAATTTTTCCTCAAATCCATTGGCTTGAGTAGACTCAGAAAGGTCAGCAGTAAGAACTACAACATTTTTATTCTTCTCTCCAAGCTCCACCAGCCCCTCGCCATAGCCCGCCCGCGTAGCTCTTTGCTCAACAGCTGCATCAAAAATTTTCGGATTTAATTTTAAATACGGATTAAGCATTAAAATTGATAAAGAACTATCCCAATTGATAAAATAGTTGTTCCAATTGATGCTACTATAGCCACAAAGAGCTTATTCGTTTTTATTACTACTAGCGAGATTATAAATACGATTAATGCAGAAAGCATCCAGTACATCAGCATTATTACTCCCCCAATCCAATGTAAATTTCCAAAAACATCACTGCTTAAAAGAAATTTGAAAAGAAAGGTAGAGATCAGTGAAACCGATATGATTATTAGGATGTTTCTAAAATCTTTACTAAATTTCATATTAAATTCACCTCCTATTCATATTCGCTTTGGTTTAATTTAAGATACGGATTAAGCATTTAACTAAATTTAGGAATAAATAAGAAAAAAGTTACAAAACTCCAAATCCAATTAGCGATCATTAATAAATTAAAAATAAAGATGAAAGTTTCCCATCTTCTAGATTCGCTTAATCTCGGTAGCTTTATGTAAAAAACAGTTATCAAAATAATTGTAGCTAAAAATAGAAACTCAGGCCAAATTCTTAATAAATTAACAAATGATAAGTCGAGCGGCCCACCTGTGCCAATACTTGAAGTTAAGGTAATGAGCGTACCAAGACTAAAAATTCCTCCTAGACATCTTAACAAAACAGCGGAATATGCTGAAGAAGTTTTTCTCACAATAAGATATGCGCAGATTATTGAGAAAATTCCACCAATTAACTCTGGAATTAACAGAAAAGCAATATTTGAGTGAGAATAAGGGTTTCTTTGTATTTCTATTAAAGAATATCCAAACAGAAAGATATTATTCGCCCCATGTAAAATAAATAGTATTGATACAAAATCGACTACCCTATTGCCTATGCCTGCGTTGGGATTAATGACAGGCTGATTGACAGTTGGTTGAGCTAATTGGTTTTTTTCTTGATCTAAAACTTGAGTTGGTTGTTCCATATTATTCATGTTCGCTTTGGATTTTGCCTTGCAAAGTTCTAAGTTCAGAAAGGGCTTTTTTGGCTTCTTCTTTATTCGGGGGTTTGCCGTGCCAGTGAAAATCCTTTTCCATAAAATCAACACCAAGCCCGGGAATTGTGTGTGCGATTATTACTGTAGGTTTTTCTACAATTGCGCGCGCTTCCCGCACTGCATCGACAAAAGTCCTGATATTATTTCCGTCAACTTCGAGAACTTCCCAATTGAAAGCCTCGTATTTTTCCTTGAGAGGCTCAAGAGGCATGATGTCTTCTGTAAATCCGTCGATCTGAATATTATTCCTGTCTATGACCTGCGTGATATTACTAAGCCTATTTTTCCCTGCAAACATTGCCGCTTCCCAAATATTTCCTTCCTCGTGCTCGCCATCTGATGTCAGACAATAAACCTGAAACTTTTTGTTATCAAGTTGTCCCGCAAGAGCGATTCCAATTGCCTGAGAAAGGCCTTCGCCAAGAGGTCCTGAGGTAGTTTCAAGTCCGGGAAGGGAAGTTCTGTGTGGATGACCCTGAAGCCTTGAATCAATTTTGCGCAAAGTTTTCAACTCTTCAACGGGAAAATATCCTGCTAAGGCCATGCTCACATAGCGGACAGGGCAGATGTGACCGTTTGAAAGAACAAGTCTGTCTCTATCTTCCCAGTCAGGATTTTTCGGATTATGATTTAGTATGTGAAAATAGAAAGCTGTAAAAATATCCGCCATTCCAAGCGGTCCTGCGGAATGGCCCGAGCCTGCTTCAAGCAAAGTTTCGATAATAAGTTCGCGGGTTTTAACAGCGGTAAGTTCAAGTTCTTTAAGTTTGTCTTCAAATAAATCGGGGATCATACTATCTATATTACAGAGTATTTAAAGATTAATGCAAACTGCTTATTGTACTTTTCTGCCGAGAAAAGTACCAAAAGCTCTTCGCCAGGCAGTGCTCGTGCTTTCAAATTTCACTCTCGCATCTTAGAAAATGACTATTTTCTATAGTTTTGTTTGCTCAATCCTCATGCACTCCGCGCTGAAGGCGAAAAATAATGAAGACGCAAAATTAATATTTTAGAACAATAATTAAGTCGCTGATGTTGGAGGGGAGACGGCCTGTTTCGATGCCGTCTCCTATTTTTTCAAAAAACTCAAGACTGTTGTCATCATTCAGAAATTCTTGCGGATTAAGATTCATTTCTTTTGCTTTATTAAATGTATTTATGTCGCCAATTGCGCCTGCGAAATGAGAATTATCCCAGCCATCAGAGTCAAAAGAACAGATTGTGGTTTTATCATCAATGTTAAGAATTGCTCCGAGAACCAGAGCCTGATTTCTTCCGCCGGCACCACTGCCTTTTACTTTTACTGTAGTTTCTCCGCCAATCAGAAGAATTGAATTTGGAGTTGTTTGTTTGACAAGGTCCGACCCTGCAAGCTTTGCATCTGCCTCAAATTTATCGCTCAAAATTTCAGCATTGTATCCAAGCTCTTCTGCTTTTCTCTTCATCGCATTTAGCGCCGTGACGTTACTTAAAACTAAAATATTGGAAACATTCTCAAAATACTTCTCCTCTTTTGGGGTTTCTGTCAGATCTTCTTTTTTGACAAGGTCCGACCTTGTCAAGTTGCTTAAACTCGAAATAGCGTCCTCAATTGTTGTTTCGTCTTTTACCGTAGGGCCGGAAGAAATTACAGACAGGTCATTTCCCGGTACATCTGAGGCAATAACAGTTACTATTTTTGCAGGGTATAAATGTTTGGCAAGACCACCGCCTTTTACTTTAGACAAATGTTTTCGTATAGTATTCATTGCTGTAATATTGGCTCCGGATTTTAGCAGAGCGCTATTTATCTCAACCAATTTATCAAAGGAGACATTTGAAGATTCAAAAAGCGCTGATCCCCCGCCGGTTATTACAACAAGAACTAAATCTTTTTCTGTAAGATTTTGAAGTTTTCCTAATAAATTATTTACGAAATCTATATTTGTTTGAGAGGGGAGGGGATGGGTGCCTTGGGTGAATTGGATTTTTCTAAATTCCTCAGGACTAGCGTCAATTACATAACCTTCGGTAAGTCTATCGCCTAATTTTTCTTCTATTAATCTAGAATTTTTTGCAGAACCTTTCCCAAAACCAATTAGAAAAACGCGGTCAAAGCTTGATAAATCAAATATTTTATCCATGATTGTAAGTTGATCATTTTCAACTTTTACTTCTTGGTTGATGAGGTTTTCGGATTGAATTGAAGAAAGTGCGGTTTCAATAAGTTCCAAGACTATTTTCCTCTGAGGAGTCGTAGCAAGTTCCTCAAAATTCTTAATAAACATAAGTTTAGTTTATATTCATTTTGGGCTCCTTACAATATGTTAAACTAATTTTGTGAAGATTATTTATACAAAACACGCGGAAAAAGATAAAATTCCAATACTTAAAGAACTTGGTTGGAACATAACGAAAGCCCAAATCAAAAAGACTGTAAGAAATCCCAAGTGGAGGGGAATTACAAATAAAGGCCAGACAACTGCGATGAGTTTGATAGATGAGAAACATATTTTGCGGGTGATTTACAGACTCGAAAATGATATAATAACAGTGATCACACTTCATATAGCAAGGAGAGGAAAGTATGAAAGTACATTACGATAAAGACGAAGATATTTTGATGATGGTTTTATCCAAGAAGAAAGTAGATGATACTTATGAGACTGAATTTGGTACCGTAAGCGTTTCTGCTAAGGGCGAACCTGTTTTGGTTGAAATTTTCAATGCGACTGATTTTTTTGAAAAAGAAAGTGAAGCATTGCCACGGGAGATAAAAGAAAAATTCTTCCAAGCTACATAATTTTGGTTCACATTTTCCCACTTGATGATAATTCGATAAGTTTTTATACTACTTATATGGTGCTTCGGCATTGCTCAGCATCACATTATTAAAATAATATGATACGGGTTGCGATAAATGGATATGGGAGGATTGGGAGAGTTGCCCACCGCGTAATTCTTGAAAAACATCTTGATGAGGTTGAAATTGTCGGGATTAACGCGGGGCACTCGACAGATATAAAAGGCTGGATGTACCTGTTAAAGTATGATACAAACTATCATACTTTAAGTTCAAAATTCATAATTCAAAATTCAAAATTAGAGGACAGTGAAAAAACAGGCATCTATAAAGACTGTATAGGTTTTCTCCACATTAACCAAAGCAAAATTCCGGTATTCTCCCAAAAAGATGCGTCACTTCTTCCCTGGAAAGATTTGAATGTGGATGTAGTTATTGAGTCCACAGGGCATTATACGAGTGAGGAAAAACTTAAAATTCATCTTGGTGCCGGCGCAAAATCGGTAGTTTTATCAGCTCCTGCCAAGGATGGCGGAGTTCCGACTTATGTAATGTCTGTAAATTCCAAAGATTACAAAGGCGAGAAGCTGATAAACAACGCGTCGTGTACTACAAATTGCATAACGCCGGTTGCCAAAGTTATTGTAGATAATTTTGGAGTAGAGAAGGCAATGATGACGACCATTCACGGATATACTTCGGATCAGAGAATTCAGGATGGCGGACACGATGATTACAGACGTGCAAGAGCTGCGGCTGAAAACATAATCCCTACGTCAACCGGAGCAACGATTGCTGCGACGCAAGCCCTCCCGGAACTTAAGGGATTATTTAATGGATTGGCAATTCGGGTTCCTGTGCGCGTAGGATCTTTATCTGATTTTACTTTCCTTCTTAAAAAAGATACGACAAAAGAAGAAGTGACTGAAGTTTTCAAAAAAGCTGCGCAAGATCCGGTTTACAATGGAATAATTGAAGTCACAGAAGATCCGATTGTCTCAAGTGATATTATAGGCAATCCGCATTCGGCAATTGTAGATTTATCCCTGACGCAGGTGGTTGGCGGAAATATGCTTAAGGTTATTGCCTGGTATGACAATGAATACGGATATGCAAACAGACTTGTTGAGGAAGTAATAATGGTGGGAAGAAAATTGACCTAATTAATCTAATTGTTCTAATTTCTAAATTAGGAATTAGAGCTTGGGGCTTGATTAGGTCAATTAGTTTAATTAGAATAATTAGAACTTCTTATGGCTGAACTATCAAACATAAAAAACATTACAATCTCCGGAAGAATTGGAAGTGGTGCCACAACTCTTGCGAAGAAACTTTCGGAAGCTTTGGGCTGGGAAATGCTTGATGGGGGAGGTATATTCCGTCAACTTCAAAAAGAACAAGGATTTGATATTAACAAGACCGATTCACGGCCTGATCATTTTGATCTGGAATATGAAGAGATGGTCAAAAAAAATCTCAAGGAAAAAAATCATCAAATAATTCAAAGCCATCTTGCAGGGTATGACGCGCAAGGAATAGAAGGAGTCTTCAAAATCTTAGTTCTTTGTCAGGGGGAAGATGGCGAGGACAAAACAGAAATACGCGTAGACAGAATAGTAAATAGAGATAAAGTCTCAGTTGAAGAAGCAAAAAAAGGGGTAGTTGGGAGAGAGGAAGAGCATCTTAAAAAATTTAGGAGGCTATATGCCGGAAATGATCAAAACTGGAATTATTGGAATAAAGATTATTACGATTTGATAATTAATACTTATTCTCACAACGCCGCCGAAACCCTCAAAATCGCCCTCGAGGCTCTAGGATATAAGAATTAATTATTGGGATTGAGGTCTTCTGGGCGCTTGAAAAATTGCAAATTCGGTAACAGTCGGTATATACTAGTGCTGGTAAATTTGATAGTTGTATCATGAAATACAAAACGACCATAAACAGAAAGACCAACGAGACAAATATAAGAATTTCTTTAAACATTGACGGTACGGGAAAAAGAAAGATAGAAACCCCGGTAGGCTTCCTCAATCATATGCTCGATCTTTTTGCAAAGCATGGCTTATTCGATTTATTCATTAAGGCAGAAGGAGATATGCATATCGATGAACACCATACGGTTGAAGATATAGGCATAGTTCTTGGGGATGCTTTCGCAAAAGCATTAGGAGACAAAATTGGCATAAGGCGCTACGGATTTTTTATTCTGCCCATGGACGAGACGCTAGCCACCGTGGCTGTAGATTTTTCCGGCCGTTACGCATTTCAGTTTAACTGTTCGTTCTTGCGAGAAAAAGTTGGCGATTTAAGCACAGAGCTTGTATCGCATTTCTGGGATGCTTTTGCTCAAAATGCAAAAATTAATCTATACATAAAGGTCGAGAACGGAACCAACGAACATCATAAAATTGAGGGAATCTTTAAAGCTACCGCTCGAGCAATCCGCATGGCATGCGAGATAGATCCACGAGCAAAGAGAGAAGTCCCTTCTACGAAAGACAGGCTTTAGAATTTAAGCTGCGCTATGGTTTTCCTTCCATCCCCGTGCCTTTTAAGCCGATCGTTGCTCCAGTTCTATAAGGACATGGTGCTAATGATTCGCGTAGAGCTTCTCCGAAGGCTTTGAAAGTTGCTTCCCAAGTATGATGACTATCCTCCCCTGATAAAAATTGCGTATGAACTGCACATCCGGCTCCTTGAGCGAATCCTTCAAAAAATTGTCGTAAATTTGTACTTAAGATATCTTCGGCGTGCTCAAGTCTTATTCCCGCAACATCTCCATGGAGGAAGGTATAGGCGCGGCCATCAAACGCAAGAGTTACAGCCACCAATGCCTCATCGGTTGCAACAGTATAAGAACCTCTTCCGTTAACACCTTGTTCTTGCCTTAAGTCGAGCATCTCACGAATAGCTCTGCCTAAAGTCAAACCGACGTCTTCTGTTCTTACATGATCTAATGGCTCAACGTCCGTTTCTTCAAAAGAGACATCCAGATTTAAACAGGCACGTGATGCAACACTTGTAAGCATGTGATTGAAAAACTTATTTCCCGTTTTGATCTTATAGGGGCGTCTTCTGCCGTCCTCTACCAGAACCTGAACCCTTGACTCAAGTGTTGTACGGACAATAGATACTGCTTTTCCCGAAGCATTTTCTACATTAATTCCCAATCTTCTTTCTTGTTTTTCCATAATAAACTTTATTTATCTAAACGTTGTTGAATGCTATTCCAGTGGGCACCCAACCCCTCTACCTCAGCGACAGTTTTTACAATAGGAGCAAGCGTTCTTAGGCCCTCTTCTGTTACAAATTGCACTTCAGACAATTTCATAAAGGTTTCTACGCCAATAGGCGAAAACATTCTTGCTCCTCTTCCAGTTGGCAACACATGATTAGCCCCAGTTGCATAATCGCCCAGGGCTTTTGATGCGAAGTTACCCAAAAATATAGACCCGGCATTAGTAATTCTCTCAGCTAAGCTTTCAGGATTCTCTGTCATAATTTCCAAGTGCTCAGGCGCGTATTCATTTGCAAATCTTATCGCTTCTTCCTCGTTCGAAACTAGAATTATTGCGCTATATCTTGAAAGAGACTGACCAACAATGTCCTGTCTTTTAAGTAACTTAGCCTGTCTTGCAATTTCTCTTTGTGTTTCTTGCGCAACCTTTTTACTCCATGTAACCAATACTCCGGCCGCATTCGGATCGTGTTCGGCGGCGGCTAACATGTCGGCAGCGCAGAAGGCAGGATTTGCTTCCTCGTCTGCAAGAATTACAGCCTCGGATGGTCCGGCCAGCATATCAATACCCACATCTCCAAAGACGGACTTCTTGGCTGCAGTTACATATTTATTACCAGGACCCACAATTTTATCTACAGGTTTTATAGTCTCTGTTCCATATGCAAGAGCTGCGATGGCGGCTGCGCCTCCAATTCTATATAATTCATCCACTCCAGCTTCTCTTGCGGCAACAATTACCTCGTAGTTTTTTTCTCTTGGGGGAGTAACTCCCACGATTCTTTTTACTCCCGCAAGTTTTGCAGGCACCGCCAAAGTCTGCATTACTGTTGGGTAGGGCGCAGTGCCCCCCGGAACATATAAACCAGCCGATTCAATTGGAGTTCTTTTCTGTCCCAGCCTCACACCCGGAATTGTTTCAACTTCCCACTGCATGTTAATACTTGCCAACTGTGCTTCATGAAACTTCTTTGAAAGCTCAATCTGCCTTCTTATCATTTCTAAAACAATTGGCCTTGTTTCCGCATAAGCTTCCTCTACATCGACCTGCGAAACCAGAAGCTCTTCTCTTGTTAATCTTACCCCATCAAACTTTTCTAAATAATCGAGGACTGCTTGATCCCCTCGAGCACGCACGTCATTAATAATAGGGAAAACCTGCGCTTTAGCATCGTCTATATCTACGCGCGCACGGCGCATAATTCTTGTCCTATCCTGAGCGCTTATTGTCCCAAGTTCATAAATGTGTATTCCAAACGGTCTAATTTCGTCTTGATTTATTTCAATACTCATGCGTTAGTCTCTAAGCTGTCATTTTCCTCTCTGCCTTGAACGTCGTAAGAGTATCGAATTATTCCTTCTCCTATGTCCGAATTAGTATCGATCTCGATGTCTCCCTCTTGCTCCAATCGCTCAAATGCCATATGTTTTTCAAAACTCACACCATGCACCCCAATCCCAGTGAGTCCAACATTAACACCTTCTTCTTCAAGAAGCTTTCTTGCATTAATAAACGCTCTTATTCCGGAGGGGGAATCCTCAACGACTACAAGCTCTAACTTCGCTTCCTTCCCGATAAAAGGCTGAACTTCCGCAGGCGCAACACCTGTTTGTCCCCATTCGTAAGCATCCATTAAAACCTGCGCATCTGTCCTTCCTCTAAGCGCTGAGAGAATGGTGGCAAGTGCTTGCGTGGGATTCGGCTTGGTTAAGCTTTCTGTCGTAACTTTATTCCTTCTTGCCAGCCACTCCATTGATCCCATGCTGACTACTCCGATGGGTTTCACTCGGCTTCTCTCAACGGCAAGTTCTGCTTCAGGCGCGTATCCATCGCCGGGTTTTCTTCGGGCATCATGCGGGGGCAAGCCCGGTCTTGCTGTGTAAATAACTACCATGCCGCCTTTTTGCGAAATTCTCTCGATTTCCCTTCTCCCGTAATCGTCAATTAACGATTGGTCCTTTGTTTTAATTAGAGACTCTTCTGCTCCTGTCTGACTTGGTTTACCATATGTCAATTCAAAAGTATCCTTACCCAACACATACTCTTGAAAAATGCTAGTGACGTCATTCTTAAATGGATCGCGAGTTTTGGATAGTGTCTTTGCAATATCTTTCATAACGTCAGGTGCCTCCCGCTGATATTTCCGGAGCCAACTTAAAATTACTTCCGGCGGATGGCCTTGCGGGTTGGCATTCTTTCGAAAAGCTTCCAGCGCTTCGCCATTAGAAACATCTATGCCTGCTTGCTTAAGCTTCAGGAGAGAAACAATAATTGCCGAAACGTCCCAAGGGTCATGTATTCCTTCTGCTTCAAAATGGCTCATGTTGCGACCGGGGGTTTTATTTCTGTCGTCAACCAAAAATTCTTCCGGATTAACACCTATTTGTTCGGCAAAGAAAGAAATTGTTGAACGAACTGCCTGTCTATAGGCCACCGGTTTAACTAAAACACCATCTACGTCCAAAGCTATAATTGTATTATTAAAAAGCCCTGGCTCAAGCTCCCTTATTCTATCTTCAATTCTTCCTCCGTTGTATGGCCGTATTTCTGGATTTGACATACGTTATTATCTTTTAAATACCAATTCTCTCGCATCTTACGAGAAGTTCGTTTTTAGTTCGGAGAGTATATACTTTTTTTTGACTCTAGTCAATCTTGTTTTTTGTGTTATTATTGGGATGTTTAAATTTCAAGATTTCATGCAGAAGATATTATCCCACTCAAAACTCTTCAGGAAGCCAATTTTAGACATGTACCCGTATACTGCTCCTCTTGAAGGAAGAACGGGGAAAAATTATCTTCTTTTGGATTTCAATGAACGGACTATTCCTCCCCATCCTTTAGTGCTGGAAGAGATAAGTAAGTATATAAACGAAGGCAGTCTTCAACTATATCCTGAATACGGAGATTTAAATGAAGTAATCGCAGATTACGTAGGGGTTGGCCCCCAGGAAGTAATTCCGACGGTCGGGGGAGACCAGGCAATTGATATTGTTACTCGCGCTTTTGTTAAAGATGGAGATACTGTTATTATTCCAAGGCCCACCTTTGCAATGCTTGAGCAAGCGGCTCACATTCAGGGAGCAAATATTGTTGCGCCCCATTATAGAGGCCCTAACCTGGAGTTTCCATTTGATGAGGTCATGCAGAATATTAAACCTGAAGTAAAACTCGTTGTGATCTGTAATCCTAATAATCCCACAGGAACTCCTGCTCCAAAAGAACAAATAAAGTTGATAATTGAAAGAGCATCCGAGGTTAATTCAGGTGTTTTAGTTGACGAAGCATATCACGAGTTCGCGCCGGAATTAACAGTTATAGATATGCTAGCCAACTACTCCAATCTGTTTGTGATTAGAAGCTTTGCAAAAACCCTAGGAGTCCCTTCTCTTCGTGCCGGATTGGTTGCCTCTCAAAAACAGAACATAGAAGAACTTAAGAAAATCAGAGGGCCTTATGATGTCAATATGCCAGCCAGTGCCGCAATGAAAGCTTTAAGACACCAAGCGGTTCGCGACGACATAAAAAAATATGTTGATGAAGTCATGAAGGTTTCAAAGCCTAGGGTTGAAAAATTTTACAGAGAAAATGGTATAAAATTTTTCCCAAGCGCTGCAGGTTTTCACTTGATAGAAGAAGGGCAGGATTTTGCTAATTTTATGGAAACCCAAGGTATTCTAGTTAGGCCGAGGCATGATCCTCCAAATACCACCAGGGTCAGCATTGGAACAAGCGAAGCCACTATACGATATTTAGCTGCTTTTGAAAGATATCTCGCACAAGCTGCATAATATTACAATAATTACATCACAACTACAGCTTGATATTTACCACGTTTAATGCTAAATTAGACGCACTATGAACGCTAAGTCTAAATACTTAGATTTTTTTAGAGTTGTTGGTAGGTCAAAGAGAATTCCTCGTACCGGCTGGGTGAGAGAGAAAATGAAAAACCCCGAAAGTGTCGCCGAACACTCATTTAGAGTAAGTGTTATTGCAATGGTGCTTGCAGATGAACTAGATCTTAATAAGGAAAAACTTATGAAGATGGCACTTATCCATGATCTAGGCGAAACTTTTACCGGAGATATTGTATGGACAAGGGGAGAAGCTGTCGATATAAGAATTAGAGAGAACAAGGAAAAAGAAGAATTAAAAAACCTAATAAAATTATTCTCGATGATAAAGGATGGAATTGACTACATTGATATTTTTCAAGAGATGCTTTCAGATTTCTCAAAAGAGGCACAAATTTTCTGGCAGATCGACAAATTGGAAATGGCTATTCAGGCATATGAATATGAACAGGAGCAGGGAATAAATCTTGAAGAGTTTTTTCTAAATGCTGGCCTTTTTATAAAAGACCCGATTCTAAAGGAAATATTTGAAGAAGTATTAGCGGGAAGAGTAGGGAATAAAAAGGAGTACGCAGAATTATGAAAGTCGCTGATGTAATGTCCGCTCACGTAGATTTTGTATCTTCGGATACAAAAGTCAAAGATGTTGCCCTTCTTATTTTCGGTCGCGGAATAAATGGAGTACCAGTGCTAAAAGGAAAAAAAGTAATAGGTTTTATTGCCGAGCGTGATATTTTAGCTCAGTTTTATCCTTCTCTTGCCGATTTTGCGCAAGATCCTTTCAGGGAAGGAAATTTTGAAGGCATGGAAGAGAAGGTGGATGAGATATTTGAACTTCCGGCTGAGAAAATAATGAGTAAAAGTGTTATTACTGTAACTCCAAATACTCCGATACTCCGTGCCCAATCCCTCATGTTTATAAACAAAATAGGAAGACTTCCTGTAGTTGACTCGAATAAAAATCTGGTTGGAATTATAGCCCAAGGTGATATTTTCCGAACCGCTGTGGGCAATAAGCTTATTTTTACAGAAAATGAGGAATACAATGACTGGCTTTCAAAAACTTATTACGCAAGCGTTGATAATGAAGATAGACTTAAGCATGAAATTCCGGATCTTTTGAAAGTATTTGCCGAGCATAACGTTAAAAGTGTTATAGATGTTGGTTGTGGAACCGGCGATCACTCAATCGAACTTGCCCGTAGAGGATTTAACGTAGTAGGAATCGATAGAAGTCACGAGATGATAAAAGAGGCAAATAAGAGAAAAAAGTCTTTGGCTCAGGGGCCGCTAGAGAGACTTAAGTTTCTTGATGGAAGCTTAGAAGAAATGGAGAACAGATTTAGTAATCCTTTTGATGCGGCGATTATGATAGGGAATACTCTATCTCACAACCCGCATGATGTCCAGAATTTATTAAAAGAAGTTACTGCAAATATCAAAAATAAAGGAGTTCTTATACTTCAGATAACTAATTTTGATAAAGTTATTGAGGCAAACAATAGACTCTTAAGTTTTAGCTTCGCAGTCCCTAAAGGAGAAAATAAAGAACACGCATTTCTTCAATTTTATGACAAGCCCAATCTAAAAGAAAAAACAATTCTCAAGACCTTTGCAATTCTAACCAATGATAGCGGCAAGAGATGGAAGTTTTCGGGAGTTAGAAACAGTCTTATGGCATATAACAGTAAAGATTCTATTCGAAAAATTCTTGAGAAACTGGGATATAAGAAAATTTCAATTTTCGGCGGAGATTTTGACGGAACACACTGGGATTATTTGTTCAGAAAAGAATTTAAGCGTCTTGAAAGTGATTGGTTAAATGTAGTTGCTGTTAAATAATGAAAAGGATTTTATTTTCACTATTTCTTTCTTTAATTTTTATTTCTTTTGTTTCCTTTTCTTTTGCAAATGAGGAGGCAAGTTCTTCGGGGGATACCACTTCTTCAGCAGCAAATAAAAGTGTCGAATATACCTTACCTTATCCGGGACTTTTGGCAGACAGCCCCCTTTATTTTCTAAAAGTTACGCGAGATAGGCTTATTGAATTTTTTATAGCAGATCCGGTGAAAAAGGCTGATTTCTATTTACTTCAGGCCGATAAAAGACTTTATGAAGGGAGTCTTTTGTTTGATAAAGGAAATTCTAAATATTCTATGGCAGAGTCTGTAGTTTCAAAAGGAGAGAACTATTTTGAAAAAGGAATCGCACAGATTCATCTTGCTAAAAAACAAAACCTACCCGTTGATAGTTTGATACAGAAGTATAGATTATCTTCTTTGAAACATGAAGAGGTGATAAAGGGCATGATGAGCAAATCCACCGGCGATGTGAAGGGAAGACTTAGTCACACTCAAGAGAGGGTGCATCAGATAAGAGAAAAGCTTAACGAATTTAAACCGCAGAGTTAATCTAAATTATATTCTTCGAACATTTTTTTTCAGTAAATTTTTAGAGCGTAAAATTAATGGCCTAAATTATTACTCTTTCTACTGAAAATCTCCGCTTAAAATTTTGCCCCGAGGCTAAAAATAGACTTGCTATAGTTTGATACACAAATTACCTGTTGACACGGCAGATTTAGTGTAATAACATCGATCATAGCACTATTAGTAGTGTTTCCGCCTTAGGCGGATTGGAAGAACTTTAATAATTTGTCTCGCACTTTGATTTTAAGATTTCTTGAGTCTTTTTGGTCCCGTCCCGATAATATCGGGATCGGATCCCGCACGAATGAAATTCGTCGGGACAAATTTTAACTATAAATATTATGAAATGTCCTTATTGCGGATCCAAAGATACAGAAGTAGTAGAGACCAGAGACAGCGAGGACTTAGAGACTATAAGAAGAAGAAGAGAATGTCTTAAATGCCAGAAGAGATTCACTACTTACGAGAGAATTGAAAATATAAGCTTGGTAGTAATCAAGAAAGACGGCAGACGCGAACAATTTAACAGAGAAAAATTGCGCTCAGGAATTGTAAGGTCTTGCGAGAAAACAAAAGTTTCAATGGAAGACATTGAAAGAATTGTGACAGAAGTTGAAAGGGAACTTTTGGGTGCCGACTCGGTCGAAGTAGATAGCAAAAAAATAGGACAATTGATTGCGACAAGACTTAAGAAAATTGACAAAGTCGCATATATAAGATTTTCAAGTGTTTTTAGAAGATTTGTAGATGTAGAAGATTTTGAGAAAGAAGTAAAAAGACTAATAAAGTAGCGTTTAGAAAATAGAAATTAGAGAATAGTTAACTAAACGCTAGACGCTAATAACTAATCACTAAATTATGAAGCTTGATGGAATAAGACAAAAAGTATTTTTGGACAGATATGCCCTAAAGGGTGTAAAAGGGGAAGCTCTTGAAGAGATTCCTGAGCAAATGTGGAAAAGAGTTGCGGGAGGAATTGCGAGCAATGAAAAAAAACAAGATAGAAAACATTGGGAGAAAAAATTCTATGATGTAATGTCCGACTTTAAATTTGTTCCGGGAGGAAGAATTCTTTCAGGGGCCGGTACAGATTATCAAGTGACTTACTTTAATTGTTTTGTTATCCCATCTCCAAAAGACTCCCGCGAGGGAATTCTTGACTCCCTCAAACAGCTGGTCGAGATTCAGTCCCGTTCAGGCGGAGTTGGCTTAAATCTTTCATCTCTAAGACCAAGAGGTGCGAGAGTTAAGAAAGTAAATGGTTATTCTTCAGGTCCCGTAACATGGGCAGGACTTTTCTCATACGCAACTCATGATGTCGTTCAGCAGGGAGGGACCCGACGCGGCGCGACAATGCTAATGCTTTGGGATTGGCATCCGGATGTTGAAGAATTTATTACAGTAAAACAGGATTTGTCCAAAATTAACGGAGCCAATCTTTCAGTTTGCGTCTCGGACGGCTTCATGGAAGCGGTCAAGAAAGACGGAGATTGGGATTTGGTTTATCCTGATCTTGATGATCCAAAGTATGATAAACACTGGAATGGAGAGATAGATCAATGGAAAAAATTGGGAGGAAAAGTAAAAGTTCATAAAACTATCAAAGCACGGGAACTTTGGAATCTTATTTGTGATGCCGCATGGAGAAGTGCCGAGCCGGGTCTTCACTTTCTTGAGAGAAGCAATAAAAGAAGTAACACATGGTATTTTGAAAGACTGATTGCGACCAATCCCTGCGGAGAACAGCCGCTTGGGGCATGGGCAGTATGTAATCTCGGAGCAATGAATCTGGCCGCGTATGTGAAGGATGAGAAGTTTGATTACAAGACTTTTGGTGAAGACGTAAAGATTGCGATGAGATTCTTGGATAACGTAATTGATAAAACTTATTATTTTTTCAAAGAAAATGAAAAAGTTGCAAAGGAAATTAGAAGGACCGGGCTTGGAATAATGGGACTTGGAGATGCTCTCATTAAAATGCGTGTTCGCTACGGAGCAGATGAGTCGCTTCCTGTAATTGAAAAGATTTTTGCAACTCTGAGGAACAGCGCCTATGAAGCATCTTCAGATATTGCCAAAGAAAAAGGAGCATTTCCGAAATTTAACAAAGCAAAATATCTGAAGGGTTATCACATAAAAGACCTTCCTAAAACACTTGCGGTTAAGATTGCAAAACAGGGAATAAGAAACGCGGTTCTGCTGACCATTGCTCCGACCGGTACGACATCGTTATTATCTGGAGTTACTTCAGGAATTGAACCGGTATATGAGTTTACTTTTATGCGCAAGGATAGAACCGGTGAGCATATTATGTACCATCCGCTCTATGAAGAGTGGAAGAAAGAAAACCCTTCGACAAGCTCAGGGCAAGTCCCAGAAAAGCCAAGCTATTATGTAAGCGCAAACGACTTAACCCCTATGGAACATGCCCAAGTTCAGGGAGTTGCGCAAAAATATATCGATGCTTCAATTTCAAAAACTGTGAATGCTCCAAATTCCCACACGATTGAAGATGTGAAAACACTTTATATGGCAGCTTATGACTTGGGAATGAAAGGCGTGACCTATATGAGAGATGGAAGTCGTGAGGGAGTATTATCGAGAATTGATGATAAGAAGAAAGAAGAGCCCGAAGTAAAACTGGCAAAGCCTGTAGCACCGCGTCCGATGCAGCTTGAAGGGGTAACTTATGGAGTTGAAACACCGGTAGGAAAAACTTATATCACTATCAATCACAACGATCTTAAGGAACCGTTTGAAGTCTTCATAACTATCGGAAAATCAGGCTCTGATGTTGCGGCAATGGCTGATGCGCTGGGACGTATGATTTCAGTAAGCCTTAGACTCTCAGGAGGACTTACTCCGAGAGAAAGAATGAGGCAAGTGGTTTCCCAGCTTGCAGGGATAGGCGGAGCCCGAAGTGTAGGATTTGGAAAAGACAGAGTGAGAAGCTTGCCGGATGCAGTTGCCAAGATTTTGGCAAGTCATTTTGGGTTTGCGGTAAATGGTAAGGTAGAAGATAAGAACCTGCCTGCCGGCCCGCTTCGCGAGGCGAGCAAGGCAGGGATTGAAGTTGCTGCTGTGAACGGACACTCAAATGGTAATGGAAACGCACATTCAGAGGTTAAAGCCGAGACTGCAGAATCCGCTGAAGAAGTTACCAAGCTTCAGCAATTATCTCTTGTGGGAAAAGCAACAGGAGTTGTTCATGAGGAAAAAGCAGAATCTGCAACAGGGCTCTATGATATTTGTCCTGAATGTGGAGCAGGAAGTCTAGCGTATGAAGAAGGCTGTAGGAAATGCTACGGCTGTGGCTACGCTGAGTGCTAAGTTAGATAATAGAAAATAGATACTAGATAATAGTTTATAACTCGTGTAATGGGCAATCGCCGTGGAAATCGGCGGCAGTGCCGCTACTGTTAAAGCCAGAAAACCATACATGATATTATCCCGAGCCCCGCCTTTGGCGGGATCCCGACTGAAAAATATCAGCGGGACAGGAACTTTAAAGTATCCTTCTTGGGAAACCAAGAAGTTTTTTGTTTCTGTAACTAATAACTAATATCTAGTAACTAATAACTAAATCAATATGCCGATTTATACAAAAACAGGGGACAAGGGAGATACTGGTTTATTCAATGGAAAAAGGGTCTCTAAGGCCAGTCTTAGGATTGAGGCGATTGGTACTGTGGATGAGCTAAATAGCACGATTGGTTTTTCCATATCGCAAATCCGAAGCACTAAATCCGAAATCCGAAAAGAATTAATACAAATTCAAAAAGATTTGTTTGTTATAGGGGGAGCTCTGGCAAATCCAAAACAAAAAGTAAATTTAGCAAAAAGAACAAAGGAATTTGAGAAATTGATTGACGAATTGACAAAAAAACTACCGCCGCTTTTTAACTTTATCCTTCCCGGCGGGGGGTTAGCCGGTTCAAGTTTACATCTGGCAAGAACTGTTTGCCGCCGCGCAGAAAGAAGAATAGTTGGTTTAAATGCAAAAGAAAAAGTTCAGCCGGAAGTAATTATTTATATTAATAGACTTTCAGATTTATTCCTGACAATGTCTAGATTTATCAACCAAGAAGAAAAACAAAAAGAAACAATTTGGTCCTCCGAATCTTAGCATTCGGCTTTTCAGAACTATTCGTTCACGCCTCATGCTGTGACTTCTGGAGGATTAAGAAAACCGGGTGAAGTTGGTGTAATTCCAGCGCTGTGCCGCAACTGTAACTTCGATTGAATTGGAGAAGCCAGAGCCCCGATTAAGACTTCCGAGCAGGAGCATACTAAGTATGAATTCTCCTCGGAAATGAGGAGTTTTTTTATGACCGAAGCATACAAAGCAACAATAGAGCCGTCAGTAGTAGAAATAAGGAGACCAAATAATTTAGAAGAAGATTTCCATGAAGGTTCAAGCGAAGAGCTGTATGAAGTGGAGCAATTACAGTTTCAGTTTGAGACTGCATTAAATATCGTGCATGATCCGCAAGATCTTCTCAAGCGATCTTATAATCCAGTGTTTGACAGGTGGCATGTAGAAAAACTGCGAAGAGAAGGGAATGAAGAAGGTTTAGCCGAATTTAGAAGCGAGCTTAGAGAAAATTTGAGAACCAATCTTATGGAACGACTCCATGCAGTCGAAAGTTATGGAGAGTTTGAAATTATTAATGGAGAGTTATGCAGAGATGGGGCTCCGTTTAGAGATACTATAAGGAGAGGCGCTGAATACAGGAAAAGTCTTGGATCTCCCGAACAAGAGAGAGAAGGAATACTCGGAGAGCTTGGAGGATGGGATTATATCAACGGAAAAATGACTGATTCAAATACTCCAATTGATACTACTGTAACATCATTTACGCCATATGGATTGGCTGAAGGGACAGCTTATACTGGGTGGTTTGTTGATAAATATATAGCTTCAGAGAGAGAAGATGGTATCAGATATGTAAAAAGAATAAGGATTGGAGTCGATTGGGATTATTCTGAATATGAAGACAAAGCTAAATCTATTAAGCCAGATTTCTTTGATGCTTATGACGGAAGACCTAAGGATGCATGGTTCTTATCTCATCCATTTATGACTGACAAGGATGTTTTTCAGAAAGGTCAAATGGAGATGCCATCTGAAGCGTTGGAAGCTATTATTTCTCATCCCTCGATACAAAGATTTGAAGATCAATATGAATCCGCGTTATTTGCTGAGGAAATAGATTGGGTCGAATTGGCTTTATCTCTTAATGCGCTTTTAAATTGCTCAGACGATTTAAAAGATGAATTAACGAGGGGAGAAACAACGAATAATTACCGTTTGATAAATAAGATTTCATCAATGACTGATTTGGATTTTGGAGCAGCGGTTCATAGCATGGGAATAAGAGAAGTACAAGCAGTGGGCGGAGGAGGGTGTCCTACGAATAAAGGAATAAATATGACAGGTCTATTTGGAAATTCAAATTCAGGGATTGATTCAAACAGCGTTGCGAAATTTGGTATAGAGCTAGGAGAGGCGGGAGGATGTAAATGCGAAGATAAAAGTGATAATCATTATCATTGCCCAGGATGTGATAAGAAATATGATGACGAAACCAACACCTCTCCCGAAAAGAGAACTAAAAAATGTGGATGCGGTTTTGAATTCGGCTGCGAGTGAGGAAACTGTGAGGTGGATGTAATGACACGTTCTCCAATTCGTGCTATCATAAATCTAATATGGATGATGTAAAAACCGATCAAATACCGGTTATTCCGGATGCAACTATTCCACCTGCAATCACAAGTGTTCCCTCAGTGGGAGTATCGGGTAAGGAGACAGAAGTTGTGGCTGCGCCTGAGCTAATGCGCCCTTCAGATAGAATTGATATTCATAAGGAAGCAGCAGAGGCAGGCCTTAAAGAATCCAATCAACAGCCAGAGTTGGACAGGACTCATATTAATGCAGGTATAACTCATTCGGAGCCATCAATAGAGTCCGTGATATCCAAACCCACTACTGTAAATTTTAAAACCCCTCTTACGGATGAGGAAATTATTTTGGCTCCAAAGAGAAGTATTTTTGATGCTGTCCGTTGGCTTGCATCTTCTATATCCAGACAATTTAAGAGAGCAATGTTTAATAAGCAAAAACAGCAAACCGCATCCGGACAGGTATGACACTCGAAACTTTTTCGCCGGACAATATTTTAAGATTCTTCACCCTATTTTTTCTAGGGATAATACTTATTGGTCTTTTAATTTTCTTAGTTTATCTTTCTGGACACTTTCTAATTCTCTGGTATAGGAATAGGCATCGCGAGAAAGAATCTCTTGATTCGACACTTCTTGAAGTCTCGGTTCCGCGCGATAATGAAATTAAGATTGATGCGGCAGAGCAGATGTTTACGAGCTTTGCATCACTTAGAAAGGGCGGAAAATTTTCTTTCTTAAATCCGCAGCCAAATCTCTCGTTTGAAATAGTCGGGCTTCCTGAAGATATAAGGTTTTATGTAAATACTCCCAATAAAATAAAGGATTTTGTAGAAAAGCAAATAAACGGTGCATATCCGGAAGCAGAGATAATTGAGGTGGATTCGACAAAGGACACAAAAGAAGGCCATGCTGTAGGAAATGAGTATAATATTTTCTCAAAAGAAGGGAAGGTCGCTTTTGCCAGTTTACGTCTCAAAAGCTCGGACTACATGCCGATAAAAGTATTTAAAGATCTTCCGACCGACCCGCTTTCCTCAATGACTTCGGTTCTTGCAAAAATGGCACAAGGTGAAGGAGCTGCCATCCAGATTATGGTAAGTCCGGCGGAAGGTAAGTGGAAGAAATTCGGGCGAACATATCTCTCAAAGACCAAAAAAAGCGAATCAAATCCGGAGACGGCAAAATACTCGGCAGATTCTAAGGAGCTTGAAGGAATTGAAGATAAAATAGGAAAGCCGGGCTTTAATGTTGTTTTACGGATTGTTGTTTCCGCCAAAACCAAAGAGGCTGCGGAGGCGCACTTGGGCAATATATCAAGCAGTCTTAGTCAGTTCGCGGGCGCCAATTCGTTTACCAAGAATAAGCATAGATTTAAAGGGCTTTTTATGAACGACTTTATTTACCGCTATATGCCAATGCGAAACGGTCAGACCGGAGTTTTGACGACTGAGGAGCTTGCGACAATTTTTCATTTCCCCAACAAGTCTATTGAGACTCCTCATATCCATTGGGTCACAGCCAAGCGCGCCCCTGCTCCTGCTAAAATTCCTGAATCAGGTTTATTTTTAGGAAAAAGCAAATACCGCGGAGTAGAAAAGCCCATTCACATAAGCCCTGATGATAGAAGGAAGCATATGTATGTGATCGGAAAAACAGGTACCGGAAAGTCTGAATTCCTAAAGGCGATGATTATGCAGGATATCAAAAACGGAGAAGGTTTAGCAGTTATAGATCCTCACGGAGATTTGATAGACGATGTTTTAAAACTTATGCCGGCTGAACGCTCCGAAGATGTAATTCTTTTTGATCCATCGGATACGCAACGGCCCATGGGTTTTAACATGCTTGATGCAAATACTGAAGAGCAAAAGCACTATGTAGTTTCCTCGATTATCGGGCTTATGTATAAGCTTTTTGATCCGCACCAGACTGGAATTATTGGGCCTCGTTTTGAACATGCGATAAGAAATGCGATGCTTACAGTCATGTATGAAAAAGGAAGTACATTTATCGAAGTTGTCCGAGCACTCACTGATGCGACTTATGTTCAGGAGCTTTTGCCCAAGGTTGCCGATCCAATTATAAGACGCTATTGGACTGATCAGATTGCCCAGACTTCGGATTTCCACAAATCAGAGGTTTTGGATTACATCGTCTCAAAGTTCGGAAGGTTTGTTACCAATAAAATGATAAGAAACATTATCGGCCAATCCCAAAGCTCTTTTGATTTCAGAGACGTAATGGATAATCAAAAAATTCTTCTTATTAATTTGTCCAAAGGGAAAATTGGAGAAGAGAATTCCAATTTTTTAGGTTTGATTCTCGTCCCTAAGATATTGGTTGCAGCAATGTCGCGTCAGGATATGCCGATTGAGCAGAGAAAGGACTTCTTTCTATATGTTGATGAGTTTCAGAATTTCGCGACACCTGATTTTGCACAGATTTTATCCGAAGCGCGAAAATATAGATTAAATTTAATAGTTGCGAATCAATTTATCGGACAGATGGAAGAAGAGGTTAAGAATGCAATTTTTGGAAATGTGGGCTCACTTTTGGCATTTAGAGTCGGAGTGACAGACGCGAATTATCTTCAGCATGAATTCCAGCCGACATTTAATGAAGCGGACCTTATCAATGTCGAAAGGTTCAATACTTATGTCAAAACAATTGTGGGTGGGGAGCCGGTAAGTCCTTTCTCAATGGACTTGACACGCGATATGGCAGAGGAAAAGCGTTTATCAAATCCCCGCGTTTCAGAACTTATCCGCGAACTCTCGAGGCTTAAGTATGGGCGCGATAATGCAGTAGTTGAGGCAGAAATCGGGAAACGTGCCAAGTTATAGGTCATTAAGAGCTCGGTCCTTCGCCTTCTTTACATCTTTTAAATTTGTTGCTAGAATCTACCACCATGACACGAGAAAAAGACCCAAGAGAGGCTCAGAGACGTTATTTTTCTCCGCTTGAAGCACAAATGATAAGCTGGATGGTTCTTGAATATGATGAAAATAGCCCAGCAAATCCCTATAAACAGCTTGCAATTGAATTAGGAATTGACTTTCAGGACGTAAACGATGCAGCGATTCGGCTTGAGGAAATAACTCATTTAGAAAGACCTCAAGCAATGGCTCTCGTAGTTAAGACTGCAGTCTTAAATGGAGAAATTGGAGCCGAAAAAATTCTTGAAACTCCCATGCCCTTTTTAGAAAAAAATGAACAACTTTTGAAAAAGGAATATTTAAATGGAAGAACAGCTTCACAAATTTGTAAAGATTTAAACCTAAGAAATGAAGATTTTAGAAAACTAAGAAATAAATTATTTAAAAAATTTAATACGAAAAACCACTATTTTATTATAGCTCACGATACCGTACATAGACTCAATAAATAGCTATTTTCTTGCTCTCTTTTTGCATGTCTGATAAAATTAGCACTACGCGTCTGTAGCTCAGCGGTAGAGCGCTACTCTTATAAAGTAGATGTCCTTGGTCCGATTCCAAGCAGACGCACAAATTTCTCATAGGTAATTAAAATGGACTTAGAAATTTTTCTTAAAACACTTTTTGTTCCAATTGTTTTTCCATTAATTTTTATAATTACCCCTTCATCTTTATGCCTAGGATTACTTTTCGGATTCCTCTATTCCTTTTCAGCAAGAAAGCTTTTGAGATCTTTAAATAAATTAGAGAATCCTCCTCATCCGCTTAATTACAGCCGAGTGATAAATTACTTCAGATCTATAGTCATTAATACTGACGATACCCAACTGTCTCAATTGAGAACAAATATACTAAGATATTATAGAGTCTATTTTTTTGTGCTTCTTGCTATACTAGTTTCGTATGGATTTTTTTTAATTTATGCATTTTTTTTGACATGGTCAATTACGAAGTCACCATTTGAAATCTTCTCTTGGCTAATGCCTCGCTGAAAGATTTAGAGTTCTTGAGAACTGTGGAGAATTCCTCTATAATCGCCCCGAAGATTTAGGGGACAAATTTAATTTCCAAGTGGGAATTTAGGGCTTTTGCTAATTTCTGAAGAAAACCCACCGAGGGATTGGCTCTTCCCGATTCCAGTCTTGAAATGACTGATTGCTTAGTCCCCATTTTTTTTGCAAGTTGTGTTTGCGATAAACCCTTTTCAATTCTTGCACGAATAAGTGCAAATTCCGGCTGCTGTCTGTCGTATTCGGCTTTAAGCACAGGGTCTTTTAAGGCTTCCTTTTCCCACGCTTCAAAATCTAAATGTTTTCTGTCCTTAGGTTTAATCATAGTATCAATTATAGCATATATGCTATATTATTTCTTTCATTCTGTCAATGGCCGTTTTCATTTCTCTAGGAGGTGTTTTTTGAGTTTTCTTTTTGAAAGCATGAAGTAAGTAATACTGACTATTTATTATTGTGTAAAATATTCTAATCGCTGGTTTTCCTGGGATTCTCAGCTCGTATAGTTTATTTTGAAGTTTCTTTACATCCGGAGGCTTCAAGAAGGGGCCATAGTCTATGAGAAGTCTAATCGAATTATTAATTTTTGCCTCTGTGGATTGGTCCTGTTCTTCGATAAAATCTTTGACAGGGTAATCTCTTCTTGCCGTTTGATAAAAATTTACTTTCCAAGACATAATTAGATTGATTGTAGCAAAAAACTTAAATTAAGATTCTAATTTTCTCAGATCCAAGCGGACGCACTCGATTGTTAAGGTAGTCTTATTTCGGGTGGTGGTGGGTCTCCGTATTTATTTGGGTTAGAATTCCCCTTGCTTGCTTCCATTTGTAGAATCCCGGCGATGAAAACAAATCCTTTCCATCCGGAATAATTGCGGTCGTGTGCTCTTCTAACAACAAGCGAACAATAATAAATTACTATCAAAAAGACAATTAATATTGCTAACTCGATGCTTATTATATTAAGAACCACAAGAGCCAAGTTGAAAATGAAAACTAAAACTGCAAGTAACGTTCCCGCGAAATAGCTCTTGGAATTCATTCTTCCTTGAAATAAACTTAAAGGGAAGATTCGCATACTCAACTTAAGTCTATTTGAGAATGATTTAGTTTGTCAAGGAGGGTTAAAGGTCGGTGAGGGTGGAGGTTTCTTTGCCCCGTTCTCCTACGAAGTCCAGATACCTTTCGGTAGTTGAAAGTCTTTTGTGCCCCAGAATTTTTGAAAGAAGTATAAGAGAAGCCCCTTGTTTTAGGTGATGCGCGACAAATGTATGACGAAGATCATTTACCTTGGCATTTTTAATTTCAGCAAGCCTGAAATATCTTTCCATTGAAGTTCTTATGTTTCTTACCAAAAAAGGCCTTCCTGACTTGGTTACAAAAAGATGGTTGTCTTTGGTCTGGGCACGTCCAGTCATATATCTTTCGAGCGCTTCCTGAGAACGCTTGTTAAGAGGTACGTCTCTTTCTTCGTGTTTTTCAAATGGTTCTATGTGAAGAGAGTCTTTCTTAACATCCGCCAATTTAAGATTGGCAAGTTCACCGATACGTATTCCGGTCTGAAGAAGAAGTTCGATTATCGCAAACATTCTGGCGTCGTTCCTTGCCGCATCTCTTAGAGCCCTATATTCCGTAGGAGTAAGAATTCTGGGTGGTGCGAGCTGATATTTGGGATGTGCTACAAGCAGAGAAGGGTCATCTGTAATATATTCGTTAACCTTGAGAAATCTATAAAAAGTCCGGGTCGAATTTATCTTTCTTGAAATTGACTTGGGAGTATAGCCATCCTTGCTCATTTTGGCCAAAAAAGCTTCAATATCCTCTTTGGTTACTTCATGAGGTTGATTTTTTTGGATTTCCTCAAGGAATGAGACAAGCTGATGGATGTCTTTTCCATATGCTACAATTGTAGAGTTTGAATGGCTCTTTTCCTTAAGAAATTTCTTGAACTGATCGTGTGCGTCTATTAATTTAATATTTTTCATATTTCGGCTTCGCTCAATATGACCCTGAGCAAAGTCGAAGGGTCATACACTAGGCTTAAATAACTAAAACGATGTCCTATAATATCAATAATAAGGCTGGAAGTCAATAGGAATTTTATCTCACTCAGGCATGAAGAAAATTGCGTTCATAGTGGCTATAGTAATTGGCCTTGTAATAATTAATAATCTGGCGCGTTCCACGTATGATCTGTGGAGCAAGAAAGACGTGATAGTCTCGGCGCAAAACGAGCTTGAGGCTGAGAAGAAGGAAAATCAGAGACTTAAAAATCAGCTTGAAAGAGCTCAGGACGGACAGTTTATAGAACAAGAGGCCAGAAATAAGCTGCTTTTGGTCAAGCCCGGAGAGCAAAACGTATTTATCCCCAAAGATCTAGTAGCAAGCGAATCTTCACAGACAAAGGTTGACAAGCGCCCCAACTGGCAGAAATGGTGGGAATTATTCTTCTAGCTTCATTGTAAGATTGGAATATCCAAATTCTGAATTGTTATAATAAATCATGAACTGGAATGTTATAACCTTTGAAACACCCCGGGGAGAAAAACCGCTCGATCGATTTATTAAATCGCAAGAACCTCAAGCCAGATCGAAAATTATCCATAATATCAGACTGCTAGAGGAGCACGGAAATATGCTCGGTATGCCTCATGCAAAGATCTTGAGTAAGGGATTATACGAATTACGGATCAGGGGTAAGGAAGAATTAAGAATACTCTATTGTTTCAGAAAGAAGAGTATTTATTTACTCCATGCGTTTAAAAAACAAACACGATCAACACCGGTTAGGGAATTAAGTCTGGCAATTAAGAGAATGAAGGAAGCCGATTTAATCGAGGTTGACAAAACATAACGTTTATGTTATAAAATAGCTATGAGTAAATGGAAAGATTTAGAAAAAAAATTACTGTCAGATCCTGCAACGAAGAAAGAGTTTGATAAACTTACTCCCCGCTATGCTGTGATTTCAAAACTTATCTCTGCCCGTCTCAAGAGGGGAATGACTCAGAAAGACGTTGCCGATAAAATCGGAACAAGGCAATCTGCTATCGCGCGGTTTGAGGCTGGAAATATTAATCCAACAATTGATTTTTTGGACAAAGTAGCATTGGTGCTCGGGACAAAACTCACTATCCATCTGCAATAAGGCAAAACCAGCAGAAGTGGTGGGATTTCTTCTTCTAGTTATTTGAAAATTGGCTAGGAAGTTCCACAAGAACTTCTCTTTTCTCTTGTCTTTTGACAGGAATTCCTTTTGCCTCTTCATCAAATAGCCCTGGAAATGTTTTGAATTGGACAATTGCTTCTGCGCCAACACTTAACGCCTTTTCAAATATCGAATTATAGCAATATACAACTAAGTTTCCAGTAAATGGGTTTTCCCAAGGAGCCGCAATCACGCGATTCCTACCGTTGATACCCGTACCTATGTATTCAAATTTTTCACTTTTATATTTTTCATATTCTGCTTTAGTTCCAGGGAAGACTTCTATTTGCGCCATTCTTTTTTCAAGTTCATGGGCAAGCCGTTTTAATTCTTCAGCATGTTGTGTGCGCTGAGCTCTTCTTTCGCGAAATCCTTTAAAAAGTTCCATAATAGTGGGCTAAATTATACACCTGAAAGTCAAGAGACGCAATTTCCGCGGGCTAAATAATTAATTTGTGTGTCTCTTAAAGGAGACTCGCACTCATTTTAGCAAAAATCTAAGCACTTTACCTAGTCACGCGGGTAGTCAGTCGCTCATCGCTCGAATGACTAGGCAGAAAAGCTAAAAGCCCTATTAAACATTACCTT
>ERZ1292625.588-Hain-H41-01um-R1-588-length-52674-cov-21_pt1 | contig 52674 bp, 50 predicted proteins | sample MGYA00564400_ERZ1292625 | MGnify/ENA primary metagenome ERZ1292625 (study PRJEB36523, sample SAMEA6512639) | groundwater metagenome | collected 2019-01-08 | study: AquaDiva: Metagenomics assemblies of 32 groundwater samples | reverse complement strand
GCATGGAAAAGGTTGATGATGTAGTTCAATCCGAGGTACGGATATCAAACGACCGTCACCAAAATATTAGTAAACGCAATACCCTCGGGAATACGAGTTGCCAGATTCGGAATGGATTCTTTATTTTCCGCGAAGTTATAAAATATGGACGCTTATTTGGATAAAAGCATCCAAAGAATCCGCCAATAACCTTTAGGGCGGAACGTACTTAGCGCCCTTTTTCTTCCCCGGTCAATAGGTTAATAATCAGACGTATGAGCAGATCCTTGCTATCAGCAGGGCCAGCGCCGTGAGCGCGGTTTCGTTCATGCGTGATGTCATGCCTTCCTGTTCCATATACAGCAGAAACAGAAACGACCCGATGCGTTTGTTGCCGTCGCTGAAGGGGTGGTCCTTGATGACGAAATACAACAGATGCGCGGCTTTCTCCTCCCGGCTCTTATACAGCGGTTCGCCGAACATCGTCTGCTCGATACTGCCGAGAATGCCGTCCAGGGCCTCGCCCCTCGCGTTGCCGAAAAGCGGTGTCGCCTCGCTTCGGGAGATCAAATCCGCCTTGAGACGGTCAATTGCGATCCTCGCCTTCTCGTAGGAGAGCACGCCTTGCGCGGGCCTGCAACCCGGCGGAAGCGGGATGGCCTGCTCGTCGTATTGCAGCAGCAGCCGCCATGTTTTCGCATATCCCGCGATCAGGGCCAGCACTTCCTTGCCGGTATAGTTCACGAGGGCATTGGCGTGAAGCGTGCGGGACAGCAGGTCCAGCGCCTGCTGAGCCTCTGTGATCCCAAGTTCGGCCAGGCGAGACTGATTGAGCGTAAAACCCTGCAAAAGATGTTCACGTAGCACACGAGTTGCCCATTGACGGAATTGAATGCCTCGTCTCGAGTTGACGCGGTATCCGACGGCCAGCACGACGTCAAGGCCGTAAAATTTAACGGGTTTGTCGGAATTTGCAACGTGCAATATTTGCACATTGCTTTTTTCATCAAGTTCGGCATCGCGGAAAATGTTGTTTATATGCTTGGTGATGACCGAACGATCACGCTCAAAAATCTTCGTCATCTGATCTTGTGAAAGCCATAAAGTGTCGCCTTCAAACCGCACCTCCACCCCGGCTTTACCTTTCGGATCTTCATAAATAACTATTTCACTCATGGCTAAAGCCTCCGGCATGTCGCTGCGACGATTCGGGAGAAATACCATCAAGTACCTGCAACAGCTCCGGCGGACGCAGACCAAGGGAACAGATCAATTGAGGCGTCGGGAACTGATCGGCTGTGTCGCGCACCTGGCAGAACTGGTCTTCACGCCGCAATGCATTCTGAGTACAAATCTCGTCAGCATTACAAGTCAACGCAGGACACTACGCCCCGCAGATTGTCCCTTCTTCCGGCTTCACCTGTTGTATCTACGTAAGCGCCGATAATGAAGACTCCACCCAGCCGAAGCCGATCCTTTCTTGCTCAAGACGCAGATTCTTGCGTATTCGGTTGTCTCGCAAATCATCGTAGAGTTCCTTTTCCTCCGGATTCAGCCTGAGCAAGTCGCGAAGCGTCTGCTTCTCTTCCTCACCCCATAGCGCTTCAAATGCCAGCAAAGTATTGCGGTCCATCAAAAACGACTCCACATGGTCGAACTGGCCGCGGAGCTGATCAAGGATCGCAAAGCCGTGGGTGTCAATATCACCCCAATAATAAATGCGGCTGCGCGAAAGCCACTCGGCTTTGCTCAACATCTCGAAGCCATATCCCGCACCGAAGATGACTAAACTGTCCTTGACCTGCGGAAAGGCCAAGAAGTTGATCTCGTTCTCGGTGATGAAAACACGCGCGACATTGGAATCGAGGCAAGCAAAGCTCTCGGCATCAAGGGTGATGTCCTGTACAAGGACGCCCGGCATTAAGGAAAGCTCTGGATCAAGAATGCGAAAGCGAATGCGCGCCGGTTTGTCACGAAAGCCATAACGCTTTGCAAATTGGTTTGTTCCGGAGGCTGTCTGATCAATCACCGCGGTCGGCAAGACGATATCCAGCAACTCTACGAGCACACCACGATGGGCTTCTATGAACTTGCTGTGCACACCTGGTATGTCTACCTGCCTTAAGTACACGCCGGGGCGTGGATGGGCCTGCAGCCAACCGACGATTTCCAGCAACAGACCCCATTCGTTGGATAGCTCCAGCGCGCGCATTGGCCGTTTAGCCAACCAGCCCAGCAATAGCGGCTGGCGCTTACGCGTCACGTCGGTCAACGTTGCGAAGCGGGCGACATCTCGTTGCTTACCGATGAGCGCCAAGGCATCTTCGACGGTATCGATCCATATCTCATTGGGTACAGCGTTTGCGCCGAACACTCGATGCTTGAACTCTCGCATCTCCACCCGGCAGTGAGACATCACCCGAAGCTCAGTGATCCAGGTGCGCGCCTCATCAAAGCGATCGGCCATTTCAGACGACGTAGGGCCCTTGAGCACCAAACGTTTTGGGAATAGCGACTCGCCCGTGACAAGACTGGCCAGCAGTTCCCCTCGGTCCCATAACTTTTGCACCTGGGCACGCAAGTCTACCGGTCTTGTCCAAGTCATCCTACCCTCGCCTTCTCTGCGCGGTATTCCTCAATCGAGAGATTACGCAGCTTGGACGCTCGACCTTCCTCGTTCTGGACAAACCCCACGCTAGAGACGAAAGGTTCGATGATGTGAATTTTCTGCAGAGGTGTGACAATCAGTATCTGCAAGTTGAGTTGGGCAAACAGTCGCAAGCCGTACTGTGCGGATTCGTCCGATCCACGCCCGAAGGCTTCATCAATGACCACGAAACGGAAGGATCGGGAACGTACTGCCCCCCATTCAAGACCGAACTGATAGGCCAGGCTCGCCGCCAGGATGGTATAGGCTAGTTTTTCTTTTTGACCTCCCGACTTGCCACCCGAGTCAGAGTAGTGCTCGTATTCGTTGCCGTCCTCGCGCCAGCGTTCGCTGGCGGCAAACACGAACCAGCTGCGAACATCGGTGACCTTCGTGGCCCAGCGCCGGTCCTGTTCGGATAGTCCCTCGCGCCCGCGAAAGCGCTCAATGATGTACTTGACTTGTAAAAACTTAGCTTCAGAATATTGGGTATCGTCAGAGCCGGTCAGCGCCCCTTCGGTACAAGCGCGCAGTTCGGTCTGGAAATCTCGGATGTCGGCATCTGGCGTTGGCTGAGCTTCCAGCACGATATAGCGGCCGGTGTTGTAGTCGATCTGGGTGAGCGACTTGTTAATGTGTGCGATACGCTCCTTGATCGTTTCTCTCTCACGAGCCAGCTGTGACTGGAAATTCGCCACTTCGCGGATAGTGTTCTCGTTCAGCAGTTCCTTGAACCGCGCCTCGAAACGTGGAAGATCGTCGGCCTGAAGAGAGTCGAGCATACTTCGGTATTCGAAAGCCGCATTAATGCTTGCATCTACCTCTGAAGTTTCAAGTTTGAATTCCTCTTTGTACGAAGTCATCGCCTTGACGATTCGCTCCCCCAAATGGCTTAGTTTCCTGCTTTCATTGTCAATTTGCTTTTGCAACCAGTCGCGCATTTCGCGCTCGCGGTTATCGCAGGATTCGACAGTGAGTAGATGTTCGCCCAACGCTTCGCTACGTACGGTGTCGAGTCGCTCGAAGAACGCGGAGTGGGCAGCAGTGGACGGTTCATCCAGCACCGCTTGCGTTTGAACGCGTAAGGCTTCGGCATCAGTCTTCTTCTGCTCGGTTTTTGAGCGCTTGTCCTTGTGCTCTTCCAGCTGGGCTTCTGTGTCTTTCAATGCTGTAATGACCTCATTCAGCTGTTCGGCCAATTGCTTCAGCACATCAGAGGCGGATTCCAGCCTTTGCTTTTCGTCCGTAAGCTGAGCCACCTCCACCGCAAGGGATTGCCAGTCGAGTTCGTGGAAATCGGCGTACTCATCGAGTTTAGACAGCGCCGTCAGGCGATCCTTAAGCGCGTTCTGTTCGGCCTGGATCTTGCCGATGAGGCTGCCCAACTCCCCAAGATTCATCTCCAATTTCTTTGCTTTGGCTTCGAGCGCTGCGATCTTTGCCGTGTTGGTCCAGCCCAGTACGTATCGGCTGCGGTCGTCCAGCCGGTGGCGGTCGTCTTTCTCGTGACGCTCGCCAGGTGCCTTAATCTGGCCCGCACGTGTGATGGCTCGGGTCTCACGGCGGAACTGCTCCTGTGTCGCGCAACAGGCCACGTTGAAACGGTGGGTAATTTCACGTTCCAGCCAATCGTAGAAAGGAGAGTCGGGTTTGATGGCCAGTTTGCGCGCCAGGGAATCCCGGTGCAGGCTGGGCAGTTCTTCACGAGAACTCTGGCGTATCCGGAAATAGACCAGGCGTCCCCTGAGGTGTGTTCTATCGACCCAATCCGCCACCTCTGCGTAATGCTCATCCGGTACCAGAAGCGACAAGCCGAAGTTACGCAACAGCCGTTCGGCGGCCCCCTCCCAGTCTCGCCCATCGTCGCGCACTTGCAGCAGTTCTCCTGCAAAGAGCACATCCGCCTCAAGCATCCCGAGGGCCTTGCATAATGCGGTGCGCATGGCCACCTGTTCAGTGGGGATGTTGCTACGCCGGGCTTTCAGACTATTGATCTCAGCGGTCAGGTCGTCGTACTCCTGCTTGCTCTGCCTGAAGCTGAACTCAAGCTCCTTTTCTTGGTTCTGAAGCTTTGTCTCTGTCTCCTTTACCGCAACGTTCAAGGCCGAAAAGCGCTGTCGCTGACTAAGGAAACCAGACTCATCGCTAAACGGGCTTTCACCGACAGCGCGCACCAGTTCGGCGTACCGCAGTGCTTTGCGCTCACGCGCTTGGCGTTCCTGATCCTTCTGGCGTATTTCGACAGCCAGCCTCTCCAAACGGTCGCCACCGTTGTCCGCAATGCTTTGTTTAAGCTCGCCCTCCCTAACTCGCTGCGCATCACAGAGCTCCTCGATGCGCTTGATCTGGGTGTCTTGCCTCCCCCATTCATCCGTAAGGCTGGCAATACGTTTCTTCAAAATGCCAAGTTTCAGACCCGCGAAGTAGGGTCTGAGCGCCTCGCGGCAGGCGCGGAGCTCATCAACTTGTGAGACAAGCATTGAGTGGCGCTCACAGTCGGCAACCAGCGGTGAAAGCAGTTCCACTTGTCGCTTGGCCTTCACTACGGCCTCATGCGCCCGGTTCAGGTCATCGAAATGGCCGATCAATGCCGTAATGCGTGGCGCAACATCAAAAGGTTCGAGCATATGGCTGCGGACGAAATCGGTCAGGTTACCCACCGACTTCATCGACACCGTCTGATGAAACAGCTCCAGCGCCTGTTCGTTCTCGATGCCGAAGCGACGACGGAACCAGGCGCCGTAGGGCGGAAAACTGTCAAACACCTCTGCGCTCTGTCCACGCAGTTTTTTCCGAAGCTGAGCGATATCCGAACCAAAGTGAGCGAAGTCTGCCGCAATCGACAGGGCGCGTTCCGCGCAGACAAAAAAACGTGCAGGTTGTCCTTGGCGCTCTGTCATCCAGAAAACCTGAGCCAGCGTAACCGTTTGGACGTAGCCCGCGTTATGAAAAACTCCTAGAATCACCGAGTAGCTGTTGTGGTCGCGTAGCGCCACGGGCTTGGCGGCCCCGCTCGCCTCATTGCGCTCGGACTTGTAGTGCCCGAGCACGTAGGATCGCAGTGTACGCTCCTTGTTGTCGGCACCGGCTGCCTTGTTGTAAGCAATGCGGTGCGCCGGCACCAACAGCGTGGTGACCGCATCTACCAGCGTCGACTTGCCCGATCCGATATCGCCGGTGAGTAACGCGTTCTTACCGTCAGGATTCAGCGCCCATACACGAGCATCGAAGGTGCCCCAGTTGAAAACTTCCAAGCGATGCAAGCGGAAACCCGAGAGCGCATCGTCGGCTGCAAAATCCAGACCCATGGTTTGCGCGTCATTCATTGACAACTCCTCCGGAGGTCGCACGGAGTTGCGCCTGGTAGACCGACAGCCGCGCATCGAAATCGGCCAGCCATTGCGCGTCCACAAAAGCCTTGAGAATGCGGCGCACCTCGAACATTGCAGCTTGCCCCGCGCTCGGTTTAAGCCTGCGCAGGAAGCCCAATTCAACAATTTTGTTAAGATGAGTTTCGATCTGGTCGATCAACTTAGCTTCATTGCTGCTTTCGGGCAGGAACACCCGGATCAATTCAACAATCTCATCACGGGAAAGCACAAGGCGCGTGTCACCAGCGCTCGCGTCGAACTCGGTCAGTTTTTTGCGCAGCAGCGCCAGCAGCAAGCTCACCGGAAACGACAGTGGGCGCCTCGCCACCAAGCGCGGAAGCTTTGAAGCTGCGTCCTCTTCGCTTTCCTGGCACGAGCGCAAGAACGCATAGCCCTCGGCCTCGTCAAACACCAGCTCCAGGCCCAGTACCGCCACATAGTCGCGCACACGGGCTTGCAGGTTGAGCAAGGCACTCCAAAGACCGGCGTCAGCTTCTTGATAGATCACGCCTTTAAGCAAAATGATAACCAGAGCCGATAAATCATTCGTTGCAGCGTTTTCAAGCTTTTGTTCTGCCATTCTCGCCCCTCATGAAGATCACGCGCGGCAAACGTGCCTGTTTCGCATATTCCCGACCATCCGCCCCTTCTCGGCTCCAGACGATTGTCTCTGTCACCTCTTCATCCACCACACTCTTGAAGACGTCACTCGCAAGCTGCAAATACGCCACCAGTTCTGCCAAGCCTTGCTGCAGCGGCTGCATCTCGCACAACTCACGCAGGGTAATTTGCGAACGATCTTGCAGGGCGTGGCGGATATGCCTGGCCAGCTGCGCTTTGTCGATCACCACCTGAGAGTACAACGCTGCCGCGTCCACTTCGGCGTCGCCTGACTCCAGTTCGATATCGGCAATCAGTGGTTTGATGGCTGGGGTGTATAGTGGCCGCTCCATCGGCAACTCGATGTCGGCAGCGGTGTCGGCAATGTCCATCACCTCACCTGGGGGCGGTGACTCTCGCAGTGCCAGTGCCTTGGCCTCGATGCCGTGCAGGATATCCATGATGCGGCGGTTCTCCAGCCAAGCCTGGTCGTCCAGAAATCGCCTCAATTGCTGCGAGAGTTGGGCTACCGTGCGCTGAGTGTGCTCACCAGCCTCCAGCCAGTCGTAATGCACGCGGCGGGTACGGGCGTCGGGCTTGAGCTCGGCGACCGGGGGCAGGGTCAAGACACGCTCTAGCAGCGCCGACAGTTCTTCCTGCCGCCTGCTTGACATAATGAAATCCCAAAATGCGTGGAAGCTCCGACCCTGATCCGAGTCGGCAATCGCATCGCGTTCGCCCATGATTTCTTGCAACAGCGCGCCTTTTGACCCCTCCCATAGCGCAATGCGTTCCCGCACGTGCCGATCCAGCCTGCGAAAGTTGTGCTCCACCTCGCGAAAATCTGTGAGCAGTTCGCGCGCTAGCTGAATGAACTGTTGAAAGCGGTCTTTCAACGCTGTGTCGTCCAACAGCGGAATGTCACCTGACAGAACGCGGGCGATTTCGGCGTCAATCTCGTCGCGCCGCTTATGCAATTCCGCAATGCGTGCTCGTGGGTCAGTTTCGCTACCCGCGCTCATCTGCTTGAGCAGCTCGAATAGAGTAAGCAAGCGCGACTCGGTGCCCACAAAGCTGCGCTCGGTGAGCGTCTCCAGCCAAGCAATCGCCTTCTCGACCGCCGGGGTCAGGTCGAAATGCGGCTCGTCCGACCCTTGCTTGTAGAACTTGCGCAGCCAACCCTTCTCGGTTCCCGCCCAGTCGTTGAGGTAATCGAGCGCTAGCTTCGGGAATGCATCCGCGCCCAACCGTTCGCGCAGAGCAAAAAGTTCGTCCTCAAGAGCTTCAACCAAACCCGACTGAGCAATCACGCGCACATTGGGCGTGATGAACACGCGCTGTAGAAAACTCGCCACCAGCGGCGCATGATCCGAGCGCAACAATCGCCAAGCCGGGTGGCTCTGTCGCAGCAGTTCGAGGGTGGCGTAGTCGAGGGTCATACGATGGGCGCCTTCAATAAATAATGATCCGATCAGGCATCATGGGTCGCTTAGCGTTCGGGGTAACATTGTGGTCAGGCTTGAAAATTGCCATTTTAATACGCTGAATGCTTCATAGCTGACCCCTTTGCCTTCTCCACCGGGTACTTCGCTTCATTCACCGCTATCTTCTCTCCACTTCCACCAGCAAATCAATAGTATATTCCTTGCTGAGATAGGTGAGGAAGATGAATATGTCGGCCAGTTCTTCTTTTACATTCTTGAGTTCTTCTGCGGTGAGATTGCGGGACTGCTCGGTCGTCTTCCAGAGGAAGTTTTCCAGCAACTCCCCTGTTTCAATGGAGAGGGCTTCGGCGAGGTTCTTGGGATCGTGAAATTGCGCCCAGTCGCGGGCGTTGCGAAATGAGATGATCTTTTGCTGGATGGATTCTAAATCAGCCATGACACTCCTTGTCATTGAACTTTTCTTCTAATTCACCTTCGTCTGAGCCCGTTGAAATTCAAGGGGTCTAGCGCAATAGCTCTAATTAAACGCTAATAGCCTCTTCTCGCTTATTTGTGAACTGGAGTCCCCCTTGTCAACCTGCACACTTAATACTTGTTAATATACTGCTAATACCTCGTGGAGCGTAACCGCTTATATTATCGATGGTTTTTGTGCATGCCGTGCACGGCATCAACAAAGCCTTGGTTGTTAATCCTCGCTAATGCTCATCGACGCCGTCAATGCTCTTGAGCTTTTGGGCGCCGTTAACAAGCTTTTTATCATGCGCTTTTACACGACGTTCAAGTTTTTTAATGTCTTCTTCCGGCGGCAGGCTTTCTGGCTCTATGCCGCTCTTGGCCAACAGGTTACGCACATCGGTGTTATTCTTAACGTGCTCGGATGTAATGCCGCTCTCGCCGTGGAGGTCTTTTTTGGTTACATTGAAATTAGTGATTTCGGTGGCCAGGTCCTTTGCCTTGATGGTGATGGTCGGCAGGAAATCGGCAAGTGGTCTGTTGTCGGGAATCACCATCTTCTTTTTCATCTGCATTGTCGTATGACCGCCGAACAGCGCTTGATCTCCTTTGCTCCGTATGCGCCCGAAGCCTTGACCGTCGACGCCACGATCATAAATGATTTTGGACAACTCGGTCTCGGTCGCAACAAGCTTTTCCCTCGCCTGCAGGCGTTCGGTAAGGGCAATACGCTCTTCTAGCAGTTCCTGCTTGCGCGTCTGGAGCGCGAAATAGCTCTGTGCAAAGGCGATCCGTTCTTTACGGGGATCTCCATTCTGCGCTATCAGATAAGAGGCGTAACGCGTCAGCATTATATCATCAATTTCTCTTTGAGCCCCCTTGCCTAATTCTATCATTTTGTTGACATCAACAAAATGATCGGCAGCGCTCTGGCCCGCATTTTTACAGGATATTTTTGCCTTATCAATAACCTGTGCGAAGTTGCGCCATTCGCTGTACTCCAACAAAACCTGAAGATCCCTTGCAAGCCAATATTCAACACCGTCCTGTTCATAGGCTGATTCTTCGAACGTTTTGCTCAGCGATATAATAATCTCTTTTTTCACGAAAGCCCTCCTCATCTAAACAATAAGAAGCCTAAAGCCGAGGTTCCGAAATCGCCACTCACAATCCAGTGCCGAATATTTCTTTGCCGACCCCTTCGCCTTCTCCACCGGATACCACGCTTCGTTCACAGCGATTTTCCTTTCGACCTCTGTCAGCAAGTCGATTTTATACTCTTCGCTGAGATAGGTGTTATAAATACAGGGTCCGGGGTCCGGGGTCATGGGTCACGTGTACGTCAGAAAAGAAGTCATGGAATTGCGCCCAGTCGCGGGCGTTGCGAAATTCCATGACTTTGCGTTGAATGGATGCCAAATCCGCCATACTCTCCCCGTGTCAGGCCGCATTTAGCCGGATTTAGGAAGACTTTACTATAATTCCGAGCAAAGGGCAAGGCGGAACGTGCAATCAGGACATGGGCGACTTGATGGGATAGACCTTGAGGAAGTTCAGGAATTCCTTGGCCATGTACGCCTTACGAAACGCCGAGAACGTATCCGCGACATTGACCAGCTCGCCCCGGGTTGTTTGATCGTTTCAACGAGGCGGTTAAAAGCCTTTTCGCTGTACGACCTTGTCCTTGTGAAGCAGAAGCACGCCTTCTTTCCCGGCCGTGGCGATCATGCCGTCGGTGAAGCCGGATTTGCTGAAGAGCATGAATTTCTCCGCGCGCTTCTTGTGCCGCCAGTCGACCAGAGCGGCCTTTCTCGGAAGGTCGCGGTACACGTCCTCTCCGACCTTCTTTGCGCTCCACGTGCACTCGCCAAAATAGATTGTCCCCGACTCCTCATCGAGCGCCACAAGATCGAGCTCCTCGTTCCGGGACCACCACTTTCCCAGCGCCGTGAACTGCAACGCGCCGTCGGCCATGAGGCGTTTGCAGATGTCCCGGCAGGCGTCTTCATAGCTGCCGGCGACGTGCAGGTCGAAGGTACCGCGGATCGCCTTCAGGACGTATTCGGCGTTTCCTATCTCGATCCTGCCCCGGTTGGGGAAGATGTACTTGAACCAGAAGGCGAAGAACTTGTCATGCAGCCGGTAGAGGCCCTGCTTGCTCTTTTCCGGGGCCTGATCGGTCACCGGCGTCTCTTTTTCCACGAACCGGAGGCCCCGCAAAATGTCCAGGTAGCGCGACACGAGGCCCTTGTCGAATCCCGTCTGGTTGATGATCTCCGAAAGCTTGCGGTTCCCTTCGGCGAGGGCCTTCAGGATGACGAAGTAGTTCCGCGGTTCCCTGAGTTCCTCCCTCAGGATGAATTCGACTTCGTTGTAGAAGAAGCTGCTCCGGTCGAGCAGGAGGGCCCCGATGCTCTTCGCCATGTCCCTGCGCGGGCTCACCTTTTCAAGATAGGCGGGGATCGTGCCGAAGACCGAGTAGATATTCAGGAGCGTGTCGAAATCCGCGCCGGGGAAAAAGCCGTGAAGGGCGTCAAAAGGCATCTCCCGGATTTCGAGCGACGACGTCCGCCGTCCATAGAGCGGGGCCTTGTAAAAAAGGACCTCCTTCTCCATCATGCCGACGCTCGAGCCCATGAGAATGAGGAAAACGCCGGTGTTCTTGAGATATTCGTCTATGCCTTTTTGAAATATCGAGGAAATGGCCCGGTTCGAGTTGACGAGGTAGGGAAATTCGTCGATGACGATGACCCGCCGTTTCCCGGCCTTCTCCTTGAGATACCGGAAAAACTGATACCAGTCCCGGAAGCCGGAGTCGACGAGAATGGCGTCCTGAAAGTGTTCTCCCGCCAAGCGGCCGAGGTTTCGAAGCTGCTCCGATTCCGATACGCTGTCGGCGAGAAAATAGAGGGCGGGCTTGTCTTTGATGAATTCCTGGACGAGCCTGGTCTTGCCCACGCGCCTCCTGCCGTAGAGGGGCACGAACTGGAAGCCGCCGGCGCGATACAGCCGGTCCAGCGCATCCAGCTCCTCCCGCCTGTTGACGAATTCCATATCCTTGCACCTCGCTTCTGTACGGTTACCTGGATAATCGTCATTAGTATAATCTAATTTATACTTCCTGGCAAACGGTTTTTTATGACATGGGCGACTTGATGGGATAGACCTTGAGGAAGTTCAGGAACTCCTTGGCCGTATGGGTGCAGTAGTTCCGCTTGGGAGAGATGATGCTGAAGTTCCTGATGAACTTGACGTCCTTGAACGTCGTGGCCTTCAGGAGCCCGTGCTTGATCGACTTTCGGGCGGCCCAGGCGGAGACGATGGAGACGCCCACGCCTTCCTCCACGGCGCTTTTAATGGCCTCCGTGCTGCCGAGCACGAGGGAGATCTTGAGGTTGGCAAGCTTCATGCCGTGTTCCTCGAGGCGCTTGAGGATGATCTGACGGGTGCCCGAGCCCTCCTCGCGGAGAATGATCGGCTCCTTGGTCAGTTCGATGCCCGGGATGTTGCGCCGCTCGGCCCAGGGGTGGGCGGGCGACATGATGATGACAAGCTCGTCGGAGAGCAGGGTCTCTACCGCAAACCGCTGCTTGCTCACATCGCCTTCCACGAGGGCGATGTCGATCTCTCCGGCATTCAGCTTTTCCGTAATGGTCTTCGTGTTGTTCACCACGAGGGAGATGTTCACCTGGGGGACCTTTTTCTTGAACGCGGAGATGATCGTCGGGAGGAGGTAGTTGCCGATGGTGGAGCTGGCGCCGATGGAGAGCGAGCCTTTGATGGCGCCCGTGATCTCGCTGATGTTCTTCTGCGCCTCGGCGTAGAGGGCGAGAATTTCCTTGGCGCGCCGATAGAGGATCTCGCCGGCGGGCGTAAGATTGATGGTGTTTCCCGACCGGTCGAAGAGCCGCGTCTCGTAGAGCTCTTCCATGGCCTGGATCTGGAGGCTCACCGCGGGCTGCGTAAGGTGGATGATCTCCGAGGCCTTGGAAAAGCTCTTGGTCTCGGCTACGGCGCAGAACACCCTGAGTTTGTGGTCTTCCATAAATATGCAGGGCAACACGCGAAGCGCAGCGTGTCGCGCGGGTTTTTGATGATCGAGCGCGCAGGCTTGAACGTTATTCAGTTATAATTCAAACAGGTGTTTTTGTCAAGAGAAGAATAGGGCGCCCGGCAATCCCTCAGTTACGGGGGCAGCAGCCCTTTCGCTCTGCCGCGGTCCTGATCGGCGCTGATGAAAATTCTCTTGACATTTTTCTATTTACGGTTACAATGCACGGGTTTTGTGAAATGAACCCGCTGGTGAATTGACCTGGGAGGTGAAGTTCCATGGCTGAAATGAGCAAGACGGCAAAAGCGGCCACCAAGAAGGCCGTTGTCAATCTGAAGGTGCCCCCGTGCTGCGGCAAGCCCATGCAGGCGGCAAAAATGATGACCTCAACGGGCAGGGTCCGCGGCATGATGTGGCTCTGCGATAAATGCTGGAAAGAAATGAAGATTGCGTAAGGCCGGCAATGCCGGCCTTCACTATCCTTCTCCACGGCGGTGAATTCATTCACCGCCTTTTGTTTTGCCCGCCATTCTTCCCGTCAGGACCCGTTCTGGCGGGATATCTTTTTCATTAACGCATACAGCCAGTACCCGATGGCGGTCACGAGGAACACGACCACGACCTTAAGAATGATCTTGTCCCTTTGCGCCCGCGCCTCTGCGGGCTTCCTCGGAACAAATTCCGTGTTCTGCCGCACGAGGGCGGTTTCCCGCTTCTCCGAGGTATGGTGAACGACCGTGCTTCTCGTGATGAAATGCCCCAGGTCGTAATCCGGCGCAACGAGGGCGGGATTGCCGAAACAGAGGGAATAGCCTCCCCCGCCTGCCAGGGCGACGAAGTAGAGGTTCTTTCTCACCCAGGAGATCGTTACCCTCCGCACATCCAGGGGCGGATTGTTCTTGTTCTCGATGAGGATCTTATAGTATGCGTGCTTCGGCGTCCGGAACTCAATGGCGTTCCTGGCCTCCTGCCTGTCCGTTGACAGGGGAAAACGATAGACGGCGCTCCGCGTCACCATCTGATAGGAATCCTCCTGTCCGCTTTCGCCGGCAAAGAGGGTGACCATGCGGTGGTAATAGGGGTTCGCGATGTCCAGGTACAGCCTGTCCAGCGGCAGTCCCGCTTTCAGAACAATGACGGTGTTTCCGTTCTTGTCGATCAGGGTCGTGGGGCCGGCAAAGGCCTTTTCATCATAGGCCGGGGCCATCTCTTTCGGCGCGGCCGTTTTACCTTCCACGGCACGGATGCGAATTTCCTTTTTCATACCGTTGCCCACGCTGAAGTCCAGGCCTTCGTATTTGAGTTTGATGGAGGGGCCGCCGCCCTCCCGCGCCGGGCGCGCGTCGGTCAGCGCGATGCGGTAGAAGCGGTAGGAGGACGGCTTGAATTCGATCTTTGTCTTGCGGAGCGCCGCCTGGGACGAGAAATCGTAGATGGCGGCCTCGGTGAGGACCTTCCAGCTCTTTCCGTCGCTGCTGCCGAAAAGCGTCGCCCCTTTCTTGAAATCCGATTCCGGGATGTCCAGGTGCAATTCGCTGATGGGCCGGTATTTCTCGGGCAGCTTCATGGTGACCACGGCCGACGACCCATCGCCGGAAAACCCCGTTATCTCCAGGGGGTAGGTCTCCACCTCTTCCGATGGAGGCGCGCTCTCGATGACCACGGAGGGGATATCCTGCTGCGAGGGGCCGAAGAGCCGCAGGTCTTCCAGCCCCGCCCCGGCCTTTCCCAGGATCTCCTCGGAGAGACGCACCTGGTACAGGGAATCCGTCCTCATGGTGCCGGTGATGTCCGCGCAGTACTGAAAATCCTTCGGCGCCGGGGGTGCGGCGGCAGCGGAGATCGGGTCAGGAGCGAGGACAAGCAAACCGGCAAGCAACAGCATCGGGAATACCTTCATCGTGTGTGCTCCTCCTTGTCGTCGGCTATAACGCTGATGATGCGGTCCTTATACTTGTAATAGAGGTACGACGTGCCCACGAGCATGAGGCCGAGAATGATGAACGAGATGATACGATAGGGGGTGCTGAAGTTCGCCATGTCGAAGAGAAAGACCTTGAGCACCGAGAGCGAAAACAGCGCGAACGAGACCTTGCGCACGGCGGCGCTGTTCTTCCGGAACCCCAGAAGCATGAGCGCGACCGAGAAAAGCGTCCAGAGCACCGACACGGCCGCGAACCGGGCCTGGACCAAATAGTCATGGAAGAACGCGGCGGTCTCGATGTTCAACGCGATAAACAGAAAGATCCCCATGGCCGCGGAAATGACCGCTGAATCGTTCCGCCGGGCTGAAAGGACGCCGAGTGACGCCTTCCCGGCCATGTCGCCCGCTTTGGCAAGGCCGACCAGCACAACGAACGTTGTGACCCACCGTTCCAGCAGCAGATAGGCATAGGAACCGGAGAACGCGAAGTTATAGAGGTTGAAATGAAAGACCTCGCCGTAATCGTAGAACAGGAACTTGAACAGGGCCAGGCCCAAAAGCGCATAGGCCCCGTTGATCAGACCCCTGCGGTCGAGCCTGATCCCCATCCAGAGGAGGGCGACGGCCTGGGCCGACCAGAAGATGGTGATCCAGTGCTTCGAGAAGATGAGGGGAACGGTGATGATGAGGAACAGGAGGGCCTTGCCCAGAAGGACCACAAAACCTTCATGACCGTGCCTGCCCTTCTGATAGAGGTACGACGCCATGGAGAGGAAGACCACGGCGTAAAAGATGGATATGACGCTTACCCAGGCAAGAGAAAAATGGTCCCGGACCATGACGTAACTGTACCCGAAGGCAATGAAGGAGTTCGGGACCATGATATTGATTCCCTTCTTCTCTTCGCCTCCCTCGCGCACGAACTGGTACGCGAAGGGCGCCACGCTGTAGATAAGATAGAAGATGTTCACAAAAATGGCGGCCGGCCAGAACTTGTGGTCTGCGTAGTGCCTCGCAAACCAGCCCGAGTAAAGGAGGTACGTGAAGATAAGCCCCAGGGTGTTCAGGAGGTCCCACTTCTTGTAGAAGGCGATGCCGAGGAGCCCCAGGTTCAGGATGGTCATGTAGGTCATGAGCGCGACATGGTTGTCCCGGCCGGTGGAAAGGAGGAGCGGCGTCAGGAACCCGCCTACGAGGCCCAGGACCGCAAGCCACTTGGCGTCGTAAAAAACAGAGAGCGTGCCCGCCAGCACGGTGATCAGAATCATGACGGCAAAGGACGACGTCTGGTCGAAGAGCTGGTAGATCTGGAACGCCGCGAAGGCGGCAAAGTAGAGCACGGCAACGCCTCCTCCGGTGAGGGACAGGCCGAAGGCCTCGAGCCCCTTTTTGCGGAACCGGTCTCCGCCGATAAGAAACACGATGCCCCAGACATAGGCCATGGCCACCCGTCCGGCCGGCGTGACCCATCCCTGCTCAAAGGAATACTTGAGGAAATAGCCCACGCCGAAGACCATGGTAAGGATGCCGACGATGAGCAGCCACTTCTGGCCGAGATGGACCTCGAACTCCGTGCCCCTGCGTTCAGGCTCCAGCGGCGGCGGCATGGGAAGGTCCTCCGGCCCGGCGAGCGGCGTTCTGACCTGCGATCCCGTCGCCGCCATAACGGCCTCCGGTGTTTGCGGGACCGGCCCCGGCGCTTTCCCGCTTTTGCCCGCGAGCGATGCCGCGGCCTTCTCCAGGTCCTGCCGGAGCAGCTCCTCGTATTGCTGCAGCTTGACCGAGATTTTTCCGAGCCCGGAGGAGAGGCTGTTTTGAATCTGACTGAACTGCTCAAGCTCGTCCTTGAGGCCGAAGTAGAACGAGAGCCTCTCGTAGAGCTCCTCTCCAAAATCATGACCGCATCGAGCGCAGTACCTTCCAAGCTTCGCAACGGGCCCTGTGCATTTCGGACAGTTCATCACGGCCTCCTGACATCAGGGGAATGGAGAAAACCTTAACGATCACCTTATGACAATAGCATACTCAGGCCGGTTTGTGAAGGGGCCCGGTGTGCGGCATTAGTAATTTTAATTAGTAATTTTAATTTGCAATTACCCCTTGTTTATGATAGTCTTTGACGCTGGATAGGCGATTTATCCTCTTTATTCCCGAGAAACCGCGCGTTAAGGAGACTTCTGCATACCTATGGCACTCTTCCCGAAAAAAATAGATTTCTTCGAGATATTCGACCGGGCGATCGACAACCTTGCAAAGGCCACGGACCATCTCGTGGCGATGTTCAAGGAGCCGTCGGATTTCGACAAGAAGGCGAAGGTAATGTACGAATTCGAGCAGGAAGGCGACATGCTGACCCACGACATCATGAAAGAGCTGAACAAGACCTTCCTCACGCCCATCGACCGGGAGGACATCCACGCCCTTGCCTCGCGGATCGACGACGTCCTCGACCTGATCTGGGCGGCAGTGGACAGGATGGGGGTGTACAGGCTCGACAGACCAACTCCCGAAGCCATTTCCATAGCTGAAGACCTGCAGATGACATCGGTGATCCTGAGGAAAGTGATCGGGGAGCTGCGGTCGAAGAACTATTCCCATGTCCAGGAGCACTGCATCGAGATCAACCGGCTCGAAAACCGGATCGACCGTCTGTACCGGGACGCCCTGGGAAAACTCGTCAACAGCCCGAACGATCCTGTCTATATCATCAAGTGGAAGGACATCTACCAGCTCCTCGAAGACGCGTCGGACCGGTGCGAAGACATCGCAAACATCCTCGAATCCATAGTCGTCAAACATGCTTGAGACGCTGATCCTCATCATTCTTCTGGCCGTCCTGTTCGACATCAGCAACGGCTGGAACGATTCCGCCAACGCCATCGCCACCGTGGTGTCGACCAAGGTGCTCTCGCCCATGAGCGCCGTCGTCCTCGCCGCGGTCATGAACATCGCGGGCGCCTTTCTTACCACCGCCGTGGCGAAGACCATCGGCGGCGGCATCGTGGACCCGAAGGCGGTGACGGACGCCGTGGTCATGGCCGCGCTTCTGAGCGCTTTTGCCTGGAACGGCCTCATGACGTTCGCGGGCCTGCCGGTGAGCGCCTCCCACGCCCTCGTGGGCGGGCTCGTGGGGGCCGCCATGGCCCACGGCGGCGCGTCGATCCTGAACCTCGCGGGACTCATGAAAATAATCGCGTCCCTCCTCATTTCTCCGGTCCTCGGCATTCTTATCGGCTACGGCTTCATGAAGCTCATCCTCGCGTTCTTCGGCGGCCTTGCGCCCGGAACGCTCAACAAGCACTTCGGCAGGCTTCAAATAGTGTCATCGGCCATGATGGCCTTCGGCCACGGCTCCAACGACGCCCAAAAGGTGATGGGCATCATCACCATGGCGCTTGTGAGCAGGGGCGTCCTCCAGACCCTGGAGGTGCCCGTATGGGTCATCCTCACGGCCGCCCTCGCCATGGGGTTCGGCACGTTTCTCGGCGGATGGAAGGTCATCAAGACTCTCGGTGTGCAAATGCTTAAGCTCCAACCTATCCACGGCTTCGCCGCAGAGACCTCTGCCACGCTCATTATCCTCGGCGCCAGCCAGCTCGGTATGCCCGTAAGCACGACCCATGTCATCTCCACCGCCATCATCGGCGTCGGCTCCACCCAGCGGCTCTCGGCCGTTCGGTGGGGAATCGCCGGGAAGATCGTCCTTGCCTGGATACTCACCCTTCCGGTCTGCATTGCCTTCGCGTGGGGGTTCGTAAAACTCTTCGCCTAACGGAGCTCATGACGGCAAAGGCACTCAAAAAAATCCTTCCCTTTTTTGTCTTCATCTCCATCGCATCGCTCATTGCGCTCCTCTGGCATGGCAGCAGGCCGAGCCTGGCGGGAATGCTCATGGCCCTGGCTCTCTCCTACGCGGTTTTCCGCTTGCGGCGGCGCTATGACCTGCTCAAGGAGAAGGACCGGGAGCTCCAGGAGTCCGAGAGCAAATTCCGCTCCCTCGTGGAGCATTCCCTCGCGGGGATATACCTTGTTCAGGACGGCATGTTCAAGTACGTGAACCCCAAGTTCTGCGCCGTCACGGGCTATGGCGCCTCCGAGATCATCGACCGCCTCGGCCCCCGGGACCTCGTCTATTCCGCCGACTGGCCCCTGGTCGAGGAAAACCTGAGAAAGCGCCTCGACAACGAAGTGCCGGCCGTGAACTATACCTTCCGGGGAGTGAAAAAAAACGGGGAGCTCGTGGACGTGGAAGCGCACGGAGCGCGGACCCTGTATAACGGAAGGACCGCCGTCATCGGCATGCTCGTGGACATCACGGAGAAAAAACGTCTGGAAGAGCAGCTCCGGCAGTCGCAGAAACTGGAGTCTGTGGGGCTGCTCGCGGGCGGCATCGCCCATGACTTCAACAACATCCTCACCGCCATATCGGGCTACGCGTCGCTCCTGGCCATGAGCCTGAGCGACGAGACGCTGAAGGGCCAGGCCAAGCTGATCCTCAGGTCATCAGAACGCGCCGCGAGCCTGACCCAGAGCCTCCTCGCCTTCAGCCGCAAGCAGGTGATCCAGCCCATGCCGATCCATCTCGGAACGGCGCTCAAGGACTTTGAGCAGGTCCTGCGGCGGGTCCTGCCTGAGAATATCGAGATCAAGATCATAAGCCGGGACCGGCAGCAGGTCATGGCGGACCCGGGCCAGATGGAACAGGTGATCATGAACCTTGCCACGAACGCCCGCGATGCCATGCCCGACGGCGGAACGCTCACCATCGAGACGGCCGACGCCCGCTTTGACGAGCGCTTCTCCGAACAACAGCTGTGGATGAGCGTCGACACTCCCCTCGTTTGCCTTTCCGTTGCCGATACGGGCCTGGGCATGGACCGGGACGTGCGGGAACATGCTTTCGATCCTTTCTTCACGACCAAAGAGGTCGGGAAAGGAACGGGCCTTGGCCTGTCCACGGTGTACGGCATCGTTTCCCAGCACAACGGTTTCATTCTCATCGATTCACAGAAAGGGAAGGGAACGACATTCAGCATCTACCTTCCCGGAACGGACGCCGCGCCCGGATGCATCAGGGAAGCGGCCGGCGCCGACGACCGGGTCCCGGGGGGGAGCGAAACCATCCTTCTTGCCGAGGATGACGAGAACGTGCGGCACATCGCCGAGGAAGCGCTCACCGGTCAGGGGTATTCCGTGGTCATCGCCCGCGACGGCGAGGAGGCCCTCCGGGTCCTTCAGAAAATGTCCGGGCGCATCGATCTCATGGTCCTCGACGCGATCATGCCGAAAAAGGGCGGGAAAGAAGTGTACGAATCGGCCCGCTCACAGGGGTATAATGGTGCGGCGCTTTTCATCAGCGGCTATACCGGTGAGTCCCTCCACAACAACTACTTCGCCGACTACGGCCTCCGTCTTCTTGCCAAGCCTTTTACGCCGTCATTGCTCCTGAGGACCGTGCGCGAGGCCCTGGATGGAAGAGGGCATAAGAAAGTGAGCTGACCGCCCGACGAGATGCCCGCTCCCAGATCATACCAAGTGTCGGCCCCAAAAAATGCCCGGCCTCCAGCCAAAGCAATACGGTCCCCGCATGCCCCTCCTGCAATAGTACTCAGGGCATAAAATATATCGCGCCTCTTTGTTGTTTACAATAGACGAACTGATGGACTAAGTCAAAGCTTGATTGTCTTATAAGAGTTATTGAGTCACCGCATTTCCGTATTTCCGTTAAGAAATATTGCATACCGGCTGATGCCTTGCTTAAATGTCGGTATACGGGTCGGCCTCGTCTTGTATCTGTACACAGGCTTGAATTCCAGCGTATGGACCTCACCCTCTTTTGCATTGACAACAGCCCCGGTAGCGTATTTGTCTCCCGGAAGGCCGAAGAATATCCTGTGAGGACCGGGCCGGAGCCGGAGCTTTTTTTCCAGAACATACTTTATGCCCGTTCCTGCTTCGGGGTCCTTGCTCGTCTTGCCCTTCTCGTCAGAAGCGGGCTTGACATCCTTCTGTCCGTCCACCTTCCAGACCGCGGCCTGTCCGTCCACATTCAGCACGAAGGGATAGCCTGGTTTTCCGTGCGGGCTCTCTTTTGACTCCGCGATATAATACCCTTCCCTGTGTGTTTTGATTTCAGCTTTCACAACCAGGTCCGCAAAACCCTGCGGAGGCGCTCCGGCATCCGCCACTTCGCGGAAAACATCCGTTCTCTCGCTCTGGGATTTCACCGTGATCATCTTTGCCGCCGCGCCGCATCCGACAAGCACGATCCCCAAAAGCATCGCCGCGATACTGCTGTTCATTGCGTTTCTCATATTGACCTCCTGCTCTAGCGCCCATTTTGAACATTATTGATTTACGATTCAGACTTCTTCACCTCAAACCTTCTATACAATACAGGAAGAACGAGCAATGTCATGAACGTCGAGGTGATCAGTCCTCCCGCCATCACCGCCGCAAGCGGCTTCTGGACTTCAGAGCCCGGCCCCGTGGCTATGAGCATTGGCGCAAGTCCGAGTATCGCGACCAGCGCGGTCATGAGCGCCGGCCTGAGCCTTCGCTCACACCCCGCGGTAATGGCCTCATGGAGGTCCGTCCCCTCCGTCCTGAGCTCGTTGATCGCCGAAATGAGCACCATGCTGTTCAGGACCGCGACGCCGAAGAGCGGGATGAACCCCACGGACGCCGGCACGCTCAAATACTGGCCTGACAGCAGCAACGCCAGTATCCCGCCGATCATCGCGAAGGGCAGTGCCATGAGGATCAGGGACGCGTAGCGCAGGTCATTGAACGTGGTGAACAGCAGAAAGAAGATGATCACCACGGTCACGGGAACGATCAGCATGAGCCGGTTCATGGCCCGCTGCTGGTTCTCGACCACGCCGCCGCCCCGAGGGCGCTGACGATGCCGGAGCGAAGCGTGGGAGGCGGCATGCCGCGATTATAACCGCCCATGCTGTTCCAGCGGCGTGATCCAGAAAATGCCGCACCCCGCCGGACCGCAGCCGTCGGCGCGCAACGCCTGCAAGACGCCGTCCACGTCCTCGTCCTTGAGCAGAATGTCCACGCGCACGTGCGGCGTGTAGCCGACCACGCGGTCGCGCGCGGAAAGCGCCGGATCGAGTTCGTCCTGGGCGCCGTGGCCCTCGACGTGAGTGAAGGTAAAACCCGTGACCGACGGCTGACTGCGGAGAAGGTCGGCCAGGTTCTGCTGGCTGTCGGCATGCACGATCAGGGTGAGGTTTTTCATGGCGTTTCTCCCTTAGAGCCCTTGATCCGCCGCTCGGCCCGCCCCTCGAGCCAGGCGTAGAGCGTGGGCAACAAAATGAGCGTGAGCAGCGTCGAAGTGATGAGCCCGCCGATCACGACAACGGCGAGCGGCCGCTGCAACTCGGAACCGGGGCCGGTCGCCAGCAGCATCGGTACGAGCCCGAGGCTCGCGATCAAGGCTGTCATGAGCACCGGCCGCAACCGCCGCTCGGCGCCCTCCTGCACGGCTTGAAGCACCGAGCGTCCAGCCTCGCGCAGTTGGTTGAAGTAACTCACCATGACGACGCCGTTCAGCACCGCTACGCCGAACAGTGTGATGAAGCCGACCGAGGCCGGCACCGACAGGTAAAGCCCCGAGACGAACAGGCCGACGACGCCGCCGATCAGGGCGAACGGTATATTAAGTATGACGAGCCCCGCCTGGCGCACCGAGCGAAAGGTCAAGAACAGCATGAAGAAGATGAGCATGATGGATACCGGCACCACCAGCGCCAGGCGCGCGGCGGCGCGTTGCTGATTCTCGAACTGCCCGCCGTAATCGATGGAGTATCCCTGCGGCAGTTTCACCTCGCGTTCGATCGCCGCCTTGAGGTCTTCGACGAAGCTCACCACGTCGCGCCCCTCGACGTTGGCGCGCGTCACCACGTAACGCCGGGCCGACTCGCGCTGGATCAGCACCGGGCCGTCCACCTCGGTTACCCTCGCAACCATGCCGAGCGGAACCATCGCGCCACCCGTGGTCTTGATGAGCAGCCGCTCGAGGTCCGCGGGTGAGGTGCGCGCGGGCTCGGGATAGCGCAGCAAAACGCCGAAGCGGCGGTTGCCTTCGATCACCTCGGTGACGACCTTGCCGCCGACCGCGGTTTCCACGACGTCGTTCACGTCTTCGTTGTTGAGTCCATAGCGTGCGAGCAGCTCCGATTTGATGTCCACCGTGAGGTAGCCCTGGCCGGAGAGGCGCGCGCGGAACACGTCGCTTGCGCCCGGCGTGCGCTTGACGAGCTCCTCGAGCTGCCCGGCCTTCGCTTCCAGCACCGCAAAGTCATCGCCGAGGAGTTTGATGGCGACGTCGGCGCGCACACCGGAGAGCATCTCCGAGACGCGCATGTCGATCGGTTGACTGAAGCCGTGTTCAACGCCTTGCCCCTTGAAGCCCTCGAGTTTCGCGCGAAGTTTTTCGTGCAGCGTCTCCCGTCCGTAACCCCACTCCGCGCGCGGCGTGGTCTGCAGAAAACAGTCCGACTGGTAGAAGCCCATCGGGTCGAGGCGCAGCTCGTCGGAGCCGCTGCGGCAAAGCATACCCGTGACCTCGGGGATCTCCAGGACTGCCTTCTGGATCGGCGCATCCAGGGCGAGCGAGGCCTCGAGCGAGATGTCCGAGGCCTTTTCCAGGTTGACCAACGTATGGCCCTCGTCCATCACCGGCATAAACTCCTTGCCGATGAAGGGGAACAAGGCCGCGGCGAGGACGAGCGCGACCAGCGCGCCGCCGACCGCCGTCTTGCGATGGGCCAGTGCCCAGCGCATCACCGGCAGGTACACGCGCTTGATGGCCGCGAGCACGCGATCCTCGCCGTGCGCGCCCCCGCGCATCAGGAAACTCGCCAGCACCGGTATCACCGTAAACGACAGCAGGAGCGAGCCCAGAAGCGCGAACATGATGGTGAGCGCGAGCGGCGTGAACATCCGCCCTTCGAGGCCGGTCAGCGAGAAGAGCGGCAGGAACACGATGGCGATGATGAGAATGCCGGACAGCACCGGGGTCGCGACCTCGGTCACGGCGCGATACACAAGATGCAGCCGGCTCACGCCCTTCGGCGCGTGCGCAAGCTGGGTGTGAATGTTCTCGACCACCACGACCGCCGCATCCACCAGGATGCCGATGGCGATGGCCAGCCCCCCGAGTGACATGAGGTTGGCGGTGACACCGAAGAGCTTCATCAGGATGAAGGTAAACAGCACCGACAGCGGCAGGATCAGCGCCACGGTGAGCGCCGCGCGCAGGTTGCCGAGCAGCACGATCAGCACCAGGACCACCAGCACCACCGCCTCACCAAGCGCCTTCTCCACCGTGAGCACCGCGGCGTTAATGAGCTCAGCGCGATCGTAGTACGGCTCGATGGTGACACCCTTCGGAAGCGTGGGTGCGAGGCGGGCGAGTTCCTGTTTGACGGCTTCGACCACCGTGCGGCTGTTCGCGCCGACACGCAGCAGCACCAGGCCGGTCACGGCGTCGCCCTGGCCGTCGGCGGTCACCCCGCCGTAGCGCACCAGTGCTCCCTCGCGCACGCCGGCCACGTCGCTGACGCGCACGGGCGCGCCGCTGCGCGTCACCACCGTGATGCGGCGGAGGTCGTCTGCATCGCGCAACTGGCCCAGCGTGCGCACCAGCAGCATGCTGTCCTTGCGGTTGATGCGGTCGCCGCCGGCGTTGCGATTGTTTCGCTCGATGGCGCGCTCGAGCTCGTCGATGGAAAGTCCCTGCGACGCCATCCGGCGCGGGTCGGGCCGCACCTCGAAGGCGCGCACAAAACCTCCCATCGAGTTGACATCGGCGACCCCGTCCACGGTGCGCAGTCGCAGGCGTATCGTCCAGTCCTGGAGCGTGCGCAACTCGCTGTTGGTGTAGCCCTCACCCTTCACGCGGTACATGAAGATGTCGCTCAGGGGGGTGGAGATAGGCGAGAGCACGACCTCGGCGCCCGCGGGCAGCGCCTCGCGCGCCTGGGTCAGGCGCTCGCTCACCTGCTGGCGCGCCCAGTAGATGTCGGTGCCGTCCTCGAAGTCGATGACGATGTTGCTCAGCGCGTACTTGGTGGTCGAGCGCAGGATCCTCTGGTTCGGGATGCCCTGCATTTCCATCTCGATCGGGAAGGTGATGCGCGACTCGACCTCGGTGGGCGCGAGCCCCGGGGCCTTGACGATCACCTGCACCTGCGGCGGCGAGATGTCCGGAAAGGCGTCGATGGGAAGCGCGCTGAACGCCCACACCCCCCCGGCGGCGAGCGCCGCGGCGGCGAGCAGGAGCATCAGCCGTTGGATGAGCGAAAAACGAATGAGTGCGGCGATCATGGCTGCACCTCTCTGTCTTCCAGCAGCAATATCCCGGCGGCGAGGCGCAGCTCAGCTGCGGCAACGTGCGCCTCCTTGAGCAGTTCGAGGTAGCGCGCCTGTGCGTCGAAATGGGTGTTGTTGGCGTCCACGAGCGCGAGGAGGTTCAATTCGCCGGAGGTGAAACCGCGGCGCGTGAGCTCGAACACCTGCCGCGCCGGTTCGAGTAAATTGGCGCGCGTGCGCTGCGCCTGCTCGATCAGGCGCGCGAGCTCGGTATAACTCTGGCTCAGGCGCGTAAGCGTGTCGCGCTGCCGGAGCCCGAGCTGCGCCTGCGCCCGCAGCACCTCGGCCCTGGCCTTGGCCACGGGGCCGCGGTTCTGGTTCCAGAGCGGAATCTGGACGCTGATGCCGACGCCGGTGACGTCGCGCCGCTCGCCATTGAGGAAATCGCGCTCGCGAAATAGATTGAGCGCGGGATCGGCGAAGCGTTGCGACTCGGCCACCGCAACGCCGGCGCGCGCCGCTTCGACTTCCCGGCGGGCAGCGGCAAGCAACGGGTGCGCGTCGAGGTTTTGTTCGTGCCCGGCCGGCTCGGGCGGCGGCGCGGGGAGAGCGAGCGGCGCCGCCTGGACCGCCGTGTCCGCGGGCAGCGCCAGCAGTGATCGAAACTCGGCAAGCGCTTTCTGGTAATCCTTCTCCGCCGCCATCACCGCTTGTCCCGCCTCCTCGCGCAACACGGCGAGCCGTATGCGCTCGAGCGGCGTGAGATAACGCACCAGCGGATCGCGCGCCTTGCCGCCCGGCTCGGGGCGTCCGTAGCCCTCGGCCAGCTCGAGACGGCTGCGCGCGAGCCTGACCCCGGCCTCGGTAAGTTGCAGCGCGTGGAAAACGCGCGACGCCTCGCGCTCAAGCAGCAGGCGCTGGTAGCGGCGATCCTCTCTCGCGCTTTCGAGATTCGCCCCGGCAGCGGCACGCTGCCGCGCGAGGCGTCGCAGCGGCAACGGCTGGCTCAGCGCGATCCGGGTGAGCTCGGTCCCGCCGCGGCCGTCCTCCTGCCCGAGCCGGTCATCGGCGCTCAGGTCCACCGTGGGGTTCGGCCAGGCGCCGGCCTGGGTCAGCTCGCCGGTGCGCGCCGCAAGCTCGGCCTCGGCGGAGCGGATTTCCGGAGCGACCTCCATCGTGCGCCGGACAACGGCCTCCAGGGTCCACGTGTTTGTCCCGGCCATCGCGATAAGCGATGGGGCTGTTGCCAACCCACCCGCTATGAGCATCCCCGTTACGAGGGAAAACAGCTTTTTGAGAAGCATTCGATACTCCTTTCAGCACCAGCCAACGAGAATACACGCATATCCATTTTCATTAAAGACTGCGCGTAAAAATAAATATTCGCGTCATGAACACACCTCGTTCTGTTGTAAAAATCCTGTGAAATGGGAATGTGAGCGCGCAACGGCACAGCAAGAGACAGTCCTCTCGCGCTGTGCGGAACGGCTACTCGAATAAGAATAGGGAGCTTAGTTCTGTGGCGGCTTGTTGATGGGATACGACGGGTCCAGGATGGCGAGCAGCTTCGGCATGCTTACGACGTGAGCCGTCAAGAAGGGCGCGGTACATTTATGGCTCTTCATTCCGGAGGCTGCATTGGAACAGAGAGGGCAAAGAGCTTTGACCTCTTTTTTGGCGTTTGATGCGCTGTCTGAAGTATCAGCGTCTATTACGGACAAGGCGGCGGCGCCTTGTTGACGGTCCGAATGACTGATCGCGCCTTTCGTCTGAAAAGGAACAGGAGAAGCGCAGTCATCACAGGCGATGCTGTCGGCAAGGGGAATGACGATATAAACAGCAAGCAGTAATATAATAAGAAATCTCTTTGACCGCATGCCGAATAGTACCCGATTCCCAAACATAAATCAACCCCTCACTTTGGCCATGCGGAGACCGTTCGCCACCGCGAGAAGCTCCGAACCTTCATGCGCCGGCAAAGCCGCGCAACGCTCATCATCCCGGCAACCTCTGCAGATATGGCCCGTCAAGACACCAGGTCCTTCTTCCTTTTCGCAAACTCGTCTGCGTTTATCTCGCCGGACGCGTATCTCCGCTTCAAAATATCAATCGGCGTTTCCCGTTTCGCGTCAACCCCAAAAGGGTTTTTTGCAAAGCGCGAGAAGAGATAAACCACACCGTAAATTATCGCGGCCCAAAAAACAATGCCTATGATCATACCCAGAGGCCCGCCGAAGAAATGCCCCGGCCAGCCCCACCAGCAAACTGGTCCCATAATACACCTCCTTAATAGATCGACCGTATCCTGCCTGTTCTTTTATCGATGATTACCACGTCGACCACCTTATTACTTTTGTCTTTTATCTCCGCCTCAAAATACCACTCCCGCTCATTGACAGCGCCTATGGCCACGTCTTCGCCTTCAAAATATTTTTTCAGGAGTTTCCTCGCATCCTCCGCGGTTTTGACCGGGCTTTTCGCCCCGTACCATCCCCACCGCGGCCCCCGGCAGTAGCCGCCATAGGGACGGCGGTCGCGCCAGCCGCAGCTCGGCTGGGAGAAGGAATCGGCAGGCTCAATGAATATCCCTGCCGTCACAATGAATGTTGCTATGAGAGCTGTTCGTATCATGTTCATTTAAAAATCCGGAGGGGACGTTGGCATCCCCTCCTTTTGTTGCATCTCGATTTTTTCTATTGGCACATGGGGCAGGGACAGCCTGCTCCCATCATCATGCCGCGACCCATCATCATGCCGCCACGCGGACCATGCCCCCCTGTGGGGATACCCTGCTTGTCCGCAACGATCTGGATCTTTGCCTGAATGTCGATGATGTCCTTCTTGAGCGAAGCAATGCGGGCCGTGTCGGGCACGGGTTTGTCGTACTCCGCCTGAAGCTCGATCTGCTTGGTCATGAGCTCGTCGCGCAGGCTGAGCGTCTCCTTCTGGAACTTCTTCATGGTTTCCGCGTTCGCGCCGCTGTAAGAGCCCGGCCCGTAGCCCATGCCGGGGCCGTCCCACCAGGCAAAGGCCGCGCTCACCAGCACAAGCACCATCATGACCGCCATAGCCATTCCCGTCACCTTCTTCATGTTCTTTCACCTCCCTTCCGGTTCGTTGTATGGTTACACTCTACCAGACAATTGTGAAGAAACGGCGAAGGAATTATGAAGAATTGTGAAGGTTACTGCGATGGCAGAGAGAGGGTAAAGACAGAGCCTCTTCCGTATTCGCTTTTGGCCTCTATCCTGCCTCCGTGCGCCTCAACGAGTTCCTTGACGATGGCGAGTCCGAGACCGAGACCGCCTTCGGAGGCGCGGTAGAACCGCTCGAAGATGAAGGGAAGGTCTTCCGGCTTTATGCCGGCGCCCGTGTCCTGAACTTCAACGACGACCTCGCGATCTCTCGCAATGGCCCGGATGGCCACCGTCCCCGCATTCTTAACGGCCTTGAGCGCATTGTCCAGAAGGTTGAGCACGATCTGGCCCAATCGGTCCGGGTCGGCGAAGACGCTCAGCCCGTCGCTGCATTCCAGCATCAGCTGAACATTCTTTTCTCGCACGGCCCTTCGCGCTCTGTCGATAATATTATCCAGAAATGGCTTGAGCAGGACAGGTTGTTTTCGAAGAGTCAGAACGCTCGCCTGGGCCTGGGCAAGCTCCTCCATACCGTCGAGCATCTTTCTGAGCCCGCCCGTCTCCTCATAAAGGGATTGGAGCTGTTCATTATCGGAAGGAATAAGCCCGTCCATCATGCCTTCGAGTTCTCCGCGCATGGCGCCGAGAGGGGTCCTCAGCCCATGCGCCATGTTTGAGAGGAGCTTCTTCCGGAGCGCCTCCTGGGTCTCCAGTGCATGAGCCATGGTATTGAAACTTTCAGAGAGCCGACAAAGCTCATCCCTGCCGGTGACCTGCACCCGCGCCTTCAAGTCCCCTTCGCTGATCGCTGCGGCTGCGGTCGTGAGCCGTTTGATCGGCCGGGTAAGTTTTTTCGAAACGATGACGCTCAGGACGAGAGCAAATCCGCCCAGGGCAGCGAGAGAGAACAACAGGAATTTGTTCGAGCGTTCGATGAAGACCGATTCCTTGTGCGGTTTCAGGAACCGGACCTCAAGCCGGCCGATCTCGTTTCCGGCAAGGAACAGCGGATACGGAAGGTATGGTCCCGCCTGTTCCTGAGGAGGGAGTTCCGAAACAGCCAAAATCCTGCTCCGCACGAGAAGCGAAAGCGAGGCGAGGGCCTTTCCCGTGTCCATGATGACACTGTTCTTATGGTCGAGAATCCGCAGCTCGAAACCGAGCATCAAAGCCCATAGAGCATCCTCGCTCAGGATCTCCCTGTTCCAGCCGCGATATTTCTCATACGTCCGCTCGATGTCCGCCGTGATCCAGTACACACGGTCCTCTCGATCTCCCTCAAGGTACTGCCGAAAATCGCGGATCATCAGCTCCCGCAGGACGAGCGCCGCTGACAGAGCGATGATCGAGACGGCAAAAAGGAGAATAAGAAACTTTATCCAGAGACTCTTAATCATCCTGTTTTCCGATAAATTTGTATCCCACACCGTACACGGTGAGAATAAAGGAAGGGCTTTTGGGATCGTCCTCGATCTTCTGACGGATGTTCTTTATATGGGCGTCGATGCTCCGCTCGTAGCCCTCGAACTGGTAGCCCAGGGCCTGATCCACCAGCGCATCCCGCGTCATGACGCGCTCAGGATGGGAGGCCAGGGTGAAAAGCACCTTGAATTCCGTGGGCGTGAGATTCAGGAGGACCCCGTTCTTCTTCACTTCGTAACGGTGACCATCCACGGTGAGCGCGCCATTGTTGAAGCTCACGGACGCTGCTCCGGCCAAGTCCTGCTTCTTTGCGCGCTTGAGGACCGCCTTCACCCGGTACACGAGTTCCCGCGGGCTGAAAGGTTTGATTACATAGTCGTCCGCTCCCAGGGCAAAACCGGCCACGCGCTCTTCTTCGGATGATTTGGCCGTGAGCATGATAACCGGGACGTCGGCGATCGCTTTCAGTTCCTGATACGCTTCCTCACCGCTCATGTCCGGCAGCATCAGGTCGAGGATCACGAGGAGGGGAGTTTCCCTCTGCGCGACATCGATGGCCGTCCAGCCTCGGTCCGCGTGAATCACTCGATAGCCTTCGCCTTCGAGATAGACCTTGACCACCCGTGCGATTTTTTTGTCGTCTTCTACTACAAGAACAGGTTTGATCACCATTCTCACCGGGTAATGGAGACTTTCAAAGATTCAGCAAGCGTCTCCACAGTGGAGTGCCGCGGTCATAGGGGAGGCTGACGTGTCCCCTGCTTTCCGCGCTATTTCCCGTTCGTCCGGCAGCTGCCGCCGCAGGCGCAGGCGAAGCTCTCCGCCTTTGCTTTCTCGAAGGCCTCTTTCCCTTCCCGGTAGCAGAGCCCGGCGATCACGATCGTACCCACGGAATCGATCCCGCCGATGCCGGTGAGTTCGTAGCCGACACTGGAGATCAGGAGGACGATGGAAAGCCGGAGACAGGCGCGGGTGCAGGCGGCATCAGCCAGGATGGCCTGGGAGCCCAGCCGGGCGCCCACCTTCACCTTGTAGTGGATGAGCAGCCACATGGAGAGGATGGAGATGCTGGAAACGACGATCCCCCAGAAGGTCGTCTCCGGCTTGTGGCCTTGATAAAGGCTTACCGCGGCGGTGATCGCCAGACCGGCGGTGAGGACATAGAACCCGGCGCCCGTTACCCGCAGCGCCGTTTGCTCGAACCGGTCGGGGCGCTCTCCGCCGTTCTGCCTGATCCTGCGGACCATGTGCCATATCCCGATGCCCGAGACCACCTCCACGAATGAATCCAGTCCGAAACCGAAAAGGGCCATACTCTCGTCTTCAAGGCCGAAGAAGACCGAGACGAGCCCTTCGGCAATGTTGTAGAAAATGGTGATCAGCGCCAGGGCCGATGCCCAGGCGTAGAGGGACTTGTTTTTGTGCGCGAAACCAAGGGAGATCGTTGCCATGGGCGTACGGTCGGTCCTTTCCTGTGCGAGATTGATCTTTTATACCATGGTAAGGTCAGAGCGAGCAAGCAGAAAGCAAGGCTACCACCGTGTCCTTTCCCACCTTGAGCCGCTTTTCTTCCCTTATGAGCCCGTCAAACCGGACGATGTCCCCTCTTCTCAGGTCTTCAAAAGACGCGTTCTGCGGGGTCCGGTCCTTATCAAGCCGGGTAACACGCAGCCTGCCTCCCGGCCCGCAGAGGTAAAATTCGATCTTTCCCTTGGAGACCAGCGGTTCGCTCACGATCCGGCACGAATCAACTCCGTGGACGTCCGTAAGGGACAGCCCGTCTTTCCTCAGTACGACGTAGGAAAACTTAAGCGCGTCCTTGCGAAGCCCGATGAGCTTGTCTATTTCCCGTATCAGAGCAGGCGGGTCCCAGGGAACATCTTCATGGTACCAGTCCCGGGGATTTTCGAGGACCGCGCGAAACGCCCTTTCCGGACAGGGCGCGTAGATCGTGAAGCCCTCCGCCAGGAGCTTGCAGACGACGTTTACCATTTCTCTCGACGTCTCGCGCAAGGCCGGCTCGATGATGACGCAGCTCCCGTCAGGCCCGAGGTGACGGTCCAGAACGTTTTTCAGGACTTCGGCGCGCTTCGCGGTCTTTTCCGCGTCGCCGGGGAAGAGCTCATTCAGCACGTTTGAAAGGACAATGATGTCGAACTCGCCTTCGAGATGATGCGCCAGTCTCTCTACCGTAGATTTGACGATACGCAGTGAAGCGTTGACAGGATGCTCGTTCCGGTACTCCTGAAAAAGCGCCTCAGCGTCCCTCAGGTTTTCAGAGACCTCGTCGACGGCGGTGAACTCGAGAGGGGGTCTCTGCGCTTGCCGGCCAAAGAACTCCATGATGCCCAGGAGCGACGTGCCCGGCCCGGCGCCGATGTCCAGGATCCTCAGTCTCTCTTTCGACAGGAGGTTCTTTGCATGGAGGGAAAGCTCGGTAAGGGGGATATGGATTTTGTAAATGTTCGCCGGCAGAAAGTACCGGACATAGGCCCCGCGCAGGCCCTCGTCCCTGAGGTACGCTGCGGGAAGGCCGTCCCGTTCCTTGGTCAGCAGCCTGGACAGCCGCAGGACATCCGCCGCAAGGGCCTTCAGCTCATCCTTCGATAATTTCCGCGCTCCGGTCATTGTTCGGCGCCCCGCACTCCAACTGCTCCGTCTCAGGTTTTCCGCAGGATTCCCTTACCCTTGCTATCATATCGTCACCAATGATGCATGACAAGAGGAAAATCATGGTGGAATCACTCAAAGCATTGACAGGCTCAGGCTCTATCAGAGCAGGACACAGTTGCTGATCGCTGACGTGGTGATGCCGAAAAAGAACGGCAAAGAAGTGTACGAGGAAGCGCAGCGGATCAAGCCCGGTGTCGAAGGCCCGGCGCCGCTGACAGGAATTCGGCATAGCCGTAATCCTGGTCCGTAAAGAGCCGGTCGACGTCGCCGCTCTCCCGGGCGATGCAGCCGTCAAGACTGCACGCTATGAACAAGACGAGCTTGCGCATGTATTACCCCGGCAGGAAATTCTCGGCTTATTCGTAAAAAAGTTGAAAAGGCAGTATAGTGGATAGATAACCACGGAGACACTGAGGCACGGAGAAAACCTGAAATAGCTGGACACAGAAAAACTTGATTGTTTATAAAAGTCTTTTCTCTGTGTCTGGTTCAAATGCTTTTTTCATGCCCTCGCCTTGATCCTCTGGACGACCTCGTCCCACGGTGAACCTGAGGACGGGTTTTTGTGATAGGCATCCGGGCGCCGGTCCAGCTCCTCTTTCAGAGCATCGGTCAAGGGGACCGCTTCCGGGACGGCCGCAATGCTGTCCCAGATATCTTCGACAAGCAAGATCCGTTCAGATACACTGAGTTCCAATACATTGGCCAGCGGCGTTTTCTTCATGATCATAATTTAGCATATTCCCCGTGCTGATGCAATACTTGCTCACGTTGCGTGCTCACGTTGCGTCTCAACCTCTCTGCTCCCCGGCGTCGGCTCAATCCCGATATACCCTGCTGTCGAGCCGCTCCTTGCATCCATGCTTTTTTGCCCCTCGCACCCATCCCCTGTTCCCGATCAAAAGATAAAGCCACCGCGGGACGAGGGGCCTTGCCATGAGCTTGACGGCCTCTTCAGGGATTGCCTCGCCCTTTGCCAGGGCATCGGCCGCAAGGTCGAGGGACTTTTTTACGTTCCTCACCAGCCCCCCGGCCTCATCCAAAGGCCTTCCGGCAATGGACGCTCCGCCCCCGAGGGCAAGCCCGCCCGCCCACTCGAACCCGCATTCCCGGGCAAACGTCCTGCTCATCGCGAGCGACAGATCGTTGTGCCGGGCTTCGGGAAATCCTGAATTCGAGATGGCGACCATCTTCAGCTTTTTGATATTCGTCCTGTTCTTCCGCTCCTCATGGACCAATTCCATCGCCCTGATCACACCGGAATGGTGGCTGTCGGCATAGAGCGGAGAGGCAAGGACCATGATGTCCGCTTCCGCAACAGCCGAAAGCAGGGCGTCGATGCCCTCTTGCGAGTTGAGCGATTGCTGGATGTATATTTTATTGGTATCGGCCCCTTTTTCCCTGAGCCTCTCCAGAAAATAGGTCCCGAGGGCATCGGAGGTGCTCCTTGGGCCTTTGGGGCTTCCGATAAACAGCGTGGCAAGCATGCTCATTTTCTCACCTTTTCTGACCCGGATAAAACGGAAAAGCTTTCAGCCACAGAGTTCACCGAGAGCACAGAGAAAATCATTTTGGCGGGTCAATTCAAACCCGGTTTTTAGTTTTTTACCTCTGAGTCCTCTGTGTGCTCTGTGGCAAACTAATTCTTCTTTCCATTTTGGCAAGAAGCTTATTTGGAATTTACCAGCAGGGACCGCACTCCTTTTTCTATAAGCTCCGGGTCCTGAGAACTATAAAAAACCGCCGACTGCGACGCGGGGCTGTGGAGATTAACAGCGTTCTTTTCCACAAGCTTCGCGAATATCCGCTCGCTCTCCTCGTCCTGATGGGGCAGGACCCCGATGCCTATCAGGCCCGGCAGGGGCTCGTAGCGCGCCTTGTGATGGACCTCGCCGTCAATGGTGGTGAAAAAAGGCAGAAGCATGGAGCATGCGAACCTGTCCACCGCCTTCTTCAGCTCAGAGGAATACCCGCCAAAGGTGACCGGGGTGAGGAAGACCAGCAGATCGCACCGGGCGACCATTCGCGCCGCCTCTTGCCCGAAATCGTCGATCACACAGACGCCCGGCGTCCTTACCCAGCAGCCGAAGCACCCCGTGCAGCGGGCGATCTTTTTCTCCCGGAGAAGGACGGTTTCTGCCTGCCAGCCATTGAAGGAAAGTTCCTTCGTGACAATCTCAGCCACAAGGCTTAACGCGCTTTCATTATTTCTTTCACCGTTCAGGACCAAAGCTTTCATTTCTTTTTCCTTACCGTAACCTTGTTATTTCTTAATGATCAGCCCCGCAACCAGGCCGCCGATCGTGGCCTCCACCACGCTGCCGGCGAACCAGACAAAGGCCAGGACGTCCCCTACTCGAGGACTTTATCCAGATCATTCAGTGGAAGAGCCGTAACGTTCTCCGCAAGGGGATATCTTTCTTTGCCGGGATAAATTACATAGCCCTTTTTGCACGAAAGGTCCTCCATGGCAGTCCAAAAGCCCTTCGCTACCTGAGGGGTCGCGGATAGTTTGATCTCCACGGCGATCGGCCTGTTGCGCTGGTCATGAAGCAAAAGATCAATTTCCGCTCCGGCGCTTGTGCGGTAATAATGCGCTTGCCATGTCCTGGGAAGATTTCCGAGAAGCTGTTCAATGACAAAGCCTTCCCAGGAGCTTCCCGCTGTCGGATGAGACCGGAGGTCCTCGACCGTCGGGATCCGCAGCAACGCATGCAGCAATCCCGTGTCACGGATAAACACCTTCGGCGCTTTGACCAGCCTTTTTTTTGCATTCGTATGCCAGGGTCTCAGGACACGTACGATGAATGTTTCCTCGAGAATGTCGAGATAGTGTTTGACCGTCGGCGCGGTAATGCCGAGGCTCCCGGCGATCCTGCTCGCATTCCAGAGCTGGCCGTGCACATGGGCGAGCATGGTCCAAAAACGCCTGATCTGCGGCGCAGGCACCCGGATGCCGAGCTGTGGAAGATCCATTTCAAGATAGGTGCGGATAAACGCTTCCCTCCAGGCAAGGCTCTCTTCATCGCTCCCGTCAAGAAAGCTGGAAGGATATCCCCCGCGCAGCCAAAGCCGCTCGGCCCGCTTCATTCCCGTTTCAACGAGCGTAAACGGCGACAGTTCATGGTACACGATCCTGCCCGCCAGGCTTTCCGACGCGTGCCTGATCATCTCGGGCGACGCCGATCCGAGGATCAGAAAACGACCTCCGGAGCGCTTCCGGTCCACCAGCGCGCGCAAGAGCGGAAACAGCTCCGGCATGCGCTGTATCTCGTCGATGATGACGAGCCGGTCGGAGAACTGGCGCAGATAGAGTTCCGGGGACTGGAGCTTGTTGAGATCGGACGGAAGCTCCAGATCGAGATAGACGGACTTCGCTGCGACGGTCTGCCGCACCACTTTCGCCAGGGTGGTCTTGCCCGTCTGGCGCGATCCGACGATGCCCACGACAGGGTATTTTCGGAGAGACGCCTCCAGGCTGTCCTGCAGCGTGCGTTTGATCATGAAAGCATATTAAAAGATTGTCTTTTAATTTGCAAGGTAATTCTTACGCCCGAAAAGGCCCGCTTTGCCCGGCATATTTCTTTCCCCGCCGCCGAAAAGCAAGATTCGAGACACGGCCCTTTGGGACCTTTGTCCGCGCCGTGTCTCCTCGGCTTACTCCCCGACCTTCAGCAGCGCGTCTCCCTTCGCGCTCGTAAGCTCCAAAGTTTCCTTCCGTTCCACAACATGGAGCTCGGAGAAGACTATCTTGATTGCCACGTTTCCCGCTCTTCCTTCCACGACCATGTCGCTCTGCGGGACCGTGCTGTACGATTCAGGCGCGTCCTTGTATTGCTGCCGGAGCTTGCGGGCCAGGGGCAGAACATCCACGGAGCCAATGGTCTCTTTATCGCGGGTCACGAGGAACTTTCCTGTTTTCGCGTCGAGGGAAGCCTTGTACTTCCTGCCGTTGATCTCGATCGGGTAGCATTGCGGGCCGCCGTCATCGCAGGAGTCCTCGCCGGCATAAGGCCCCAGCCGCAAGTAGTAATCGTACCCGCTGACCTTGAGGAACCCGGAGCGGTCCGCGTGGTAGGAGAAATATTTATCGCTGCCGCTCTGCCCTGTCTGCGCGTAGTACGGGGCATAGGAGAGCCCCATGAGATTCACGATCTTATTCGGGCGGTCGCCGGACTTCACCTTGCTCAGGTCCTCAATGAACCATCTCTTAAAGGGCCTGAGGCCGTGCCGCTCATGGAGATATTTTACGATCTGGCTGATCGATCCCTGGTCCTCCGGGGAAACGGCCTTTGTTGCCTTTACCACCTTGCCGTCGGAGAGGATGCCGTTCTTTTTCAGCAGGCTTTCGAGGCGGCCCATCTGGCTTTGCTCCGACACGGCCAGCGCGCCCCAGGGGCCGAAAGCCGAAAGGAACGCCGCGATGCAGAGGGAGACGGAGATCGCCTTGATGCTTTTTGCCTTGCTCACGAGGAAATAGACGCAGACGCCCGCAAGCCAGACCGCCTCGAGGACCCCGTAATACCTGCTTTCCGTCACACCGTATTCCGCGACCCGTCTCCACACGGACAGGAACAGCATGACCGTCTGGAACAGGATGGCAATCGAAAGCCATTTCAGGTACGACCCTGTCCATTGGCTGCCTTCTTTGTTCCTGAGCGGGTGAATAAGGAGAATAGACAGAAGGCCGAGGCAGGAAAAGCCGAGGATAAAGCCCGCCACGCCGCCCTTGGGCCAGGTCGCCTGGATGATGATCTTCCCGGCGTAGAGGTACAGGATGAGCATGTACAACAGGACAAGGGGAATGATGATGAACCGGACGAACGTCTCAAGGACCTTGTCAAAAATTTCCGCGGTCTCGAACTGTTCGAAATCTTCCGGCACCGTAGCGAGAAAGATGAAGGGCCAGATGAAGCAGCCGGTGATCAGCCAGAGCTTTCCGTACAGCCAGTCCGGCACGTGAACGCCGAGCAGATAGTTGATCCCGGCCAGGGCTATGCTGATGCCCGTCATCAGGGCGATGGAAGCAAACCCGGAAGCGGCGAAGCCAAGAACAAGCGCTTTGTTATACCGCCAGAACCCGTTGACCTCGCCCCGGGAGGTGTAAGGCGCGAAGGAGAGAAAAAAGAGCGCGCTCGCGAGAAGGACCCCGAACCGTATGCCGTTCGCCAGCCCCGGCAAGGTCAGGGTAAAATAATAGACTGCGAGGGGGAGCATGCCGAGCAACGGGAAGAGCGCCTGCGTCTTCGCCGGCCAGTTCCGCCGCTCCGCGAACAGCTTGAGCGACAGGAGCAGGGGAAAACCGAGGATAAAGGTCAGCAGAAGTTTCGGATAGGCGCCGCCCTTTGCATAACCCCAATTATTCGTCAACGCCAACGCCGTCACCACCAGCGCATCAGCAACGACAACCGGAAACCGTTGCGCTGTTTTCACGGCGTTCCGCCATAGAGACTGCACGCTCAGCTTCATGCTTCACCCCTTTCGGCTCCTGTCGTGTCTTCTAATTTTGAAATGAGAATATCCTGATAAAGTGAACATCGGTTTATGCCGTGACGGCTTATCGATAGCATTGTAACACAAGCTACCATGCAAATTGTCATTTTTTTATGTGTTGGGAACTGCCAGGGGAAACGCCGGCACGCCGTGCTTGATGCTCAATATCGATTATTTTCGTCTGACAATGACCAGGGAGTCAGGTCTGCCTGCGTTGTCATCCCATCGCTGGAGAACGCGGGGGGAGAACCCTCCGGAAGAATCGTGCGCGAGATGAACATAGGTATACGTTCGGTCATGCCGGATTTCCGCGCTTGATATTTCTACAATCGGGATCCACGTTCCCGAGTTGAAGAACCATCGGCTGTCCTGCGCGACTTCATCGGGGTCGTGGGTGTGCCCGAAGGTGATGAACTGATAATCCCCGTGCTCGGCGAACTTCTTCCCGGCGAACTCCGCCAGGGAGGTCGGTTCTTCGAGCTGGAAATACGCGACGGTGCGCGTAAAGAAGAACGATGCGGCCGTCCACAAAAGGCCTTTCAGCGGGTCGAGGAGAAGGCCGGCGCTCTTTGAAGAAAACAGGTTGATAATGCCGGCTACCAGCGGCGGTAAACTGCCTTCATGTATCCACGAAACGCCGAGCGCGAGCAACCAGACGAGAAGGACGGCGAGGGGAAGGGCGTACCACAGCACTCTGCCGAACAGGTACCGGAAATAGCGCTTCGGGATAATATGCAGTGCGTAGGGCAAATGCTGAAGAAAGACCTTCACCCCGAGAAAGAACCGCTCCCGGAACAGCAGCGGAAGCAGATTTTCCCTCGGCCGGACATTGTCGAAAAAGGGGTAGGAGAGTTCAATCCGGTTCAGCAGGTAGCGGTTAAAAAACGACCCGAAGGGGATGTTTAATTCAACGCCGTTATTCATGAGCGGGCCGCCGACAACATGCGAAAACTTGTCGTAGCGATGCCCGTGTTCGACATAAAAGCTCTTGTCGATGATGAGCGCTTCATCGATGAAGAGGAGAAAAGGAAGAACCCGTTCAGTCAATATTCGAACGATGTCTTCTGCAGGGCTCGTCTGAAGCCGCTCGGCGAGAACCAGCCGCAGATAGTTCCGCACGCCCGGCCAGAACCACTCAAGATCATGATTACCCTTGACGACGATGATCTTGTTCCCCCCGGACAGCCACTCGGCGAGAGCGTCGAAGAACAGGGCGTGCCCGCGAACGGCGACGGCGATCTTCCAGAGGGACTTGAACTCGTGCGTTTTAAGCCCGTAGGTCCTCTCCTTTTTCGTGATTGACGCTTTGAGGCCCTCGACGGTCCGCTCAATGCCGATGCGTTGCAGGATCTCCGCCCATTGTTCAAAATCCGCGTCCGTCGACGGTATATCGGTAATCCGGAGAAAGTCGATGAAATCTCCATTGATCACGAGAACGGCGTTGCTGCTTTTTTTCTTTCCGCTCACGAACCGGAGAAAGCGCTGAAAGGCCCCATCGGAAAAAAAGTTTTCTCTTCCGTCGTAGGTCCCGTCCTCCCGCGTGCCGGCCGCGAGGTGGAGGTCGCTCACCACGAAAATGTCGTTCCCGTTGGAATTTAGATGGACCAGCGGGCTGCCATAGGCGGCCTTCGGGTCCCGTTCCTCGCAGGTTGTGAGACAGCGGGCGATATCGGCGATTGACGGCATGGCGTCCCCCTGCCCTTCTTTATATAATCCGTATGATCACGGCATCGAGAAAAACATTCAGCAGCCAGTGCGACAGTACGACAGGCCAGATTGAGCGCGCGGCGTATGCCGCGGCCCCCGCGGCAAGACCCCATACCAGGGTCCCCCAGAGCTCGGGGAGCGGCTTTCCCAGATGCCACGCCGTGTAGGACAGCATCTGGATCAGAAGCGCGTACCGGTGAAAGTAAAACACTCCGGGGACACCGCCCCCTCCGAGTTTGATTTCTTCATCTCTGACCCCGGCCAGACCGAAGAGCAGGTAGCCGCGGAAAATGAATTCGATTGCGATGAAGAACGGCAGGTAGGTCAGTTCATAGAGAAGGAATTCACCCGTGCCGCTAAACGGTTTAAACAAAGGATACGCCTGGCGCATATCGGCGTCATGCGCTCCCAGCCAGAACGCGGGAAGGCTGATGAGGGTAAGCGTCAGAAACGTCAGGAGGGCCAGACGCCTCCTGCCTTTCGGCGGCAGGCCGAGTCCGTATAAAGAAAGGGGCTGCTTGAATCCGAATTTAATGATGATGATCGGAATCACAACAAGGAGGAACGCTCCGAGCCAGTACGATATGAGTTCGTTGTCCCAGGGGACGCCCGGCAACAGGCGCGGACGGCTGCCGAGGTCGATTCCCGGCCCCCGCCACGCCGGCCAAATCTTGCCAAGGAGAGCAAGGTTCCCGTGAAAGCCCCAGAGCATGATCAGGACGAACGCTGAGCCGATGATCTGACCCGGGCGTTCTACGAAAAACTGCCTGATCGACCGCCAGATTACTTTCAGCACCGTCCCGAAATCGGGATGTTCGAGCTCGTGCTCGTCTACTCCTGCGGTGAGCCTTTCGAAGAAAGATTTCTTTCCGGCCGAATCGTCCATAACGATATCCTCCCGATAACGTGCGTACGGCGTTACGTTCTTTTCGCTGCCGCCTTATCCGATCCTCAGACGTTTCTTGTACAGGAGCCGCATCAGGGAATTGACGATGACAATGAAGATGCCGCCCGCGAGACCAAGGACCAGCGACCGCACCCATATATTGGTGATGCCGAAGGGCCAGCCGGGGGCGAATTCCCATCCCATCGAGGAATTTATCCGGAGGGAGTTCTGGAGCTCGACGATCGCGGCGAGAATCGTGCCGGAAACAAGCTGAAACATGCCGCTTCGCCTTCTCCAGAGTTGAGCGAGCGTGCCGAAAATGAGGCCGAACCAGAGGACCACGGTGACGACGACGATCCACCGGGGGTGATAGGTGTAAAAGCGCCCGCAGGCGGCGGTGAATTCTAAAAGGGCGCCGATGAACATCGAGCAGATAACGTACTTGATCCACAGCATGGGGTTTTTCTCCAGCGGCATTTCTTGTATGGTTGCTTCTTCCTCCAGAAATGCATTTATTGTTATTTTCATGCCGCTCACGAGATCGTGTTCCGCTTTCCACCCAAAATCCCGTTCCGCCCTGGCAGGTGAGGCGACCCAGAACCGCTGCGAGATTTCCCTTGCCTTGTCCCGCGTGATCTTCGGACGCTGCCGGGTGAACTGATGGATCATTTCGGCAAAGGGCGCGGCAAGACGCAGGAGAAAGACCGGCACGGGGAACATCAAACCCCGCGGCTTGTTCATGGCCTGCGCCACCGCCTTGATCGTGTCCTTTGACGTCAGGACCTGGGGATGGTTCATGAAGTAGACCTGATTGAGCGTATTCCCGCTTTCAGCCGCGCCGATGATGCCGCGGACGAGATCGCCGACAAAGACCATAACCAGGTACTTCGTCTTTATGCCCAGCTTGGGCTGGAGCCCGAGCCGGGCGATGCCGTAGGTCTGGCTGATGTCCTTTTCCCGCTCTCCGTACACCGAACTGGGCCGCACGATGGTGACGGGTATGCGGGAGCCAAAGGAGTGCACGGCGTCTTCCGCCCGTTTTTTTGCGCCCCCGTACCACGACATCGGCCGGGGCTCCGCCGTTTCATCGATAGGGGTCTGGTCCTTTCCCGGACCGGCAGCAGCCTGGCTGGAAACGAAGAGAAAGCGCTTGAGCGTCTTTGCGGCATGTTGCTCCGCCGCGCGCAGCATATTGGTTGTTCCGGCCACGATCGTTTGTTCGAACACTTCCCGCTCCGTCGCCATCAGCTCGGCGGCAAGGTGATACACATACTCGACGTTCTTCATGGGCGCGACCAGGGTCTCGGGTTCGAGAATATCGCCGACGAAGATCGACACCGGCAACCCATGGAGGGGTGACAGATCGCTCGTGCGGCGGACCAGGCAGTTGACTTCATAACCTCGCTTCAGGAGTTCCCGTACGAGATGAGATCCGATAAAACCGTTTGCACCGGTCACGAATGCCTTCGTCATGGTTGAAGCCCTCCTCTTATGAATACCGCCTCCGTCGTCCGGAAGCGATGAAAATTGACCCCGTCGATCCCCCGGTCGCCTCCGCCCAGGCCTTTTCATTGCGGGACCGCTGCGCCTACCAGAGGGTCCGGGATATGTTCAGCTTGATGATCTCCCACACGTCCGACCATACCCCCACGTTCCAGTGAAAAAACGCGGCATACACGATGCTCCGCAGACGGACATTCAACAGGCCCATGGGAACGCCGCCGAGCAGCGCGGACACCGGGAATATCCACGGCAGGCCGATGAGACAGAGCGCGGACAGCGCCGCCGATGCGGCCACGGCAATCCATTTGCCGGCGGCATTCTCTCCCATCCCCTTGTTCAGGCCGAACAGCACGAAACCGCGAAACAGAAATTCAAACCCGAAGACAAATGCGGCATAGCTTACGGCATGGAGCGCCACGTTCAGCGGTTTAAGAAAGCCCGACTCGGTCAGGTAGGTGTAATACTTTTCCGTTCCGATAGAGGCCGGGGCCAGCGGGGAGAGGACATAGAGGGGGAGCAAAATCAGCATGACGATCACGCCCGCCTTCACGTCGCCGAGGCTGAAGCCGTAGTCGTGAATGCTCTCGCGGAAGACGAACCGGACCACGAGATAGGGAATGCCGAACCCGATCGGGACGAGCATCATGAAAACAAACCACGTCCCCAGATAGACGTCGCTCCCGAACAACGCGGCCCCCGTGTTCTTCGACAGCCGGGTTTCGTTGCCGAAGCCGAGGCCGAGCATCCAGAGAAGGAGTATGCAGACAAGGGAAACGATGACGACGGTGACCGTTCTTTTATTGAAATAAGGGTTCACTCTTCCTCCTCGCTTTTCCGCGCAGTGTCAGCCGGCCTCCCGGAAGGGGAAGCGGACGATCTCGGCCCTGTCGGCGCCTGACCGGGAATTCCTACTTTTAGTAACTAAAGAATCAAAATCTACTCAAAATGGCAAGAATATTTCTCGCAACCAACAGTAGGCGCTTCTAAGCGAGGCGCAAAGGACGCCAAGAAAATCCTAAGACATGGCTTGGTTTTAAACCAAAAAGATGTTGACTCAGGGTTCCCTTTGCGCTCTTTGCGCCTTTGCGAGAGACGCCTTTTAGATTTTGCCTTTTGGTTCCGGCTTGTCCGGGTTAGGTATGATTATAATTGAAATGAAGGAGAAAATGGCCCGATGAAGCAATAATTTTGAAAAAAAATAACCATACAACTAAAGCATGAATAATTTTATTGCAAACCTGCGGCACTGTGCTGCCCGTCATCGTAATTGCAGTACCACCCCCGGCAGCGAACCCTTCGGCGCATTCGCGACCTCAATCTCTACGATCAACCCATCGGAAGTCTTCTGGAACCTGAAGTGCGTGTCCGTGTACCACAGTTCCGACTTATCACCTGCTATCAGGCAGCCAAGGGCAAAGCCCCATATTTTCCCCTTTCAGTGAAGACAACGCGATCTAAAATCAGACTCCAAAGGCCCTGCGCTTTTCAGTTCCGTTTCTTGATTACATCGCCGCTTCCGCCGCAATATGCCCCGCGAGAGTCGTGACAAACGATTTGAGCCCGGTCATGTCGCTCATCTCGGAATACTCGCCGGATTTGGAGGCGGTACGAGGGGAGAGAATGACAGTAGCAGCGGTGTAAAGCCGTTCCGCCATCAGCTTTCTGCACAGAATGTTATAGCGCTCCGCATACGAGGCTTCTTTAAACTCGGGAAACAAGGGAAAGTTCGGGGAGACATCCTTCACGGGTGTGCGTGAAGCCGGGGCGTCTTCGAGAAGTATCAGATAACCTGCAAACGGCCGCCTGCTTTCTCCAAACGCCCCTTCACGGTATGCCGTCCACAGATCAACCGCCGTCCCGAGCGCTTCCTCGCACCGGTTATTCGCGTTGTTGCCGAACGATGGACCGACCTGGGACTTGAATTCTATCGCCGCTATCAGTTTGCCCTGATTCAACACCAGCAGGTCCCATAACTTGGTCGGCCGAAAAAAGCCTGGAAGGGTAAGAAGCCTGCGTTTCAACATGACATCGGCATCCACAAGCCCGTTGGCGCGAACGATATCGACAACCAAGTCGATGAAACCGTTCATGTTGCTGCCTGCGGTTACCGCGCCCCGTTCACCCTGGTCGGTTTTACCTCCAGCCCGCTGCTTTTTAGCGGCTTTTTTCCTGCCGATCCAGAACTTCCTGACGGCGCCACGGGCTTTGTCTTCATAATCAGCGAGATCAAGCGGCATCATCCACTCCCTTTCCATCATCAATAACGCCGAGGACGCGGCGTTCTACAAGTGATAATCCGTAGAGCTCGAAGGCAAGCGCGTTGCATGCCTTGATGTCCCGCATCTCCGCGGCAGCTCTCAGCTTCGCTTTGATATCTTCGGGGACGTCCTGCCATTGCGGGATACGAATGCGCCGCAGGTACTGGGCCTGAAATCGCAGATATCCCCCCCGCATCTTCGTAGAATAGGTTGTGATAAACAGGCGCGTGATATCCGACAGGAGCACGACCTGGAGGGCTTTCAAATCCCATTGCTCGGACGTGATGAAATAAAGGTTGTGGTGAGGATAATATTTGCCTTCTTCATACACGATGTTTGCTTCGCCTTTGATGTCAGGGATCAGAAGTTTCGGCGTGTGCGCAAGCTTTGGCGTAATCCGGTCTATGGTCCGATACCAGCGGTCGCTGTTTCGCTTCGCCACATTGCGCTTGCATATCACGGCCTTGTGCCGGTTTAAATACGCCGCCAGTTTTGGATATTTTTTCAGATTCACTAGACCGCCTTCGTCGTCAAAAGGATTGATGACGCCTTTGCCGTGCCATTCCACCTTACCGGCCCGGATATCCTTGGTCATGACCAGCGGCAATTTGCGGTCTTTTTCCACATCAAGCTCGTCATATTCGCCCACATAAATTTTATCCGCGCCCGTCGCAACGCCGATGCCGACTTTGCACCCAGCCTCTTCCAGTGTCGGGAATGAGATCTCAAGGCGTCTTAATACAGCAAGCTGGTCAAAAGACTCAAGAACCCATGGTTCGCTGCCGCGCATAATGCCGAACACTTCATGCACAACACTATTCGACTTTAGCGACTTTGCACGCATGTCATTTGCAAGTCTGGTCAAAGTCTCTTTATCCACTAGCGGACGGTGAGCAATTCGGGTAGCTACTGAGGTTTCCCGGGAGATCACCGTAATGGCCGGGTATGCGCTCACTTCGGAATGAAACGCGTCTGTATCAACCATATCAATATAATATTTAAGATGGAAATCCTTCGCCACCATCTTACGTAGTGGCCCACCGTAACGGTTCTTCATCCACCGATCAGAGCAGATGAATCCAACAGAGCCTTTTGGTTCCAAGAGATTTAACGATTTTTCGATGAATGGGATATAAAGGTCAGCACGATCGTACAAGGTATCGAAGCGATGCCGGTATTCCGCGAGCAGCACGGCTGGGATAAGCTCTTGGCGTACGTATGGCGGATTGCCAACGATATGAGTAAATTGAAACGGCAAGTTAGTGAGCAGAAAATCACCTTGCATTAACCACGCATCGAGTAATTTCTCAGTGGCAGAGCTTGATATCCCTTTTTCACTGAGCAGGTTCCTGAGCTTTAAACGGGTTTCAACAAAGCTCTTTCGATGCAGTTCAATTGCACGAATAGAATCTCTGAGGTCAGTTACAGGATCGCCATGCCGAGGAGCATGTGACCTGTAAGAATCAAGAAGCCGCTCTACTGCAACCAGAAGGAATGCGCCTTCGCCGAACGATGGTTCAAGCAAGCGCTTCTTGTGAAGAGCGGAAGAAGTCGTGTATCCAGTCAGGTCGAGGATAAACTCAACCACCTCACGGCGCGTGAACACTGCGCCCCGCTCCTCAACGCCGGCTGCAGCTAACTGCTCAACAGCGGCCTGCAGCCGGTCCATGCCGGGCAATGCTATTTGTGATGTTTGAACTAAGTTCATCTTTTTCTCACGATAAAAACAGCATAAGTACGTTTGTTTCTGCGATGCATGCCGTGTCAAACAGCAAAGACCCCCAATGAACCTAAATTGCAATAACTGATTTTGATGTGATTACTTAGCCACCAATAATATCTTTCTGCAAATCCGCCAAGAGCTCACCCTCACCGGTTGATCCTGGCTTATAATTATCCGACGTGAACTTCGCGTCTGCCAATCGAGACTTTTTAAAGTAATTCAAAAAAATACTTTGATGTGGAATATCTTTAGGCGCACCCATATCATTCCATATAAATGGGAATAATCGAGTTAATGCCGCAAATCCAGTCGTTCTGGCCAAAATGTAACCTTTAGTAAGATTATTCCAACCAGTTGGCCAGCGCTCTTCTACAGCTTTAAAGTAATTCCAAATGATTCGGGCAATCTCTGCATCTTGCTCCTTTATGAATCGTTCTCTGAATACTAGGCTTTGTGCTTGTTTGCCTTCGGTCAGATCAAGTGGTTTACCACGCTTTAGAACGTCTCGATCCTTCATCGCGTCACGTGTAATCAAACGCAATAGGCGGTCTACAAATGTCGCTTGCGTAATTACTTCTGTTCCTAACCCTGTAGCCTTGCCAAGTATTTTTATCCTTTGATAAAAAGGGCTGCCTTTTTTAAAATTCATTAACTTGGCAATATTATGGCAAGTCTTCTGAGGACTCCTGGATTGCGCATATTCGTAAAGATCATAGGCTAGAGATTTGGTAACTTTGGTCTGCTTGAGATTTATAGTTGCGAATACCATTGCTTGATCTTCAATGTCCATGTCGATAAAGATTGTTACATTCAATTGAAATAGAGATGTACCTATATAATCCTTTAAGCCAGCAATGCGATGTTGACCATCGATAATTTTTGCGACATTTTCATTCTTGTCTATACTTATAATCCCTTTCTTTTCGTTATATTCAGCGTTCTCAGAACTAATGGCAAGAATAATACTTGTCGGAAAAGATGCATCTATTGATTTCACATATTGTTTAATTTCAGCTACGCGGCCTTCGGAAAGATCTCTTTGTGTCCCGATATATCTTTCAATATCTCTTCCGTCAGGTTTTCTTACATCTGCAAAAGATATTGCAACGAGATCAGTTGCATTTATTACTCCTATGTAGAATGTGCCGACAGGCTGTTCCACTGGAAGACACGGAAATGATATTTTGGCATCAGTCATTTCGAGTATCCTCCAGTTGATCAAAAGTTCTATTTAGGTCTGCCAGTTCTTTTTCCTTAGATCCTGTAAGATTAACACTGATGCGAACATTTTCTGTGACTGTGATTAGATATGAGACAATAAGTACAACCGGCAAAACTACCCAGCTATAAATAGTAATGCTATGACGATTTAATAACGAAAGCGGCTGCGGAATCCCTACGGAACTGAGCAAATTGCTTACTGTTATTTGAGCAAATGCAAGAGCTGAAATGAGTAACAATACTACCATCAATAACGATAGAAGCCCTTTGTTAGGGAAACCTCTTCTCTTAAAATCCTTAATCACTGTATATAAACAACCGCCAAGATAGGATGCCGAATATATGAAGAATGCTCCGTCATGAGTAAGGCCGGATAAAGCAACAGGTTGGCTGTATAAATCAAGAAAAACGATGGTTGCCCAGAGAGGCAGCAAACCACAGACAAGCGCCCATCCAAGCCAAAGCAAACCATCGACCCAGTGGCTTGGCTCGGAATTATATCTGAGGACTTTAACTAGTTTCATTTTTGCACCTCACCATGACATTAATAGGAACGCTTATATTTTATTAAATCTAAATTATCACGATTAATTCTTCACACACTTTTCTTCTTGCTGAATCTGCGGCGAGAATACTATGCCGTTTAACGCGATGCAGCTCACCAAACGCCCCGTAAAGCACTCTCACGGATTTGTGATAAGCATTCGATACTATAATCTGCGCACCTCTCGCTTTCGCGCGGATTACGCAATTTCTTAGTCGAATTTGATCATTCCAGTGGAAGAGTCTCTCGTTATATTTAATGAAGTTATTTAAGTTGTGTTGTACCGTATACGGCGGATCTACGAATACTAAATCACCTTTTTTAGCTCGGGCAATTATTGATTCAAAATCACTATGTAAGACCTTGGCTCCTTGAAGTGCGCGTGCAACTCCTTCGAAGTCATCACTTTCCATAATTACATCTTGCTTAGTTCCTATCGGAACATTAAACTCCCCTTTCAAATTTACGCGATACAGGCCATTCCAACACGTTCTGTTTAGATATATGAATTGTGCCGCTCGCGTAAAGGGCGACCTAAAGGTAGCGCTTCTAACACGGTAATAATGCGTTTTAGAATGTAATCTATGATGATTTACTAACTCCTTTCTAACACGTCGCCAATCATCTTTTATAGCCTGATATGCCTCAATCAGCGAAGCATTGGAGTCCGCCAATATAGCCTTATCAGGTTGAAGGTAAAAAAAAACAGAACCGCTTCCCAGGAACGGTTCGATATAGCGCTCAAAATGTGTGGGGAATAGATGATTATAGTTCTTTACAAGCCACCTCTTTCCCCCAGCCCATTTTAGAAAAGGATCAATTAGTTTCTTCGTCATTATCTTTCCCTGCATCCAGTTTTCGTTGCTATTCGACTATACGAATGGTTGTTCATATCATTCTTCTGAAAAATAATCGGAGTCTACCCTTCTGATTTCATACTTCGCCATTGAAGTCGTTCCCAATCCGTAATCGATCATCAGTTCCGCGAGCGTTCTTCCGTCGATCAGGATAACCTTGGGATCGATGCTTTCCACATACTTCACGGCGTCATCCGTAAATCTACCTGTTGTAATAAAAACGCCCTTCTTTGCCCGTTTTCCGTGAAGCGCTCCGACGAATTTCTGAATCTCCGGTCGGCCAACGGTGCCTTCCCATCTCTTGGCCTGAAGATAGATCACGTCCAACCCCAGACGGTCTTCTTTTATAATGCCATCAATCCCTTCATCGCCGCTTTGGCCGATGGATTTACCCGCGTCCGAACGGGAACCGCCATAACCAAGTGCTACCATAACATCAACAACAAGCCGCTCAAAGAATTGTGGCGAATTTCCTTTGATTCGTTCGAGTATTTCAGACGCTAGGTCGCCCCGGATATTCAAATACGCCTTTTGGAGTGTCTCTTCCGGAGTTTCTATAGGGGAAGCATCGGTATGGACATCATTGGAGATTTGATCGCTTTTTGCCGTATGGAACTCGACGAATTCTGGAAATTGATTGAGGATCTTTACATCAATGCGGTCGTGGCTTTTCTTGTGCAGCTCCTTGCCTCGCTCGGTAATATGAAACCAGCCCCGGCGAGGTGACTCAAAAACATTTGCCTGGACAAAATAGCTCTTTGCCCATGCAATGCGGTTGTCGAATTTCGTCTGGGTGCCGCTGGGAAGCAGTTCCCGCAGGTCTTCCTCGGCCATATTCATGCGTTTGGCGATGATCTCTCTCGCCTCTTTCATGGAATGCTCTTTGCCGTCTGCGGCAACATCCAGCAAGGGCTTGAAGAAAGCCTGAAAATCAGGAACGGCCATGATTGATCTCCTCATTCATTCCGACCGCTACGCGATAATACGATTTATCCGAGTATATCAGGGACCCGGAGACACGAGGACGGGCGCATAAGCTCACACCGGGTAAGTGCCTCCCATGCATTCAACAATACTATGAAAATAGGGAAATGGCAAGGAGTTTAGTGGCGTAGAGCAGGGGCCAGAGGGCAGGAACTTGGGCAATGGGCAGGGCTGATTTTCGTGAGGGGGGGAGGGGCGATGGTTGATTAATGCACCTACTTGCAGTTGCTTTTATACTCGTCAGGGACGCACTCTTCCCTCTTCTTCCGGGCAACATCAAAAGTGAGCTGTGCTTTTTTGCAGTCGCCTTTCGAAGCGTGAAGATATTCGGTCAGCAGGAGCTTTTTCCCCTGCAGGCCATCGACGTTGACCTTTTTCAGGAGGGCCTCAGCCTGATCGTACATCATCTCTTTGATGAGGTTTCCGCGGTGTCCAGTATTTTCCTGTCTCGATAGAGGCTGTCGAGTGTTTTCTGGTCTGTTGAACCGAGAGCGTCGTGCATGTCCTATAAAAAGATTTCGGGGAGAAAAGTCGCAAAGAGCATGATCTATGTAATATAATCTTTTCTTATCTTCTCGAACTTTGGCAGGAGCGCCGGGATGTCCCTGGTTACCGTATCCCAGACGGTCTTAAGGTCGGCACCGAAGTACTCGTGAATCAACTTATCCCGCATTCCCGCCATGTCCTGCCAGGGCATCTCCGAATAGCGGGTTTTCACGTCCGGCGGTATCTTCTTCACGGCCTCACCGATGATCTCAATGGCACGGATCACGGCAAAGATCGTTTTGTCGTCCTTTGCAAAAAAATCCCACGTCATCCCGGCGGTAAAGGAGCGGGCCTTCTGCATGGCGTCGATGACGTCTTCGACGTAATCAAGGAATTCCCGCTTCATACGAGAACAACCTCTTCGAGAATGTGTTTGCCGATACGAGGCTTCAGCGCTGATTTCATGACCAGATCCACCTTCACCCCAAGCACGTCGCTGAGGTGGTTCTCCAGGTGCACGAACTCAAGGAGGCTCACGGGTTCCCGGAACGAGACAAGGAGGTCAAGATCGCTTGCCGCTGTCTGCTCGCCGCGCAGGTACGACCCGAATATGCCGATCTCGCCGACCTTGAACCGCTTTGCAAGAGCGGGTTTCTGCTGTTCAAGGACCTTTTTAATTTCTGACATAGTTTTCATTATGTCCCTCCGCGACTGTTTACCATAGGCGCCTGATGCAAGTATACAATAAAATTGCGAAAGATAGCAAGGAAAAGCAAGGGTTTTTAAGTGTGGAATGGGAACTGATAGGGTCATGCGGCAAGGGGCAAGTTAAACCTTGGGCGGAATGAGTAAAGATAGCTGCTGAGAGCGGAAACGCCTTTCCCCGGGTCGGACTGCCTATCTCTGCTCTTTCTTTTTGTAAACATCCGGATTGAGGATTGCCATCAGTCTCTCCATAAGAGGTGTATTGATCACTTTTTTGAACCCATACTTTCCATAAAGCCCGTGAGCATCCCTGGTTCCCAAAAACCACAGGCGAAGGCCCAGCAGATCGGGATGGCTGAGAATGGACTCCATTAGCCATTTCCCCAGCCCCTTGCCGCGATGCGCCTCGTTGATAAAGACATCTCCCACATAGGCGGTGGTGGCGAAGTCAGTTATGACCCTTGCAAAGCCTATCTGCCGGTCCTGATGATACACGCCGAAACAGAGGGCGTTCTCGAAGGACCGCTGCATCACCTCAAAGGGGATGTTCTTGGCCCAATAGGACTGGTTCGCGAGAAAATCGTGAATGAACGACAGATCGAGCCGGCCCCTGTCAGTGCTTATTTCGTATTCGTTCCGGGATATGGTCATTGGTCCCATGAGTGAAGTTCTCATTACGAAGTTTAAAAAACTTTCAGGACGACGGTTCTCCCGGGCGGTTTCTCTCCAAGATCCGGCCTGAACATGGCAGGTCGAGCGTACTACAAATTCAGGCTCTTGGACACGATCTCATACACGTCCAATGAAGCAGGGTCATGGGTCAAGGGGCCGGGGTTTAGTAGAAGCGAAAAAGGCTACGCAAGACTTTTTGAAGCAATCTCATATACATCCTTGGACAGTTTGGGTGTTTTTAATATTCTTTCTAGCTGCGTCTTCATGAGGGCCTTGCGCTTCTCATCATATCTCTTCCACAAGGTAAAGGCCGAGACGAGACGGGCGGCGATCTGGGGGTTCAGGGGGTCGATCGTGAGGACGTAGTCAGCGAGGAAGGCGTACCCTTCGCCGCTGGGATCATGGAAGCGCACGGGGTTGGCCGAGAAGGCGCCGATGAGGGCGCGGACCTTGTTCGGATTTTTGATATTGAAGGCGGGATGGCGCGTCAGTTCCTTTACCCGTTCGAGCGTATTCGGCAGGCGCGATGTTGCCTGGATAGCGAGCCACTTGTCCACCACGAGGGGATCGTTCTTCCATCTCTCGTAGAAGAAGTTGAGCGCGTCTTCCTGCTCAAGACAATCGGTATTCGCGATGTTCACCAGCGCCGCCATCACGTTCGTCATGTTGCCGCCGAAGAGGAACTGCTCGACGCAGAGCTTGCGGACATCTTTATCTTCGAGCTCCATGAGATAGGCGAGGCACGTGTTCCTGAGGCTCCGCCGCGCAATGGCTTCCTGGTCTACGCGAAAGGGCCCGGGGTCCTGATTGGCGCGGTAAACGACAAGAAGGCTTTCTTTCAGACTCAACGCAAGGACCTGTTGCACGAACCGCCTCGACTCATGGATGGCCTCGGGGTCGATCACCGGCATGAAGTCCGCAAGGTAGGTCTCCGCGGGGAGCGTCAGGGCAAAGGCCTGGAACGCCTTGTCCGGCATAGCGCTCTCTAACGTCTTTTTGAAAGCATTGATGAACATGTTGTCCAGCAGGAGAGGCTTCCCCTCTTGATGATCCCGGACCAGTGCCAGGATAAGCTTGACCGCAAGCTGCTGGCCCGCGTCCCAGCGATTGAACTCGTCGCTGTCATTGGCCATCAGGAACAGCCGTTCATCATCGGACAGGTCGAGCCTTACTTTGATTGGAGCGGAAAAACCGCGAAGGAACGACGGAACGGGCTCGTGAGGAATATCGGTGAATGTGAAGCTTTCCTGTGTGTTTTTTATCTGTAAAACTTCTGTGCCGGCAACGGCCTGTGGGTCACCCATAAGCTTTAGCGCCAAATCCCTCCCGTCCCTGTTGAGCAGCCCCACGGCCACGGGAATATGGAAGGGCCTCTTCTCCGGCTGTCCCGGCGTGGCCGGACAGGTCTGCTTGATCGTGAGCGTGTACGTCCTTGCCGCCCGATCATAGGACCGCGCGACGTGCAGTTCCGGCGTGCCTGCCTGGGAGTACCAGAGCTTGAACTGCGCGAGGTCGACGTTGTTCGCGTCCTCCATGGCCTTCACGAAATCGTCGGTCGTGACGGCCTGTCCGTCGTGGCGTGAGAAGTAAAGGTCCGTGCCCTT
>ERZ1292625.587-Hain-H41-01um-R1-587-length-52687-cov-27_pt1 | contig 52687 bp, 48 predicted proteins | sample MGYA00564400_ERZ1292625 | MGnify/ENA primary metagenome ERZ1292625 (study PRJEB36523, sample SAMEA6512639) | groundwater metagenome | collected 2019-01-08 | study: AquaDiva: Metagenomics assemblies of 32 groundwater samples | reverse complement strand
AACTCTTCTTACGGTGCTTCTTTGGTTACGTTTCGCCCTAATTACCTTTTTCTTTCGCCCAAACATCACTCGATTTCCCCTCGGCCCGCGACAAAATGGGTCTCGTCTTTATCGGCTCAAAATGGCCAGAGCGAGAGATCCGGTACAAGGCATACAATTATTGGTCCGGTAAGAAGCACATGGAGACAGAAAGAACGGGCATCAACCGCCAGAAACGACCTGAAAAAAACCACGAGTGGCTGTGGTGAGGGGAACGGCATGTGTGTCGAGGGCACAACACGGCAACCTGGATCGCCGGCCTACTGACTCGATCAAGACGACTTCACGACCCAGCGATTGGAATGGGCAGGAGTCTTTTCCACGTTGGATCGGTCTGAGCAGGAAGCGGGACAATTATTCCAGCTCTGCGTCACGGATCACTTCCATCAGGCCATGGTACCCAAAGCCGCGTAGTCCGGCAGGTGGGATTTCAACGACTGTCTTAGCTCGCATTATTCATGACGGTTCGTCACGAAATCGCGAAGTCGCGTGGCAAGACGGGCATGTGGAGGCCCGAGAGACGAAGACGTACTTGAAGCAGTACGTCGACGTCGCGAGGGGCGAGCCTGCCCACCGTAGGCTCGTCGTAGCAGCGAATCTGCGATTGCAGTAGAAGCGCTCATGAATAATGCGGGTTAGGACTGGTCGGATTTAGGTCAGACCTTATGATCGTTCCCGAACTCCTCTAGAACCGATCCCTCCTCATCTTCATTCGAGTCGCCAGACTTTGTATCGGACGGAGGCCCTTGAGGAAGACCACGGATTCGTCTGCTCATGACCGTCAGCTTGTCTTTCATCCCAGTGCGTCCGTGCAGCAGCATCATACCCGCTAACCCGGTGGCCATTGGCATATCCAGTCCGCTGGATTCGTCTGATGTCTTTTTCATCTCCTCTGAAGTCTGCACAGTAGGATTGTGTGATTCCGGGCGGACAACGTCTTGATTCCCCGTTGCGTCAAGATTCACTGCGATCCTCTCCCTCTTATCGAAAGAAGTAGGTAGATTCTGCTTCCCTCCCAAAATAGCCGCCTGTTCAACAACCGCTGTATGAACGAGGTGTGGACGATCTTTTGCCGGAGTCATGCTGGCGTCCACGCTGAATGACGGTTCAGGTCTCACGTCGATCACCATCTCCAAGTCATCCAGCGGAAGGACTTCCACCTCACTGATTGTGTTCGCTCTCTCCACTGCCGGAGCCACCGGCTTTGCAGCTCCTAGGAGCGCTATCACCGTATTCGACTCCTGACCAGTGCTACTCGGCGTCTCGTTGACATTGGTCAGGTTGATCGCAAAGGTCTCGTCGTACGTGAGGCCGCCCGCATCCGTCACCCGCACGGTCACGCTGTGGCTCGCCGCACTCTCGTAATCCAACAACGTCCCATCGGCCACGGTGAGCTCACCCGTACTGGCATTGATGGCAAACCGCCCACCTGCGCTGTCCGTGAAGCTGTAGGTCTTGGTATCACCGCTATCCGGATCCGTCCCACTCACCATCCCAACCACCGTCCCGTCCGCGGCGTTCTCCGCTACCGTGTTGCTCGATAAGGCAAGATCCGTCGGGGCCTCGTTCACATTGGTCAGGTTGATCGTGAACGTCTCGTCGTACGTCAGGCCGCCACTGTCTGTCACCCGCACGGTCACGCTGTGGCTCCCCGCACTCTCGTAATCCAACAACGTCCCATCGGCCACGGTGAGCTCGCCCGTGACGCTGTTGATCGCAAAGCGCCCCCCGGCACTGTCCGTGAAGCTGTAGCTCTTCGTGTCGCCACTGTCGGGATCCGTCCCACTCACCGTCCCCACCACCGTCCCGTTCGCCGCATTCTCCGCCACCGTGCTGGCTGACAGGACCAGGTCCGTTGGCGCTTCGTTGACATTGGTCAGGTTGATCGTAAACGTCTCGTCGTACATCAGGCCGCCCGCATCCGTCACCCGCACGGTCACGCTGTGGCTCGTCGCACTCTCGTAATCCAACAAGGTGCCATCGGCCACGGTGATCTCGCCCGTACTCGCATTGATCGCAAACCGCCCACCCGCCGTATCGGTCAAACTATAACTCTGCGTATCACCAGTATCGGGATCGGTTCCCGTGACGATGCCGACCACCGTCCCATTAGCTGCGTTCTCCGCTACGGTGTTGGCAGACAATGAAAGGTCCGTCGGCGCATCATTGACGGCACTGACCGTCACCGTCGTGTCATAGTTCGGACTGGTGCCGCCGTCCCCATCGGTCAGCACAAACCGCACGGTACGGGCCCCCGTCGTCGGCGCATTCGTGTCGGTGTTCTGATAGGTGATGTTGCGCACCAACGCCGTCACCGCCGTCGGCGTGGCACTGCTGTTCAACGTGATCACCAAGTTGCTGCCACTGCTGCCCCCGGTGAAGGTCCCGATGGTCACGCCTTGATAGGTCACCGTGCTCCCGCTCACGCCGATCTGGCCCGCCCCGGTGCCTTGATTGCGAATGCTCAGGACGTCTTCCGCGCTGTCGCCCCCGGCCGGGATGGAGACCGTTAAGGTCCCGGTGTCGAAGTTCGTGCTATCGACGTCGGCGACCACCGCGTTGCCACTTTCGATCACCACCGCTCCGGCCCCCTCACTATATGCCCGGCTGTCCCCACTGAGGCTCGCAATCGTCGAGGCATCATTGACGGCCGTCACGGTCACATTCACGGTGTCGGTGGCACTGGAGAAGGCGGTGATCCCCCCATTGCTCGCCGTGCTCACCTTGCTCCCCGCCGTCCCACTGCTCTGGTCCCAGGCCCGCACCGTCAGAGCCGCCGTACTCGTCCCGTTGTAGTTAGCATTCGGTGCAAAATACAGCCGCGTGCTGGCGTTATCTGCAAGGAGCAGCGCCGACGTGTTACTCACCGTGCCCACCGCCGTCCAGGTCGTGCCCCCGTTTCTGGTGTAGTACCAGATCCCGTTCGTCTGGTTGCTCCCCGTAATCGCGATGCCCTTGGACGCCCCACCATCCACATCGGTGATGCCCCCGGTAAAGGCGCTCACCAAACTCCCCACCGCCCCACTCGGCACCCCCGCATCTTCCGTCACCGTGAGTGACAACGCCGTATCCGCCAACACCGGCGCATCGTTGACGGCACTGACCGTCACCGTCGTGTTGTAGTTCGGACTGGTGCCCCCGTCCCCATCGGTCAGCACAAACCGCACGGTGCGCGCCCCGGTCGTCGGCGCATTGGTGTCGGTGTTCTGATAGGTGATGTTTCGCACCAGCGCCGTGACCGCCGTCGGCGTGGCACTGCTGTTGAGCGTGATCACCAAGTTGCTGCCGCTGCTGCCGCCGGTGAAGGTGCCGATGGTCACCCCTTGATAGGTGACCGTGCTCCCGCTCACGCCGATCTGGCCCGCCCCGGTGCCTTGGTTCCGGATGCTCAGCACATCTTCCGCGGGGTCGCCCCCGGCCGGGATGGAGACCGTTAAGGTCCCGGTGTCGAAGTTGGTACTATCCACGTCGGCGACTAACGCATTGCCGCCCCGCTCGATGACCACCGCCCCGGCCCCCTCACTGTACGCCAGACTGTCCCCACTGAGACTCCTGATCGTCGGCGCATCGTTGACCGCCGTCACGGTGATAGTCGCTGTTCGCGACGTGCTACTGGCATTGGTGCTGTCACGGGCCACCACGATGATCGAGCGGTTGCTCGTGGTCGGTTGGTCGCTCGTGTTGTTATAGAGAATGCCCTGCAAGATCGTCTGATAGGTCGCGGTGCTCGCCGTGCCCGTGATCAACAGTACGCCGGTACTCGCCGTGTAGCTCACCGTTAAGCCTGCCCCCGAGGCCACCGTCGTCGCCGCCGCATTGAGGGAGAGCGACTCCACCGCATTACCATTGGGCCGCGCCGTCAGTGTCACCGTCAAGCGGTTGAGAGTGGCGCTATCCACATCGCTCAGCGTCCCCACCGGGGCGATCAGCACCGACGTCTGCTCGGTAAACGCCGTCGTCATATTATTGCCTACCCCACCCGCGTTCAGATCTACCACCGGCGCGGCGAGCAAGCCAACCCAATTTGCCTGGATCCCGTCGTCCACGGCTATTTGCGTCTCGATAGTCCCGATCTGCGTCTCCAGCACCCAGTCGCCACCCAATGCGGCGAAGCCGGTGGCGTCCGTGCTCGCGGCGACGTCGGCGCCAGTCAACTGACTCAGCAACGTGGCCGCCTCTTGCCCGGCCTGGCCCTCGGCGAAGTCACAACCGTAGACCAGAATGTCGGCCTGCCCTGACAGCGCCTGTTGAATGATGGCGAGTTCGTCGGCGTACTGTCCCGACATCGACTCCGTGGTCAAGGTGCCCGTGCCGAGTTGGAGCTCTCCCGCGCCGCCGTGCGAGATCAGATGGATCGCATCGATCCCCGTGCGACCGGCCAGCGCGCTCGCCATCTGTTCCACGCCATCCTGCCCACCATCGAGCATGATGACTGCGATGTTCGGGTCCATGCCGCTCAGGAGTTCCTGATAGTTCGGCACAGTGGGATCGACGAAGGCGACTTCGGTCATGGTTTCACCCGGCGCGTAGGAGGCGATCGCTCGCAGTAGGTCTTGCGACTCTTGCTCTGCTGCGGTTGGCTCCCCGCCGCCGCCTTCAGCGGACACCGCCGATTCGGCTTGTTCCTGTGCGACTTGTTCTTGATTGACTTCCGCTGCCGTGGCCGCAGCTGCTGCATCAAACATCAGGCGGGACTCCAGCGAGAGGAGCGACAACTTCGGTCGAGCGGCCCCTGACGCGGTGGAAGCCGGTTTGGGTTTGGGCTTCGCCTTCTGCTGTGATGTTGTACGTTTCTTTCGCCCGAACATAGTTAGGCCCTCTCTGCTTAAGTGATACCGCTTCAGGTCTTTATCGGCTCATTCCGTTCAGTGCTGAAGATCCTCTTGAAACCATGCAGGTTTTGCTCCGGGGCAGTGACTCGGTCGACAGGAGCAATGTGCATTAACCACCACGAACTCGCTGACAGCAGCTGATGACGATGTTGTGAGGGGACCGATTGTGTCTCGATGACAAAAAGCGGCAGCCAAGGCTCTGATTGGTCAAGATCTGCTCTTCTGTAACTGAAACGGGAGGGTACTGTTTCTGACTATCCCGAGAAGGAGTCCAAGCCGATCCGCCTAGCGCGATCCCGTCTGTATTCTAGAACCCGCTCTCTCTCACGACAGTGGCAACCACCTGATCCCACGCCCGTTGTGCGATGCTGGATGGTTGGCCCTCGATCTGGACATGGCCGGCGAGGATGTGGTCTGGAGACGTCTTCGCGTCGTCCAGACTCAACCGCACGCGATAGACGGAGACCTCTGGTTTGAGCCGTCCCTTATCATCCTTCCGCACGGGAACGTCACCCCCGTAGACTGAGGCGAGATACGGCACCATGAACTCGCGCTCGTCCACCTCCGCAATCTGCGTCACGTGGGCTTCAACCGACGGCCTGGTAAGATCCAACGGGACGAACCGCGCCGGTTGTCCCACGGTGACATAGGCCAACTCGTTGACCGGGACGAAGCTTTCTATTTCCACCTGGCGATCGTCGACGAGATAGGCAATGGGCAGTTTCTGATCGATCCATCGCCCGACAGTGAGGGAATCCGCTCGATCGCGTACCACCCCGGCGATGGGTGCCCGCAAGGTTAAATTGTCTCGTTTGGCCTCCAGCCCCGTCAGTTCGGCAAGCCCCGCTCGCAATGATTCCCCAATGACCTGTCGCTGATCGCGATCTTGGCCGTAGCCGGCCATCCGGCCAAGCCGATAGTCCCATTTCGCAACTTTTGTTTCGGTCAGCCGGACTTCCTTTTCCAACAACGGATTCTCGAGGACCACGAGAGCATCCCCTGCCTTCACCACCTGCCCATCGCACACCAACACCTGCTGCAGCCGCCCCGGGGTCGGTGCAAAAATGGTCGTGTACGACGACGCTTGCAGGACAGCCGGAACCGAGACGCTCGTGTGCAATGGAATGAGCGTGGACGCAACGACTACTCCAAAACCGGCTGCCGTCATCCAAGTCCGTGGTGATGCCGCATACAGCGTTCGGCTACCCCACCACACCGTCAGTTCCCGATAAATCGGCATGGCGATGAACCACACAATTTCGACTAAGAAGAGCATGATGCCGAGGGTTTTAAAAAAGTAGTGGTAGACCATCACCGCGATCCCGGTGAACAGGATGAGCCGATAGAGCCAGATCGCCCAGGCGTACACCACCATCGTGTGCCGCACCCCTAGGGAGACCGTTTCCGGAGGTGGACTATGCTGGCCGAACAGCAGGCTCCGCAATCGCCATTGTCCGAAGGCAAACGCCCGATCTTGTAGATTCGGAAGACCTAATCCATCGGCGAGGAGATAGTAACCGTCGAACCGCATCAACGGATTCAAGTTGACGATCAGACTCATCGCCAAACTGGTCGTCGCCACGATAAAGGCAATACTCCGTGCCGTCCCTTCCGGCAAGAAGCCCCAGCAAAAGAGCGCCAGTGCAGCCAATCCCAGCTCAGCGATGACCCCACCGGCTGCGATGAGGAGTCGCTTCCGTTTGGACGTCAGGCGGTACGAATCGGTCACGTCCGAGTACATGACCGGCATCATGACCATAAACGCCACGCCCATGGTCGGGACCCGGCAACCGAACCTGGTCACCGTATAGGCATGGCCGAGTTCATGGACCACCTTCACCGCCCCGAGTGAGAGGCTGTAGAGAATGGCCCCTCGCCAGTTGAAGAAATAGAGAAAGGTCGAGATAAACGTATCCCATTGACGGCCGACCAAGATCAGCCCGAAAAGTCCCAGGACACCAAAGGTCCACCCGACCACTACGGTATAGAGCGGCTCCACGAACGGGAGCGTCGCCTTCAGAAAGTTGTGCGGATGCACGAGCGGAATCTTGATGAAGAGATAATGATGGACCACCCACATCAACCAGTTGTGTTCACCGGCTTGGGCCTGAGTCTGGTAATCCGTGTGCTTCCCGCTTGCGGACTGCTCCGTCAAATTATTCGTATAGAGAAACTTCACCAAGTCTTCTACATCCGCGATGGTCGTGTGGCAGGTCGTGTCCTTCGTCATCGCGGCATGGAGCTTCTCGATGGTTCCTGCGCTCCAGCGTTGGATCATCTGATAGACCGGCCACTCGATCTGGAAATACCGATTGCGAATTGGATCGACGATGGTCCAGGTCGGCACCCCATCAGGCGTAGGGGTCCCGCGATTAAATTGCAGATTCGGTCGGAGTGTCGGCAGCTTCCGTTCTTGTGGCTTGGCTCCCGGTGCTTCAGGGGGACCCATCGTTTACCAGCCTATCCATTGCCGAAGCGCGGTGATTGGACGGCGCAGGAGTAGATAGGCCAGCGGTCCTTGCTTCCCATACACCTTGGCCGTACCTTGCCATCCGAGGCGAATGCGGGGATCCGGTGTGGCGAGCTGTGCGGTGACCCGGTACGCCAGCACGTCGCCCGGTAGAACCTCGGCGTGGTAACTGGCATGTACCACCGTCGCAGGAAACGATTCCAGTGCAAGCGCGTTGAGGAAGATCAAGGCTTCAGCTCCTTCTTTGAGCACGATGGCATCGGCCACAGGCAGATCAATACGCAGTTCGATCTGTCTGGGATCGGCAATCTCCATGATCCGCTCACCGACGGTGACCGGCCGGCCGATCCAATCGGACTTATCTGAATAGAGAAGCAGCCCCGCTTGAGGGGCGATGACTTCGACCTGGTCAAGCATTTCCTTCGCGTACTGCAACTCGGTTTGTCGGAGATCGACCTCTGCCTCCTTCAACGGAACCTCGGCCTTCCGTTGTGGATCGCCGAACCCTGCTTGAATGGATTGACTGTGCTCCGCGCGTGCGACGGTCAATTGCTTTTCCGCGACAAGGAATTGGTTGCGTAGCGTCGTGTCTTCGTACCGAAATAACGCCGTGCCGGCTTGCACGTTTTGGTTCGGATGCACGAGCACGTCGGCAATCACCCCATCGATGGGCGCGCTCACGACCACCGGATCTTTTGCCATAACTTTGACCGGCGCCACGGCTGAAATTCTGATCGGGAGACAGAGTGCGGCGATGAGCGCAACAGGAACCAGCCACCAGGTCGGCTTTTTGATTGTCTTCGCCCAGCTCTGCTCCTTCTTTGAGAGAGCCTTCCAGGCATAGGCATAGCTGCCGGCCAGCCGATGGACAATGGCCACATCGTTTTCCTGCCAGGGAAAATCCCGCTCGAACCACCACGCACCAAGCACCGTTTCATCGGGATGTTGCAGCGGACACCAAAAGACATGGCCTTTGACAAACTCCCGCCAGCCACTACGAAGTGACTCCGGCAGCAGCTCTTCCGTGATGACGGTCGGTTGTTCTTTGGTGTCGGCAGCCTGAAAGAGCGCCCGAACCGCCTGTTCGAGCCACACCATCATCGGGGCATCACGATCCACGACGGCCACACTCGACGCGTTGAGCACACGACACGCCTCGTTCGTGGAGTGTGGCGCACTCAACAGAAAGGCCTGCTCGTACGGAATCAGTCGCCGGGTCTCGTTGACGGACAGAAACTGCAACTCTTGGATGGTTTTCGCCGCCCGGATCTGCCCCTCCAAATGCGTGAGGGCCGCCAGGTGAATCAAGATCGGGAGCTGTTGTGGCGTTGGTTCGGCAGTCGTAGCCATCATTCTCTCTATGGTTGTTCTGCAAACTGAGCGGATCCGCTCATCCCAGCCAACACTTCCGGCGGCAATTTTTCGAAAACCCCTATGACCTTGACGGTCTGACTGGCGGCATCCACTGATGCCCCGATTTCCTTGACCCTCGCCGGATAACTCCGACGAGTCTCATCCACCACGAAGCTAAATGGCGACTTCCGTTTGAGCCAGGACAGTGACGAGGATGGCAGCACCAGCTCAATCTCGAGGCTAGTGTCATCCAACAGACTGATCAACTTGTCGTTGGGAAACACGTTCTCATGTTCATTGACCATCACGCTGACGACACGACCGCCAAATGGAGCAGCAATCTGGCATCCTTTCACATTGATCTCGACGACGCGGACCGATGCCGACGCCTTTTTCGCGTCGGCCGCTGAGGTCTCGAGATCCAGCTTGCTCACGGCATTGAGTTTCCCGAGCTCCAGGTTGTTTTTGTACACTTTGTCTTTGGACTCATGTTCGGCCTGAGCGACGGCCAGTTCCGCCTGATACTTGTCACAGTCGATCTGCACCAGCGTGTGTCCCTTTCCGAAGCGTTGCCCTTCCTTATATGGAAGCATGCTGACACGGCCCTGGACTTGGGCATATAAGGTCGCCTGGGCCGCCGCTTTGACGATTCCCCGTGCGACGCCATGCTCGGACCGTAGTGCAGCCCCCCCTTGCTCACCCTTCGGCCATCCCGTCGAAGGAATGATGGCCATGGCAACCAGAAGCACCAATACCATCTCTCTAGTGCGCCACGGGTGTCGCATGGGCTGCCGACCTCCTTTCTGTTTCCGACATCGAAAAGCCGCTGGGTTCCCAAAACTTCTTGATCGACTCAGCTAATTCCGCGAGACTTTGCTGCCCCATGCTGGCGGGAACCGCTTCTTCCCCTAAGGATGCCATCAAGGTCGCATAGGCCGTTTCCAACCCTGACCGTGCGGCATCCAATCGCACATCGGCGGCCACATCACTAACTCGTTCTCGGATCAATGTGAGATCGTTTGTCCTTTGTGTGATCCACATATTCTTTGTATGCTCGACAATCGCCGCCTGTGTTCGCTGGTAATTTCGCGCATCTTGATATTCCTCTTTGGCATGGACGAACTGCGCCACACCGACGTGCACCTCCGTTAGAATAGACAAGCTCAACGCCATACTTTGGGTATCCAACATCTGTCCGTGGGCTTCGATCGCCTTGAGCTTAGCCGGCGTTCGAAATACAGACAGTAAATTCCAACTGACCTGCGCCGCATAGGTCAGCCAATTCTGATAAAACAGGAAACTGTTGCTGTTGTAATACCCGCCGAATGAGACTTTAAGACTTGGGAACAGCTCCAAGAATACAGCCTTGACTTCCTTGGCATTAATACGCTTCTTGTAATCGATGGCTCGCAGCTCAGGCCTGAGCATGAGCGCTTGCTCCTCCATTTTTTCGCTATCCAAGTTGATCACCGGCACAACGGTTTCCCGGGGAGGTATGACCAGGTCAAATGGGGTTCCTGGCGGCAACCCCATCATAGAGGCCAGTTGTGTCTTGGCCGTACTGAATTCCCGAAAGAGTCGTCGCACCTCCCGCTGAGTATTCAGCAGATCCCGTTGATAGTTGAGTGGAGTCAGCGGAGCCTGCAGCTTTTGGTCGACGATTCGTTGGGCGCTCGCCAACGCCGTGGTGACCGATTCATTCAAAAACTGGATCCGCGGCAGCACCCGTTCCGCACTCACGGCTCGCCAGTAGGCACTGCGAACTTCCTGTACTAGGCGAACGGCGATCCGTCGCTTTTCCTCCTCGGCAATCATCACATTGTCAGCCGCCTGTTGTGCGCGTATAAACGACAAGCCGAAATCCAGCACGTCCCAACTCAGGGCAAGATTCCCCGCCGTAACGTTCTTTTCGGAGGAAGTGAACGGCTCAACCGCCTGACGTCCGGTGATGATCGATTGTCCGACACCGCCGGCGAAGTTATTGCGGCCATCGAAACCAGCGTTGGCCGAGACATGAGGGAGCAAGGAATAGTGCGCAATATTGAGTTGCTGATGCGCCAGCTGCAATTGTATGGTTTTGACTTTTGCGTCCAAGTTATACTTCAACGCCCGCGCGACCGCCTCATAGAGATCAATCGGCCCCACTATTGGTTCTTCAACTGATGAAATCGCTTGAAAATCTTTCACCACCCGCGCCTTCACGTCTTCCTTGTTCAACGCGTGGGGTTTGATGAGGCACCCGCTCAGTGAGAACAGAACCACCAACGCCATAGCAGCCATTCTCACGGTACGACCCGCCCCAATGCACACTTCTTGTGGAAGCATAGTGATTCCTGCCCCGCGGACATCTATCTCTTTTTCTATGGTTATCCAGTGATGATATCGGCTGAATTGCGGGAGAACTTGACTCAACCGAAGAGAATGGAGCTGAACTGCGTTTATCTATTGAGGAACCAGCTACAGGGGCAGAAACGACTGACACGGCAGGCTTTCACCGGTCTCTACTATGGAGGTCGCCTTTCTCAGAAAATCGTTACGGTCTGGTTTAGGAAGCATCGAGGTCCCTAACCCCTAAGGCATTGACAAGGAAGTGGTCTTTCGACCACTCGTCTCACAGCGCCCACCTTCCGAGTTACCCCATCCGAGTCTACTCATTCCCGTGGATTACGGTACCTTTCTCTTCACAGGCATGCGTTCCACAATATCTAACCAGGAGCCCATCATGATGAAGTGCACCCGTTGCCAAGGTCTGATGATCGAGGATCACTGCTTGGATTTCGAAGGCACCCATGGCCATATGTGGGCCAAGGCACACCGTTGCATGAACTGTGGAAACGTCCACGATTCCGTCATTGAGCAGCACCGTCTGGCCAAAGCACAACCGGCGCTCGTGCTCGCAAGCTGCGCACTCGATTACGAAGCCAATGATTGCGACGAGGATATCCAACCCGCCGCCCTGCGAGCAGCTTGATTCCGTTGAGTCGGAGGCTGATGTGATACGGCCATCTGCCAGTCTAAGTTTGAGAGGATGTGAGACATGGCTTCTATCTTGATCGTTGAGGATGACGCACCGATTCGGGCCTTGTTGCGGGATATTCTTGAAGAAGACGGCCATCACATTCGTGAGGCCGAGAACGGCCATATCGGCCTGACGCTGTATCGTGACTCACCCGCCGATCTTGTGATCACGGACATTTTGATGCCGGAGCGGGATGGGATGGAAGTGACACTCGCGCTGACGCAGGAATTTCTAGATGCTCGAGTCATCGCCATGACCGGCGCCACCGGCGATCAGAACTTCCTCAACATCGCAAAACTCTTCGGCGCACGACGCGTCATTCAGAAACCCTTTACCCCTGACCTCATTCGTCGGGTCGTACGGTTCACGCTCGACCATTAGCGTCCCAAGACCGATGGGTTGGCCAACAAGCCACCCCTAAACCCAGTGGGCACGCTACGCTGCCCCATCCCTCACTCCCCCACTGGCCTCATGAGCAGCAAGCCCCTGTGAAGGCCACAGCGATCCCACAAACATGCCGATGGCGGCCATCACAAATCCGACGAGCTGTGGAGGACAGACGTCAGTCGGCTGACTGACCAGCTCTAACGCCAGCCAACTCGTAAGCCCGGCGACAATGGCCCAGAGTGCACCCTGTGCCGTCGCTCGTTTCCAATACAGTCCGGCGAACAGTGGGATAAACGCGGCAACCAGGGTGACCTTGTACGTACTCACCACCATTTTATAGATGGTGGCATCAGACCACAGAGCGATGATCAACACCACCGACGCAAAGCCGATTAAGACAACCCGCATGAGACGGAGAAATTCCGCATCATTCACGTTAGACAAAAGCGGCTTGACGACGTTCTCACTGAGAGCCACCGACGGCGCGAGGAGCGTCGCGCTTGAGCAGCTCATGACTGCGGAAAGCACGGCGCCAAAGAAAATGATCTGCGCAGCGATCGGTGTGTGTTCCAAGATCAGTGTCGGCAAAATCAACTGTGAATCTTGCTCCAGCAGGAAGCCGAACTTCGCCGGGTCGATCAATGTCGCCGCGTAGGCAAGAAACATTGGAACAAAACAGAAACTGAAATAGAGCACCGCGCCCAACAACGCACCACGAACGGCTGTTCGTTCATCCTTCGCTGATGTGATTCGTTGAAACACATCTTGTTGGGGAATAGACCCGAGCATCATGGTCATCCACGCGCCGACGAAGGGCAGCCACGCGGTGAATGTCGCGGGAGGAAACAACTCCAATTTACCGGCTGCCGCCGCCTGCTCGATGACCGTCCCTACTCCACCCGCAAGATCACCCACAAGTGATGCGATATACAGCAAGCCTCCCATGATGACCGAGATCTGGACGAAATCCAAAATCGCGACGGAAAACATGCCGCCGAAGGTCGTATAGATCAGAACGATGGCCGCTCCAATCACAATACCCACCGACTGGCTGACAGCACCCTCTGTCACGACGTTGAGCACCAAGCCCAGCACTTTGAATTGAGCCGCCACCCATCCCAGGTACGAGGCGACAATGCAGAGCGTGCACAACACCTCGATAGTCCGATTGTAACGGTACCGATAATAGTCTCCCACCGTCAGCATATTGAGTCGGTAGAGGCGTGGGGCAAAAAAGAGTCCGGCGAGTATTAGGCACATGCTCGACCCGAAGGGGTCGGCGACCACTCCACGGAGGCCTTCTTTGACGAACGTCGCCGAGATGCCTAACACGGCTTCAGCACCGAACCACGTCGCAAACACCGTCGCCGTGACAACGGGCAGCGGCAAACTTCTTCCCGCGACCGCAAAATCTTTTGAGTTCTGTACCCGTGTCGCAGCGAACAGACCGATGCCGACAGACAGGAGAAGATAGAGGATGACGAACCAGAAGACCACGCGCGCAGGATAGAGCTATCTCGGCTTGCAATCAATCGATATTCAAGAAACCGTCTGACAGGGAGTCGAGCCGTTCGAACATCTCGGTTGATGCAAGAGCGAATGCAATTCATTTCTGAAAGCCCCGGAGCGAGGAATCGGAAGGGGCCCGTTGGTCTCGATCACCATATTCGCCCGATCTTGGGAATATGGTTTCTGCTCAAGGTCCCACCGGCTGGCCACGGTGACTCTGGATCCGTCACGGCGCACATGGATGAGCTGGCCGGTCCAATGCCCGTTCGCACGAAGCTCCTCCTCGATCACCTTGAGCGGAACAGGGAATACCGTTTTAAGGAGTTGATGGGACGTCATCCCCAGTACATCGTGCGGTCCCCATCCATACAGCTTCTTCGCTCCATCACTCCAGTATCGGATCGTCCCATCCAGATTGCGAACCATGAGCGCACCTCTTGGCAAGGTGTTGTCTCTCATTGATTTATCTGACGCCCCAGGTCCTGGGTCTTCTGCATATCTTCTTGTCAAGATACCATGCGTCAATTCCGCTACGAGCACGGAACCTTGCATCGTTAAATGAAGCTTATCCCCAAAATACACCACTCCGTCTTTCACCACCCCACACTGAGATCTGGAGCAGAACAACGGTTCAATATCTATGAACTCAAACCCAAACTTCGCAGACTCTTCAGAAAGCGCAGTATTCACAGCCTCCAGGTTGTGCGTCCCCAGATCGAGAGTATTGGGGACATCCCCCATGAATTTCCCAAGCTTGTAAATATACCGATGAATATCGACTGAGAATGAAGCCGGCTGAGAATAGACGATGACTCGATGACCCTTCAATTTCTCAAACAACGCATCGAGGTGAACCCGAAATTCTTCGTCGCCGATTTTTTCATACGTTTCCAACCACCTACTCGAGACAATAACTCCATCCACCTTATTGCTCGGGACATAGTCATCCACAAACCAATCGTAGAAATCAGTACACCGCCGCCCCTTTGTCACGCGCATGGCGCTACAACTCCCTCCGGTGAGTTGGATAATTTTATCCTCACCAAGGACCCGCACAAGGCCTGGATACAAATGAGCCGCAAGACTGTCTCCATACAAGACAAATCGCTTGGAGGATCCAGATGGACCATCACTTGCCTGAGCAGACGAACCCTGCGCCAAGTCACAGTGATTCTCTAAGAGGGCTGTATAGGACTGGTCCACCTCAAAAAAACACGTATAGATTCTCCACTGTGTCTCCATCTCCATCGCTATTTTATTTTTCGCCTCCAATGTAACCGGCTGCAGACCTACCGTGGAAACAGCGATCACGACCGCGGAAGCTAAAGACACTCTCCACAGCAATCTTTGCGATACGATGTTCCCCCGACGAAACGGCGTTTCAACATACCGCCATGTTACATAGGCGAGGCCGAACGTAAGAACGATGATGCCGGCTATCACCAGTTCACCAGGCTCCATCAGGCTTCGATGGCGAGCAAAAGACAACAAGGGCTGATGCCATAAGTAGGCGCTATAGCTGACAAGACCCACACCAACGAAGACTCGACTCGCCAATAACCGCCCAACGAATGTTTCCGGCAACCCAAACACGATAATCAAACCAGCGCCCATGGTCGGTACCAACGCATAGAAACCCGGGAAAGGCGTTTCTTTATTAAAGGTCAGTGCTGCTCCCGCGATCAATCCGAACCCAACAAGACTGAGTATCTGATTGAGAACCGGAGGAAGCTGATCACGCGCCTTCCCTTCCAGGTAGAACGCGATCAGGGACCCCACCGCCAATTCCCATCCGCGGGTCGGCAACAGAAAAAATGCCGCCGCCGGTTTCATGCTGGTCAGATACACCGCTAACGCCAAACTGAGGAGCGCCACGATTGTCAGAAGTCCCACAATCCTCTTTCGCCCCAATCTCCAGGCCAACATCAGAAAGATGGGAAACAGCACATAAAACTGCTCCTCCACCCCCAAACTCCACGTATGAAGTAGCGGCTTCAAGTCTGACCCTGCATCGAAGTAATTGCTGTGCTGCCAAAAGAACATGTTCGACGCAAATACCAATACCGCCATGGCACTGCTCGAAAATTCTTTCGCATCGCTCGGCATGAGCCACAACCAGGCAAAGGGCACACACGATGCCATAACCACATACAACGCGGGCAGGATACGCCGTGCGCGTCGTTCATAGAAATTCAGGATCGAAAATTGGCCGGCCTCAAGGTCCGCAAGAATGATCGTCGTAATCAAGTACCCACTGATGACGAAGAAAATATCCACGCCAACAAAGCCGCCGCTAAACAGTGGGAAACCGGCGTGGAATAATATGACGGGAATGACGGCGATCGCTCGCAAGCCATCTATTTCAGGACGATAACGCATGTCTATAATCTTGTTGCCTCTCTGAGTCGGTTGAAAGCACGGCCTTCGCGCAGTTGGTCAGTTAACCTCAGCTGTAAATCGCTATCTCTGTGATGGGGATGTTTGAGAGAGTGTAAGGAGTGCCTCGTAGTGGGTTATTTTGAAACAGTACGGTCGCATGTTTGTCAAAAAAAGACTGGTCAATAGTGAACATCTCTCAATTGAGCCAGGGCGTCTAAAATGGGCCGCAAAAATTGCACGCGGTGACGTAGCTGAATTCAAACTGACCTACTACTCGCGTGCTTCCCTTGTCCCATGCCGAAATCTTATTAGAGAGTTGGGCTACGATATTTCCAAGAATTCCGTGGATTGTACCAGGATAACACCCATGAACGACAGAGGGATTCTCGGCTAAAAACGATTTTGAGATAGCTTGTAGTAAGTGCCCGATGCCATACCCAATAGATGCCCCGATGATAATTGACAAAACCGAAGGAACCGCTTCACAAACATAGCGCTGGGAAATACCCGATCACCCTAAAGAGTTTGATGGTCAGGGGATGCTGGCTTTACGTGCGGAAGATTGGCAGACTTGCAGGGATGCTTCAGAGATGCTTATGGCATGCGTGAGGCGACTGCGGACCCATTGAACCACAGGAGATCAGGCCGTGCCTGATCTCCTGTTTGGCCAACTCACATACAAGACAACTGAACTAAAACGCCCAATATCGAGAGGCTCCGAATACCAGACGGCACCCCACCAGAAATAGTTCACCTTGCGACTCAACAGGAATGAGTTTCGTCCACTGGACTTCATACAAACTCAGGGAATATTCCCATCGCGTTTCAGCAACATGGAGTTCCATCAGCTGCTGCTTTCGAGGCCGACCACCCATCAACACGAGAATCCCATGCTCACTTCTGTTGATGCAGTACACCTCACCCTGCTCAATGGTCACTCGCTCGCCATTGAGCGATTCGCACAAGCTATAGGCGCACACCTTTTGTTCTCTCACCCGCTCCTCTCGTCGTCGCGAAGGGAATGAACCCTCCACATCTTTACGGACACCGACCATCGCGACGTCGGCGTTCAGATTGCCCACACGGGATATAGGCGATTTACGGATGATTTCCTTGGTTCCAATATTCATGATGCCTCCAACGATTAAACAAGCGATACGACAGAAACATTGAGCAAGTGCCGTACCTAAGAGCATTCATACATGTACACGTGAATTGCTAATGAATCCCTCTCAAATACCTTGTTAGGAAGCGTGTCGAAACAAAATAGTGAAGGGATATAGATTCATCATTTCGAAGTATTCTGGTGGTAGCTTGTTGATTCTAAATATAATTTAACGGTGCAGGGAAAAGCATACGCAACAAGAATGTCTGCCCTTCACCGAAAGGTAGGCCCCAGGGACATTGCCCCCATAATCATCAAGCGGAATCAGTCGCGCACGGTAAGGAGCGGACCGACCAACCCCAATCCTGTCAGCTCAACTTCTCCACTCGAAGACCGAGCAAGCGGATGAGTTTTCGGTGAGGGTTTTCTCGCCGATCGAGAAATGGTAGTAGCAGCTTCAGACCTTCCCGCTGCAGTATCGCCACATTGTCGGTCGGTGCAGCCAAGGTGTGCGCCCGAGATGTGGTCTTAAAATCAGCGAACCTGACGGTAAGCACGACGGTCCGAAATGATTGAAACCCTGCGTGATGCAGACGCTCGATAACACCGTGAACCAGCGCATCTAGCAGAGTGACTAGCCGTTGACTGTCGAGCGTATCGGAGTCAAAGGTCTCCTGCTCACCGATGGATTGGGGCTCCGAATATTCCTCAACCGGTGAATCATCTCGTCCTCGAATCTTTTCGTAAAAATCCACCCCTCGTTTCCCCAACAGGGCTTCAAGTTGATGGACGGTCAGCTCTCTCAGCTCCGTGACAGTCTTGATATGTTTTCCGTTTAGTATGCTTTCTGTTTTAGGTCCGATACCAGGGATGACCCGGATCGAGAGTGGAGCCAGAAACGTCTCAGCCTCTTCCTCGCGGACGACCGTGAGTCCGTCAGGTTTCCGCCATCCTGACGCGATCTTCGCGATCAGCTTATTGGGCCCGATCCCGACTGAGGCTGTCAGCCGTTCTTCTGCGTGGATCGCATTCTTTAGTCGCAGACATAATGATTCCGCTGCTTCATAGGATTCCGTAAAGCTCACATCCCCATACGACTCATCGATACTGGCCTGCTCCACCAGAGGAAGGAAGCGCCGTACGAGCCGCATCACGTCCTCTGAAACCCGTGCATACTTATGCATATCGACCGAGACAAAGATCACCGGCGGTTTCCCCGCCAGACGGGCGGCTTCAGATAGGCGCCACGCAGTGGAAATTGGCGTCGCCGAATAAATTCCGTACGCACGCGCCAGATAGTTCGCCGTAGAGGCAACCCCGCGCCCGTTCCCGCCCTGCGGAGCTGCACCAACGACAAGCGGCATCCCTCGAAACGCCGGAGTATCTCGCTCTTCAATCGCAGCGAAGAACGCATCCATATCTAAGTGAGCGATAATCCTCATTACTTTACAGTCTTGTCCAGTGCTGAATATCGCCACATGACTGACAATACTCACTGATTAGAAGACCTCTCAGGGGGAGTTCCGTCATTTTCATCGTAGCTATTCGTGCTTTCGGTGACGTACAATTAGCACCAGTTTGTGAGTCAAGATGGTTCGATTCCTCAATCGTTGCTCACAAACCAGCAACATGAACAGGAGGTCATTCGTGGCTTTTCAATGGTTCAACATTATCGGAGCTCTGATGTTGTTTTCTACTCTGTTCCTCAATGAGGCTGTGTACTTGAATGTGTGGTACGACTCCAACTTCATGCTGATTGTTCCGGCTATCCTGTACGTCGGTCTTGGAGTGTGGCTCTCACTGTGGGGAGGACCACGTCCTCAGAAGGCATGATGTCGTACAACGTCATGACTTTTCAATGTCTAGGACTTCGTCTTGAGCGTGCGGTAGCGTTCCGACCCAATATGAAGGGTCAATTTATTGATGCGCTCATCGAGCGCGGGGCAAAGACCATCACCGGAAAGGAGACCATCCATGGGTATGACTTTCATTAATTGGACTGGGTTTGTGATGTTGGTGCTTGCGCTTCTTCTGAATGAGCTGTTCCTTGGAATGACCGCTTGGTACGAACTCAACTTAGGGGCAATTGTTGTGGCGATCGTCTACCTGGTTGTGGGAGTAGCGCTATCACTCTGGCCAAGCCCACACGATCAGACAGCCTGATCGTATAGTCTTTCCTCCTTGTCGAACAATAGGACGCAAGGGGTAAGGTGCGTCTTCTGCGCTTTTCAAATCAGCAGTCTCGCTCCATTTTTTAGAACATTTCATTTAAGGAAGAGCGGTATCACTGAATGCTCTTCCCCTCCCCCAGTTGATTGCGAATAGTACCGACATTCCTACATCAGCGCGGCAGACCTGGCGACTGCAACAAAGTCACACTCCGTATTCATGTCTCTGGATCTGCCCACAGAATTGCCGAAACAGTCCAGACAAGTTCGCAACCTATACGTTTCCGGAGAGAAAACCAGAGCGTATCGAGGGTTGATCTGCTCAATCTAAATCATCTACGATCAGACAGTTGATCAAGAATTGACCAGGATACGGAGGGTCTCGCTATGACGACCATGGACATTGCAAAGGAAATCGCCGCACTCTGTAGACAGGGGAAAAATCAAGAAGCGATCGACCGTTTTTATTCACCGAATATCGAGAGTGTTGAAACCTGTGCGATGCCAGGCATGGATCAAATCCAGAGAGGAATTCAGGCCATCAAGGGAAAGAACCAGTGGTGGGTCGAGAACCATGAAGTTCACGGAGGGACCGTCGAAGGGCCCTATCCGAACGGCGACCGTTTTATCCTGCATTTCAAGTATGACGTCACCCCGAAGCAGACCGGGAAGCGTATCACTCTGGACGAGACCGGTCTCTACACGGTGCAAGACGGAAAGATCGTGAAGGAGGAGTTCTTCTACTCCATGTAACTGTCGTCACCAACCAACCCCAACCCCAACAAGAGGAGGAGATCATGGCAGACAAACAGTACAAACAGCTCGGATGTTTGGATGTGCAACCGTCAGGCGGCTGCGGATTCCAGGTGCGAGCGGAGACGGAGGCGGAACTGATGCAGCTCGTGGCGACTCACGCCAAGCAATGCCATAAGTTGGACACGATCCCACCAGCGATGGTGTCTGCAGTACAGGCGGCGGTCAAGACCGTCACGGTTACGGTCTAGCGATCGCTAGGCACAGTCAACAGGCCTCCCTGTGCACCCTCAGACGCCAGGGAGGCCTCCACATCTCGCACTCAAGTTTTGGCCAAGGAGGACTTATGGGCTTAAAAACAGTCCTACCCATTGCAATGCTTCTCCTGTTGAGTACCAGCGGGTGCAGCTACCTGTTTTACCCACACGCGAAGGACTTTACGGCGAAAGCCAAGGGAACAACGGGAGTCGAAACGTTGATCAATTTGACGAATATGGCTGAAGCCACGGCCAAATCCGCCAAAGGCGGCAAAGGGGTCGATCAACCATTCGACGACCTTCACAATCAGTTCCATGCCATCGACAATAGCATCTGCGGTGTCGAGAAATCGGTGAGAGAACAGCCGGCCTATTCACTGGCCGTCACACACAACAAAGAACTCGTGACGATCTTCAAGCGGCTATGGAAATTCAAGGATGATCAGCCGCAGCGGGATCAGCACCTGGACCTCTTTACCTCTGAACTCCAAGAGATGCGTCAGACCTTACAAACCCTGAGGTAACGTCGTGGCATCACCATCGCCAGAGCAAATCATTGAGACGCAGCGCCAGGATTGGAACCGCGTGGCCGGTGGCTGGGAGAAATGGGATCGTTTCTTCGACGAGCAAATGGCGTTCCTGAACCATCGACTCGTGGCCGATGCTCGACTGAGATCGGGCATGCGAGTACTCGACCTCGGATCAGGCACGGGCTACCCGGCTCTCCTGGCCGCACAAACCGTCGGGCCATCTGGCAACGTGACTGGTATCGATTTGGCTGAACAGATGTTAGAAGCCGCCAGACGTAAGGCGGCCTCATTGAAGCTTTCCAACATCACGTTCAAAACTGGTGATGTCACGACATTACCGTTCGAGGCCGCTTCCTTCGATGCCATAACCACCCGCTTCTGCCTGATGTTCTTGCCGGAGATTCCCAAGGCTGTCGCCGAGATCGCCCGGATCTTAAAGCCAGACACCTGGGTCGCCGCAGCAGTCTGGTCCGCGCCGGACAAGAATCCCTATCTCAAAATCCCGATCGATGTCATCAAGCAATTCGTCGAGCTCCCGCCACCAGATCCGGCAGCGCCAGGGATTTTCCGCCTGGCGAAGCCCGGCGAGTTGGCCGGCCTCTTTGAACAAGCGGGGTTGAACAATATCTCCGATCAAGAATTTCTCGGAGACGTGCGATTCAAAGCCACAGACGACTACTTTTCCAGCCTCATGGATATCGCCGCGCCGATTCAAAACCTATGGGGGAAATTGAGTCCTGCCCAAAAGGCCGAAGCAAAACAACGCATCATTCACACGGCTGAGCAGTATCGTATGGGCTCGATTGTCGCCCTCCCGATCGCCGTACGGATGGTTGCGGCACAGAAGCCTGGATGACTGATGTCGCCGAAGCGCGACAGCTTCAAAGATTTTGTCTTGGATCAGCTGACTGATCTTCACGGTCTGACGTGTCGCGCCATGTTCGGCGGCTACGGTCTCTATCATGGCGACATGTTTTTCGGAATCATCCACAAAGGACGACTGTATTTCAAAGTCACAATAGCGACGGCATCCCGCTACAAGGCACATAGTATGAAGCCGTTTCAGCCGAACGCCAAGCAGACGCTCAAGTCCTTCTATGAAGTGCCGATCGATGTCATCGAAAATGCGGAAGCCTTGACCCAGTGGGCGACAGAAGCAGTCGAGAAATGAGCCACAATCCAATAGAAACAGCCTCTGCCTGTTCACATAGCACGTGACACCACCAGCCTTCCTACCTTGCAACCGAGTGCAGCCTCCGACCTTCACGCACTCTTAAACTTGGTGAGCTTGGCAAACAGGATGGCGGAGAAGGGAAGGGCCAGGCCGAGGAGGAGCTGCACAATGAAGAGCTCGCCCAGCTGGCTGTAGTCAGCTGGTGTCTGAATGGTGCCGGTCGCTTGGTCTCGGACTTCCCGCGTGACGACGAAGATCTCGTTGAGATACTTTGTCCCAAGCTGACTAAAGGATAGTGCGAGATTGGTGAACGACGCCATCACGGCAAAGAAGGTGGCTTTCAGATTGGCGGGAGCTGAATTCGCGATCCAGGCCAACATCGGGATCATGGAGATCTGAACAAGCGGCGACTCCAGTGCCGTGTCGACCAAGGCAATGAAACGCGCATCGATGACTCCTCCGCTGATCCTCGCTGTCCATTCGTGTAATCCATAGTAGAGACCCGCAATCGGAAGTGCGAGGATCGTCCCAACGATGGTTAAGAAACCAACCACGTACATGATGGATCGTTCAGCCATAAATCGCCGAAACACAAACATTCCCACCAAGGCAACGATGCCGCCGATCAAGGACAACACCGAAAGGAACTGTTGATCGAACTTCAAGTGATCGATCATCCACCAGGTCGCACCTGGGCCGGTCCCTGGAATCGCCCGTAACGAGAAGACTACGGCTGCGGTGCCGACCAACGTGAGCCGTTTATCCGGCTCCAATTCCCGCGTCAGCCTCGACATCAAGAACAGGACGATGGTCATCGAACCGGCAAACACGATCTCTTCACGATACGGGAATCCACCGAGCCCCACCGTCAAGGTGAAGAGAACAAAAGCCATGCTGCCGATGAGGATCCACCAGTTCGGCTTCGTCGGTTCGCTTTGGGAGTCCCGCACGATCACCATCTGTCGCGCCTGTTCCGAGGAGAATCCTTCCTGAACAAGTTGGTTCCTCTGTCGATGCTGCAGCCACCACGCCAACCCGACTCCCAGCACCGACACAGCAGGAATCGCCATGGCCATCACATAGATCTGTTTGTAGAGCTGAACGAGGTCGGCCTGCGGCAATCCCTCGGTTCCGCTGAAGACATACACATTCACCAGCGCGACCGCGATACCGCCCCCAACAATCGCAACACGCCCGAGCGTCTGCATGGTTGTATGCATGAGCTTGCGAGTCTGGTCATCGAAGGGATGACCCTGCTCATCGACTCGCGGAACGGCTTCAACCGTCATCGCATCGGCAACGGCGTCTTGAATGACATATCCGATGGGGGCCAGCAGCACGCTGAGCACGAACCAGACTTCGGCCGGCAAGATAGCCGTCATCGTCTCGCGGTCACCGATCAACAGGGCCATAATACCGAGGCTGACCGTCAGCAGCCCGGCCCCCACCCCAACGAGCCAGCTCTTCCATCGCCAGAGAAGATCGACTGTATGACCGATCGGCATCTTCAGAGCCCAGGGAATCCCGGCCCAGAATCCAAGCGCGGCAAGGAATGACGCGGAAAGGCCAAGATAGTCCTTGACGAAGAAGGTCCCGACGATTCCGGTGAGGCCAGAAATCCCGTACGCCACATAGATCATGAGCGGCGGCAGATAGGATAACCGCATCTCACGGCCAAGCGAGAGAATGTTCCGATCGATCCATTGTGTGACGGGTGTGAGCATCACTAGCCCAATGATCTGCCTTTTTCACGACGCTCAACCAATGCCAGCAGATGTCTTCGCAGGTCTATCGAGGAAAGATGCACCCGATCGCCATGCCCCGCGAGCACCCATTCGAACGAGTAGTCAAGGAGTTTACGGAGGGAGTCCAGCATGGTCCACTTCCTCCAGATCAAACGAGTGGGGGCTTCCAGCGACTGCGTATGTGAATCCCACCAAAGATGATCGCCGGTGAAGAGAAATCGCTCCCGATAGAGCAACGCCATACTCCCGGCTGTATGGCCTGGTACAGGAATGATGTGAAACTCAGACCCCATACAGATCGGCTCTTCCCCAGTAATAACCTGTTCTGCAGTGGGTGCGGCATCCACATCGGCCCGATGGATGATCCGCTTGGCGCCGAAATGTGCGGCGTACCTATCCGCATCGGCCACATCGTCTTTGTGAGTCAGAAAGATGTGGGCGATGCCTCCTCGCTGCTCAAAGACATCAACCAAATGTTTAAGATACCGAGGGGAATCGATCAGCCAGTTCCCGTCAGGATGCTCAATGAAAAAACTGTTGGCGCCGAACGACTTCTCCGAATTAAAGCCGCAATAACTCACCCCGTCTTCAAGCGAAAGCGGGAAGCTTGCCATCGCCTGGTGCAGCCGCGACTTGTCACTATGCTCTGTGCCGATTGACCCCACCGGACACGCAAGCAATGCCTGATACGCTTGATGCGTCTGCACATCATCCTGCGGCTGGTTGTGGACTGCGGAATAGTCACCGATCTCCTCGAAACTCCGCGGTGCCAACTGACGACAGGTGTCACAATTGATACACGTGGCATCCACGTAGAAGTTACCCTGAGCGTTGGAATCGAGTCGTTTGTTTTGGTCTGCCATCAGATTACTTTTGTCTCTGCTTTTCCCGATCAGCCGCTCGCCAGAGATACCAGGATGCAATAGTCCGATACGGTTTCCATCGCTCTCCGTATCGTAACATAGTGCGTGCAGTCGGCAGGAGACGACGACCATAGGCGATCCGGAATCCATTCCGCACACCAAAATCGTCGACCGGCAACACATCCGGACGCCCCAACTGAAAGATCAACATCATCTCGACCGTCCATCGCCCGATGCCTCGCACGTCGATCAGCTGCTCAATAATGGCCTCATCATCCAATCGCTTCATCATGCGGTTGGTCGGTACCGTCCCATCAAGTGTTTTTGTGGCCAGATCACGAAGCGCCAGGATTTTGGGTCGTGAAAATCCGGCGTTCCTGGTAGCGCTCACCTTCATCGCCAAGAGGTCCTCGGGGCGAGGGAATCGCCGTCCAGGAAAGAGCGCGATGAACCGTTTGAGGATACTCTCGGCCGCTTTGCCATGAAGCTGCTGATAGGCAATCGCTCGGGCAAGTGATTCGAACGGAGAACGACGAACGTTCGGCCTCAGGGAGCAAGGACCAATTTCCCCGATCAACCGACACATCACTGAATCAACCTTGGAGAGATGGCTGGTCGGTGAACTCACAGTACGCATGGAAGCCGACTATCAGGCAGTCAATCACCGTGTGGGCGAAATCGCGTCGGCTTCGATTTCAACCAGCATATCTGGATCGATCAGCCGTTTCACTTCAACCATGGTCGTGGCTGGCCTGATCGCGCCAAACATCTCCCCATGTGCACGACCAACCTCCTGCCATTGATCGATATTGGCCATATAAATCCTGGTCCGCACCACGTCAGCCAACCCGGTACCAGCTTGTTGTAGGGCAGCTTCAATGGTCTTTAAGGCCTGAACCGTCTGGGCATAGGGATCGCCTTTCCCAACTAATCCAGAGGGAGTCATCGCCGTTGTTCCAGAGACGTGTATGTGGTCACCCACGCGTACCGCACGCGAATAACCGATCTTACCTTCCCAAGGCCCTCCAGCGGAAACGTTCTGGCGCGTCATAGTTGCTCCCTAGTCATCTGCGTTTGATACCGGCTACATCACAATGCCCCCGCCGACTTGGATCGTCTGACCTGTGAGCCACCGAGCCTCTTCACTCACGATAAAGGCCACGACGTCAGCAATATCTTTAGGGACACCGAGTCGTTTCATCGGCGTCAGCTGAATCCCGATCTGCCGATACTCCTCCGTCATCATGCCCGTTTCGGTAAAGCCGGGCGAGACGGTATTCACCGTGACCCCCTTCGAAGCCAGTTCTTGCGCCAGCCCCTTGGTGTACTGCTCAAGCGCCGCCTTGCTCCCAAGATAGGCCGTGGCGCCGGGAAAGTGGAGATGAGTCCCACCGGTCGAGATATTCACAATCCGTCCCCCATCTTTAAGCACCTTCGCTGCTTCCTGCATGGCAAAGTACGGTCCTTTCGCATTCAGAGCGATGACGCCATCAAAATCCTCTTCCGTCGTCTCGTCCAGCGGCTTCGGCATGAACTTGCCCGCATTGTTCACGAGAATATCCAGCCTGTTGAATTGTCTCACCGTGTCGATCACAAGACGGCGCGCCTCAGTCACCTGGCTCATATCGGCCTGGACCGCGAGTGCCTTGCCCCCCTTGCCCTGAATCCCCACGACCACCTGTTGAGCCTTTTCTGAACTCTTCGAATAGTTGACCACGACGATTGCACCATCCTCCGCCAGTCGTTCTGCAATTGCTCGACCGATTCCGTTGGAAGCCCCGGTCACAATCGCCACTTTTCCGCTCAACTCTTTCATTGGCTGAACTCCTCTTCTTACACTAGAACCAGGCTATGGAATTCGGGCTCCCCACTGTCCCCAAAATGTCCATTCTCCGATCGGTCGGCGACTCCGTGGTTGTAATTCCCGTTCCCGCAACCGTTCGGGCAGACTATCCGGATCGCCTGGATAGCCAATCGCAATCATCGCAACCGGCTCGTAGCTGGACGGAATACCAAGATCAGCCCGCGCCTTCTCCATATCAAACCCCGCCATCTGACGAGCCATCAATCCACAGGCTGCTGCCTGCAAGATAAGGTTCTCCGTCGCCAATCCTGTATCGTGAAAGGCATGCCGGTTCGGCTTGCCATTCATCTCGAAGGACATACTGGCCACGGAAAGCACTAACACCGGGGCTCGCGCAGCCCATGTGCGGTTGCCTTCCACCAAACACGCGACCAGTCGATTCCACTCCGTTTCATGATCTTTGGTCGCCACGATAAACCGCCACGGCTGCTCGTTGTTAGATGATGGCGCCCAGCGGGCCGCCTCGAACAGCGTCCGCAGTGTATCGGCCTCCACGAGCCGGTCATCAAATGCGCGAGGGCTCCAACGGCTGGCGAGCAACTCATGAATGGGGAATTGGGTATGTCCCTGCTGATCCACAGGCTCTATCCTTTCTTCTCCTCCGCTGATGGCGGCTCAGGGGTCCACCCGCCGCCAAGCGCTTTGTACAACTGCACGGTCGAGGCCAACAGCAACCGGCGTGTGCTGGTCAGTGCCAACTCCGCCTCGAACAGACTTCTTCGGGCCACCAAGACATCGAGATAGTTCGCCAATCCCCCCTTGTACCGCAATTCCGCCAGCTTGAGTGCTGACTGTAACGCAGCAACCTGTTGTTGCTGCGCCTCACCTTGCACACGAGTCGTACGCACGGCGACCAGTGCGTCTTCCACTTCACGAAAGGCCGTCAAGATGGTTTGCTGGTACTGCGCCAGCGCTTGCTTGTGTTGTGCCTCAACGGCTTCTTGTTGAAAGCCCAACACTTGTGCGTTGAGCAACGGCGTCGCGATCGCAGCGCTAAACACGCCGAATGAAGAGGGATCAGTAAACAGCAAGGAGAGCGAGGGATGCGCCACACCAAGTAAGCCCGTCAATGTGATTTTTGGAAATCGATCGGCTTTCGCGGCACCGATACGAGCCGTGGCGGCAGCCAACTGATGCTCAGCCACCAAGATGTCAGGCCGCCTCTGCAGTAACTCGGACGGCAGACCAGCAGGAACAGTGGGCGGCACAATCTGTTCATCCAATGCACGACCGCGCGCGATGCTAAAGGGCTTCCGCCCCAACAAGACGCTCAAGTGATTCTCAGCTTGGATCATCTGCCGTTCAAGCTCCGCCGTGCGAGCCGCAGCATTGGCGCGCTCCGCCTCAAACTGATCCGCATCGAGTTTTGAGGTCATTCCTTGACGCAATCGAGCCTGCGCGATACGGACCGATTCTTCCCACGACTGCAAGGTCCGCTTCGCAACATCAAGCTGGAGATCAAACTGGAGCAGATTAAAGTAGGCTTCCGCAACGGCACTGACCAATTGAACAGTCACGGCACGGCGGTTCTCTTCTTTCGATAATAGATCGGCACGCGCAGCCTCGTTGGTCCGTCTGATCCGTCCCCAGAGATCGACCTCCCACGCCAGATTGCCCAACAGATAATAGTTGAAGGGGCTGGCAAACCCAGGGAAGAGGAAGTTTGCCTTTCGGCCGACCGGGAGGCTGGAGGATAACGAGATACCAGGAAGGTAATCTGATCGCGCGACAAGCGCTCTGGCTCTAAATTCTTCGACAGTTGCAACTGCTCGCTGAAGATCATGATTTTCCGCAAGCGCCATCCGAATGAGCTGTTGAAGCTGTTCATCGCGGAGGAGGTCCCACCAAGGCAAATTGGCCAAGGACGACAGTTCAGAAGAACCGTCGGCCATTCGGAAGCGATCGTCTCCATCAGTTGGGGGTCGTTTGTAATCCGGCCCCATCGAACAGGACAGCAGGAACATCGAGAACAAGATAGAAAAGACAGCACGCACGTGATGATTACTCCTGCGACAGCTGCGGTGGCGTCATCTCGTCTGACGCCGCAACCGGTTGCGTCCTACGCCGGGTCAACTTTCGAAGCACCACATAAAACAACGGAACGAAGAATATTGCAAGAAACGTTGCCGCCAACATCCCGCCCATCACTCCAGTCCCGATCGACTGCCGGCTTGCCGCACCAGCGCCCCTGGCCACCACCAATGGCACCATGCCGAAAATAAAGGCCATTGACGTCATGATAATCGGTCGAAACCGCAGTCGCGCGGCTTCGACCGCGGCTTCGATCAAAGGACGCCCTGCTTCGTATCGGGTATTGGCGAACTCGACGATCAGAATGGCATTCTTGGCCGTCAAGCCGATCAACGTCACCAATCCAATCTGGAAATAGATATCGTTTTCGAAGCCACGTAGCCACACGGCAGTGAGCGCACCAAAAATTCCAAATGGAACGGCCAGAATCACCGCGAAGGGAACCACCCAACTCTCGAACTGTGCCGCTAACACGAGGAACACCATCAACAGACCAACGATGAAGACCAGGTTGGACTGGCCGCCCATCCGCCGTTCCTGAAACGAAAGGCCGCTCCAATCAATCCCATACCCTTGTGGAACCAACACGTCTTTCGCCACACGCTCCAGCGCTTCGAGCGCTTGTCCAGAGCTGAAACCCGGCGCGGCCGCGCCCATGAGCAATGCTGTATTATACCCATTGAAGTGCTTCACAGGATCCGGCCCGCTCTGATATTCCGCCGTCACCACCGTATCGAGCGGAATCATATTGGTCCCCTGCGCATTCTGAGCCCGTAAATAGATTTTCGACAAGTCTTGTGGGGTCGACCGAAACTCGGGTTCCGCCTCGGTCTGCACGTGATAGACACGACCAAACTTCACAAAGTCATTAATATAGAAATTCCCGAAATACGCTTGCAACGTATCAAAGATTTCCGAGATGGGCACACCTAAGGCTTTTGCCCGTTCCCGATTCACATGGGCATAGACCCGCGGCGAGGACACACGGAAATTCGTCCCCACCCGCCCGATCGCCGGTTCCTGTTGCACCCGTTCCACAAACTGTTGTGCAACCTCAGCAAACCGCTTAAAATCTTCGCCGGTGGGATCTTGCAACTGCACGGAGAATCCCCCAGCCGCACCAACCCCCTCAATCGCCGGCGCATTGAATGCCAACAAGAGCGCTTCAGGAATCTTCTCAAACTCAGCGTACGCAGCGCCGACCATCGCCTTCACATGGTTCTGCGGCTCCGGCCGCTCATCCCACGGTATCAGCGGCACAAACATCGTGGCAGAGTTCGGCCCTCTCGTACCAAAGACGAAGTTTTGGCCGGACAGAGCATCCGTCGAGTTGACCGCCGGATTCGCTTGAAACACCCGCTCGATTTTCTCAAGCACCGCATCCGTCCGCTGCTTCGAGGCCCCATCCGGCAGCTGTGCGACCACGATGAAGTACCCTTGATCCTCTTCAGGCACAAAACTCTTCGGCAGCGACTGGAATAGCCAGAATGAGAAGGCGAGCAGCACACCGAAGACCGCCATCACCCGTATAGGTCTGGCCAAGATCGCACCAACCGTATTGGTGTAGCCACGCTGCGTGTGTCGAAACAGTCGGTCAAACAGCATCCAGAATACGGCCCGCTCTCCGTGCTGCGATCTCAAGACGACGGCACAGAGCGCTGGGCTGAGGGTCAGCGCCACGAATCCTGACACCGTCACCGAGATGGCAATCGTGGCGGCAAACTGCTTATAGAGCGCTCCGGTGATCCCGCCCACAAAACCGACAGGCGCGAAGACCGCGACCAGGACCAACACGATTGCGATAATAGGTGCCGTCACTTCACTCATCGCCCGTTTGGCCGCATCTTTGGCCGACAACCGATCTTCGCGCATATGGCGCTCGACATTTTCCACCACCACAATCGCGTCGTCGACCACGATCCCGATCGCGAGCACCATTCCAAACAACGTAATAGTATTGATCGAGAACCCCAGGGCGTAGAGCCCCATAAATGTGCCAATGAGCGAAACCGGCACGGCCACCATAGGAATGACGGTCGCACGCCAACTCTCAAGGAACAGATAGACGACGAGCACCACCAAAATCATCGCTTCTGCCAATGTCTTTACCACTTCCCTGATCGAGACTTCGATGAAGTGGGTGGTGTCGTAGGGAACGTCATACGACACTCCCGGAGGGAAATTCTTGGCTAATTCGTCCATCTTGGCCCGTGCGCCACGAACCATTTCAAGAGCGTTCGCACCAGGAGACAAAAACGTGAGGATGAATGTGGTGGGCTTACTGTTCCAGCGAGCCTCAAGGGCATAGGACTGCGCACCTACTTCGATGCGGGCCACATCCTTCAAGCGGACCAAGGAACCATCCGGAAGGGCACGCACGATCAACTCCTCAAATTCCTTGACCTCCGTCAGCCGCCCCTTCGCGATGATCGGGATCGTTAATTCAGTCCCCTTGAGGGCTGGCTCTCTCCCGATCGTCCCGGCTGGGTAATCACGATTCTGCTCTCGAATGATCGCCGTGATATCGCTCGGCACCAGTCCCAGCTTCGCCATATGCAACGGATTAAGAATGATCCGCATGCTGTAGCTCGATTGTCCGAACACCCAGGCATCTCCGACACCCTTCACGCGTTTGAGATCATCGACCACCCGTCGTGCTGCGTAATTCGAGAGGAACACGGAGTCGTGTTGAGGATCAGTCGACTTCAGCACAAACACCGCCAGTAGGTTGCGGGTTGCCTTTTTGACAGACACGCCTTGCCGGATGACTTCCGCCGGCAACTGGGGTTCCGCGAGCTTTTCACGGTTTTGAGTTTGGACCTGGGCGATATCCGGATTGGTCCCGACCTCAAACGTCAGCGTGATGGACACATGACCATCGTTGCTGCTGGTGGATTCAAAATATAAGAGGTTATCAATGCCGGGGAGCATCACCTCGATCGGCCTAGCCACGGCTTCGGCTGCGACTTCCGCACTCGCGCCAGGATAATCCGCTTCAATCTGCACGACCGGTGGGTTCATCTCCGGGAACTGCGCCACCGGAAGGAACTGCAACGCAAGCAGCCCCATCACCACAATGATGATAGACACCACTGACGCAAGAATCGGACGGTCTATGAAGACGTGCAATTTCATCAGCGATGTGTCTTCAGGATTGCGGAATGGCTGGGGTTGATTCCGTCGCTGAAGGCTTCGTCTGACTCCACGGAACCGCCTTCACCGGCGCGCCGGGACCGATTTTCATCATCCCGTTCACGACCACACGATCACCCTGCTTGAGGCCCGTATCAATCAGCCATTGGTCCCCCCTCCAGTCGGAGGCGACTACGCCACGAATTTGGACCTTCTCGTCCTGATCAATGACAAAAACAAACGGCCCTTGGGGCCCCTGTAACACGGCTCGCTGCGGGACAAGAATCGCGTCGGTCTTCGTATCACCGGTAAATCGAACTTTGACAAACTGCCCCGGCAAGAGAGTACGCGTGGGATTGGGAAACGTGATGCGTGTTTGCCGTGAGCTGGTTTCCGTTCGCAAACCAGGCTCCAACAAATCGAGCACCCCTTCCTGGGGATAGACGGTCCCATCCATGAGCGTGAGCCGACCTCGCAACTGATAGACTCCCGGATGGGTAATTCTCTTCGCTTCGATGTCCCGTCGCCGCTTTAAGATGAACGTCTCCGGCACGTTCACCACCACATACATCGGATCGACACGATGAATCGTCGTCAGAAGATCGGTCTGGGCCGAGACCAGCCGCCCTTCATAATAGCGACTGCGCTCAATAAGCCCGGTGATAGGGGCCGTGATGAGAGTATTGTCCAGATCGAACTGTGCCTTCATCAGATCGGCTTGAGCCCCTGCTAGTGCAGCATGTGCCGACAGTTCTTCCGCAACCGCATCATCGACGTCCTTCTGACTGACTGCCTGTTCAGCAAGCAATGGTTTCACCCGTGCGAGATTCTGCTTGGCTTGAACCACCCGGGCCTCCGCTTGGGCGATTTTGGCTTTCGCACTCGCCGCCACTGCCTTAAACGGAACAGGGTCGATCTGATACAGTCGATCACCTTTTTTCACATCGCGGCCTTCTGGATAGAGGACCGCTTTCAAAAGACCCGTCACCTGCGAACGGATCTCCACCGGACGAGAGGCTTCGGCTTGCCCGATAAATTCAGGTTCATCAGGAACGGTCTGCGTCTGGACCGTGACGACTTCCACTTGGGCAACTGGCGGCGCGGGCATTGAACCGGCCTCTTCCTTGCAGGCAGTCGACATGATCATGACGGCAAAGACGAAACAGAATGAGAGGTGTGGCACCGGCCGACGCACTATCTGCATGTTCCCTACCTTCTTATATGGTAATCCTCAACAATAGTTCCTCAGGAAGACAAACGAGGTATTGTACCCAGTGCACTGCAACGGCAGCAAGTCCAAGACAGACAAGACTTCTCGCGATTCCGGCAACCACGAACGACCACCGTTCAAGATTCATCTTCCGTCACGCTCGATGCACGCTTGTCACAATTCTTCTTCGAGGGATCACATCTATCCAGCCTTGTGATCTCTTCAACGACACACTTAGTCAAACAGCCGGACGCCCGCAGTTCAGCCCCCTGCCGCCACAAACTGGCCAAGAGCGCCTTGCCACCGGCATCAATGAACGTCACACCGGTCAAGTCGATCACCGTACAACGTTCGTGGTCCTCAGACATCTTACGGCAATAGGCATTGAGCTCCTCTACCCAGGGACCGGCTAGACGACCCTCAACGACGAGGGAAACGCTCGACCGCGCTGCATCTCGCTGAGGAGTGATCTTCAACATGAACTCACCCTCACAGCAGCCTTCCCTCGTAGGTTCGACCCACGTCAGTTCCGAGTTGCAACTGCCGATTCTGGAGAATAACCGGATCGACGACCTCCCCACATTGCACACAACGCCTGACCAGAGAACCGGCCTGGCCTCCACCGGCAATGGAATCGAACGACTCTTCCACCACCATCAGTCCCATGCATCTGGGGCAACGGATTGAACTGGCAAGGTTCTCCCAGCCTTTCAACTTCTTCTGGAATAATCCTGTGGTTGCCACGATCAACCTCCCTTGTTTAAGGGTTCATGTGTTGGGATGCGCAACATGTATGCCAGTAGAAACTTGAATAGCTGGCACCATCCAAGTAGTTGGAATAATTGTGAAGATACTTGGCTGGAGGAGACTATGAGACCGAAGGATTTTAAGGTGATCTGCCGATCCCGCGGCACGCTGCCGAAGGAGCGGCACAGTTCAGCTCGGCATCTTCACGGGCTGGACTGCAGATAATCCGATTGATGGATTGAATCGCACGCAGGGTATTGCCGTTTGTTAATCCAGTGTCTGGCGATACCGCTTAACCCCAATCGTCAACACCACGACCGCGAACAGGGCGATCGGCCATAGCTGGAGCGCTACCTCCTCTACTCCATTGCCCTTCAGCATAATCCCCCGCACAATCCGCAGAAAGTGCGTGAGCGGCAGCACCTCACCGATCGACTGTGCCCATTGCGGCATGCCACGAAACGGGAACATGAACCCCGATAACAGAAGGGATGGCAAAAAGAAAAAGAACGACAACTGCACGGCTTGCAATTGGTTCTGCGCCAAGGTGGAAAACGTAATGCCCATCGCCAGGTTGGCCACGATGAAGACCAAGGCCGACACAAACAACATCGGGATATTGCCGTATATTGGCACGCTGAACAGCAGATGGGACGCCAGAAGAATCAGCACCACCTGAATATAGCCGACCAGAATATAGGGCAACACCTTCCCCATCATGACCTCAAACGGCCTGGTCGGCATCGAGAGGAGATTTTCCATCGTGCCCCGTTCCCGTTCACGTGTAATGGCCAGACCGGTGATCATCACCATCGTCATGGTCAACACGACACCCATCAGCCCCGGCACGATGTTGTATTGCGTGATGGCTTCGGGGTTATAGCGCGCGTGAATACGCAAGTCGATGAGGTTGTCACTTCCGGCAAGATAGGCCAAGGGGCCCACCAAATCCCATTGGAGCGCCGTCGTCACCACCAGGCGCAACGAGCCGATGGCATTGCTGGTCGCAGCCGGATCGGTTGCGTCGGCCTCGACGAGGATCACCGGTCGTTCGCCGCGAAGCACGTCGCGGGAGAAGTTCTGTGGAATATTGACGACGAACTGTGCCTCGCCGCGTGCCAACACCTCCTCCGCTTCCTGTTCGGTCGCCACATTACGGACAAACTCGAAGTAGTGACTGTTGCGAATCGCGTGCAGGAGTGTTCGCCCATGGGGGCCGTAGTCAGCCAGCAACACCACCGTCGGCAAATGTTTCGGATCCGCGTTGATCGCGAAACCGAAGAGGACGAGCTGGATCAGCGGGATACCGACCATCATCCCGAAGGTTACGCGGTCGCGACGCATCTGAATGAATTCCTTCACCACGATCGCCAAAAAACGGGACAGCGAGAATGTGGACGGCACACTCATGGTGCGAAATGATCCGGTGACTGTTGCATGAGGTGGATAAAGACATCTTCAAGCCCCGTGTCGACCCGATGCCATTCATAAGGCGCTCGTCGAAACGCCGCTACTGCTGCTTCGAGCGCCTCTGGGTCGTCTCCACTGACATTGAGTCGATCTCCGAACGCCACCGCCTGTTGCACACCAGACTGTTGCCGGATTTGTCCAGCCAACTGATGGAGGTCCGGACCACTGACCGACCAGGTCGTCAGCCTCGCCTGCTGAATGACGTCGGAGACCGTCCCATCAGCGAGCAGCTTCCCATAGGCGATATAGGCAAGTCGATGGCAGCGCTCGGCTTCATCCATATAATGGGTTGTGATGAGAAATGTGAGCCCGTCGGCAGCCAGCTCATGAATCTGTTCCCAGAATTCCCGCCTCGCTTTGGGATCGACCCCGGCGGTCGGCTCGTCGAGGAGAAGCAATTGCGGCCGGTGGATCAAGCAGGCAGCCAGCGCCAACCGCTGTTTCCAGCCGCCTGACAGGTGGCCCGCAAGCTGTTGCCGACGACCTGCGAGCCCCAGCCGCTCAAGGCTCTGCTCGACTGCCACCCGCCGATTGGGAATCCCGAACATGCGCCCGACGAAGTCCAAATTTTCGGCGATGCTCAAGTCCTCATAGAAACTGAACCGCTGGGTCATATAGCCGACAGCGGCTTTGATCGTTTCGCTCTCCCTAACCACATCATAGCCCAGACAGGTCCCGCTCCCTTCATCGGCCCGCAAAAGGCCACAGAGCATGCGGATGAAGGTTGTTTTTCCGCTGCCGTTGGGACCCAGAAACCCGTAAATCTCTCCTCGACGCACCTGCAGCCCAATATGGTCGACAACAGTCCGCGACCCGAACCGCTTCGTCATGCCCCGCACGTCGATGACGAGGTCTTCTCCGGTTCGAACCTGTGTCATTGGGCAACCCCGAATCGCACGTCTACCGGTTGACCAGGATGCAAATTGACCGCGACAGCCTGGTCAAACAGGGTTTCAACCATGAAGACTAATTTTTCTCGGCTTCCCTGGCTGTAGATGACCGGTGGGGTATATTCGGCCCGTGGTGAAATGTAGCTCACGTTTCCTTGAATTGAGCCCTGCACACCGTCGACCATGACCTGGACCGGATCACCGAGTTTGATCGCCCCCAGCTTTGCCTGAGAGACAAACGCACGCACCTTGATGTGGGCAGGTGGCAACAGAACAACGACAGGGCGGCCGGCCGGCACCCATTCGCCTTCATGGTACAGAGTGTCGAACACAAGCCCGGCCTTCGGCGCGACCTGACGTTTCTGTGCGAGGTCCCACTCCGCCTTGGCCAGCGCCGCTTCCTTGGCACGGACCTCAGCGTCGGCCGCAGTGACTTGATCGGTGCGGGACCCCAAGAGCGCGGTGTGTAAGTCAGCTTCGAGCTGCGAGACTCGCTGCTGGTTTTGGTCCCGCGATGATCGTGCCCGATCCACCTCAAGCTCCACCGCCGCACCGGGCACCGCCGTGAGCCCTTCCTGGCGCGAGACTTCACGCAGCGACAGCTGCAGCGCCGCTTGGGCTTGTTTGAGCTGAGCCCGGAGGGATTCTATCTCGGAGGGTCGTTTGCCCTTTTTCCTATCTTCGAGATTCGCCCGTGCTTGGCTTAACCTCCGTTCCGCTTCATCCCTTGCCGCTTTCTCTGATGCCTGTTCCAGTGCAAAGAGGGGATCTCCGGCGCTGACCTGTGTACCGCGCCGCACGGATAAGACAGTCAATGCCCCTCCGTAGGGTGAGGCAACATAGATATACTCTCCTTCGACGTAGCCCTGGACCAGATCAGAGGGAGGGTGATCGCAGCCGGTCAAGACACCACTCACCGTCAACGCCAGTGTGAGATAAAGAATCGTATTGGGTCCTATTCTGCCATGGCGCATCGGATCACCGTTGTGGCTTGCTCACGAACGCTCCTTCTAAAATCACTCGAATGATGGACGAATAGCCGTTCTCCAACGTGAGATTCAGCTCCGCCAATTTGGACGGATTCATGATAGCCTGGACGGAACCAAGCAGAATTTCGATAATGAGATGAGTAGGGATGTCCGTCCGGATCCTGCCGGCTTTCTTCCCATTCTCGAACAGCGCGCCGAAATAGCCTCGGATTAGCTCGCGACGTCGCTGTTCAACGAGCTGAAACAGTTCAGGTGTCTCACGCCCGATGTCCCTGATAAATGTTGGTTGAATCTCAGCGGTATGGCGTTGAAGGCAGCTGAGGAACTGGTGGAGCGCCGCTTCAACATCGGAAGCTTGTTTCTTCGCCAACTGTTTGAGATCTGCTTCGATCTCTCCGACTTTATCCTTCAAGACGGCTTCAACCAGCGCGGTCTTGCTTGGAAAGCAGGCATACAAGGTTTTCTTGCTCATCCCCAGCTCAGCAGCAAGATCATCCATGCTCACCGAGCGAAAACCGTGGGTAAAGAACTGGTGGCGGGCTGCGCCGATGACTCTTCGAGCGGCGGCACGACCTACTGAACGTACTTGCCGTTTAGATTTACGTGGCGACATGCACCTCATTGGAACCATGGAAACTTTTACAGTATTAGTAGTTTCCGCGCGACGCTGTCAAGTAACGATTCTTGCGGCTATGCCGCAAGACCTTGAACCACGAGCTGCCGACACCGCAGGGAACGAAACGATCTCAAAGGCCTCACGGTCCGACAAGACAGCTGAAAGGACCAAGGAGTGGAAGTCGTGCAGCTACTGCGGGCGGGAAATACCGAGCTTCTGCATTTTGGACTGGAGCGTCGTTCGCTTGATCCCTAACCGAGCCGCAGCCCCCGATGGACCACCGATGACCCATCGTGCTTCATGCAAGGCCCGTAGGATTTGCTCACGCTCGGCTTCTTCAAGAGTTGAGATTGAGGTGGATGTAGGACGATCATTTGCCTGGAGTTCACTCATCGGCACTTGTAAATCAGTTCCCTGTGTGAGGATAACGGAACGCTCCACGAGATTCTCCAGCTCACGGATATTGCCAGGCCAGGGATACCGGGAGAGAACTTCGAGCGTTTTGGTGGGAACTGTTTGGATATTCTTCTTCATCCGAGCTGCGTAATGCTGTGTGAAATAGCGTACTAACATAGAAATGTCGTCACGGCGTTCACGCAACGGTGGCGCAGTAATTGGAAAGACATTCAATCGGTAATACAAATCACTTCGAAACTGATGGGCCTCCACCATAGCCTTGAGATCTCGATTAGTCGCGGCAATCAGTCGTACGTTCACTCGGATGGTCTTCGTGCTGCCCAGTCGCTCGAATTCCTGTTCCTGCAGCACGCGCAGCAGCTTGGATTGCAGTTCCAGCGGAATCTCGCCTACTTCGTCCAGGAAGATGGTCCCTTTATCGGCCAGTTCGAATCGACCGGCCTTTTGAGAAATGGCCCCGGTAAACGCACCTCGTTCATGCCCGAAGAGCTCGCTCTCCAACAACCCGGTTGGGATCGCCGCACAGTTGAGCTTAATGAACGTGCGCTCGCTTCGACCACTCAGGCGATGGATGGCTCGGGCGATGAGTTCCTTGCCGGTACCGGTCTCTCCTTGGATGAGGACCGTCGAATCGGTCGGAGCCACGACTTCGACTTGTTTGAGGACCTGCTTGAGAGGTTTGCTGTCGCCGATGATGTCATCAAACCCATGCTCGATCCGAAACTCCTCTTCGAGGTACAGCTTTTCTTTTGCTAGCTTATCTTTGAGTTGGGCAATTTCCTGGAATGCCAGCGCATTCTCCACGGCAACAGCGACTGGATTCGCCACCTGCTGCAGGAATTCCAGGTCAGCTTCGCCATAGGCCTCTTTTTCCAAACTCACAAATCCCAGGGCCCCTAACCGGCGTGCTGCCGTGGTCAGCGGCACGATACAACACGAACGGGAATGGTCTTCTTGCATATAGCGCATGACCTTGGGCCATCGCGTTTCTTCAGCAACATCCGGCACCAGTAAAGGCTGTTGGGTCTGCCAGACCAACCCAGCTGGAGTTTCATCGATAGACTCTTCATGCCCACCGACCAGATCGGCCGGCACATTGGCCTGAACGGTATGCAACCGCATCATGTTCTTTATGGGATCATACAAGGAGAGCCCGACAAAATTGACTCGCACCACACGAGGTAGTCGCTGCGCAATCTCTCGAAAGAGCTCGTCAAGATCTCGATGAGCGGAGATGGCTTGCGCCACTTCCAGTAAAGCTTGATAGCGCTCCAGGAGGGTTTCACAAGGAGAAATGGGCGATCGGTCCATACGTGAATCAGTATGAACCATCGCCCCATGGTGGCTCAAGAGGTCGAGCGCGAACGTCCCTACGACGCGTGTTTGCCGTCAGAGCGTCTGATGTGTCCCGTCACAGAACGGCGGAGTCTTCGTGTGCTTGCACTGGCACAACGCGACGTCTTTCTTTACATCCATGGTGAACTCAACCGGTTCAAACCCAGTTCCCTCGTGTGACCCATCACAAAACGGTTGGTCTCTCGATCGTCCACACGTACACCAGTAGTAGGTTCCTGGTTCCAGCGACATCACCGACGGCTCTTTCGCTGCAATGCGTGGTTGTCCCATAAGCGGTCCTCCTTGTTTGACTACATATACAGTGGCTTGATCGGCGATACCACTGCTGCCGGATTGTTCTTCCAGACCGACTCATCTGCATCCACATAGAGCTCGACTTCGTTTCCGTCCGGGTCTTTCAAGTAGAGACTCTGGCTCACCGTATGATCGCTCATCCCGTCGATAACGATCCCTGTTTGCTCCAACTCTCGTTTGGCCTGACGCAGCTCATCGAGGCTGTCGCCGACTTTGATGCCGATATGATAGAGCCCTCGGCGGCGGCCCATCGGGGGGCCAGGCGCATCGCCCACTTGAATCAACAACAACTCGTGATGTGTACGACCCGACGTCAGGGCAGCAGCTGCCCCATTAAAAATCCGCCCTACTTCCTTGAACCCCAACAGGTCTCGGTAGAAGCCGAGCGATCGCTGAAGATCCTTCACATAGAAGACGACATGGCCAAGGTAATGGGCTTTCATGTGATTCACCCCTTGCGAGGAATAGCCTGCCTCAGCAATGCTCTGACCGCCGCATGTTCCAACACCACATCGGGACTTCGTTGCAGAGCATCGTGATATTGGCGACCAAATCCCTCACCCCCTTCCGTCGGCATCAGAAAAGTCTGCACTGATACCAGCAGTGCCGGGATTGTTTCACGGGATGCCGCATCATCCGATTCGCTCAGTTCATCAAGCTTGGCAATTGATTGGGAAAGCGGACGCAACCAGGCGAACCAGGCATCATTCAACACCAGCTGCAAAAACGCACCGTTGGAGGGAATCCGTCCATGCACACGCTCATAGGCCACTCGCTCATCCTCGAGCAAGGCTTTGTGCAGACGAAGGAGCGCAGAAAAAAGATTGTCCAGAGAGACGTCTCGACTCTTTGCTTCCGGCATGGCGGTACTTCCTCGTTATCCGGTCGGTTCGCTATCGAGCTGATGCGCTTTGCGTCCGCCCCGAGCAAGCGGGTGCTCAGGCAGCTGGCCACAGACCATCAACTTCGCCATATCTGCGGCACGTGCGACGAGTTCCTGCGCTCCTTCACGGAGCCCCCGGCTGTTCTGAACCTCGAAGACATTCCGTTCCATGTCTTCGGCGCTCCAGCCTCTCGAATGAGCGATGAACGGAAACTGCGGGAACTGGCAGCCGACTTCGGCAAAAAACGTCATGAGCTGACCTGCCACACCCTGCACATTGTCCTGACCACCCATAATGATAAACGCCGCCACCTTGTTCTTGAGCAAGTGTCTATTGGCGATGGTCTCCTGATTCTGGATGCAGTTCATCCGCTCAACCATCTTGTAATACAGACTGCTGGCATTGCCCCAGCGGATTGGGGTGGATATCAGAATGACATCAGCCCAATGCACGATCGCTTCGTACACGCGATCAAGCTGATCCGTAGGATCCATTTGCGTAATCGAACAGGGCCAGGTACAGGCCTTCGCAGATTTGGAGTAATAGCCCTCGCAGGGGCGGAAGTTCAGTTCCCGTAGCTTGATGCATTGCGTCTCAAGTTGCAACGTACTCTTCGCATGTTCCAACGCCGCTTCAAGCAATGCATCCGATCCGCTGAAGCGCGGATGGTCAAGCGTCATCGCCGTAGTCGAGATCCCCACGACCCGGATCGGTCCTGCCTGACGCACCACCGGACGAGCTAAGGGATGCGGCTTGTGGGCCTGCTTCCTGCGTTTCGTGGCAGAGGACAGATCGACATACACCCGGCCGTTCTCCACTTTTGTCGAGTAGACCGGAACCTGGTCTTGCTCATATCCTGATTCCCCATGACCGGTTCGATGATGGAACTTCCAGTAATGCCACGGGCAGACGACATAGTCGCCGTCGAGCGTGCCTTGGCCCAATGGACCTCCCACGTGATTGCAGACCCCTGAAATAGCGGCAAATTCACCGTCTTGATACGTGAGCGCTACTCGCGTCTTCCCGATCGAGATTTCCTGCAAGAATCTCCGCTTCAGATCTTCAACGCTTCCGACATCTGCCCATTGATCATCCGGCATGTAGGACTCCTCGATGAGTAGGTTGTGTCACCGTTCACTTCCCCAACGCGTACCCTTCTCCTGCTATCAATTCCTACTACTTCGCGCCCGTATCGTAGTAGAACCGCTCATGTACGATCTTGCCGTTCTTCCACCGAGACACGACGACCTGTTCCATATGAATCGGCTGCCCGCTGGTGGCAATAAAGTCCATGTTACACTCGTAGAAGGTCACGTCGTCGCCCACACCCTGAGCCGTAACGTTGAACCCTTTCCATTCCTTGACACCACTCATGAACTGTTTTTCGCGCTCGATGTTCGCCGCTAACCCCTTTGTTGGAGGATTGGCGTTGTCCTGCATCACGGTATCCTTATCGTAGAACTCACTCATGGCCTCAATGATCTTGCCTTGACGGATGTAGCCGAACAGATCGTTCAATCGCTGTTGCAGATTGTTTGTGCTCATGACTTCCCCCTTTTTCTAGGAGTATCGGTGAATGCAATACCGGCCTTCTGCACTTCCTGATACGGCAGCAGCCAGACCAGTGATTCATCGCTGAGATCGCCGACCTGGAAACGATTCCCCCAGGGATCGCGGAAATCGCATCGCAAGTCGGACGCCGGTTTCAGCTTGTACTTATTGATCAGTTTCTTCCGCACTTCCTTGATCTGTTTCGCGTCCCGGACCATCAAGCCAAAATGTTTCACACGATCCGGCTGTAGCTTGTTCACCTCAAAAATCGCCATAAACTGATGCTCTCCAAGCTTGCACCAGACCGCGCCTTCCCCCCCACGTAACATCTTCAGCCCAAACACATCGTGATAGAACCTCGCTGCCTTCTTGGCATCGGTCACTTCGATCACGACATGGTTACATCCATAGACTTGAACGGCCATTACACACCTGCCTTTCTCACTGACAAGCCGGCTTCACTCTGCCTAAAGGCCACTAACAACTGCTCTGGCGGTTGCGCTCCGGAAAGCGCGTTGACTCCATTGAACACGAAATACGGAACACCTCGTATGCCCATATGATGGCCAGCGGCTTCCTCTGCCTTCACAGCTTCTATCCCCCTATCGCCCGCCAGAAAGGTTTCGATCGTTGCCCGATCAAGCCCCGCGTCGGCTGCGGCTTGGGACAATGTCTCGATGTTCCCGATATCTCCTCCCTCCACGAAATAACGGCGAAAGAGCATCTCGACCAGCTCATTCTGTTTATCATGATGCCCCGCCAGCCAGATGAGGCGATGCGCGGCGAATGTGTTCGGTGTCCGCGCAATGCGCTCAAAGGCGAACTGGATGCCTTCTTCGGTACCTGCTGTCAAGACATGATCATAGATCGCTTGAGCCGCAGCAGAGCTACCGAACTTCGCGTCCAGGTACTGTCGCCGACCCATCCCGTTGCGCGGCATGGTCGGATTCAATTGAAAGGGCCGCCATCGGATATTCACAGGGACACCATCCCATGTCTTGAGTGCCCGTTCCAGCCGCTGCTTCCCCACATAGCACCAGGGGCAGATCACATCCGAGTACACGTCGACCGTCAGTGTTCGCTCATTCATGACAGGTGGCCCATCTTGCCCGCTTGATAATCGTTCACAGCTTGTACGAGTTCGGCTTTGGCATTCATGACGAACGGACCGTGCCGCGCAATCGGCTCATCAATAGGCTCACCACTCATGAGCAAAATCCGACTATCTGACTTGGCCTCAATCGTCACCAGTGCTCCATTCCGTCTGCACACAAACAATTCCGCCTCTCCAGCGTCACGGGAACCATTCACCGACACCAAGCCTTGCACCACAAAAACAGACGTATTGTGCCCGTCCTGAAGATGCAACTCCGTGCGGTGACGAGCGGCTAGCTTCAAATCATAGAGTTCGATCGGAGTCACTGTATGGGCTGGCCCCTTCTGTCCCTGAGCTGTTCCAGCAATCAGACGCAGTCGGCCTGCGCCACCTTCGAGTTCGACCTTTGGAATATCGGTATTCAGAATCGTCTGGTAACGAGGCGCTGACATTTTCTGTGCGCGCGGCAGATTCACCCACAATTGAATGGCGTGCAACGTCCCACCCTTCTTGGCCCACTGTTTCTCGTGCAACTCTTCATGCACGACGCCGGATGCCGCCGTCATCCACTGCACATCACCCGGCCCAATCACACCGGCATTGCCGGCGGAATCTCGGTGAGCCACCAAGCCCTCATAGACAATCGTCACAGTTTCAAACCCGCGGTGAGGATGTTCGCCGACGCCTCGCGGGTGATCCGTCGGTTCAAAATACTGTGGCCCGGCATAGTCCAGCATGAGAAACGGACTGACCTCTCGATCGAGGTCGTTGCTCGGGAACAGGTTCCGCACAGGGAACCCATCTCCGACCATATGGGCCGATCCTGGTTGATAGATCCCAGCGACTTCTTTGACAACAGCCGTCCCTGTAGCCATGTGGTCCTCCTTCACACCATCGTTCGTAGCGCGTCATACAGCGTCACCGTACCCCGCACGAGCTTGCCAGGGTGCTCATACCCGATTGCGCCTTTGGAGAACGCTGTGTACATTTCTTCAAACAATCTCGCCGCCTCATCCGAAAAGCCAAACGATTTGAATGTCGGAACCACGGCACTCAATGGCGCATGTTGGGCAGTCACCGTTTTCCCAAGGATCTGACTGAGTGCCGACGCCGCTTGATCCGGGCTGTACTCCTCCGGCCCTGCCATTTCCACGATCTGCTTCCCATAGCCACCAGTCATCAACTGCTCTGCTCCAATCCTGCCGATGTCCTTGGTCGAAATCATGGGAATCTTCGCCTGAGGCGCAATGAATGTCGGGAGGACTCCCTGGGCCTTGGCCGCCCCAATGACCGGCGCCCAGTTGTCCATGAAATAACAGGGACGGAGAATGGTCAGGCGTTTGGCAATACAACCGAGCGCCTGTTCTCCATAACTCGCCGCCCGAATCGGGCCGGTTCCACCGTGCAGATGTCCTCCCACCGACGACAGCAACACAACATGATCGACTCCACTCTTCTGAATGGCTTCTGCCGCGCGATCCATCCGCGCCCGTTGATCCGCTAACCAGGCTTCAGCCCCGTAATTTGGCGGCACCAACAAATAGACCCCTTTCGCGCCTTCCAAAGCCTTGGTCAACGCAGACACATCTTCAAGCGATGCCACGGCCACGTCCGCACCTTTCGCTTTCCAGGCAGCACCCTTGTCGGCTGAACGAACAATCACCCGCACCGGCTGTTTCTTACTCAGCAAGGTCTCCACAACTACAGATCCTGTATTCCCTGTTGCACCAAGAACAACAAACATGATGAGTCCTCCTACTCCTTACGCGACGACTGATCGGTTCATAATCACCTTGGCATGATGGCGTCGCTACCCTTGATTGTAAAGCGCACTCTCCACCAGACCACAATGCATACCCACACATTGCAGCTTGGCAACTTACGTTCCAGTGGAACGCTGGAAGTCTGAGATTTCCGATTCCGCTGTGACTAAGAGGGGTTAGAGGTGGAACTATCGAAGGATCAAGAGATCAGCATAGACCGATCAGGTGGCGAAAGGTCGGCACCGTGCCGAAGAATCGGCTCCTCTAGGCAGAGCGTATGCTACCCTTAGTTAAATTGGAGGGTACTGATGACGGCTCCGCTCATTCGCATCGGTCTTCGAACCATCATCCTCATCCTGTCTGGGATGATCAATCTTCATTCTGCCCTCGCATCGGATGAGCTCTCCCTCCCTTCCCGGGTCAGTGCAATGAGAATGTCCGTAGCCTCGTATGAACGAATTCCCATCAATACACTCTTAGCCCGTCCGGATCATTATCAGATGAGGGATATCCGCATTACCGGTACCGTCTTGGCGATGCAGACGGAGACCATCACCAATCGGCTCATCTGTGGTCGAGCCCATGAACGGACGGCACTCACGCTTGAGGATGACAGCGGCCAGATCGAGATTCTCGATCTGGGAGCGTGCGGGGAAAATGTCGGGGCACTGAAAGCGCCGATGCTAAAGACAGGGCAACGAATCGATCTGCTGGTGCACATCAGCCTCCCAACCAGCTCGGGTCCTTCCGGCTCATCGGTGGAGACCACCATCCGCTATATCGACCTGGCGCAAGAGTAAGAGTCATTTCAAACCCTCCATTCACCCACAGTCCGATGAACTCACCACAGACTTCGACCGGCCCGCAGTGAGCCAGGTCCAAGTGACCACGATGTACATCGAAGAGCGGCGAGACTAGACAGGCCATCACGGTGATCCACGAACATGCAGCCCGGGATGGTCGCGCTCACGTCTCTTCCGCTAACGCATGGGGATCAGACTTGGCAAGGAGGCAAAGGAGACACTGAATCCGGTCAGGCCGCGTACAGGCTACAAGCCTGCTGTGGTGTGTGAAGATTCGCATGAGAACAGGAGTGGCGTAGTCCCCGTCAAGATTTCACCTTTCTCAATCGTACTCTGCATGCACCGCCGTCTGCGCATGGACACTCACCGATTGTTGCACCTACTCCCACCCCCTGACTTCATAGCCCTTGTCCTTCAGGCAGCTTGTGACCGCATCAGCATAGGGCGGGTCTGGTTCCAGCGGCTTGAACGTTCCTCCGAGTAATCCAACAACGAATCCGATCCCGCTACCGGCAGCAGCTCCGATCGTCACTCCGGGTAATCCTCCAACCACCCCCGCCGATGCGCCGACCGCGCCACCAAGTGTCAGTCCAAGCAACGCTCCGGTTGCAGCGTTCGCGCTTTGGTTCGTCCCAGGCCGCAGACCAGCCTGTTCAACGTGCCTCTGACAGGATTCGACCTCTTGTTGAGCCAACTGCTTGCCATACACGTGGAGTTGTTTATTCGACCGTAAGATCGGCTGCGGGCCAGCACAGGCTGTGATCGTCAGTAGAAGAATGATTCCTATCAGGCGCTGCCAAGATTGATCGGCCACAGAAATTCCCTGGAGTGCTTTCGAGTCTTTTCTTCAATTCTCACCCTTTGGACGAAATGTCGAGGTTTTTCAAATTGTGCACAGCGTTCTCTTTTTTTCACACCTTCCCAAGCAGACCGGACGGGTGAACACTCCACTGCGCGTATTGTCCGAACACTTCTTTTACTACTCATTCATGACTGGGCGCTGAGGTCGTTTCCTTTGCGCGCATCCAACGAGGGCCTTCCGAGGCCGCGCGTTGGGCGAGCACCGAAACGACCTCGGCGCCCAGACGGGCCCCCTCACTGCCACCCCGTCACCTCATACCCTTTATCTTGCAGACATCGATTGACGTAATTCGTGTAGGCCTGGCTTGGCTGGCTGGAAGGACCGACCACAGCGGAAAATAGTCCGGTCAGGAGACCCCAGACCGCTCCGCTTGCTGCCCCAACCATCGATCCCATGCCGGCCGACGCCCCATAAATCAATGAACCCAATGCTCCACTCGCAGCACCGACCCCAGCACCAACGGCAGTACCTGTCGCGACACGACCTGCCGTGCTGCCACTCCTTTCGTCCGCCCCGGCGGATTCCGCCAACTGTTTACAGTCCTCAATGTCTTGCCCGGCGACTTCTTTTCCAACTGATTGCATATGCGCATTCGGATACAGCACCGGGCGGGCACCAGAACAGCCCGCCAGCATCACCACCATGGAGACACTGACTATTGCCACTCTCCTCATATCGTCCCCCTTCTCTTCGATTCTTTTCGCATCAGTCGGGCTAACAGCGACTCTGCCACGACCCCCTTCACAAACAGTCGCTTACGCCGCCCCGTCGCGCCGGCATGAAGCTGCACATTCGCGCGCGGAACCCCACACCGCTCGGCGATGAAGCGAATCAGTTCGTCGTTGGCGGCACCCTCAATCGGACGCGCGGCCAGGCGGATCTTTACCGCATCGCCATGAATGCCGACGCACTCAGTACGTGAAGACCCTGGTTGGACGTGGACTATCAGGAGCGCCCCGCGCTCACTGTCCCGTGCGATGACAGGAAGAGACGCCACAGAAATTGAGGAACTCAGAAGATCGCTTTGACGAAGTCGAGTATGGCCCGTTGCATGTCTGAATCGTCAGTGATTGGGCGGGAGACGGCAACATCACAGGCCCGCTCGGGTGGCACGCCTTGCTTGATCAATGTGCCGGCATACACCAAAAGCCTGGTGCTGACCCCCTCCTCAAGCCCGTGGCTTCTGAGGTTGCGGACTTTTTGGCCGAGCTTGACGAGTTTCGCCGCGATGACTGAATCCACCCCTGCCTCACGCTGCACGACGAGGGTTTCGATATCGGGAGCAGGGTAATCAAACTCAATCGCGATGAATCGCTGCTTCGTGCTTTGCTTCAGATCTTTGAGGACACTTTGATAGCCAGGGTTGTAGGAGATCACCAGCATGAACTCGTCGGCGGCCTCCACGATCTGGCCTTTTTTCTCGATCGGGAGCACTCGCCGGTCATCGCTGAGCGGATGGATGATGACGGTCGTATCCTTTCTGGCTTCCACCACCTCGTCGAGATACACGATGGCCCCATGTTTCACCCCGACGGTCAAGGGCCCATCCATCCATACGGTATCTTGCCCCTTCAAGAGGTAACGGCCCACCAAGTCGGAGGCCGTGAGATCTTCGTGACAAGCGACCGTGATCAACGGTCGGCCGAGCTTGTAGGCCATGTATTGAACGAAACGGGTTTTCCCGCAGCCGGTCGGCCCCTTCAGCATCACCGGCAGTTTTTTCTCAGCAGCAATGGTGAACAGGCCGATCTCCCCACAGACCTCCGCGTAAAACGGCTCCTGTTGGATTCGATATTGTGCGACATCAACTTCCCGTGCCTGCTGCATCAACGCGTCGTTCCTCCTCGATGGATACAATCGATCCGACTGATTTCAGCCGATTGCAAAGTCATGCCACAATAAACGGAATAAACGGCGAAGATCAAGCGAGGGACATCGGAGAGGCTCTCTAGCTCACATTATTCATGACGGTTCGTGACGAAACCGCCAAGACGCCATGCGAGACGGACACGCGGAGCCGCGAGGAAGGGAGGCATACTTGAAACAGTATGTTGACCGACTGAGCGGCGAGCCTGTCCGTTTGGATGCGAGAAACCAGCTTCCAAGCTTGTCGTAGCTGCGTATCGGCGGTTGCAGTAGAAGCGTTCATGAATAATGTGGGCTAAGCCACCTTCTTCCCATCAAGCACTTCACGAACTCTTTGGGTCAATATATGAGGCGTGAACGGTTTCTGGAGAAAGGCCGTGTCCCGTTTGACCCCACCCTGTTCGAATACCGGATGGTCGGGGTAGCCGGACATGTACAAGACCTTGATCTCTGGTCGCACAACCGTCAGTTTTTCTGCGACCTCAGGCCCGCTCATTTGCGGCATCGCGACGTCTGTCAGCAACAAATGAATCGGGCCCGGATGCTTCGCGCCGGCCAGGAGCGCTTCGATGCCGTGACGCGCGACCAACACCTCGTAGCCGCTCAGACGAAGCGCTTCCTGTACAAGCCCGCGCACCGACGGGTCGTCCTCGACTACGAGGATCGTTTCTCGCCCGATCGCTCTGCCGGCTGTTTCACTGGCGATCGGCGCGCCTTGTGCGGTCTCCTTCACTTTCGGGAAAAAGATCTTGCATGTGGTGCCCTGTCCCAGCTTGCTCTCGATCCCGATCGTGCCACCGCTTTGTTTCACGATCCCGTACACGGTAGACAACCCGAGACCCGTGCCCTTTCCTTTTTCCTTGGTGGTAAAAAACGGCTCGAATAAGTGCGATTGGGTTTCTTCGCTCATTCCCTGGCCGGTGTCCCTGATCGACAAGAGCACATAGGTTCCCTCGTCGAGCATCATGGTTTCACGCCGAGGTCCTTTCCCGATCGTGACATTTCGAGTCTGGATGGTCAGCTGGCCACCTATCGGCATGGCGTCTCGAGCATTCACGGCCAGATTCATGATCACTTGCTCGATCTGCCCTGGATCGACCTTGATCGATCCCAACTGTGGGTCGAGGTCCGCGCACAGTTCAACGATGTCCTCGCCTAACAGCCGCCGCAGCATCCCGTCCATGTTCATGACAAGCGCGTTCAGATCCACGATCTTGGTCGCCACAAATTGCCGGCGGCTGAATGCAAGGAGTTGACTGGTCAGGCCGGCGGCCCGATCAGCGGCCTTTTTGACTTCTTCCATTTCACGTCGCGCGGGATCCGCCTGCGCCAAGCGACTCAGGATCAACTCGCTGTATCCACGAATCACCGTCAAAAGATTGTTAAAATCGTGGGCGACACCGCCGGCGAGCCGTCCCACGGCCTCCATCTTCTGCGATTGACGCAGTTGCGCTTCCGTCAGGCGCAACGCCTCTTGCGCGCTCGTGCGTTCACCGAATTGCCCTATTTTCAGGCCGACATCGGTGATCATACTGAGCAGCTCGCTATCCGGCTCATGGACTTGATGGCTGAAGAACTCAATGACGCCCTCGACCTCACCCCCGATACGAATCGGAAACCCGAACGCCCCATGAAGCCCGGTTTTGGCCGCCAACTCCGCGCGAACAAAGGTAGAATCGAGCGTCACATCTGTAATCCACACCGGTTGCCCGCTTTCCCAAATTCGACCCGGTAATCCCACACCCGGCTTGAATGTCTGGGTCTGTATCTGTGCGATGAACTCATCCGCGACCAGCGATGCGACTTGCCAGTAATCAAGGCACCGCAACGTGCCCGATTGTTTATCCAGTCTCCAGAATACCCCGAGATCCCATTCGAGACTCTCGCCGACCGCTTGAATGATTTTCGGCACCGCTTCTTCGAGTCGCACGGCCTCCGACAGGACACGCGTCACCGCATATTGAGAGGCCAGCCGTCGTTCGGCCCGACGACGATCCGTAATGTCGCGCACAAACGCGCTGAAGATGTACGCTTCACCGATACGGGCCGGCGAGACGGCGAGCTCGACCGGAAACTCATGGCCCTCCTTATGTCGCGAAGCAATCTCGATCCGACGATTCAGTATCGGGCCGACTCCAGTCTTGAGATACTCTCGAATCCCTTGCGCGTGGGCTTCCCGATCACGTTCGGGGATAATCGTGTCTGAAAGCAATTTCCCCATCGCCTCTTCGCGGGTCCATCCAAAAATCGCGGTCGCTTGGGCATTCCATTCAGTCACAATTCCGGCGGCATCCATAGTGATGACTCCATCGAGCGCCGTATCGACGATCGCCCGATTGCGTTCCTGACTCTGTAACAACGCCGCCTCGGCGGCCCGTGCCCAGGCACTTTCCTGTTGCGCCTGCCGATACTCCGCTCGCAATCGGATCGTCGACCACAACAGCAATCCCAGCAGCGGGAGCCAGACGGCCGCCACGATGCTACGTTCAACATGGCCGAGCAGAAACGTCCCCACGCCGAGGATAAACAGCGTGATCAAGACCATCACAAACGTCAACCACTCATATCGGCGAGTCGTTGAGGCGGTTCGCTCTTCTGGTTGGGTCATGTGGTCATCCTTGTGATCATCCACGTGTCAAGAATCGCAGATGGACGGTAGGCCAACTTGGCCGCACGGAGTCCCGGAAGACCGGCATCATCCATGGCATTGATAGAGGTCGCCCCTTGTGCCATGGCGGTTCGACAGGTTTCACGGAAAACCCACTGAGCTAGACCAGGGATAGATCGGTCCGCGACCTCCAATAGGACGCACCAAGTTTGCGGCGTCACCCAATAGCCGAAGGTGTAGGCGACGAGGTCTTCGTGGACTTTCACGACCATACCCGACAAGCCGATCCGTTCATGCTCTTGCAAGACTAGCCTATGGGCCATTTCCGCATCCTCCAGAAGCAGCGTTCCCATCTGATCGAGATGGCCATTCCGCTTTTGATCCGCCCATCGCGCATAGAGACGCACGCAGTCGGCCTGATCGTCAGCACGATACGGCTCGACTGTGATCGTCTGTTCGCGGGTCGCACGATTGCAGAGCGCCCGTTGGGATTTATAATGGTCTCCTGCCAAGGCCACTAGCGCCCCGACGGGGTAGAGATAGTCGCCATCTTTCTGACGGAATTGAATCTCGCCGCACTCCAGTCGTTGCCTTTGTGACTCCATCACGTTTTCGATTCGACTCACCGGCGACGGGCCGTTCCACGACCGCATCATCACGAACGCCTGCTCTACCGCCTGATCCAGGGGGCCAGCCCCAAGCGGTGGCAGTGGCATGAACCATCCGTCCGGAGACTTGGCAAACAGAAACAGTGTGTGATCGAACTCCATCCACCAGTAGGGAAGTAGCGATGTCCAGATATAATGGTAGGGAAAGGCAAACGCGGCCGGCGTATCATGGCCAATCACGTGAGCACGCTCGAGCGCCTTCGCGAACTGTGGCGCGTCCGACGGCGTCAGCGGACGAAGCCGAGCATCAACTCGCGCAGGAACAAGACGAGCCGTGAGGTGCGGAAGCGCCTTGAGTAAGATCACATCGTCCTGAAAGCGACCAACCAAGTGTGGATGGGCAGCAATTTTGTCCAGTCCTCCCTCAGTCGTCAGCCAACCGAGGACCGACTCCGCATATTCGTGAATCGCACGGGGAACCGCATCACGCATAAAGGGGCACTTGGAATCCCACCCAAGCAGGATTTCCTGACCCGACGCATCCCACATCAACGCCAGCGGATACAGCTGACAATCCAATGGGCGAACGTCGTAGATCCCACAAAGGCCCGACTGCAAATCAAAGGCAGGACAGAGATACCCTTCGTCCATCGGATTCTTGACAAGCTCGACCTGCGAGCCGGACTTATCGGGAAAGAACGAATCAGACACCCCGAGTGCCATAGCATCGGTGATTTCTTGATGGGTAAAATATGGGCGAAGAAAACTATCGGCTTCTGGAAAGCGGCAGCACACATCACAACGACCACACGCTGAGTCCGGAACCAGCTGAGGCAGAACCCCCATCGTCTGTTTGGAATCTACCGTCCTGAGATCCATCGAGCCCCAATCATACGATGCATGCCGAACGGTGGCAAGGAAGGTTTGCTTCCGATCATCGCGCACCCTGTCCGCATTACACCAGCCTCTACGCCTCGGAGAGTCCGCTGCCCTCTGTAGATAGCAAGTTAAGTTGTCCGGTGTATGGAGCACAGGATCTGTCCGGTT
>ERZ1292625.137-Hain-H41-01um-R1-137-length-119168-cov-12_pt2 | contig 52828 bp, 53 predicted proteins | sample MGYA00564400_ERZ1292625 | MGnify/ENA primary metagenome ERZ1292625 (study PRJEB36523, sample SAMEA6512639) | groundwater metagenome | collected 2019-01-08 | study: AquaDiva: Metagenomics assemblies of 32 groundwater samples | reverse complement strand
GGGCACGGCGGCGAGGGTGTTGTGCGCTGGTTGCATTTGAAAGGAAAGGATCTCTCCGGCCCGGCAGGTGGGAACGGAGGAAGGGGTGGAAGCGTGTACGCAGTTGCGGTACGCGATCTGACCGCGCTCGGGAACTACGTTCATGAGAAAAAATACAAAGCAGGAAATGGTGCGGCAGGTGGTAGTAACAGCAAAGAGGGAAAAAACGGAGACGATTTTACGATAAGTGTTCCTGTGGGCTCGATCATCACGAACAAAGAAACAGGCGAGGAATTTGAACTTCTTGAAGAAAATCAAAAAGAGATGCTTCTCAAGGGAGGCACGGGTGGATACGGGAACGAACATTTCAAGGGCTCACGAAACACAAGCCCCGAGCAATCAACAGAAGGAAAGCCGGGGGAGATGGCGAATTTTTACATCGAACTTCAACTTGTGGTTGACGCAGGATTCGTTGGACTTCCGAACGCGGGGAAATCGAGTTTATTGAATGCCCTCACGGGCGCTCATGCAAAAGTAGGAGATTATGCGTTTACAACACTCAATCCCAACCTCGGCGTTCTGTATGGATACACGCTTGCCGATATCCCAGGATTAATCGAAGGTGCTTCGTCGGGGAAAGGTCTCGGACACACATTCTTGCGGCACATAAAAAGGACGAAGATGATTATCCACTGCATTTCGTACGAAGAGTCGGATCCTGTGAAAGCATATACAACAATCAGGACTGAGCTTGCACAGTATTCACCCGTTTTGGCAGAAAAACAGGAACTCATCGTGTGCACAAAGTCAGATATTCTCTCTGAGGACGAGCGAAAAGAAAAACGAGCGGCTCTCGCGGATGCCGCAGGGGTGCCTGTTAAAAAGATCTATGATACCTCGATATACGATGATGCATCTCTAAAAACGCTTGGAGACATGCTCACCAAAGCACTCGCGGGTCTGGCATAATGGATATATGAGTGACTATCTTCCTACGATTGGTTTAGAGATTCACGTCGAACTCAAAACACGAACAAAGATGTTCTGTGACTCGCCGAACGATCCGGACGAAAAAGAGCCGAACGTGAACATCTGTCCGATCTGCATGGGACACCCCGGAACGCTTCCGACAATCAATAAAGAGGCGGTAAAGCATGTTTTGAAGGTTGGTATTGCTGTTGGGGGCGAGATTGCTGATTTCACCGAATTTGACCGCAAGAACTACTTTTACCCCGATATTCCGAAGGGATATCAGATAAGCCAGTATGCGTATCCTTTGGTGAAGGGTGGTTCCTTGCATGGTATTGCGCTTACGCGCGTGCATCTTGAAGAGGACACTGCGCGGTCCCAGCACATGGGGGAGCACTCACTCATCGACTTCAACCGCGCAGGTGTTCCTTTGATGGAACTTGTAACAGAACCAGTGATTCACTCTGCAAAAGAAGCGGGTGATTTTGCACGAGAACTACAACTTCTCCTCCGCTACCTCGGTGTTTCAGATGCTGACATGGAAAAAGGACACATGCGTCTCGAGGCAAATATTTCTGTATCAAAAGATCCAAAAAAACTTGGTGTAAAAACGGAGGTGAAAAACATAAACTCATTTACATTTGCCGAGAAAGCGATTGAGTACGAAATTAAGCGCCAGATTGCGGCACTTGAAGCGGGAGAAGAAGTCGTCCAGGAAACGCGCGGATGGAATGTCAACAAAGGAGAGACATATTCGCAAAGAAAGAAAGAATCGTCGCACGACTACCGTTATTTCCCCGAACCAGACCTTCCAAAACTAAAGATTTCCGAGATCTCGGAGTTCTCGAAAGAAAATCTTGAAAAAGAAATGCCAGAGTTACCCGAAGTAGAAAGAATTAATCTTCGAAAATACGAACTCACCGAAGAGGACATAGAAACCCTTGTTCATTCCATGGAAGAGTACAAATCAATCAGCAAGGATAAGGACAGAATGAATTTTCTCACATTCGCAAAATTAGTAGCAAAATCAGACGTGTTAAGTGACGATAAAGAAAAAATTAAGGTTGCAATAAGTTTCATTACTAATAATCTTATCGCTCTAAAAGATGGACAAATGTTTAACATTCCTGATTGGAATGAATTTGCTGAAGCGGTGTTGATGAAGATTAATAACGAACTATCGGCCCCGGGCTTGAAGGAGGTTGTTGCTGCGATGGCAGGTGGAAGAGCTTCTCATCCTCGAGAGTTAGCAAAAGAACTTGGAGTTTTGCAGCAAAGCGACGAAGGAACACTCGCAAAGATTGTTGAAAAAGTAATCACTGAAAACCCAACGGTTGTTGCTGACTACAAAGCCGGTAAAGAAAACCTCCTCCAATTCCTCGTGGGGCAGGGAATGAAAGAAAGCAAGGGTTCGGCGAATCCCAAGGTTCTCGCCGACCTCTTCAAAAAAGGCCTCGTCTAGGGTTATTTCTCCTGTGCTATACTTTTTTATATAACCTAGAAGCTATCACCTAACACCTATTTACAATGTCCCGCATCGCAATAAATGGCTTTGGACGAATCGGACGCTCATTTCTCAAACTCGCGCTCAAGTATCCTGAACTTGATATCGTTGCCATAAATGACTTGGGCGACGAAGCAAATCTTGCATATCTTCTCAAATACGACAGCGCATACGGCCGGAGCGATCTTGATGTTGAGACGCGCGAAGGATTTCTGACCGTGAACGGAAAAGACATCGCATTTCTTCAGGAAAAAGATCCGATGAACCTTCCGTGGAAGAAGATGGACGTTGATGTTGTTGTTGAATCAAGTGGCTTCTTCACAAACTACGCCGACGCGAAGAAACATCTCGATGCGGGGGCAAAGCGTGTTGTCATAACCGCTCCTGCAAAAGGCGAAGAGGTGGAAGGTGTTGAAATAGGGACGGTTCTCATGGGGGTGAATGAGGAGAAACTCAAAACATGTGAGATAACATCGAACGCGTCGTGTACGACAAATGCCGTAAGTCCTGTGATCCAAGTTCTCCATGAAGTAATTGGTATCGAGAAGGCGCTGTTGAATACGACACACGCGTACACACAATCGCAGAGTTTGCAGGACGCACCGAAGAAAGATTGGCGCGATGGTCGCGCGGCGGCACACAACATGATCCCGTCTGCAACGGGCGCTGCGCTAGCTGTCACTGAAGCAATCACAGATCTCAAGGGGAAGTTCGACGGTATTGCGGTTCGTGTTCCCGTTATCGTTGGCTCGATCGCTGATATCACATTTGTCGCAAAACGAGACACAACTGTTGAAGAGGTGAACGGAGCGCTCGCGCGTGCTGCGAAAGAACCGCGTTGGCAGGGAATCTTGAAAGTGACAGACGAACAGCTGGTTTCATCTGACATCGCAGGAGAACTTTATGGAGCGATTGTTGATACGACGCTGACACGCGTTGTTGGGGGAAATCTTGTGAAAGTCATGTCGTGGTACGACAACGAAATGGGGTACGCGCACACGCTCGTTGAGCACGTTCGTAAGTTGGCTCAACACATTTAATTATGCGAATCGCCCTCGGTGCTGACCATGCAGGATTTGCTTTAAAAGAGAAACTTGTTTCTTTCGTTGCAGAACTCGGATATGAGATTATCGACAAGGGCGCCTTTTCGTACGACAAAGACGATGATTACCCCGACTTTATTATTTCCGCTGTGCGGGCTGTTGCAGACGACGAAGCGGATCGAGCGATTGTAGTCGGCAGTTCAGGTCAAGGAGAAGGAATGGCGGCAAATAAAGTAAAAGGCGTACGAGCTGCGGTCTATTACGGACACAAAGACCATCTTCCACAAACAAAAAAGACAGGCCAGCAAAAAGGCCTCATCGCATCCGCGCGCGAAGACAACGATTCGAACGTTCTTGCCATTGGTGCATCATTTGTAAACGAAGACGAAGCAAAACAAGCAGTCAAAGAGTGGCTTGAAACACCTTTTTCAAATGAAGAGAGACATGTCCGACGCATTAAGAAGTTGGATTGATGTGACATGGTAAGAAAATTACTTTCTCTCAGTATTATTTTGCTCGCCCTCGGTATGAGCGCTTTTATAGTGAATAAAAAATTCGATTCTGCTACCTCGCCTGATTCTGGTGTATCGTTGCATTTTTATTCAAACAAAAGTGAGGAAGTCCGGACGATCCTTAGTTATAAGTACGTTGATGTACTCAAGGTTCCTGTTGATGCATCAAAGATACTGGTTGAGCATTATTTCAGTACATATGATAGGAGCAATTCTTACTACATATGGGCATATGTTGCTTTGGAGACACCTTTGACATCTGTAAGTGTGTATCAAATTGTTGGACCAAGGTTTGATTTAGCAACTCGACAATCTGACGAAGGATCTCGGTTTGGACCAGCGATATGTAGTATGAAAGAGGTCACAAATGCGGATTTAGCGAAGGTTGTTGTTGAAGAAACGTTCGGGGTTATAGTAGAACCAGATGAAACTGCCTTAGGGGCTCGTATAGTGCCGGAAAATGATTGGCCGTACAGTAGAGCCGCGGCCGGGGACTCAGTTTGGTCTCTAACAGAAGAGTATCTAACCTCTCATCTTGGTTCGCATTTTACAGATGCACCGCTTTACGAAAGAATCCAAACAATTGATTGGCTGAAAGATAAAGTAGTAATAGAGCCGGGCCCTCATAATATTGAAACTCCCGAGCTGGTTCGTCGGGGTCAAGGACTAGCCGCAGATTTTTTGCTCGGAGATTTTGCAGAATGTTTCTGGAGGATAATAGATCAAAATGGAAATGAATTTATTATCAATAAGGAAGGGGAGGTGGGGCGACCCTCTGATTTTCCACAATTTCAATTAAAGAACAACCTATAAAATGATCGAAATCGTACCGGTTTTACTTCCGGAAACATTTGATGAGATTTCTACTCACGCGGCTCGTGTACGTGGGCTCGTGAAGCGTATGCAGATTGACATTGTTGATGGTGTTTTTGCGGAGTCACTAACGTGGCCGTATGTAAATGATACGGGCGATTTTGAACGTCTTACGCACGAAGACGAAGGATTGCCGTTTTGGGACGAACTCGATTTTGAGGTGGACATGATGGTTCAGAATCCAGAAGAGGTACTCCCCAAGTGGATTTCTGCCGGTGTCTCCGCGTGTATCATCCACATCGGATCAACAAAAAATTACGATGCGATTATTGAAAAATGTAAGACGGCGGACATCGAAGCGGGGCTCGCGATTCGACCAGGCACAGCTCCCGAAGAGTTTGAACCACTCATCAAAAAGTTCGATTTTGTTCAGGTAATGGGAAGTGACACGATCGGGCATGCCGGCCTCGAGCTTGATGAATATGTATACGCGAAGATCTCTGATATCAGAGCGAAGCACTCCGAATTGTCAATTGCGGTTGATATCGGAGTCAACGAAGACACGGCGCCACAACTCATTGAAGCAGGAGCAACAAAACTCGTCGCGGGTTCGGCGATTTTCGGAAGTGACGATATTAAAGAAACAATCGAATATCTGAAGAACTTGTGAGCGAGAAAACAGTCATCTATTTCTCCGGAGGAAGCATGCTCGGTGTCTTTGGAGCGGGCGTTGTTACTCATCTCGAAGAGGCCGATGTATATAAAGATATTTCTGCGGTCTATGGAACGTCAGCGGGGGCGTTTATTGGAGCGTACTTTCTTTCTCGTCAGACGAAACTGGGATCCTCGATCTTCTACGAGGACTTAACACACGATTTCATATCCATTCCTTCTTTTTGTATTGGTGTAACACAGCGTCTCTGGGGACACGTTGTCGGCAAGATGCCGTGGAAAAATCTCCGAGATGCATTTGATGTTGATTACCTAATGAACGTCGCGAAGAAAACCAAACCTCTTGATGTGGGCAAGATAGAAACCAATCCCATTCCGCTTTACGTAAAACTTTTTAATATCACCGATCGGAAGATCGAATATGTTGATGCTCGTCAGGTAGGGGTCTTTCATGCTCTTCGAGCCACTGTTCAATTGTTACCATACACCCACACGCCTGAGCATATTGGTGAGAAGAACTACATGGATGCAGGAAATATCGAAACGATTGGTCTTGCCACGCTTCGTACCAGACATCCGCACGAAAAGATTGTTCTGGTGTTGAGTGGCGAAACACGCCGGAAACGGTGGCGACGTGCGTGGAAGCGATATATTGAAGGAAAGATAATGTCGTACATGTTCGGGCGCGACCTTTTTGACTTTTATAAAAAGGCAGATAAGGACGTAGAGAGTGACATTTTGTTTGCGCAGAGTGATCCAAAGATCCTTGTTGTTGCTCCACCAAGAAACAACAGCGCCCTTTCACGAACTACTAACCCCAAAGTCCTTAAGGTAACCTACGCCATGGGAATAGGGGCCGGTAAGAGCATCGTTGGATTTATTGAAGGATAAAAATATTGTCCTATTGACACTTTTCCACCTGAAAAGTATTGTACGTTCAGAAGGAGTGCGAGAAGCGCGGTGTGGCCGCGAAAGACGGGTTATCGGATCACCGATGGGTCTGCTTTCGTCGAGCAGATTACAACCCATTTTTCATATACCACTATGCGTTTTTGGCGAGCCGTTGGACTTGGTGTTTTTCTCCTTGTCCTCTCGGTTGTTATGCCGCGCGTGTTTGCCGGACTCGAAGAGGCACTCGTGTCTCTCCTCTCCGCAGCGCAGTCGGCATTTGAGCAGGCCGAGCAATTTACCGCATCGCCTGCAGCACTCCCCGTTCCTCGAGTTGGCTACTAGCCGCTCGAAACCTCACGCGACCCCTCCGGGTCGCGTTTGTGCGTGATATGATAGAAACAAATGACGCACCTTACGGAAGAAAAACTTGAAGAACTCGAACTCAAGGCCGCTGATATCCGCATATCGCTCGTTGATATGCTTGAAGATGCGGGGAGTGGGCATTCTGCAGGTCCTTTGGACATGGCGGACATCTTCACCGCGTTTTATTTTCATATATTGAATCACGATCCAAAAAATCCCGACTGGCCAGAACGAGATCGTCTTATTCTTTCGAACGGGCACATTACCCCTGTCCGCTATGCAACGATGGCACACGCAGGATATCTCCCACTCGAAGAATTAAAAACGCTCCGAAAATTCGGTTCGCGTCTCCAGGGTCATCCGGAACGAATGCGTTTGCCTGCAGTTGAAACAACATCCGGTCCTTTGGGGTCGGGCCTTTCGCAAGCAGCGGGTATTGCGTACGGTGCGCGGATGGATAAAAAACCATTCCGTGTTTACTGTCTCATGTCAGATGGCGAATTGCAGGCAGGGAACACGTGGGAGGGAGCGATGTTCGCGGGAAACAATCACCTTTCGAATCTGACCGCAGTTATTGATCGAAACAATATCCAGATAAACGGTATGACAGAGAATGTGATGCCTCTCGAACCCTTAGCGGATAAGTTTCGCGCATTCAATTGGCACGTTCTCGAAGTTGATGGACATAACATCCGTACATTTATTGACGCGGTGGGGGAAGCAAAAGCGATCTACGAGAAGCCAACGGTCATCATCGCACATACAATCGCCGGAAAGGGAGTGAAAGAGATTGAATTTGATTACACGTGGCACGGCAAAACGCCAACAAAGGAGGAAGAAGGAAAATTCTTGAAAGAACTCCGCACGCTCAAAGGAAAGATCGAAGCATCACACAATGACTAGACCTATGAAACCAAGAAATAAGAAACTGCTCCTGGGAAATGTACTACTGATCCTTGCGGGGATTGCAATATTGATTCAGTTGGGTGTCATCGTCATGTGTTTTGGAGAGTATCTTATAGGTAATCCACAAGGTCACCCGAATTTCGGCCCCGCCGGATGCATGTTAATACCAATCTTTGGTTTCATGGATTTCTGGCAACTATATTTATTTGTAGCAGGCATATTTGCTCTCGGGTTTTTTCTCAGAGTCGGCGGAATCGTTAATTCTCCAAAACAAATCAAATGATCTCTGCACAACAAAAACTCTCAGAAAAGGTCTTTGGCGATGTCGAGAAGAAACCGACGCGTGACGGACTTGGGCACGGACTCGTTGAAGCAGGGAAGGCAGATCCGCGTGTTGTTGTCCTGTGTGCGGATCTTGCGGAATCAACGCGTGTTGAGTGGTTCAAAAAAGAATTTCCTGAGAGATACATCGAAGTTGGTGTTGCGGAGCAGAACCTTGCGACAATTGGTGCGGGACTCGCAAATTACGGAAAAATTCCTTTCATCACATCGTATGCGACGTTTTCCCCTGGTCGCAACAACGAGCAAATCAGAACAACAATTGCGATTAATAATGTTCCTGTAAAAATTGTAGGAAGTCACGCGGGTGTTTCTGTCGGTCCTGACGGAGCAACACACCAGGCGCTTGAGGACATCGGTCTTATGCGAATGCTTCCGCGAATGGTTGTTATTGTTCCCGCAGACGCCGAAGAGGCGCGCAAGGCCACTATTGCTGCGGCACAAACAGGCACACCTGTGTATTTGCGTGTTGGACGTTCGGCAACGCCTCTTTTTACAACACCAGAAACGCCTTTTGAGATCGGGAGAGCGGAAATTTTGTGGGAAAGTGAGAAGCCACAGGTTGCTCTCATCGCATGTGGTTCTCTTGTTTACAACGCACTTCTCGCAGCGCGAGATCTTGAAAAGGAGGGAATTGGCTCTGTTGTCATTAATAATCACACAGTGAAGCCGATGGACGCGAAAACAATTACGTCTGTCGCACAAAAATGTGGCGCTGTTGTAACGATTGAAGAACACCAGATCGCAGGAGGAATGGGAAGCGCTGTCTCTGAAATCCTTTCACAAGAGGCCCCCGTACCGATCGAATTCATCGGTGTCCACGACCAATTCGGCCAATCAGGGATACCTGAGGAACTCTATGCACACTACGGTATGGACGTTCCCGCGATTATTGCTGCAGCAAAAAAGGTAATTAAAAGAAAATAAAAATACTATGGACGTAAAAATCGGTTTCTACAAACACTTTAAAGGACAGGTTGTGAAAGTTCTTGGGGTTGCAAAGCACTCAGAGACGCTTGAGGATCTCGTTGTATACGACCACCTCGGCTTAAATGAACTCTCTGATTTATGGGTACGTCCTCTCGCGATGTTTCTTGAAGACGTCGAGGTAGACGGAAAAAAGATGAAACGGTTTGAGTATGTAGGGGAGACAGAGCCGAAGAACTCCTAACTCATTTTCTCTACCCTGTACTCAGGAGGCGCTTCTTTGAGATGTCGCTCGATTTGTTCTCGTGTGAGAAGTCCGCGTTGCGCGCCAACGTATTGAACAACTGACATCGAGTTTATAGGGCCCCACGCAAGGGCTTTTTCGAGTGGTTCTCCGAGCGCAAGCGCCGCAACAACGGTTGAAGCGAACGCATCTCCGGCACCCGTTCTTTCGAGTGGTGGTTTTGGATCGGGATACATCGGCACGCGCCACACACTTCCGTCTTTTGAGTCGTACGCGTACGCGCCTTTTGGCCCGTCGGTGACGACAACGATCTTCGGACCCAATTCAGACATCTGCTTTAACATGTCCGTGATGTTTTCGTGCTCGTGGCCAAGAATGCGTGCGGCCTCTTCTTTGTTGCAGAAAAAAATATCTGCTTCTTTATAGAGTGCTTCAAGTTCCTTCGCGCCAAGTTTTATCTGGAATGTTCCCGGCTGGAATGCAAAAAACGTATCCGTGTTTTCGGAGAGATACTTCGCGATCTCGTGGTGGTAGGAAAGTGAGTGTTCCGCAAGCGAACTTAAGTATATGAAGCGCGGGTGACCAACGGCGGGAAGTGCGTACGGATATTCGTGGTGTCTAATCAAAATCGTCCGCTCTGCTTGGTATCGGAGCACGTAATGATGATTGCTTTCCATTCCTTCGTGGATGCGCACGAATCCCGTTCCCACACCGTGCATCGTGAGTGTCTCAAGCATCTTCGTTCCCAACTCATCATCTCCAATGTCCGCAGCAAGAGCGCTCTGGAGTCCAAGGCGCGCCGCAGAAACAGCAGCATTTGCGGCATTTCCGACCGCGTATACTGTTTCAACATTCTCATACGGCACTTTGTCGCCGAAACGGACGCAGAGTTCGCACGCTTCAGTATCAATCTTGCAATGCACCTCAGCGTCTTTGAGGGCGATGAATTCGTCTGTCACTGTGTCTCCGATTGCGATGAAATCAAATTCTTTTTGCATAGGGCACGTGTATGACCCTGATCTGCTGCGTTACTCGTTCCGGTCCTCCTTCACAATAGGTTCTACTATTGCTCAGTTCGGTCCTCACTTGCGCCTTGCGTATCACGGCCTGCACGTGCCCTAAGTGTACCATGTGCCATATGGTACGATTAGGCCATGAAAACACTCTCTGAATGCCTCGCAGAAGCACGTGAAAAAAACATCGCAATCGGACACTTTAACTTCGCGAATATCGAGATGTTTTGGGCGATTGTTCGTGCGGCGCAGAAAACAGGACAACCGGTCATTTTAGGAGTTGCGGAAGGAGAAAGGGACTTCGTTGGAATCCCGCAAGCAGTTGCGCTCGTTGAGACCGCGCGTAAGGATTCAAGTGTTCCTCTTTTTTTGAACGCAGATCACACCTATTCAGTGGAACGTGTGAAAGAAGCGATTGGTGCAGGATTTGATGCAGTCATTTTTGATGGAGCGAAGTTGCCGTTTGAAGAGAATCTTTCAAAAATGAAAGAGTGTGTTGAGTATGCAAAAAAATCAGGAAAGAATGTTCTGGTTGAAGGGGAAGTCGGATACATCGGACAGTCATCGCAAGTACGTGAAGCGCTGCCCGAAGGTGCTGCGATCAGACCCGAAGATCTTACGACTCCGGAGGACGCAGTTCGGTTCGTCCACGAAACGGGCGTTGACCTCTTTGCTCCTGCTGTCGGAAACATCCACGGAATGTTCGCAGATGCGCCTGATCCCGCGCTCGACATCTCCCGTATAAAAGAAATTTCCGATGCGACCGGTATTCCTCTTGTCCTCCACGGTGCTTCAGGAAACACGGACGATGATATGCGTTCTGCGATCAAGGCCGGAATTCGCATCATTCACATCTCAACTGAAATGCGCCGCGCGGACCGCAGCGCTCTCGAAAAATCTCTCGCCGATAACCCGAACGAAGTTGCTCCGTATAAATTGATGAAGCCGGTCGTTGAAGCGGTTGAAGCGGTTGTCGAAAACAAAATAAAACTCTTTGCGGGTATATAAAAAACCCGATTTCTCACGTTTCTTGCAATTTTTGGCCATTTTGGCTATACTTTTTGGGCTTTATTTATGATTACGCTTGCAATCGAACAAAGAGACATGAAGCACAAACCTGACACCCTGCGGAAGGGTGGCAAAATCCCTGGGGTTGTCTATGGTCCAAAAGAAGCGGCAACACCTATCACAATCGATAAAATGGCCTTTGATAAGGTGTGGCGGACCGCAGGAGAGTCCTCGATCGTTGTTCTTGAGGGGGTTGGTGAATCAAAAGAAACACTCATTCACGACGTGGCATTTCATCCTGTGACTGACGCGCCTCTTCATGTTGACTTCTACGCGATCGAAAAAGGAAAGAGGGTGCAGACCCATGTCCCGATTTCATTCATTGGAGAATCGCCTGCGGTCGAAAAACTGAGCGCGAACCTTCTCAAGGTCATGCACGAGATCGAGATCGAGGCGATGCCGAAAGATCTTCCACACGAACTTTCTGCAGACCTTTCTCTTCTTGTGGCATATGGGGACACGATCACGGTCAAAGATATTTCTATTCCGGCGGGTGTCACGGTTATTAATAGCATGGATGATATCGTTGCGTCGGTTTCTGAGGCAAAAGAAGAAGTGATCGATGAGCCGGTTGCCGCGATCGACATGGAAGCAATTGAGGTTGAACAGAAAGGCAAGAAAGAAGAGGAAGGCGCAGAAGGAGATGCCGCACCAACAGAAGAAGTATCAAAAGAAGAAAAGGAGAAGAAATAAACCAACGAACGCAAATACTGATGAAAAAGATGTCCTGAGCGTAGTCGAAGGGCTTTTTTCTTACCAAAATTCCTCAAAGATGTATACCCAGGCACTAACTTTTGCATTGTTGCCCCGAAAGAAAAAACCACGTCATCCATTTTGTTACATATATGTGGTGTTTTTGCACACTGTCGTTGTCTAGCAACATAATTCGCTATGCCAAAAGTTAGTGCACGGGTATACTAGTACTATTCCCGCAACGCGGGCACTTTTCAATGACGCGTCGTTACATACACATCACCATCGGAATACTTGCGGGCGTTCTTTTTTTGGCGCCCTTCTCGTTCGTGCGCGCTGATGATGAGGAGCTTGGAAATTTGGAAAAATATCAGAAAGAACTTCAGGAAAAGCTCGATAAGACACTCGATGAGATCAAGAAACTCGAAGTATTTTCGAACCAAAAGGGCCAGGAGCGTGCATCCCTTGAGCGTGACGTTGCGCTTCTCGAAGCAGAAATCAAAAAGTCACAGCTCTCAATTGATGCGCGGAATCTCGAGATCAAAAAACTCGGAGGAGAGATTGGGGAACGAACAACAACAATTACAGCCCTTGAAGAGAAATATCGCCGTCAACAGTCATCTTTGGCGCAACTCATCCGGACGACGAACGAAATAGATGACTACTCGTTGGTCGAAATTGCGCTCTCAAACCAAAATGTTTCAGAATTTTTCCACGACCTCGATTCATTTGATTCGATAACAAACGCGATTCAGTCATCGTTCCGTGAGATCGAAACAACAAAAGAGAAAACGGAAGAAGAAAAGAAAGGACTTGAGGAAGAACGACTTTCCGAGATTGACCTCAAACGCCTTCAGGAACTCGAAAAACAAAAAGTAGAGGTGAAGGAAGCAGAAAAAGAACAGGTATTGAACGTAACCCGCGGACAAGAGGCCGTATATCAAACGCTGATCGCACAAAAGGAACAAACTGCAGCACAGATCCGCGCGGAACTGTTCCGACTCCGCGGTTCATCCGCTATCTCATTTGGGGATGCGCTGGCATTCGCTGAGGTCGCATCAAAAGAAACAGGAGTTCGTCCCGCGCACCTTTTAGGAACACTTCAAGAAGAAACACGTCTCGGAGAATTTTTGGGAACAGGAAATTGGAAAGTGGACATGCACCCGACACGCGATCAACCCGTGTTCGAAGCACTCATGAAAAAATTAGGACTTGATCCTGACACGATGCCTGTTTCGAAGAAGCCGTCGTATGGTTGGGGTGGAGCGATGGGACCTGCGCAATTCATTCCTTCAACGTGGGTCTTGTATGAAGATCGGATTGGACAAGCAACAGGGAACACGCCGCCAAATCCGTACAATCCGGAAGACGCATTCATGGCTGCGGCGATTTTACTTTCTGACAACGGTGCGTTCTCAGGAGATCCTGCGTCTGAACGACTTGCATCGCTTCGCTATTTTGCGGGATGGAAGAACGCATCAAATCCTGCGTATGCTTTTTACGGAAATGAAGTGATGGCGTTGACCGAAGGGTATCAAAAACAAATCGATATCATCAACAAAGAAGAGGAAGACGACTAAATACAAATACGACGGCCGCGCTGGGAGGCGCGGCTTTCGCATTACTGCGGGGGGGGGAACTACGACGCGGAAGGGAGAGCGGTCTAATTCGGTGTGACGATCCGAAGCATGTCTGCAATCACCCTTGACGGAAGCGCGATGTTTTCCATACCTCGGAATGCCCGAGCAACATCCCACATTTGCTCGGTATCGTAGAGGTAGTGGTTGCTTCCACCCTCATCACGCCGCACTAAACCTTGCGACGTGAGGAGAAACAGCGAGTCCGCGTACTCTCCGAGAAGGATTTCCGCCTGCCACGCTCCCTCGAGTGCTCTTTGGGCGGCGGGGTACTCCTTGCTGGTGAGGAACCCCCGCAGGTCGTCATAAACAGATCTAAGGAAAATCCGCTCGCTTTCGCTTGGGGGCTGGTGGCTCATTGTTGCACCTCTTCCGGTTGTTTACCTATCCTCTGTATACTCCCACACATCAAAAACACAAGGAGTTGCATTTTTAGGGCTTTATTTGTATAGTATTCTCCGCATATGAAGACAGACACACATCCGACATACCACTCGAACGCAACCGTGAAATGTGCATGTGGCAACACGTTTACTGTTGGCTCGACCAAGGAAAAGATTGATGTCGAGGTGTGTTCGGCATGCCACCCTTTCTACGTTGGAGATGACAGCAAAAAGATGATCGCGGGTCGTCTCGAGAAGTTCCGTGCTCGCCAGGAAAGCGCAACCGCAAAGCGCACAATCGCAAAAGAGCACTCCACCAAACGCGCCGCAAAAGCAAAGAACAAACCAGCAGCCGAGGAAGCAAAGTAACGATTCGTAACGCCCCCTCTCCCCAAACACGGGGAGAGGGGGCCTCGTGCTACCATTTTATATATGGCACTTCCAATAGAGGCACTTAAGAAAAATCCACGGACGGCATTTCTTGCTGAAGAATTGTCGCGGCTTTCCCGTGAAAAAGAAGAGGCACACGCAACCGCAACGAACGACCCTTCTCTCAAGGAACTTGCCGACGATGATATCGCCAAAATAACCGAACAAGAAAAATTCATTGAGAAGCAGATAGAAGAAATGCTCGCACAAGAGAAAGATGAAGAGGAATTTCCGAATGAAGTCATTGTCGAAGTTCGTGCCGGTGCAGGTGGGGAAGAGGCGGCACTTTTTGCAGAGGAATTGGCGGTTATGTATGAGAAGTATGCGGAACGCCGCGGCTGGGCATTCTCGCGGGTTGATGAATCCCGAGCTGCACTCGGTGGATATAAAGACGCTTCATTCGAGATTCGTGGAAAAGACGCATACAAAGATCTTCGTTTTGAAACAGGAGTACATCGTGTGCAACGTGTTCCCGCGACGGAGAAATCAGGACGCATCCACACATCAACGGCGTCCATTGTTATTCTTCCCATCAAGAAAAAATATGACTTTGTTATCAACCCTGCCGAAGTCGAGATGACATTCACACGTTCAGGTGGGGCGGGCGGGCAGAATGTGAACAAGGTCGAAACAGCAGTGCGTTTGGTACACACACCGACGGGCATCATCGTTCGATCACAATCGGAACGCAGTCAGCAGAGAAACCGCGACAAGGCGTTCGAGATCCTTGCCGCAAAACTCGAAGTGCTCAAAGACGAGGAGGATGCAAAAAAACTCTCGACCGAGCGGAAAGCACAGATCGGCACGGGCGATCGCTCGGAGAAGATTCGTACATACAATATTCCGCAAGATCGTGTGACAGACCACCGTATCAAAGAGAGCTGGTCGAATGTTCCTGGTATTTTAGGGGGAGATCTTGAGCGAATCCTCTCAGCCCTTGTTACTTCGGATGCCGCTCTTGGGGCGGTTGCGGAAGGATAACCCTTTTGATATAGTGTTTTTAAGCCCCATTGCATGTGCGTGGGCGAGCCCATGAGGGCTTTTTTCGACAATGACTGCCACCACACCATCAAAAAATACCCTTAAGAATATCGATGACCTTTTTGCGGCGGGCCTCCACTATGGCTACGCAAAGGCGCGTCGTCACCCATCTGCGCGTCAATTCATCTTTGGCGCCAAGAGTGGTGTTGAGGTCTTTGATCTGGAAAAGACAGCAGAGCAACTTGAACGAGCAAAAGCATTTGTTGAAGGTATTGCGACAGCAGGAAAACAGGTTGTTCTTGTTGCAAGCAAACTCGAAGCGCGTCAGGCGATCAAGAATGCGGGAGAAGCACTCGGCCTTCCCTATGTCGCAGGACGATGGGTTGGAGGAACGCTCTCAAACTTTGCCATCATCCGAAAACGCATCGATCGATTGGAAAAACTCATCGAAGATCGCGAAAAAGGAACGCTCGTAAAATACACAAAGAAAGAACGTTTGATGATTGACCGCGAAATCAAGCGGCTTGAAGAAACATTTGGCGGACTTCGCCCACTGAAGTCCCTTCCCGCAGCGCTTGTTGTTGTTGATCCCAAGCACGAAAAGAACGCAGTTGCTGAAGCGACAACGCTTCGCATCCCAATCGTTGCCCTTGCGAATTCTGATTGCGACATGACGACGGTCCTCTGTCCTGTTCCTGGAAATGATTCAAATCGCGCAAGTGTGGCGCTTTTCGTCACATCGATTGCTGATGCATACAAGGCAGGGAAGGAAAAAGCACCTGTCCGACCGACTGTTGAAGAAAAACAAGTACCACAAAGCGTTGGAGAAAGACCAAGCGACCGTTCTCGCCTGTCTGCCGACAAGGCAGGCGCACCACGACATTCTGATCGATAATATTCTACATATATATGGTTACTGCAGACCAGATTAAATCTTTGCGTGAACGAACGGGCGTTTCGATGATGCAGTGCCGCGAAGCGCTGATGAGCGCAGATGGTGACATGGACAAGGCAATCGAGATCCTAAAATCAAAAGGCGCTGTTGCCGCATCGAAAAAAGCGGGTAGGGAGTTGGGTTCAGGCACGGTCCAGGCATACATCCACGGGCAGGGTGCCTTGGGGGCTATGGTTGAACTCATGTGTGAGACGGACTTTGTCGCACGGAACGAGGAGTTTCAAGCACTCGCAAAAGACATTGCTATGCAGATTGCCGCGACAGACGACGAGGTTCTGGTAGGGGGGCCGGATGCTCTTTTGGCACAGCCCTTTTTTAAAGATCCGTCTCAGACGATTGGTGGTCTTATTGAGGGAGCCATCCAGAAATTCGGAGAGCGAACACAACTCGGTCGTTTCACGAAGTTTGTGATCTAAGAAATCCCGCAGTATTGCGGGTGTGATGTATATGCCACTTCCCATCATCTTCTTCGCAGCAAGTTTGCTCCTGATTGCGATTTTCTTTGCGCTTAAAGAGCGAGAGGTCTCAACAGGGCGAATGACATTTGTGACGAGATTCTTGGTCAACCATTCCCCCGGAGCAGAACGAGTGTTCATACATGTCACATCCCACACGATGCGACTTCTTGATGGTGTTGTTGGGTGGTTGGGAGATACACTCCGTCGTATCTATCGTATTGTTGCCACGACACTTCGTTACCTCATCGTTCTTCTTGCGGAGCGGATGATTAGGACGGTCAAAGGAGAAAAAACTCTTTCTCAAAACGGAAGTAGCGCGCCCTCAATGTATTTGAAGCATCTGCAGGAGCACAAAGATAATATCGGGAACGGAGACGTCGAGGTATAATCCAGACACAAACAGAATAAGTGCCGCCTTAGCTCAGTTGGTAGAGCAACACTTTTGTAAAGTGAAGGTCCCCAGTTCGAATCTGGGAGGCGGCTCCAAAGCAATAGAAGTTAGGAGTTTGAGGTTAGGGGTTAGTGATTAGTTTAGAGGATAGTTAAAAGGCCCGCGCAATACTGCACGCGGGCCTCGTGGTGTGCCGGAGGGCGATGACATGGAACGGTGGTGGGGCGGCGCGGTCAGTCCGCCTTCTGACTGTGACCGCACTGCCCACAGCGCTTCATGGTGCCATCTCGCGCCATGATACCGCCGCATTCTTTGCAGGTTGTCTCGTCACCGCCAGATTTGGCGGTCGTGCCGCTGCTCTCCATGAGCGTGATGCCAGCGGCATCGCGCTCCTCCTGTGTGAGAACGCGTGTCGCCAACCACCTCGCGAGGTAGTCGACGATTGATTTCGCCATGGGAATGTCGGAGTTTTTTGTTAGCCCCGACGGCTCGAAGCGGATGTTGAGCAACTTCCGGACAAGGGTTCCCGCCGGAACACCGTGTTGAAGTGCCAACGACATCATCATGGCGAGAGCGTCGGCGAAGCCGGAGAGCGTCGAACCCTTCTTCACCATGACGAGAAAAATCTCCCCCAGCTTACCGTCGTCGTAAAAACCGACGGTAGCATACCCCTTGCAATCGCTGATGCTGAACTTGTGCGTCAGCGACTTCCGGGTGTCCGGCAACTTCGTGTGCGTTGCCGGTGTCCGCTCGGTCTTCACCGTCACCGTATCCATAGCAATCTCCTCCAGTCGCAATCTACAAGAGTTATACTCTTTTCGCTCGGCCACGTCAAAGAACACTTTTCGTTAGACGTTCGGGCGGCTATAATGGCCTTATGGGGCAACAATCAAATGGTCACTATCATCCACTGACAATCGCACAGCGCGACATCGCGCGGATTTTTTCTGGCATGGGATTTGATATTGCGGAGGGGCCCGAAGCCGAGAGTGAATACTACAACTTTGACGCTCTCAACATCCCCGCGGACCATCCGGCCCGTGATTTGTGGGACACCTTCTGGCTCAAAGAAGCAACGGAGGACCGGGCACTCTTGCGTACGCACACATCTCCCGTGCAGATTCGCTACATGGAAACGCATAAGCCACCAATCCGTATTATTGCTCCTGGAAAGGTGTATCGATACGAAGCGACAGATGCGACACATGAAGCGCAGTTTTATCAACTCGAAGGACTTGTTGTTGATGAAACAACGAATCTTGGGACTCTGAAGGGTGTTCTGGCACGTTTCTTCAAAGAGTTTTTTGGTAAAGAAGCGGATGTTCGTTTGCGTCCAAGTTACTTTCCGTTCGTCGAGCCGGCAGTTGAGGTGGACATGAGTTGTTTTCTCTGTGAAGGAAAGGGATGCAATGTGTGCAAGAAAACAGGGTGGATCGAAATCATGGGCGCGGGAATGGTTCATCCAAAAGTGCTTTTGAATGTTGGTATTGATCCGAGAAAGTATCAAGGGTTCGCGTTCGGCGCAGGAATTGATCGTCTTCTCATGCTCAAGCATGGCATCACCGACGTGCGGCTTCTGTACACCGGAGACCTGCGGCTTGTAAATCAATTTTAATATGAAGGTCTCCTATCGTTGGCTCCAGGACTATATCGATGCTCCGCTACCTTCCGCAGAAAAAGTTGCGGAAGCGCTCACGATGCATGCGTTTGAGGTGGAGACAGTTGAGGAAGTGGGAGACGATTTTGTTTTGGATGTTGACGTTCTCCCAAACCGCACACACGACTGTCTTTCCCACATGGGGATCGCTCGCGAAGTCGCGCTTCTTTTGGATCTCCCTTTCAAACCGCCAGTGTTTGATTTTAAGGGAGATCCATCCGTCCGGACGGACTGCGCTATTGCTCTTTCTGTGCCGGCAGAAAAGTTTGTCCGTCGTGCGGTCAAACGTGTTGTGTTTGATGTGAAAGTCGGCCCATCGCCAGAGTGGCTCAAGGTTAAACTCGAAACACTCGGCCAGCGCTCCATAAACAATATCGTTGATGCGACGAACTTTGTAATGCTCGAGACAGGGCAGCCGGTTCACGCGTTTGATTACGACAAAATAGCCGATGGATCTCCGCCTTCATCACCCGAACCCTGTAACATTGTCATACGGCTTGCAAAAGAAGGTGAAACTATCACAACCCTCGATACTAAAACCTATACCCTAAACCCTAGTAACTTGGTTATTGCTGACAGCGAAAAAGCGCTCGATATTGCGGGAGTGAAAGGGGGGGCAAACTCGGCAATCGATGAAAACACCACGCGCGTTCTTCTTTCTGCGTGCACATTCCATCCGACATCCGTCCGAAAAACATCCCGAACACTTAACCTTCTCACCGACGCATCAAAACGATTTGAGCAGGAGGTCTCGCCTGCGCTTGCAGAAAAAGCGATGCATCGGCTTTCCGAAATCGTCGCGCAAGTCGCGGGAGGAAAAGTTGCTGGGGACATCATTGATTTCTACCCACGAAAAAGAAATCCATATGTTATTGGCGTTGCGACAGACGAAGTGAACAAACTCCTCGGTTCAAAGATGTCGGACAAAGATGTTGAAACAATTCTTACTCGTCTCGGATTCGAATGGAAACAGGTGAACCCAGTTGACGAGGTGCTTCGTCTTGCTCCTACGCTTGTTGGAAAGCCGTACAAATACGGCGCGAGCATCTCATATGACGCCCCGAATCATTTCGACTGCTCATCATTCATTTCGTACCTCTTTGCGCATGCGGGGGTTGCGGTGCCTCGTGTAACAGTAGACCAATATATTTTTGGTGATGAGATCTCCGAAAACGATCTTCAACCAGGCGACATTGTTTTTGCTCGGAACAACACCACGGGCGAAGAAAAAGAAGTTGAGATCATCGCAACGGGGGAGAAGGTCGTACAGAAAGTAGAGCACACAGAAACACGTGACTTTATGAAAGGGACGAAACTTCCTGTGGGGCTTGACCACAACGGGATATATCTTGGCGATGGAAAGATAATCCAAGCATCTGGTATGTGGCACAAGGGAAGTGTTGTTATCGAAGATCTCAAGGAAACACCTTCGTTTAAAAACGTCCGCGGGTATCGACGTTTCAGTGATAACACCCCTCGATATGTCGTCACGGTTCCTTTTGAGCGACTTGATCTTCATGCTGGGCCCGGATTCATGATCTCGGGGAACATGGCGGATTTGATCGAAGAGATCGGGCGTGTGTACGGATACGACAAGATCACTCCACAAGAGCTTCCTCCCGCTCCAGCACCAGTACTCAATAAAACCTTCTACTACACAAATAAGGTGAGAGACATTCTTGTTGATGTGGGTTTTTCAGAAGTAATGACATACGCGTTCCAAGAAAAAGGGCAGGTAGAACTCGCAAATCCTCTTGCGGAAGATAAAAAGTATCTTTGCCAGTCACTTGGAGCAGGTCTTTCGAAGGCATTCGAAGAGAACTCACGAAACGCTCCTCTTGTTGGTTCTCCGGTACAAATTTTTGAAATCGGAACAATATTTTCTCCCGAAGAACATATCGAACTCGGTATTATGACGGATGACAAAAAAGTCATGAGCGAAACTCTTGCGATTCTGGAGAAAGAAATACCAGGATTTACAGCAAAACAAACAGAAAAAGGCATATATGCAGACCTCTCTGGGCTTATAGAAAAACTTCCCGATTCCACAGAGAAAGACCTTCCTGCAATTGGTGCAAAAGGAAAAACATTCACGCCAATCTCAGCATTCCCATTCATCCTTCGTGATATCGCTGTGTGGGTGCCAGCATTAGTTTCAAGCGAGGATGTCCAAAAACTTATTACCTCAAATGCGGGGGGATGGCTTGTTCGAATCGACCAATTCGACGAATACAAAAAAGAAGACAAAACATCGTATGCTTTCCATCTCGTTTTCCAATCAAACAAAAAAACACTTACTGATGACGAAATAAATGGAGCAATGAAGAATGTCGAGGAAAAGATGAAGGGAGAGGGTTGGACTGTCCGATAAAAAGCGTTTTGAATACCAGATATGGATATACAGAAATTCCTAAAACCGGGAAAAGATATTGTTATTGAGATGAGTGATGGAATTGATTACCTTATTGATGATAGGGCAGCAGAGGCTATACAGAAGGACGACGAAAAAATTGATTTGATGCGGCTTTATGATCACAAAGTTTTTTCAATCGATAGAAAGGAAATCGAAAGCACTTTGTTAAAAAGTGGTGTCGATGATTACCTGGATAAGAGGACAGAGTAACCGCGAGGCCTGGTAGTATCTGTATATGGCAAAACTCAATGTTCCATATGTGTCGCAGATAAGCGACGTCAAAGACCCACACTGGCAGAGCCGATCGTGTACCATTGCAAACACGAAGATGCTCTTTCTCTACTACGAAAAAGAGATCGGAAATACTCCGACACTCGAAGGGTTGATAGAAGAGGGGATAGCAATCAAGGCGTATAATCAGGTAACCGGTTGGGGTCATGCGGGTATTGCTCGCATTCTTCGCAATCACGGTCTCAGTGCCTACAACGAGGAATTCCGATCACAAGCAATTGATCTTACAACAGGAGAAGTAAAACCAAGTTCACACGCTGAGGCGCTGTGTACTTCGGGTATTGAAAAGGTTGGTCGAAGTGTCGAAGAAAAACATCCGGTGATTATTTCCGTATCTCCTGATTTTGGTGAGAACAAAGAGTATCATACGGTGCTTGTGATAGGGGTTGAGCGTGATGCGGAAGGGAAGGTTTGTGGGTTTTGGTATCTTGATCCATATCTTCTCCGACCGCGCGGAGAAGAGGCGATTTTCGTCTCTCTGGAAAAATTCAAAACACACTGGCGTCGCCTTGCTATATTCGCGAATATTCCGCAATGAGATTTTTGTAACCGAGGTCATTTCAAAACGTCATATATACTATGGACACGATGTGCCAAGAATTTTTCACGTGCAAGAAGATATGGATAGGTGTGATTTTTCTCACGGTTCTTTTTCCTACATCTGTATTTGCTGAAATCTCATACGGGTTTGTAAAAGCGACACGTGGGGATACAGAAGTGTATGTTGAATATAAAGGTCCGGGAGAGGGGGAGCATTTCGCCTGTAATGTGAAGAATGCAACGTGCAAAAAATTTGAAGCAAAAACAAGTCCATTTCGGTCCAGTGATGCGCTTGGGAGTGTCCCTATACCAAGCCCTGATGCGAAATACGCGGTGTTTCCGCTCTCAACTGGCGGTACAAGCCGATATGCTCTTTTGTCTCTCGCGGGAGGCACGCCGACCGAACTTCCGTCTCTCTCCGATACAATAAAAAGGATTTTATGGACACCTGATAGCAAGCGGATTATTTTTGTTGGTGCGAAAAATATATTTGCATACGACGTTTCATCTAAAAAACTTTTGACACAAAATGTTACGGTTCCTCAATATTTCCTACGCGCTTCTCCGAAAGGAACGTATGTTTCGTACTACACAGAAGTCGATGACGAACACCGTCTCGTAAATATTGAGACAGGAGAAGTTGCTTCGATTCCCGGAGAAACGCCGAGTTACTTTGAGGTATCACAGGATGAGGAGTGGGGAGTGTTCAAAGAGGTTGTCAAAGATCGTGACGTTCTGCGAGTTGTTGATTTGGAGGTCGGACCTCCAAATGGAGGACCGACCTCCAAAACGGTGTATGACAACGGGAAGATGATTGACGACTACATCTTCCACGACAACCGCGCATATTTCACAACAAACGCTAACTCACCTTTTGGGTGGTCACTTTTCGAATACGACCCAGAGAGCGGAGAGACACAGGAAGTAGATGAAAACGTATCGTATGGGGACTTTATGAAAACATTTGGCGGAAAACTTCTCTACTACAAAGTGAGCGGTGAACACGCTGACGTCTATACGTATTCAAACAGTGCAGGATCAAAACGCTTGTCTGCGGTTTCACCTTCAAGTGTAACGAGCGCTCTCACACGCAAAGAAATCACGGCAGGGGAAAGGAATGCTGTCCTTGTTGAGAGCAAAGAAGATGCGGGGGGCGAGAAGCCGCTTGTTATCTGGCTTCACGGAGGTCCCAACAGGCAGACATCAATCGGATACCACCCGTATTTGAGTTATGCGGTTTACGACGAACTTCTGGAGCGTCTTGCAGAAGCGGGCGCACGCGTTGTGAAACTCGACTATATGGGTTCAACAGGATACGGAAAGAAATTTGAGAATGGGCTTACGAAAAAAATGGGAAAGGCGGACGTCGCGGACGTTGAGAGGGCGATTGATGATCTTAAAGATTCGTACAAAACGAGTGGAGTGTATTTGATAGGGAACAGTTACGGAGGATATCTTTCTCTAAAAACACTTATTGAAAATCCACGTGATATTGCTGGTGTTGCTTCTATCGCAGGAGTTGTTGATTGGAAAAAACTCGTGAACGACATTCCGACAACTATTTTTGCAAAATCATTCGGCGGTGTTCCTGGCGCAAAAACAAATAAGTATTACAAAACAGCAAATATTCTCTCTGGTGTTGATGACATCGATGACGACACGCCTATCGTTGTTGCATACGGAACAGCTGATGCAACGATTCCACCAAACCAATCAAAACTTTTTATTGAAAAAGCAAAAGATGAAGATAAAAATGTGAAGGAAGTTGTATTTGAAGGCGAAGACCACATTCTCCGCAAACGCTCGACTCTAAATCGTTTATGCGAAGAGGTAACAAAAGCATTCGATCTTTCGGATAGCGTGTGTAGGTAAACGAAAACCTCCGACTCCAGAACGAACTGCGTCCTGAAATCGGAGGTGCTTCTCAGCGTGGGTTTGTCCTCGGGCGTCCTGTTACAGGATGCCCGCCCATGCGAGGAGGGAGACCGTGAGCCCTCCCCAGGCCAGGATGTACATCGGCACCATCCTGGTCATGAGCCGGAAACTGCCGACGATCATCAGAATCGAGCCGACGGCGCAAAACGGCGCGCTCTGCACGTAATCGGCCGATCCGTAGACACTGATCAGCGTTCCGATGAAGAGGGCGAGCATCTTGCTCAGCTGCAACGTGTCTTGCCGAGTCCACTGTGAGGTGGGGTACGTCGTGACCATGGCGGAATCTCCAGCCAACGCGCGGGGGGCATCCCCGGGCACCTTCTATATTGATTATACACTCCATACAGACATTTGTCAAGCATTCTTGACAGCATTTTATACACATCAAATGTACAAAAAACCTTTATTTTTAAACCACTTTTTGATATACTGGGTAGGTAAAAATCACTCGCAATCTCATGCCCGCAAAGAAAGAACCAGAGAAAAAGACGACAGGATATACGGCTTCCGATATCACCGTCCTTGAAGGGCTTGAGCCAGTGCGCAAGCGCCCGGGCATGTATATCGGCACGACAGGCCTCGACGGCTTGCACCACCTCATCTGGGAGGTGTTCGACAACTCTCGCGACGAGGCGATGGGCAATCATGCGAACGATATCGAGATTGCGCTTCTTCCGGGGAACCGTGTACGCGTTGTCGACAACGGCCGTGGTATTCCGGTTGATAAACACAAACAAACAGGCGTCTCTGCTTTGGAGACCATCATGACAACGCTTCACGCCGGAGGAAAATTCGGTGGGGAAGGATACAAGGTGTCAGGTGGTTTGCACGGTGTCGGTGTGTCAGTTGTGAACGCGCTCTCGATTTATACTCGCGCTGATGTGCATCGCGACGGCGGACACTACATGCAGGAATATGTTCGCGGAAAACAAAAGAGCGCGACAAAGAAACTCGAGGCGTCGGATTTGCGCGGAACAATCATCACATTTGAACCCGACCCGGAGATATTCCCTGAGATCGCGTGGAACTGGGACAAGATTATTGCGCACCTCCGTCAGCAGGCGTATTTGGTTCGCGGTCTTCGTATCACAATTATTGATGCGCGGAATATTCCCGACACATTCGACGTGCAGAAATCGATGTATCTACGTGAAGCGGAACTCGATGTTCCGTCAATGACATTTTGTTTTGAAGGGGGACTCATGTCGTTGGTTCGTCACTACAACGAACACCAATCACCGCTCCACAAGACCATTTTTTATGTCGAGAAAGAACAAGACGGCGTTGCTGTTGAAGTTGCGCTTCAATATGTTGATGACATCAGTGAGCGCATCTTGGCGTTTGCAAACAATACATACAACAGCGAAGGCGGAACGCACGTGACAGGATTCAAAACCGCGTTGACGCGAACACTTAACACATACGCGAAAAAAACAGGGGCACTCAAAGAGTCAGACGGGCCATTCTCGGGTGAAGACGTTCTTGAAGGATTGACCGCGGCGATCTCGGTCAAACTCCGCGAGATTCAATTCGAAGGCCAGACAAAGGCGAAATTGGGCTCAACGGAAGCGCGTGGTGCAGTTGAAACGGTATTCGGCGAAGCGCTGTCTGAATTCTTCGAAGAGCGTCCGGACGAAGCGCGGATCATCGGCGGAAAGATTCTCTTGGCTTTGCGTGCGCGAAAAGCGGCAAAAGCGGCGAAGGACAGCATCTTGCGAAAGGGTGCGCTTGAAGGAATGACGCTTCCGGGGAAACTTGCTGATTGCCAATCAAAGAGCGCAGAGGAGTCAGAGTTGTTCATCGTTGAGGGAGAATCCGCAGGTGGTACGGCAAAGTCGGGACGCGACAGACGAACACAAGCAATTTTACCTTTGCGCGGAAAGATTTTGAATGTTGAACGAACGCGTCTTGATCGGATGCTCGGATCGGAGCAGATCAAGAATCTTGTTATCGCATTCGGCACAGCAATCGCTGACACATTTGATATATCGAAGTTGCGCTACCACAAGATTGTTCTTGCAACAGATGCTGACGTTGACGGTGCACACATCCGCACGTTGTTACTTACACTTTTGTATAGATACTTCCGTCCGCTCATTGATGGTGGATTCGTGTATATCGCACAGCCGCCGCTCTACAAGATCAAAAAAGGAAAAGAAGCATTTTATTTCTACACAGAAGAACAGAAGAACGCGTTTTTGAAAAAAGAAAAGATTGAAGTTGAAGAGGAGGCGGAAGAAGGGGAGTCCCTCGACGATGCTCGGGACGAGGCCGCTGCCTCGGAAACAGAGGAGGAAACAAAAAAGGAAACACGAACGCAGAAGGTTTCGATACAGAGATACAAAGGTCTCGGTGAAATGAATTCAGAAGAGTTGTGGGAAACAACGATGGACCCTGCACGGCGCGTGTTGAAGCAAGTCATGATCGAAGATGCGCAGGAAGCAGATCGTATATTTGATATTTTGATGGGAACAGATGTTCCGTCTCGCAAGTCGTTCATCCAATCGAACGCAAAGATGGCGAATATTGATATTTAAACGCCCGCCTTCGCCAAGGCTTCGGCGGGCAAGCGGACACGTGCAGACCGAACGCGGACAGATGCGAAAGAAATGCAGATAAAAAGAAACTGCCGACCCCCTCACAGGAGAGTCGGACAGTGTGCGCGCAATGCGGGGATTAACCTACTGAGGGCCTTACGCTTGGCCCTTACCGCCGCCGTTGTTGCAGGCGTCCAAGTTCGTGAAGAAGTACTGGAACTCGCTCACGGAGCGACCCAGTAGATCCACCTCCACTTCCCGAGTCCACCCTGCCATGTAGTTGTCGTAGACCAACCGAGGAATCCAGACCCACGCATCCGACGATCGGAGATTGTTCTGCGGGTATACGAAGGCGTTCCCCGACGCAACATCCTTGATTTTGAAGTTCAGGGTCGTGCCCTCCGGTACATCAAAGAGCGTCTCGAGGTGGAATTGGAGTTGTACCAGCTCCGACCCGAAGTCGCACGCGTCGACGTAGAAGTCGACCGCTTCGACCACGAACGACTTGAGGATGAGGCCGATCACGAAGTCGTTGCCCGCGTACCGGTAGCCGAAGCGGACAGTGACCTGATACGTACCGGGAACTTCGAAGTTGCCCAGGTATCGCCCGAAGAACACCCCGTTCTCCGTGTTCACGTTGAACCACCAGCGATTTTTCCCCGGGAAGGACTGCTCCGGAACGATTGTGTCGAGCGTTGTTGCTGGTCCGCCTTCGCGGCTCATCAGAACTGTCACCGGCCCCGTAAACGAAAGGAGCGGTGCCTCGTCGGAGGTTGGTTCGAGTTGCCCGTCGATGAAGAAGTTGCCGCCGGACACGTACGCGTTGACGTCGGGAATCATGTCTTCTGGAACATCGATGGCGCTCTTGTCGATCGGCACGCCGGTCGCCGAGAGGTACTCGACCTTGGCGACCGAATGCTTGGTGCCGGTCTTTTCGAAGAAGGCCTTGTCGAGTTTTGCCGGGGCGGCCGTCAAGGCCGCGACGGGGACGAGAACGAGGGCGAGGGTGAACAACACGCTTCGGGACGGTTTCATGTGGGACTCCTTATTGCTGCGTTGATTGGTGGTACAAGGCACGGCCTTGCACCGGGAACATTCGGAAACATACTAGCATGTTTGTGCTTATTAGTCAAGCACTTCGCCATTCATCTATTTTGACGCAAAAAGGAGGTTTGGTGCGCCGCACCAAACCTCCTTCTCGTTTTTACTATATGAATTTAGTTTCGATCGATGTCGATCTTTCGTGAAACGGTGTTGTTGTTTTCTTTTGATTCATCCTCAACATCTTTTGAGTCAACCTCAATCTCGTATGTTGCTTCGTCCGCATTTTTCACACGGTCAAAGCCGATGATGTACTCAACGCGGTCATCAGGGAAGAGTTCCGGCTGTTTCGGAGATGTGTATGTGTGTGCTGGGCTTGTCGGAAGTTTTGCTGCGAACTGCCAATCATCACCCGTTTTCTTTGTACCATCGTTGCGAATCTCGAATTTAATCGCACCACGCTTGTTCGTTGGGAGGTCTTTCGGAATCTCGTTTCGCTCTGTGAAAGCGCCCGTGTTCTTATCAACAAGCCCGATTGCGATGACGCGGATAGTAAGATCTGATTTTCCGTTCGGATCTGAAACAGGTCCGGTCACGACAGAAATTGTTTGTGTTGTCGGAGTTCCAGGAATTCGAGGAGTCGTTGGTGTCTTGGAAGGTGTCGACGTGCTTGCTGTGCCATTCGGTATCGAGGCCGTACCTGTTGATGTCGCTGTGTCAAAACGTTCTTCCTGAATGCGCACGTCAACTGTCCCTTCGCGAGATATGACAGAGCTGTTGTTTTTCGTAAAACGAATCGATACAGGAATTGAGACCGCACCAGCAACTTCGCCCGTTGCAATGAGCCTCAGGGTCGTGTCTGTTGCGAGAAGGGGAACCTCCGTGTTGCAGAAAAGAGTTGTTGCGTTTCCGGTCGCGTTCATACGTGAAAGATGCACGCTGTCACGACACTCATATGAGAGAGTGTATGAGCCATCTTCGTCTTTGCCTCGGTGTTCCCACATGAGCGTGAAGGGTTCGTCAACAATCACCTGGTTGTCAACAACCGATACGACGATTCGTTCAGAAGGTGTGAAGAAAGACTGCACACTTACGAACGCGCTTGCGAGAGTTTTGCTCGCATTTGGAAGTGCGCGGAAGCCCCGCACACCTACCCATACAACTCCCACAAGAACAGCAAGAACCCCGACGACTGCGAGGATCTTCTGACCGGTGTGCTTGATGTTGTGTTTTACAACAATTGTAGGCATTTCCATAAATTACGAGGTGGCTAAAAAGCCGTTATTTAACAATGTAGAATAGATACTGAATGGCATTATATACCACCCTTATTTCATTGTCAAGTGGTTCTATTGACTTTTCACTTAAATATGATAATATGTTTCTTGTTAGGGGCCACTCTGGAGAGGGTAGTTGACCGCACGAAGGCATTGGATCTTCTGATGTCCGTCACGTTTATCCGGTAGTTTCGGCTTCTAGGTAGGATGCTATTCAACTATGCGTGACCAAAAGTACAATTCTTTCGTCGGGATCTGTCTCGAAATCTCCGAGGCGTTCCTTGTCATGCTCCGCGAACGACCCGTTGTCGTGGGTAGTGCGTGGCTTTTCTTGTTTATCGTGCTTCTCGGCATCTCATGGTCTCTTGACCTCGTTCCCAAATTCGAAGACGATGACGCGCTTGTTGCCGGAGTGAGTGTTGCAACATCGTCTGCTCGAACGCTTGAAGAAATCTATACCGATGGAACACCGATACGCATCGTGATTGACGCAATTGATGTCGACGCAATCATCACAACTCCCGCATCGGCAGATCTTCCCGTTCTTGACGCTGCACTTTTGAAAGGGGTCGTTCACTATCCGGGATCGGGTAATTTGAATGATGTGCGAAACGTTTTCTTGTTTGGACACTCGACGGGATTCCGTGTCGTGCAGAACGAAGCATTCAAGGTGTTCAACAACTTGAAGGAACTTGAGACGAACGATCTCATCCGTGCGCAATCAGCGACGCATGAATACGTGTATCGAGTCATCACCGTAGAGTTGGCGAACGCAGAAGAGGTGGAGGTTGATTTTCGAAGCAATGTGCGCATGCTCACGCTCTCAACATGCAATGCATTCGGGGCAAAAGAGGAACGATACATCGTCCGCGCAGAGTTTGTCGGGGAATTTCCGCTTTAAGAAGTGTCTAATCCCGTTAGAGTTTTTCTTTCGCGGAAATTGCTTAATACACATCGCTTAAACTAAATAGTATGAACATTTTGATCAAAAAATATAAAAGTCGAACGGGATTGACTTTTGACTTAAGAAAGGTATAATCATTATTACTACTCTCAAATGGGCTTACTTTAAAAGGGGTTTATACACATTTTATGAAATCTATGTCACTCAACCAATTCGGCACGGTTCGCAGCATCGCGATTGCGATGGTTCTTTTGATGGTTGTCCTTGGTGTTCCGTTCGTTGGTGCACAAGAGGACGAAAATGGTGCTGTTCAAGGAGCGACACTTTCACAAGAAGGGCAGTCCTCACCCGCAAACGAAGGATTTACGGTGACATGTGAAGGTAACCCCGACCCCGCTGATCCCAACGAACAGATCACGTGGACATCACACGTTTCGGGCGGCACGAGTCCCTACACCTACTCATGGACTGGCAACGGCAGTTTTGCCGAAAATGCTACGAACGGAGTGAGTGGTCCAACGGTCACGACTTCATATCATGCTCCTGGTCAGAAGAATGCGAATGTCACTGTGACATCAGCAAACGGCCACGAAGAAACAGCCAACTGTGATATCGAAGTACAACAGGAGACCGGTGAACCCCTTACAGCAACATGTGAAGCAACACCAAATCCTGCCGTAATAAATACAGAAGTTACGTGGACAGCAACTGCTGCGGGTGGAAATGGTGTGTATCAGTACGCATGGACAGGTGATGGAAGCTTTCCAGCAAATCAGACCACGCGCGTTGTCGAAGCAACATATCCAAATCCTGGTGAAAAAACCGCGACCGTAACGGTTCGATCAGAAGGAAATGAGGTAACTGCAGAGTGTGATTCTGTCCATGTCCAAAACAACACAGCTCCCACGCTCGTCGTTTCGTGTTCTGCAAATCCAAACCCCGCACAAACAGGAGCCCCAGTTACATGGAGTTCAAATGTTTCTGGCGGAGCCGGCCCGTATACATATGCATGGACAAGCCCAACAGGTGACGCGGCGTTCCCCGATGGTGCAACAACCGCAAACGTTTCAGCAACATATCAAAATCAAGGACCAAAAACAGCCAAGGTTTCAGTAACATCTGCTGGCGAAACCGTACAAGCAACATGCCCAACACTACAAGTTGCGCTTGATGTGAGCAATCCTGGATGTAACCCCGGACGCGATATCGAATGGACATTTCCACACCAACTTACCGGAGGTAAGGCGGTTGCAACTGTGCATAACACCTCACAAACATGTAGCTACGACATCGGCCTTGCTTCATATAAAAAACTCACACTCGGCCTTCCGCGCAACGGCGGAATCCAAGAGCTTTTTGATTTTGTTATGCGCGCGGGTGGCAACAACAAGGTCCAGCCGGGCGAAAGCGTCACGCTCTCTGTTGATGTGCCAGCATGTAATTTCCAGGTAGACCTGTTCTATGGTCCATATCCGTCAACCGACGGCGCATATACCGACGCGATGTACCACCTTTTTGATGCATATCACGATAACGATCGCGGAACGTGTGCCACACAGTGTCCAGTCCCTGCACCTACAATTACAACAAACGGATCGGCGACCGCGAACGTTGGCCAAGCATTCTCACACGATGTTATTTTCTCAGGAACACACGGAGCACCAACGACAAGCGGAACACTTCCGACCGGTCTCCAATTCCAATCAGTCAACAGCAATCTGTATCGCATCACAGGATTTCCGACACAAGTGGGCACATTTGATTTCACTGTAAGCATAGGAAACGAATGTGGAAATGATACGAAGACAATCAGGATTGTTGTGTCTGGCCAATGTCCGGTACAACCCTCGATCACAAGCGCTAATCCGGGAGGCACATTCTCTGTGGGTCAGCAATTCAGTTATACCGTTACCACATCAGGTGGCACAGCTCCGATTGCTATTGTTATCAGCGCTGTTGGTACCGCCGCACCAGGTCTTTCGGTGAACGGCTCGACTATTTCAGGAACATTTACAACAGCAGGAACATACATCTATGACGTAACTGTGCTAAGTTCGGACAGCGATCTCTCATGCGCGACTACACAGCGATTTACTCTGACTGTCGCTGGTATTTGTCCTCTCACACCTCCTGTTCTGATTGAGACCGCTGATTCTGTTACGGGAACTGTTGGTGTGAACATGAGCTACACGATCCAACTTTCACAAGGACAAGTACCGCTTACCTATGAGGTCAGTGCGGGTATTCTTCCTCCGGGACTTACGCTTTCGGGAAACAAGATTGAAGGAACTCCCATACAAGCAGCAGATGCAACGGTGACGATTCGTGTCGCAAATCAATGTGGCAATGACACCATGACGCTTCGCATCATTGCAAGCGGTGTCTGTATTCCTCCGCAAATCACCAGTTTGGGAGAAAAGAGTGGTAAGGTAAACGAAGCATTCTCGTACTCAGTTAATGTGAGTGGAGGAACACAACCGGTTGTTATCTCAATCCAAGGAACGCTTCCAACCGGTCTTTCATTCTCGACGCTTACAAATACAATCTCAGGAACACCGACACAGACAGGCACATTCGATGTGGTCATCCGTGCTCAGGGAGGTGCAGGTGAGAACATCTGTGCCGCAACTCTTCCGCTTCGGATAACTATTGATGGGGGAGAATGCACATCTAACTGTGACGATGATGATGATGATAACGGAGGTGGCGGTGGTGGTGGCGGTGGTGGACGACGTCGACCGAATGTCGTTCTCTTTAGCGAGCCAGAAATTCTCGGTGCATCGATTTCTCTTACGCAGGTCCCGTACACAGGTGTTGGTTCAAGCGTTCTTCAGATCCTTCTCTTCATCATCGGTTTGGGAGCAATCTCAGGTGGCATCGTCTACCTCGTGATGCGCCGACGTATCGCACAGAGCACCTTCACTGTTGAGGTTCCTCGAAACGCAGTTTCAACAACGATTGACATGAATATTCCTGAAGACGATGCGCTTATGGGATACGAAGAGTACGCATATGCACGCAACAAACAACCCACAACCTACAACCCACAACCTACAATCAATGTTGCACCACGACCAGTTGCACAAGCGCCCGTTCGTGCAGAGGTTCCACACAATCTTCCTAGACAAGAATATGCTCCGGCTCCAGTCCGCAACCTACAACCTACAACCTACAACCCACAACCGAAGCCATCTCCTCGTTCGATTGCGGCACCTGTAGCACGTCCGGAGGTCTCGATCCCACGCATCCAGAATGAAGCGCGCGCAACACGAACGCTTGTGTCTGATGACGGCGCACGATTAATCGCATCATCTGCTGATGGTGACGAGAAAATCGCACTTGAGCGTCTCTCGCAAGTGATCGAGATCGCAAAGACCCGCTTCCCACGCGAAGACAACTGGCTCGTCCTTGATATCGAGCGCGTTCGTGAAGCACTTTTTGTTTCGATTCTCGGAATGGTTCCTATTTTCGTTGAATGGACTGTCCGCGGAGAAGATAAAAAGATCTTCACATTCCTTCGGATGCTCAAACACCAGGAACAACCAGTCGCGGATTTCATGCGAAAGGTTGTTGCTGAACTCGACACCGCGCATCGCGCACGTCTCGAGGGTGCAGAAGAGCGCACGCGCGTTGACGCACATGTTGCTGAAGTTACATACCACCTCTCAAACACGGACCTCGAGCGCGTTGTCTCAGAGCTCTTGCAGGGTGTTGATGAACGATACGATTCCGCATATACATCAGTTCGTCTCTCTCTTGTCCGTGTTCTCGACTTTATGAAAGAGCGCTCACTTAAGATGGTTGGTGCTCCGTACGAATTCACCCAGCACTAAAGTTGGCACAGCAGTATGCAGACACACCCGCATCCTTAAGGATGCGGGTGTGTCGGTGTCAACTTTAGTGACTGGGCGAGCGCAAGAAAACGTTCGATAATAAATTATTTCACACAGCCCCGCCCGGCAAAATTGCCGAGGCGGGGCTGTGTCATTTGAATTATTTTTTTGGTATACCCGAGCATTAACTTTCCAAAAAGTGAGTGCTCGGGTATACTCTCTCGTCGCACAAAAGCGACTTCTTACGAACTAAAACATTTTCACTATGACACCAAACACACAAGGCAAAGCGGGCGTCACGATTCTCATCATTGTTATTGTTCTCATCATTGCGGGCACGCTTTTCTTTATGAACCGTTCTGACGAACCGATCATTTTAGAAGACACGACACCACAGCCGGTTTCTGTCGCAACAACGAGTGATGATGACCAAATCCCTTCAGGGGCGATAATGGAAGATGGCGCTATTCCGGACGACACATCAGTTGATTCATCAGGGTCCGTCTACGTTCAATAACATCTTCCGGAGGCACTTTCTCGCACAATGAATCTTTCGATTGGCATTGTTGGGTTACCAAACGTCGGGAAATCGACTCTCTTTAACGCGCTTACAAAACAATCCGTTGATGCGGCGAACTATCCGTTTTGCACGATTGACCCATCTGTCGGTGTCGTCCGTGTTCCCGATGCACGGCTTGCGGCTCTTACGGCGCTCTCGAAGTCAGAAAAAACGATTCCCGCCGCAGTGCAATTTGTTGATATCGCAGGGTTGGTGAAGGGAGCATCAGAAGGGCAGGGATTGGGAAATCAATTCTTGACCCACATCCGCGAAACAGATGCGATCGCGCAGGTTGTGCGTATTTTTGAGGACGACGATATCATTCACGTCTCGGGCGGGATTGATCCTCTGCGCGACATCGAAGTCATTAATCTCGAACTTATTCTTGCGGATATGCAGGTTGTGACAAAGCGTTTGGGGTCAGTTGAAAAGGATGTCCGCGCAGGAGTGAAAGAGGCGCGGCACGAAGAATCAGGACTCAAAAAGGTGAAAGAAGCACTCGAAGCAAGCGCGTTTGCCGCCACGGCCACACTCACGGAAGAGGAAGAACCAGAAGTCAAAAAACTCAATCTTCTCACGATGAAGAAGATGCTCTATGTTTTGAATACAAAATCGGGAGGAAAGAATCTGGATGAGATGAAAGATGAAAGATGGACACGACTCACCGATTTTCTCTCCGCTTCAGGAAGTGCGTCGGTCATCGTTGATGCTGTAACTGAATCCGATCTTAAAGATGTGTCGGACGAAGAACGTATCGCAATGCACAAAGAACTTGGGGTCCGAGGTGGCATCGATGATTTGATCGTCGAAGGGTACAAACTCCTCGACCTCATCACATTTCTTACCACCGGGGAAGACGAAACTCGGGCGTGGACGATCCAAAGAGGTTCGACAGCACCTGTTGCAGGAACGGCGATTCATACCGATTTCAAAGATAAATTCATCCGCGCGGAGGTCGTCTTTTGGAAAGACCTCATTGATGCGGGTTCGTATGCCGCTGCGCGCGAAAAGGGAGTAGTGCGCACGGAAGGAAAAGAATACATTGTCAAAGATGGAGATGTCATAGAATTTAGGATATGAGTAAGACATTTTATATAGCGGCACGGCCTTCGAAGCGAAGGGATCTTGTTGATGAGATTGCGAATTTGTTACAAGCTCGTGGGTGGCAAAATGCATTTGACTGGGTTGCTCACGAAAAGGATGGAAACATACCGCGACCGTACGCTTCTTGTCCAGACAAATCGTATGAAAGCTCAAATACAATGTTGCGAGCAGCCGCAACATGCGATCTTTTCATTCTTATCTACGACGATGATTTGGTTGGGGCGAACATGGAATATGGTGTGGCGCGATATACACTTCTTACACAAAAAGGGAAGCGTATTGTTGTCCTTCACGGCGGTGAGCGCGACAATTTGTTTATCCACGGCCCAAATATCTCCCATGTCGAAAACCCCGAGGCCTTACAGGAATGGATAGTTACAAAGTGTTAAATAAGATTTGAAACGGAGTATACTGTGTGTATTACTTACTCTTCTAACTCTATTATATGGACCAAACACTTGAGCGCCCGAAGATGTCACCGAAGGATTTCTTCGTTTACTTGGGAACTGCGATAACACTTTATGCTTCAGCAGGAAGCTTGCTCGCGCTTCTCTTCTCGATTATTAATACGAAGCTTCCGGACCCCGTTGCGCTTTCGTACTATTACGGTCCTGGAACAGGATCTCTCACATTCGCGATTTCATCTCTCATCGTTGTATTCCCACTTTTTCTTTTTCTTTCCTACTACATACGAAAAGAGATCGGGCATGAACCCGCAAAAGCAAATCTCTCGATCCGTAAGTGGTTTGTGTGGCTGACGCTTTTCATCACCGGCGCAACGATCGCAGGAGATGTCATTGCGCTCGTGAACACGTACTTGGATGGTGAGATGACGATGCGCTTCGTGTGGAAGATGCTCGCCGTCCTTGTTGTCGCGGGGGCCATCTTCGCGTACTACCTCTATGACATGCGCCGCGCACGCGCCGGAATCACAACCGTGAATAAACCGTTACTCTGGATTGCGGCACTCGGTGTCCTTGCGAGCGTTGTTCTCGGGTTCGTTGTTGTCGGATCACCTTCGACACAGCGCGCCATTCGCTTTGACACCATGCGCGAACAGCATTTGAACGATATCCAGTGGCAGATACTCAATCATTGGCAGACAAGAGAAGTATTGCCTGAAACGCTTGCTGACCTCACCAATGAATTCAGCGGATATATCATTCCCACAGATCCTGAGACAAAGGCGGCATACGAGTATCACATTCTTGGACCTCTCACATTTGACCTCTGTGCCACGTTCAATAGGGCAACCGAAGAGATGTCTACACAAGAATCAGTGGCTCGGTACATGACGGGGGGAGGGGGACTGAATCCTATATTCAAACATGATGCCGGAAGAACATGTTTCGAACGGACGATTGATTCTGTAGCGTACCCGCCGTACAAAAATTAACAACCTACAACCAATCACCCACAACTAACAACAGGGATTACTCGTTTTTGCCCCCTGGCTGTTGTTAGTAGTGGGTCGTGGGTTGTTAGTTTTTGGGCCTTTCATGTACCATATTGCTATCTATGGAGGGGTACGATCACAAAACAATCGAAGAAAAGTGGCGCGCGGAGTGGGAGAAAAACCACAACAACATTGCAAAAGATCTCTCGGACAAAAAGAAGACGTATCTTTTGGTTGAATTCCCATATCCTTCGGGCGAAGGACTTCATGTTGGGCATGTGCGGGGTTACACAGCACTTGATGTCGTCGCACGCAAGCATCGAAGGCAAAACGAAAGCGTGCTTTTCCCGATAGGGTGGGATGCGTTTGGTTTGCCGACGGAGAACTATGCTCTTAAAACGGGCCGTGATCCCCGCGAAGTCACCAAGGAGAACACCGATGTGTTTCGCGGACAGATGAAGCGTCTCGGGCTCTCGTTTAATTGGAACCACGAAGTGAACACAACCGATCCGGCGTACTACAAATGGACACAGTGGATATTCCTGCAACTCCACAAACATAAGCTTGCGTATAAAGCAAAAACAACAATCAACTGGTGTCCGAAAGATAAGATCGGACTTGCGAACGAAGAAGTCGTTGATGGATGTTGTGAACGTTGCGGCACTCTTGTTGAAAAGCGCGAGCGCGAGCAGTGGATGCTTGCAATAACGAAGTACGCAAAACGTCTCTATGACGATCTGGATACGGTTAATTATATTGAGCGCGCGAAAGTGGGGCAGAGAAATTGGATTGGGCCTTCGGAGGGGGCTGTTATTACATTCGAAATCCGAAGTGCGAACCGTGAAGTAGAAGCACCTATCGAAGTGTTTACAACGCGACCCGATACACTTTTTGGGGCGACGTATCTTGTGATCTCGCCAGAGCACCCACTGATCACGAAGCTTGAATCGCGAATCGTGAATCACGCTGAAGTGCAAAAATACGTAGAGGAGGCAAAGAAAAAACCAGAAATCGAACGGACCGCGGAAGGAAAGGAAAAGACGGGGGTACTCCTCGAAGGAATACGAGCAATCAATCCTGGGAATAAAGAAGAGATCCCGGTGTTCATCGCGGATTATGTTCTCGCGTCATATGGAACGGGTGCCATCATGGCCGTTCCTGCGCACGATGAGAGGGACTTCGAGTTTGCGAAGAAGTATGAACTGTCTATCAAACAGGTGATTGCCCCTGAAACAGGTGTCCGCCGAGAGAATGAGGAGGAACGTAATGGTGGTGTAGGAATTGTTTTTGATCCTGCACGGCAGAGATATGCGGTGGGACGACAAAAGAATGGTCTCGCGCGTCTTTTTTCCGGAGGTGTTGATGATGGCGAATCTATTCAGGAGGGGACACTTCGTGAGGTGGCCGAAGAGAGCGGGTTATTCGATTTTAAACATGTCGAGTATATAGGGAAAACGTACGCGCATTATCACAATAGTTTGCGCAACGTGAACAGATTAGCGTGGGCGAGCGCTTTTCTAGTCATTTTGGATTCTTCTGATGTGAAAGAGGTCAGACATGAATCCCACGAGGATTTTGAGCTCGAATGGATCACAGGGAAGGACCTCTGGAATAATCTGGTCGAACATAATATTGAGGGTTCGACAGACCACTGGCTCTGGTTTTTGCGGCAGGGTATTGGTCGGGCGATTGACCTCGGATACGACACAGAAAGCGACAAGGCCTTCTTTGCGCAATCTCCGTATACGGGGGAGGGTATTCTTACCGACTCGGGTGAGTTCTCTGGGATGAAAAGCGAAGAGGCAAAAAAGAAAATCACAGAGTTTGTTGGTGGGGAAATGAAGACAACATATAAACTCCGCGACTGGGTATTCTCTCGGCAAAGATATTGGGGAGAGCCGATTCCGCTCATCAACTGCGAGAAGTGTGGTTGGGTTGCTGTTCCTGAGAAAGATCTCCCCGTTACTCTTCCTATTGTGGAAAAGTACCAACCAACAGACACGGGGGATTCTCCTCTTGCGAATATCTCCGAGTGGGTGAATACGACATGCCCTACATGTGGCGGGTCTGCAAAACGCGAAACAGACGTGATGCCGAATTGGGCGGGCTCGTCGTGGTACTACCTCCGGTATTGCGATCCAACAAACAAGGAGACACTCGCTGATTTTGAAAAAATGAAATACTGGCTTCCAGTCGACTGGTACAACGGCGGCATGGAACATACAACACTTCACCTTTTGTATTCACGTTTCTGGCACAAATTTTTGTACGATATAAAAGTCGTTCCGACTCCAGAGCCATACGCAAGACGAACAAGTCACGGCCTCATTCTCGCAGAAGGAGGAGAAAAGATGTCGAAGTCAAAAGGAAATGTGGTGAATCCAGACGATATCATTAAACAGTTTGGTGCAGACACGCTTCGTGTGTATGAGATGTTCATGGGTCCTTTTGATCAGGCGATTGCGTGGTCAACGGACGGTCTTGTTGGCGTACGAAGATTCTTGGAGCGCATTCTTCGTATGTCAGAACGCCTCCACGATATCCCGTTGCCTCAGGAACTTGAGACACTTCTCAACCAGTCAATCAAAAAAGTTGGAGACGATATTGAATCGCTTCGTATGAACACGGCGGTCTCTCAGCTTATGATCTTTGCGAATGCGTTACAAAAAGAGGAAAAAATTCCAAAGGAAGCATTCTTGACGTTCATACTCCTTCTCGCTCCGCTCGCCCCGTTCCTTTCTGAAGAAATATGGCAAGGTCTTGGGGGCGCAATGTCAGTTCACAAAGAGGCGTGGCCGAAACACGACCCCTCAAAACTTGTGGGTGAGGAAGTGACGATTGGCGTACAGATAAACGGGAAGATCCGGGGGTCCATTTCCTGCCCCGCGGGCACCCCCGAAGCGACTGTTTTGGCCCTTGCCCGGGCAGAGGCAAACGTCGAAAAATGGCTTAACGGCAAGGATATTGTCAAAATCATCTATATACAAGATAAGATATTAAACGTCGTGGCAAGGGATGCTTGACGCAAAACCCATACCATGATACATTACTAGGTATACAGAAAGGGGTATTCTATAATTCTTTATCCGCCATGGGAAAAAAGGTCTCAAAAGTAAAAGTAGTCAAACCGATTGCGGTAAACTTCAATCCAAAAGCAGTTACCAAGCGCCTCCTTGGTGCGCTTACAACGCGTGCAAAAGACGTAATCATCAAACGCTACGGATTGGGTGACAAAACGAAACGAATGACACTTGAATCTATCGGCGGAGAATATGGAATCACCCGCGAACGAGTTCGACAGATCGAAAACTATGCACTCCAGACGATTCGTAAGGCGGACGCGTACAAGAAAGAGGCGGGTGTCTTTGAACTGCTCAAAGAAGAAATGCTTTTCTTTGGCGGCATCGTTTCCGAGGAACATTTTCTTGAACACCTTTCAAAAGAGGGAAGCGCACGAAACCATTTTCACTTCCTTCTCGTTGTTGGCGATACATTTGAAAAGAGAAAAGAGGATGACCACTTCGAACACCGTTGGCACGCAGATGAAGATATTGCTGAAAAAGTCGAAGACGCATTGAAGCGTATGTACGAGAAACTCTCTGACGAGGAGTTGCTGTCTGAAACAGAGATCATCAAGATGTTTCTCGATCACGTCAAAGATCTTTCCGATAAGTATCGCGATGAAGAGATGGTAAAACGATGGCTCTTGATTTCAAAAAAGATTGGTAGCAATGACCTGGGCGAATGGGGCCCCTCTGCATCTCCCTCGATAACACCGAAGGGTATCCGCGACTATGCATATCTTGCGATCAGAAACCACGGTTCACCGCTCCATTTCACGGAAGTCGCAAAGCGGATTGAAGAACTGTTTGACAAGAAGGCGCACGTTGCAACGGCACACAATGAACTTATCAAGGATGAACGCTTTGTACTTGTTGGACGTGGTCTCTACGCTCTCTCTGAATGGGGATATGTTGAAGGGGTTGTGCGCGATGTCATCAGAAAGATCCTTAAGGAACACGGCGCGCTCACTAAAGAGGAAGTAATCGAAAAGGTTCTCAAAGAACGCTACGTGAAGCCGAATACCATTCTCGTCAATTTGCAGGACAGCAAGCACTTCTCAAAGAAGGGTGACGGCACCTACACCCTCAACTAAGAGTACGTTTAAAATCACAACCTGCTTTGTTGCGTGCTCCGGTACTTCCTCATGATAGGTCCAACTATCACTCGGTTCGTTCCTCGCCCGCGTCGCGCATCTTGCGATTTTAAACACACTCCTGTTCCTAGCGTGTCTTTTTAGAGCGCGGTATGATGTTTGTATGATTGCGTATCTGTTTGACACCCTTTCGCCGATCGGAGATATTCTCGGCACCCTCTTTCGCTACGCGCCCCTGTGGCTTCCCGTTATTCTCCTTTTTGCCTTCTGGAAACTGTGGGTTGCATCCCGGCGTGCGCTTTTTATTACAGGTAAAGAGCCCGTCTTGCTTGAGATCCGCATTCCAAAAGAAATAAGTAAGTCCCCCCTTGCGATGGAAGTCGTGATGGGCGCGTTTTGGAATCCGACAGGCGAAGCGACGTTCGTTGACCGTTATTGGAAGGGTGGTGTGCGTCCGTGGTTCTCGCTTGAACTTGTCTCGATTGAAGGGCAAGTCCGCTTTTTCATTTGGACATGGAAAGGGTCTGTGAAGCACATCCAGAACAGCATCTATGCGCAGTATCCCGGGACGGAGATTACCGAGGTGCCTGACTATACGCTTGAATTCCTTTTTGATCCTGACAAGGCCGATCTTCAAGGAATGGAACTTGCACTTAACAAACCCGATCCGTATCCCATAAAGACGTATGTTGATTACGGACTCGATAAAGACCCCAAAGAGGAGTTCAAGATTGATCCGCTGAACCAAACACTCGAATATCTTGGTGGTTTAGGAAAAGGGGAACAAGCATGGATCCAGATCATCCTTCGCGCGCACAAATCGGAGGACAAAAAGAAGGGTGGGCCATTTGCGGGAATCAAAAGTGTCGAGGACATGTTCGAACTCGTCCCCAAAGTACAAGACCAAATGAAAAAAACGGATAAGTGGAAAGATGATGTGAAGGTGGAGATTGAAAAGATTGTTAAAAAAAGGAAACTCCAAGGGAGCGGAGAAGATGATGACAATAATAAGGGCGTTACGCTTACTCCTGTTGAAAAAGAAATCGTTGGGGCTTTGGAGCGAAGCATCACCAAGTCGGGATATGATGTCGGAATCCGCCTCATCTATGCGGCAGAAAAAGATTCATTCAACTCCGCACACAAAGGAGCACTGGGGGCTATCTTTGCGCAGTACAACACGGGACACTTGAACGGTTTCAAACCAGGATTCGGAACAGGATTTCTATACCCATGGCAGGACATCTTTGGATGGCGTACAGCAACGAGGAAGAAGGAAATATTTAATGCATATCGCTTGCGCGCATACTTCCATCCGCCGCACAAGAAAAAATGGTTTGTGTTAAACAGTGAAGAGTTGGCGACACTCTACCACTTCCCGGGGCAAGTTGCTGAAACGCCGACATTGGGACGCATCGAATCGACAAAGGGTGAGCCGCCCGTTAATCTTCCCACCTAAGAACATGTTCTCAGGTTTTATACAACGCCCCGTTCTCTGGGCGAGTGCGGGACTCGCGCTTTTTATTCTCCTTGCGCATACCCCTCTCCGGTTTATATCGGGAACTCTCATTAGTATTCCTCAAGGAGCATCATTTGGAACAGTTGCCGAGACACTTGAAGAAAAAAATATTATCACGTCTTCGACACTTCTTCGCGCGTGTATGGTTCTCTTTGGTGGTGCGGAACACGTGAAAGCGGGGGACTATCTCTTTTTGCAACCACAAGGATCGTGTGCTATTGCACGGCGCCTTTCAAAAGGGGAGTACGCGCTCACCTCCATTCGTGTCACATTTCCTGAAGGAACATCGATCGCCGGGATGGCGCGCATTCTTGTGGCGGAACTTCCCGCATTCGATGGGGAAGAATTCAAGAGTATCGCAAGCACATCAGAAGGATACCTTTTTCCTGACACGTACTTCTTTCTTCCGAACACAACACCAGAAAGTGTTTTAAGTGACCTTAGACAAACATTCAATGACAAAACGACGAACCTACTGCCCGCAATCGCACTTTCTGATAGAACCATTGAAGATATCGTCACTATGGCATCGTTGCTCGAAGAAGAAGCTCGAACACTCGAGGACAAGAGAATCGTTGCGGGCATACTCTGGAAGCGTATCGACGAAGGCATGGCGCTCCAGGTTGACGCACCGTTTATCTATATATTGGGCAAATCATCCCACGAACTCACCGGTGCGGACCTCGAGTTCGACTCGCCCTACAACACGTACCTCTACAGGGGCCTTCCACCAACGTCAATTAGCAACCCAGGGCTTGAGTCCATGATGGCCGCGCTTACACCAACCGACACTGCCTATTGGTTTTATCTCTCTGATTCGGAAGGGACAATGCACTATGCAGAAACATTTGAGGGACACAAAGCGAATAAAGAAAAGCATTTCGAGTAGTTTTTGCTGTATACTATTTTCATGATTATCACACACAACACGCTTGAATCGTTTAAGGTGCAGTTCGGCGACACGATGCTTGCTTTTAATCCTGTATCGAAGAAGTCAAAGCTCTCCGCTACGAGTTTTGGTGCTGATATCGTTTTGGTCACACTCAATCATCCTGACATGAATGGTATCGAAACTGTTGCGCGGGGGGACAAGGTGCCCTTCACGATCGTAGGGCCTGGAGAATATGAAGTGAAAGAGATCTTTGTCAAAGGATTTCCATCGGTCTCTTCCTATGGCGGCGAACAAGCGATCAATACGGTGTATACGGTCATCCTTGAAGACATGCGGCTCTGTTTCTTGGGGGCACTTGCAACGACCGACCTTCCGCCAGAGACCTTGGAAGCCATGGGAGACATCGACATTCTTTTTGCCCCAGTCGGAGGTGATGGTGTCCTCTCTCCAAAGGATGCGCACAAACTCTCGGTGTCTTTGGAGCCGCACTGTGTGATTCCGATGCACTACACCAAAGAGACACTCGCGGCATTTTTGAAAGAAGAGGGAGTGTCTGTGGAACCGCTTGATAAATTGACCATAAAAAAGAAAGATGTGCTTGAAAAGGAAGGGGAGATTTTTGTATTAAAACCAACAACAAACAACTAACAACCAACGACGCATCATGAAAGAAAATACGCCTTTTGGTTTGTTGTTGGTCGTCGGTTGTGAGTCGTAGGTTATTTCTATGTTTGATCTTATTGCAAAATTGCAACAGAAACCCGAACCCGAACGTCGCCGCATTGCGTTTCTGGTATCTCTTGTGGTGACGGGTATAATCGTCGCAATCTGGCTTATCTCACTTTCCGTGCGCTTCGGTTCTCCCTCAAAGAAAACCGAGGAGCCTTCCTTGGACAAAAGCGCGCCTTTTTCCGCCCTGGGGGAGCAGTTTAAAAGCACTCTTGATTCGTTCCAAAATCTCTTCAAAAACTAGTCACTTTGAGTGGAAAAGGGCTTTAAAAAGGCCTCTTTTGCTGTTATACTAGAGAACATCTATGGCAAAAAATAGCCCGTCCCTAGACCCGATTGTGCCCCGAGCGAGTGTCATTCCTCGGAGTGTTGCGACAGAAATGAAAGAGTCGTATCTCGACTATGCGATGTCTGTTATCACGGCACGTGCCTTGCCCGATGTGCGAGATGGTTTGAAGCCGGTCCACCGTCGGATTCTCTACGCGATGTACAACATGAATCTGCTGCCAACGGCAAAGGCGCGCAAATCTGCCACCGTTGTCGGTGAAGTGTTGGGTAAATATCACCCGCATGGTGATGCGTCTGTGTATGATGCAATGGTCAACATGGCGCAAGATTTCTCATTCCGATATCCACTGGTCCTCGGGCAAGGGAACTTCGGATCGATTGACGGTGATCCCGCTGCAGCAATGCGGTACACCGAAGCACGCATGTCGCGCGTCGCGACGCTCCTCATGAATGATCTGGAAAAGGAAACGGTCGCGTGGCGGCCGAACTATGACGGAACACGGACGGAACCGGAGGTCTTCCCCGCATCAGTCCCGAATCTTCTTTTGAACGGAACGCTGGGTATCGCTGTCGGTATGGCGACGAACATCCCACCACACAACCTTCGCGAACTCATCAGTGCCACGGTGCATCTTATTGATACTCCTGACGCAACGAACGAAGATGTTCTTGGATTCGTTCTCGGCCCTGATTTCCCGACGGGCGGTATCATTTTCAATCAAACCGATATCCGTCACGCGTACACAGGAGGAAAGGGAGGCATCGTCATGCGCGGAGAAGCAGAAGTCCTTGAAGGAAAAAAAGGACAGTTCGAGATTATCGTCACATCTCTTCCGTATCGCGTGAACAAGGCGGAGCTCATCATGAAGGTCGCTGATCTGGTGCGCGAAAAGAAAATCGAAGGCATCCGAGACATCCGCGATGAATCAACAAAAGATATTCGCATTGTCATCGAACTCAAGACGGGAGCGTATCCGCAGAAGGTTTTGAATTACCTCTATAAGCACACGCAACTCGAAGACACGTTCCATCTGAACCTCGTGTGTCTTGTGGACGGTATTCCGCAGACGATTTCTCTCAAGGGGGCGCTTGAAGAATTCATCAAGCATCGCCTCGTTGTTATCCGTCGTCGCACGGAATTTGATCTCAAGGTGGCAAAAGCGCGCGAACACATACTCCTTGGTCTCACAAAAGCGCTCGATCATATAGATGAGGTGGTTGCTCTCATCAAGAAGTCAAAAGATGTTGTGGAAGCACGAGCTGGACTTATAAAGAAATTTGCTCTCTCGGAGATCCAAGCGAATGCAATCCTTGAGATGCGTCTCCAGAAACTCGCAGGTCTTGAACGAAAGAAGATCGAGGACGAGCTTGCGGAGATTACAAAACTCATCGTTGAACTCGAAACACTCTTAAAGAGCGAGAAGAAGATACGAGACGTCGCGAAGAAAGAACTCGAAGAGGTCAAAGAGAAGTATGGTGATGACCGGAAGACAAAAATCGTGAAGGGTGGTGTCGCCAATCTTGAAACAGAAGACCTTATTCCTGACGAAGAAAACGTTCTTGTCTATACCGCGGGTGGATACATAAAGCGCACCAATCCGGGAGAATTCAAAGCGCAAAAGCGCGGCGGTGTCGGCGTTATCGACCTCGACACAAAAGAAGAGGACTTCGTGACGACATTTTTGACGGCATCATCGCATAGCGACCTTTTGTTCTTCACTGATAAAGGAAAAGTATACCAACTCAAGATGTACGACATTCCGGAAGGGAAGCGTGCAACGCGAGGAAAATCGATTATGAACTTCGTTTCGCTTACGGAAGGGGAGCGCGTCACAAGCATTCTCGCTCTCTCGAAGGAGGTGAAAAAAGATCTTGGAGCGAAGGGAAGCATTCTTATGGTGACAAAGTGTGGTGTTGCGAAGAAGGTTGCTGCAGAAAGTTTCAAAGATGTGCGCCGGAGCGGTATCATCGCAATCAAACTTGACGCAGGGGATGAGCTCATCGCAACCACATTCTCTATTCCGGGTGATGAAGTGGTTTTGGCATCAGCACGCGGACAATCTATCCGATTCAAGGAAACCGATATCCGCCAAATGGGGCGCACTGCGGGCGGTGTTCGTGCGCTCAAGCTCGCGGCGAAGGACTTTATCGTGACCGCTGGTGTTGCGCATGCTTCCGCTGTGGGCACGACGCTCCTCATCCTCTCGAAAAATGGATATGGGAAGCGGACACCAATCGATGAGTACAAAACACAAAAACGTGGTGGATCAGGTATCAAGACGGCAAATGTCACTGAGAAAACAGGACCTCTCATCGCCGGACAAGTTGTGACGGCGGAATTTGATGAACTCGTTGTTATGTCGCAGAAGGGACAAGTTATCCGTGTGGGACTTGCCGAGATACCGGAGCTCGGTCGTGTGACGCAGGGTGTGCGTATCATGAAGATGCGCGACGGTGATTCGATTGCTTCGTTTGTGTGTCTTTAAAGAATAAACAAGGAACAATACACAATGAACGAGATGGACAGGAAAAAGCCAGAGCGTATCATGGAGAGTGCCATCCTTTTGTTCATTGTTCATCGTTAGTTGTTCATTATTTTCCATGTTCAGCAATCCTGAAAAGATTCTTAAAGAGTTTCAAATTGGGGAAGGAACCCATGTAGGGGACTTTGGCGTTGGTGTGGGCAGCTATGCGCTGGCCGCAGCAGAAGCCGTCGGAGAGACCGGAAGTGTCTACGCATTTGATATCCAAAAAGATATGGTTACGCGTCTTGTAAAGACGGCGCGAGACGAAAAAATAACGAATCTCCACGTCGTGTGGGCAGATCTCGAGGAACCGCGTGGCACAAAACTTGCCGATACATCCCTTGATGCAGTTATTGTCGCGAATCTCCTGTTCCAGATTGAGGCAAAAGACGTGCTTATTGGTGAAGTCATACGGGTTTTGAAACCAAATGGCCGCGTGCTTATTGTTGACTGGAAAGAGTCCTTCGGACACACGGGCCCACATCCCGATGCTATCGTTCCTGAGAAAGTCGCACGTCCTCTTTTTGAAGGTGCAGGATTTGTATTTGAACGAAGCGTTGCTGCGGGAGAGCATCACTACGGGCTTGTGTTTCGGAAAAACAAATAGTCATGAAAACCTTCCAAACAATTCTTCTTGCGATATTCGGTTTCTTCATCCTCGCGGGTGTCATTGTCATTGCCACATTTGGCCGAGGGGGAGGCGGAGGAGGTGACGTGCTCGCGGAGGGAGAAGTGTGGGGGACACTCTCTGCGTCGTTTGTTGATACGGTGGTGAGTGAATTCAATCTTGCAAATGACAACATTCTCACGATAACGTACCGCGAATTTCCACCAGAAACATTCAATCAGGAGCTTATCGAAGCGTTAGCTGCAGGACGTGGTCCCGATGCTGTTATTTTTACTGAAGACCTGATTGCTTCGTATGAAGATAAGCTTTATACGATTCCTTTTGCGACGTTTTCGGAGCGGTCATTCCGAGATATATACGTTGAGGGCTCGGAGCTCTTCCTCAACGCCGAAGGCGTTCTTGCATTTCCTATAGCGGTTGACCCCATGGTTCTCTACTGGAATCGAGCTCTTTTTAATACCGCACGTATCTCCGCACCTCCTTCGTACTGGGATGAACTCATCACCTTGAGCAAATCTCTCACAAAGACGGACAGTTCGTTCAATGTGCTCCAAAGTGTCATCGCGCTTGGTGAGTACCGAAACGTAACACACGCAAAGGAGATCCTTTCGATGCTTGTCATGCAGGCAGGAAATCCAATTGTAATCCGTGACGCACAAGGTCGTCCTGATGTTATTTTTGCCGAAGAACTAAACTTGCCCGAAGCACCTGCAGAGTCAGCACTTCGTTTCTACACGGAGTTCGCGAATCCGGTGAAACCGGTTTACTCATGGAACAGGTCTCTCCCACCATCAATTGATATGTTCACGCGCGGAGACCTTGCGATGTACCTTGGATTCGGAAGCGAAATTGTGGAACTGCAGGAACGCAACCCTAACTTGAATTTTGATGTGACAAATGTACCGCAGATACGCGATTCGTCCCTTGCAACGACATTTGGCACGATATATGCGATTGGACTTATGAAAGCATCCGACAATATCGCGGGTGCATTCAGTGTTGCAACGCTCCTCTCGGGCGCAGATGCTGCGCGGTTGTGGGCGGACATTGCCGGCGTTGTGCCGGCTCGCCGCGATCTTCTTGCAGAGTCACAAACAGACAAATACAAGTCGGTTCTTTATGAGGAGGCCTTGATTGCACGAGGATTTCTTGACCCCGCACCCGTCGAGAGCGACACGGTCTTTGCGGATCTTGTCGAAACAATCACTTCCGGACGTGATTCGATATCTCGTGCGGTAGAAGATGCACAGATTCGCCTTCAGACATTGTTCGAGTAGGTCAGGGGGCACTAGTTGTCCACTCTCTACGTCGTTTCGAAAAGAAAGTGAAGTACACTAATAGCCATACATAGTATGAAGGCAGCGATCGTTCCTCTGTTACTTATAGTGCTCCTCTGCGGGATTCTTGTTCCTATGGTGTCTCTTGCGCAAGAGCCCCTTGTTCCGTGTGGCATAAACGGGCCTGATTGCGATTTTGATGATTTGGTCGATCTCGCACGGCGGATCATTAACTTCCTTCTCGGTGTTGCGGTTCCGATTGCCGCGATTATGTTCGCATATGCGGGATTCTTGTACTTGACCTCGGCGGGTGATACGGCCAAACGAGGGAAGGCAACGAGTATCTTCCAGAACGTCTTTTGGGGTTTTGTGCTAGCATTGTCGGCGTGGCTTATCGTTAACCTTTTAACGACGTTTTTCCTTGAAGGCAATAAAAATCCAGAGAATATCTTTTCAAGACATGTCACAGTCCAAAAATCATAAAATTTTCATAGCACTTCTTGTTGGGTTCTTTCTTTTTGCCCCCATGTTTCTTTTTGCAGCGGATGGCGGTGGAAACACGCCACCGCCAAAAAAGAACCTCACGGGTATTACAAACCCTCTGAAAGATATCGATTCGGTGAGCGACCTATTGTTTGCAGCTGTCGACATCGTCACACAGCTCGGATTTTATATCGCCGTCATATTCATCATCTACTCAGGTTTTTTGTTCGTGAAGGCGCGGGGTAATAAAGAAGAACTTGAAAAAGCGAAACAGGCATTTCTATGGACGGTGATCGGAACGGCCATTCTCCTTGGGGCACGTCTTCTTGCGGAGGTTATTGAAGGAACGGTAGATCAGCTTGAGGACGGAAGCAGAGCACAGACGGTTGAGATAACGACGCAACACGTATAATATATTTTTTATGAGACACCTTCTTACTCGATTATTGCCGCTTTTCCTTCTCACCGCGCCGAGCATTCTTTTTGCTGCGCCAAGGAACCTCAAAGATCTTGTTGGTGTTTTTCTTGATCTCATAAATCCCGCACTCGCACTTCTCACAGGTCTCGCCGTCCTTTTCTTTGTGTGGGGAATCGTTCAGTACATTCTCTATGCTGGAGACGAAAAGAAGAAGCTCAGTGCTAAAAACACGCTTGTGTACGGCGTTGTTGCTCTCTTTGTCTTGTTTTCCTTCTGGGGTATTGTAGAATTCATACAGCAGTCAATTTTTAACTAGAAGTAACTTACGTACATGTATACACGAATCCTCGCCGCATCTCTTCTCGTAATCTCTTCTCCTCTTATCGCTTCAGCAGTTGAGCCGACGGGTAGGTTGAGCACCCTTATTAGCAATTTTGCCGGCATCATCAATATCCTCATTGGTGTTGCTTCCTCCCTCGCGATTCTTGTCTTTATTTGGGGGCTTGTGAAGTATATCTGGTCAGAGGGGAGTGCCGAGTCGAAGGGGGAAGGGAAGAAGATAATGATTTGGGGAGTCGTCGCTCTTTTTGTCCTTTTCTCCGTTTTTGGACTGATCAAATTCCTCCAGGATGCATTTGGTGTGTATAACTCTGACCTCAACGCTCCCCAAATCATCTACCGTAGATAATCGGGGTGGCTCGGCGATGCACAGAAGCATCCTTAGTTCAAACATCACTACACACAGCGCGTTTGCAGTCCTCAAGAGGAACGATATACTTTATATATCTTTCTGGGTACAGGAAGTAACAAATTAATCATTAAAAGAAAAACATAGTATAGAGTATGAAAAAGACTTCACAGATTCTTATCGCCGGATCGGCGTTCTTCCCGCTCTTTGCATTCGCACAACAGTTGGGAAACGTTGAGAACCTCGTTCGTGCGATTGGACGTATTATTGATCTCGCGACACCGATTTTGGTCGGATTGGCGCTTCTCGCGTTCTTCTGGGGGCTCATCCGGTACATTTTCTCGGCCGGAGAAGAAGATGCAAAGAAAGAGGGTATTCGCCTCATGGTAGGTGGTGTTATTGCAATCTTCGTCATTGTCGCAATCGTTGGCCTCGTCCGCTTCCTTGGTAAAGCACTTGGTGTCGAGCTTGGAGGAGAATTGCCAGTGCCGGGTGTTAAGTAGACATTTGTCTCTTCTGTAATGCATGCCCATCTCTGAGCTCATAGGAGAGGTTCATCAATTCATTGTTGAACCCTTACTGCTCCTTCTTTTCGGTGTTGCGTTCGTTATTTTCGTGTGGGGGATTGTTGAATTCATACAGAACAGCGAAAGTGACGATGGACGAGAAACGGGGAAGCGGAATATGATCTGGGGCATCATCGGCATGGTTATCATGCTCTCTGTCTTTGGTATCATCAATATCATTGCAGGAACGCTTGGTGTGGAAGGTGTGCAAACAAAAGACGAACAAAAATTCCAAAGTGATACAGAAAAGAAATTTAAGTTTCTTCAAAAGATAGGTATTGACTAGATTCGACACGCAAGATAAGAAAACACCGCGAGCCCTCGGGCTCGCGGTGTTTTGTATAAAAAGAAAACGGGCTGGGGTGGTGACACCTCAGCCCGCTCTCGACCGTCGTTGTTTGACGGCCGAAATGTTTCAGTCGAAAAGAGTGAAATTCAGGTCACCGGGATGGGTCCCGTCGCCCGCCAGATGTTAACCTTGACCTCGGCATCCCTTCCGCGGGACTCCTCGAATCGCAGTTTCTTGGCAGGAGCGTATTTTCCGAGCCGCTCGTCGACGTTGAACGTTATGTCGACGTCACTGCACGCTTCGCCAAGGTTGTGACCACCGTTGGCAAGCACGAACACGCATCCAGAAGTGACCTTGAACCGGTAGGAATTCCAGTGCGTAGCTCCTTCCGGCGGTTCCAACTGGACCGGCTCTGAGAGATGTCGACTTGCGAGCCGGACAAGAATTGTGTCTGGGAACTCGTCGAGCGGCCGACCGACGGGAGCGGTTTGCACCGCTTCCGCCTTGTGGCCGAACGGCCAGAAATCCCAGCCGGCGGTCTTCTCCCCGATCTTCTTCCACATCCCGGTCCCGATGAGGACCGAAAGAACGATGGTAACGGTGAGCACAACAGCAAGGATACGAAGCCCTCGTCCCTCGATGCCCGCCATGAAGACGACCGTGATGATCGCGAGCATGATGAAACTGACGAGGGTCCGAGTTCCCGTCGAGATCATGTCGGCGGGCAGGAGTGCCCAAAAGCCGAACACAATCATGGCGGTCAACGCCCACCAGACCACCTTGAGGTATCGTCGCGGTGCGTTCTGAGGCCCCAGAAGGGCCAAAGCGCTCACCCCGACCGGGGCAAGCAACACAGCGCCGATTCCCAAAAGGATAATCGCCCAAAACAAGTCGCTTGCTCCGGACGGGTCGGAGACCACCTTCATGATTGCGGGTCGCACCCACCAATACACGAATATCAGGGTGGCCACGAGGTAGACAATGGCACCACCCAGTGCCCAGAGCCCAGCGCTTCGAGCCGCATCCAGCGCAGAGCGCTGGAGAAGCATGTCGGCGTATTCGTTCGCCAGTGTTGGCGTCGCACATCCGCGGTTGAAGGCGTCTACGAAAATCCGTAAACGATTCCAACCTGAACGGTCGTGCCCGCGTTTGATGGTGACCTTCTTGATGGTGTCGGCCTTTTTGGTCTCCCGGTAAATCTCTTCGGTCTCACCGGGTCCAACAAGCCCACTCTTGAATTCGTTGAGCATTTCAGCGATCGCGACCTCGAGGCGGTCGCGATTCCTGCGACTCAGACGCCGTTTGGCGTCCAGGAAGTTCTGTTGCGGCCCACGGGCGACTTTCGCCCAGAACGCCGCAACGGCGGCTTTCCGCTCCTTCCGTTCAGCCACGGTCGTGTCGGTGGCAGGAGTTGTCCCCGCCGACGTTGTTTTGGTGGTGCTTGTTGCGAACGGATTTCGCCCGAAAAGCGAACCCGCGAACCATCCACCAACCCATTTCAAGATGTCCCACAACGCCTCGTCTTTGATGTTGGCCATCGCTCTCTCCTCGTAGTTGAATTCGTTTTTTGGGTTTCAGAAAGACAGAAGACATGTCCAAGAAATCGGACAGTCGAAACACGGATGTCTGCTCAGATGTTATATTTCACTCTTTTCAAACTGACAAAGAGCACTCGTATATATTGTATCACTTTCATACAAAAAGTCAAGTAGTAAG
>ERZ1292625.584-Hain-H41-01um-R1-584-length-52919-cov-10_pt1 | contig 52919 bp, 50 predicted proteins | sample MGYA00564400_ERZ1292625 | MGnify/ENA primary metagenome ERZ1292625 (study PRJEB36523, sample SAMEA6512639) | groundwater metagenome | collected 2019-01-08 | study: AquaDiva: Metagenomics assemblies of 32 groundwater samples | reverse complement strand
AATTATACAAAAGAAACCAACGGACCGTGTCCACTTTATGGGGTCCATTTCACTTGTCGGAGCGCCGGGATTCGAACCCGGAGTCGCCTGTTCCCAAAACAGGAATGTTAGCCGTTACACCACGCTCCGTTTGTTGACCTATCGTAGCATATCATTCATATAACTGCACACAATTTCACAAAATTAAGTTTTTTATCCATTTTACCCGAGCTCTTCGCGTATTCATGTCCAGAAAAACACAAATAACATGAAAACTAAACTCCACGCCAAGTCCCCCACCCTTTTCTTCTAAATATGACTCAATAATTCTTCGTAGGTGTTTAACTTTCCATCCATCAATATTGTCTTCTGGTTTATGGCTATTAGAATTCAAAGAAAAATCAACTGTCACACTTTTAACTTCAAAGAAATTAATAACTCCATTCTTTGTCGCGACGATATCAAGCTCACCCCACTTCTTTTGATAATTACGATCAATAATTTCAAACCCATTCTTTTCAATGAATTTACAAGCCACGTCTTCACCTTTATTTCCCTTAGCTCTTTTGTGCATTTAGATTTTATTAACACACTTCCGATGACTTTTAAATAGATGTTTTTAATAAATGGCTATAAATAAGGCTATCCACACTAAAAACACCTTTTATGGACAAATTTTTACGATAATAAGCCATATTTTCTGTCTTTTATACCCATTACCCACAATGTTATCCACAGTTTTATTAACAAGCACACGATTTTAAGCCGTCTAATAAGTACAGAACATCTAAAGGACAGTCCCACTTGATAGATTCGTCCTGTATATTTGTCGGTGCGGGTAGGGAGAATCGAACTCCCATCTCGTCCTTGGCAAGGACGCATTCTACCACTAAACTATACCCGCTTTTTAAAAAAACTAATCAAAAATTACAAAAAGAGTATAGCGTACTTAAAGATATTTTACAAAATATTATCCTCGTCAGAATTTACTCTTTACTTTTTTAATTATTAGTAATTCTAACAAAATAAAACTGCAGACATTTGGTTTCTGTGTCCACTTTATGGGGTACGGATCATCAGTGCGCCCGGAGGGATTCGAACCCCCAACGTTTGTTCCGAAGACAAAAATGATATCCATTTCACCACGGGCGCGATACTACATACTAACGCAGTTAGTAAAAAAACCAAAATTATAATACAATGTCAACTATTATGCCTACAAAGATTGTTAAAAATTCCCCAATACCAATAGAAATAACAAACATCGTAGAAACCCTAGAAAAGGCCCATTTTCAGGCTTATTTGGTCGGTGGTTGTGTTCGAGATATCTTTTTGGGTCGTACTCCAAAAGATTGGGACATCACCACAAATGCAAAACCCGAAGAAATCCAGAAACTTTTCATAAAAACAGTTTATGAAAATATCTATGGAACTGTAGTTGTGATAGATGAAGAGACTGAAGACATTACATTGCGCAATGTAGAAGTAACTCCATATAGGTTGGAATCAGGATATTCTGATCGTCGTCACCCAGATCAAGTAAAATTCAGTGACAAAATTGAAGATGATATAAAAAGAAGGGATTTTACTGTTAATTCTTTGGCAGTGTCTCTTTCTGGTGGGGCTATAAAGGACATAATTGACTTATACGGCGGTTTTGCTGACATAAAGGACAAAACTATAAGGTCAGTCGGAAAACCCTATGATCGCTTCAATGAGGACGCTCTGCGCATGATCCGCGCCATAAGATTTGCTGTGGAACTTGGTTTCACTATTGAAACCGAAACATTTGGGGCGATAAAAAAACTTAATACTACGATAAAAGATGTTTCAATGGAGAGGATTCGGGATGAGTTTACAAAGATAATTCTATCTCCAGATCCCCAAAAAGGTATTGAACTACTTCAAGAAAGTGCTTTACTAAAGCATATTATCCCAGAATTAACCAAATCTATTGGTGTAGAACAAAATCAAGCACACGCATATACGGTCTGGGAACACCTATTAAGAAGCTTACAACATGCCGCAGACAAGAATTGGGGGCTAGAAATAAGGCTTTCTGCCCTATTTCATGACATTTCAAAGCCTCAAACTAAGGGTGTTTCACAAGAAACAAAACAGCCAACTTTCTATGGACACGAAGTAATTGGTTCACGTGAAACACGAAAAATACTTGAAAGAATGAAGTTTTCACGTGTAATCATTGAGAAAGTGACTAAATTGGTGCGTTGGCACATGTTTTTCTCTGATACGGGTATGATTACTCTGTCGGCAGTTCGTAGAATGGTCGTTAATGTTGGACCAGAGAATATTTGGGACCTTATGAATGTCCGTATATGTGACAGAATAGGCACTGGAAGACCAAAAGCTGACCCATATAGATTGAGAAAATACAAATCTATGGTAGAGGAGGCCTTGAGAGATCCTATTTCTGTGAAAATGTTAAAAATTGACGGTAAAGACATAATGGAAATATGTAATATCGGTCCAGAACCAAAGATTGGTCTCATTCTCAATGCCTTAATGGAAGAAGTCCTTGAGGATCCAAAATTGAATACTGAAAACTATCTAAAAGAAAAAACCATGGAGCTTTTCAAATTATCAGAGGGTGAGTTGAAAAAAATGGCAAAAAGGGGAAAAGAAAAGAGGGAAGAGGAAGAGGAAAAAAAGTTGAAAGAGATTAGGAGTAAACATTTTGTCTCATAACAAGGACACCAGACCATTATTTTGCAAGGATATTTCAAAAAGACATAGTTATCCACATATATGTCCTTTACAGACATATCTAAAGGACATACAATTGAGTTAGACAAGTTTGTTACCCGAGGTGATCGCAGAAAAATGCTACGGAATAAAATCTAGTTCAGTATTATTTTTCTGTGATCAAAACAGACAACTGTTCTTTCACAAATCTGGGTAGGCTTCTCTCACTTTGAAGTCTGCGAAGAAATTTCAATCCTTTTGTTGCTTTGTCGATGGTGTATCTTGTCTCATTTACAACATTGCCTCCTTTTCTGGAGAGCACACATTTTTGAGGACAGTGCACACTGTCTTAATTAGGAACATCTTGGATTAATAGATCCGCCATTTGGATCTATCGGGTCTGTGGACCCCAGTTCTTTCTTCTTCGCAACAAAGACTTCTCGTAGCCGCGTCAACTCGTTTCCATCTGAAACGTAAGACGCGGCTTTCTTTTAATCAGTTTCACATTCAACAAATAAGAAAGTGATCGTGAACAAAATACTTAAATTTCACGTGAAACTAGTAAAAATGGCTATTTTTTATGAAATGTATACCTACAATTTTCAGTATTCACGCCTGATTAGAGCCATAGAATTACCCAATAACAAGTTCAATCGGGCAATGGTCAGAACCCATCACGGAGTCCATAATTTCAACATTTTTAACCATTTTAGTCAACCCTTGTGAGACAAAAAAGTAATCGATTCTCCAGCCAACATTGCGATCCCGAGCAAAGGTTTTCATATCCCAGTAGGTATAAGCATCTTTAATATCAGGATGTATTAAACGAAAGATATCTGTATATCTCGCTTCAATTACTTTATCAATCCAAGCACGCTCAATGGGAAGGAAGCCGGTATTTTCTTCATTTTCCTTTGGTCGCGCCAAATCAACCTCTCTGTGAGCTGTATTTACATCACCACAAAAGATGACTTCATAGCCGGCCTCTTTTTGCTTGTTAACATACTTCAAAAACTCATCATAATAACGAAGTTTGAAATCCAAACGCTCTGGACCACCCCCACCATTAGGAAAGTAGGTGTTTATAAGGACAAATTTTTCGCAGAATAGATCTGTGGATTTTGTTGAATCAAAAAACAAGGCCAGAAGTCGTCCCTCTTGATCAAGTTCTTCTTTTCCTAGGCCATATCCAACTCTAGTTGGTTCAATTTTAGAGAAAATAGCAACGCCACTGTAACCTTTCTTACCTCTTGAGTGGTCAAAGTATGAAAAATAACCAAAAGGCTTCCTGACACCATCTTCTAATTGTTCTGGGTGCGCCTTCGTTTCTTGAACGCAGTAAATATCAGGAGATTCGTTGATGAACCAGTCAAAACCGCCTTTTTTAACATTGGCGCGGAGGCCGTTTACATTCCAAGAGATAATACGCATGGAGTAATAATACACTACCTCTTCTTCCCATGAAACTGCTTATAAACTCTCTTGAGTTCAGTATCAGTAACATGAGTATAGATTTGCGTGGTACTAATGTCGGCGTGCCCGAGAAACATCTGCACCGAACGGATGTCCGCACCATTTCCTAGAAGATCAGTAGCAAAACAGTGACGAATAACATGTGGAGTAACTCGTTTGGAAATTCCGGCTTTGATAGCATATTGTTTAACTATACGCTCAATGGAACGAGTAGTGAGTGGCTTATCTCCAGCACCTTTTTCTTCTTTTGAATTTTTCAATTGAGCCCTGCTAGCACGCGCGCTGATTTCAACGAACAAAGCATCACCCATATCCTTTCTATTATCAAGATATTTTTTGAGAGCAGTCTTTGCCTCGGGGGAAAGAAATACAATGCGAACTTTATCTCCCTTACCTCGCACCGAAAACTCATCAGCATCAAGGTCAAGATCACGAGAAAGGGAACAGAGTTCGGCTACACGCAAACCAGTTGAAAAAAGCAATTCAAGAATGGCTTTATCGCGAAGAGAAGTGAGAGTACTGCCATCGGGCGCATCCAATAGACGATGTAGTTCACTTGGTGTGATTAAATCTATTTGACGCTGGCCGACCTTAGCCAATTCAATCATATCAGGAGACAATGATTTGATTTGTTGTCTGGCTAAATATTTCAAAAACGAACGCAAAGCAATAAGGTGATAATTTTGTGTATTCTTTTTGAGTGTGTGCGTTTCGGTCCTATTTTTCATTCCAGGTTGACGATTTAGCCAGAGACGAAAATCGCGAACTGTTTCCGCGGTAATATTTTCCGGACTCTTAATTTTTGCGTAATTAAAAAACTTAGTGATGAAAAAGTCATAATTTCGCACCGTTTTCGTAGACCGACCTTTTTCTATCTCCACATATTCCAAAAATTGCTGTTTTAAGTCCTTAATATTATGCGACATGATCAAAGTATAGCATGGTGAGTTAGTTCTTGCGCCTCGACCCTATTTATGCTATGATGTTTTAACCATGTTAACCACACGACAGAAGATCAAAATCATTAAGGAAACGGCAGTTCACGCCAAAGATACTGGTTCTTCGGAGGTTCAGGTTGCCTTATTGAGCAAAAGAATCAACGAATTAACCGACCATTTGAAGAAACATAAGAAAGACAACCATTCACGACGCGGCTTGCTTGGTATGGTCGCGGATCGTCAGACACATCTGGTTTACCTCAAGAAAAATCATCCTCGTCGCTATTCAACTATCATTAAGAAGTTGGAACTTAAAAAATAGCAAGACGCCGAGAGGCGATTCTGTTATAATGTATACAGAATAGAAATATAATAGTATTTCTGTATTTCTAACGGCTCTTTATATTATCAACCATTTTAATAAATTTAGTAACTATTTTTAATGTAATTTTTTGTCAGCAAATTTGCAGGGGACAGTCTTTGCATTATTAACAATTTTTATGTCAATCATAAAACACAAAGAACAACGCGTCGGGATTTTTATAGACGCGCAGAATTTATATCATAGTGCCAAAAACCTTTATCATTCAAAGGTCAATTTCGGAGCAATTGTCAAAGACGCCATGGATGGTCGCAAGCTCGTCCGCGCGGTTGCTTATGTCATCGCCACTGAATCAGGTGAAGAAAATGCTTTTTTTGACGCACTTACCAAAATGGGAATTGAGACCAAGGTCAAAGACCTGCAAGTCTTCAGCTCTGGCGCTAAAAAGGCTGACTGGGATGTTGGACTCGCAATTGATGCGGTCAAACTTTCTCCAAAATTAGACTCTGTCATTTTAATCACGGGTGATGGCGATTTCGTACCGCTTGTGGAATATTTACAGATGAATCAGGGCTGTCAAGTTGAGGTTGCTTCATTCGGCAAATCCACTTCGGCAAAACTTATTGAGGTCACGGATCATTTCATGGATTTGGATGAGAATTCAAGTAAGTATTTATTAAGAACTGGGGGGAAGAAGTAAAAATGGCTGTGATAATTGATAGTTTGTCAATTTAGGCGTCTTTGTGCTACATTACCTTTGTCCGTCCGCTTTCGTATTCGCCTCGGCGTGACGAGGAAGCACTTTATCAATAGAACTAACTCGCCCCCAGATAGGCAGATTTGAAGTTTTCCGCAGGTCTATTCCGCGTAAACTCATTCAAAGCTGAAATCTTGGGGCGACCCGCATTCGCCATGTTCCTACATGATGACTGCGTACAAAACTCACATGAACAAAAAAGAATATTCGCTTGAGGTTGGCGGCAAAACATTAACCGCTGAATTCAACGATCTCGCGGATCAAGCAAATGGGTCAGTCATGGTTCGTTATGGTAATACCACGGTCTTAGCTACCGCGGTAATGGGAAATTTAAAAGATGGAGATTTTTTTCCGTTGACTGTTGACTATGAAGAAAGATTTTACGCTACAGGAAAAATCCTGGGCTCTAGATTTGTGCGCAGAGAAGGAAGACCTTCAACGGAAGCAATTTTGTCGGGAAGAATAGTAGATAGAACTATTCGCCCACTTTTTAATCAAAAAACGCGTAACGAGGTGCAGGTTATTTTGACCACAATTTCAATTGATCAAGATGATCCGGATGTAGTATCAGTCATTGCCGCCTCACTCGCACTGGGTGTCTCTGACATTCCTTGGAATGGACCCGCATCAGCCATACGTATTTGTAAAAATGGAAGGTGGTTGATAAATCCGGACTTCGCGGCAAGGGAAGAGGTTGGCGTCGTTTTGGAAATGGTAATTTGCGGAAAAGATGGAATGATCAATATGATAGAGGTTGGCAGTAAGGAAGTGGGGGAAGATGTACTCAATGAAGGCTTGACTAAAGGATCGGAGGAAATAGAAAAAATTCAAGCATGGCAGAAAAAAATAGTCAAAGAAATTGGTAAAAAGAAGGTGGAAATCGTGCTTCCAGAACCAACTCCTGGAACAAAAGAACTGTTTGACGCAGAAATTGCGCCGAAACTTGCAAAATATGTCATGAGCAATAAACCGGGCCATGAAGGGATCAGTGAAATCAATAAAGTATGGTCGGAATTATTTATAGAAAAAATGCCAGAAGGAAATCCCGCTATGGCACAAGAAATACTTGAGGAGGCGATTAATGATCTCCTGCATGAACAAGCAATCAGGCATGACAAGCGAGCCGATGGTCGCGGTATGGATGAAATCCGTCCATTGTTTGCCCAGGCTGGTGGAATATCATCAATTCTTCATGGAACAGGAATATTTTTCCGAGGCGGTACGCACATTTTATCTGCTTTGACACTCGGCAGTCCTGGAGACGCGCAAGTTGTTGATGGATTAATCGTCCAAGAAAAGAAAAGGTTCATGCATCACTACAATTTTCCGCCATTTTCCACTGGAGAAACTGGTCGAGTGGGAAATACCAATCGTAGAATGATTGGCCATGGCGCGCTAGCTGAAAAGGCGTTGATCGCAATCATTCCAGATAAAGATAAATTTCCATACACCATTCGTCTGGTCTCTGAAGCTATGGCTTCAAACGGTTCTACCTCTATGGGTTCAGTCTGCGGATCAACATTAGCTTTAATGGACGGGGGAGTACCAATAAAAGCTCCTGTCGCAGGAATCGCTTCGGGCTTGATGATGCAAGAAATTCCCGAGAGTAGACCTAGAAAATCTGAAGCGGAGGTTTACCCTCGTAAATTTGAGTACAAAATATTAACTGACATTCAAGGACCTGAAGATCATCATGGCGACATGGATTTTAAGGTCGCTGGAACTCGTTCAGGTATTACCGCGGTTCAAATGGATGTAAAAGTTGGAGGAATTCCGCTCAAAGTTCTCGCGGAGGCGTTTGAGAAAGCTAAATCAGCTCGTTTCAAGATTTTGGATGTCATTGAAAAAGAAATTCCTGTTCCGCGCGCGAAAATTTCTCCAAATGCTCCAGAAATTATCGTCATCAAAATTAAGCCAGATCAAATTGGCCTAGTTATCGGCTCTGGCGGTAAAACCATCAACGAAATCCGTGATGTGACACATGTTGATGATATTACAATTGAAGAAGACGGGTCAATATTCATTACTGGCAAGAATGAAACCGCCGCTAAAGCCAAAGAAATCATTTTTAACATGACTCGTGAATATTTGCCTGGCGAAAGATTTGACGGGGAAGTCGTGCGCTTGATGGATTTCGGCGTTTTCGTTAAAATTGGTCCAAACGCGGAAGGCCTCGTCCATGTCTCTGAAATCGCCCCATTCCGTGTTGAGCGAGTTGAGACTTATTTGAAAGAAGGGGACAAGGTCCCAGTCATGGTCAAGGAAATTGACGAGAAGGGAAGAATAAATCTCTCAATTAAGGCCGCAAATCCAGACTTCTATACCAAGAGAGAAGAGATGCCAAAACCAAAGGGTGATTTTAAGAAGGATTTCAAAAAAAGGTATTAGGGGGGGTAATTAAAATAAATAGTTGTAACAAAAACGGCGATCGGTAATGGTTGCCGTTTTTATTTGGTCAAAAATTAGTTATACTACAGTGTAATGGATCCAGATAATTTTGGCCCTAAAAATAATCCCACTTCAAATATTTCCAATGATGCGCAAGAACAGGAGCCGTCTTCTGAACGTGTATTTGAATTTTCAGAAAATGGTATTTCACCTGTGACAGAAGACGACTCCGTGCCAACCAATCTACCAGTAAGCGATAATTCACAAAACCCGCAAGCAGTTGGCTTAGCTGGACAGACTGTATTAAAACCCAGTAAGCCGGCTCCAATACCAATCAAAGAAATAAAACCGATAGTAGATAATACCCGCAAAAGAAGCCTTCAAGACGAGATCACCTCTGTTTTGCCCAAAAACCTCAGAAATCAGGAAGTGGCACAAAGCACACCATCCACAACTACTTCAGCGTCACAAATATCTCAACCGCCACTTTCTTCGCAAAATCTAAAAAATACAAGTCTGGAACAGGATAGAGATTCAGAAATAAAACCAATCCGCACATACGAAAGCGATGTTGCCGATGTCATGTCTCATAAAAAAACCTCTAGGGCTTCTATTGCCATCGCCGAAAGCAATAAAAAGGATGGAGGAGAAACAATTTCCAACATAGAGACAAGTCGTGCTGGTAAAAAAATACTTTTGACTTTACTTAGTTTAATTTTTGTTGGCGGTGGAGTAATTGGGGCATATTATCTATACACTATAAGCCCATTAGCCCCAGCCAAATTCATCACGCCACAACAAAAAATTATACCGAGTATTATCCCGAGAGATTCGCAAGTAATCATCACGCTTGGAGATAATCTCCCTGTCAGTATCCAATCAAAAATTCAAACGGAGATAGATAAGACGCAAGCACTAGAAACTATTAAAGAAATCATCTTTGCTAATAAAGATTCCACAGGTTCACTTGCAAGAATTTCCGGACCTGGAATGATAGAAATGATGGATATTGGCGCTCCTGATACGGTACTTCGCTCATTGACAGCAGATTGGATGCTTGGGGTACACAACAATATAGACAATAAAAAAACTATTTTTGTCGTTGTGACTACCAATTTTTTTCAAAATACATTTTCCGGAATGTTGCAGTGGGAAAGCGTCATGGCGGATGACATAAAACAATATCTTTATCCAATTGCCTTAAAAGGAATCGCGAATATTTCATCTGAAAATGTCTCTACCGACACAAAAAAAGTAGATCCTTTGGCTGATTTGAATTCTATTCTTCCAGGAGCACCCGCGCCTTTGACGACGACAAGCACTACCACTAGTTCAAATGTTTCAAAGCAGGTCAAAAAAATCGCGACATCAACAAATGTCACCCAAACAAGTTCAACAACCACTGATTTGACTCCGCCACTTCAACCTTATTTCACTTTACGCGGAAAATTTGAAGATAGAATAGTCAAAAATAAAGATGTGCGTGAGTTTCGCACCGATACTGGTACAACGCTCTTCCTATATTCATTCATTGATAATTCTCATCTAATAATTACTGGGAATGAAGCGACTCTGTCAGAAATACTGACTAGGCTTGAAAAGCAGTCTCTTATAAGATAGTATGGGGCCATGAGTAAAAAATCGTTTGAACAATTCAAAAATAAACTTATCACAGAAAAATCCGAACTTGAAAAAGAATTAGCGAGTATTAGTCAGCGTGTCGCTGGAAACTCTAGTGTTTGGGAGGCAACGGCCGGAGGCATGGAAGTTGACTCTGCTGATGAAAACGAAGTTGCTGACAAGCTAGAAGAGATTGAGGAAAATTCTGGCATTGTAAGTCAATTGGAAAAACAGTTGAACGAAGTAACTGGAGCATTGGATAGAATTGAAAAGGGTACATACGGCATATGTGAGGTTTGTGGAAAACCAATTGAAGCGGACCGCCTTGAAGCAAATCCTTCAGCGAGAGTTTCCATCAAGCACGCACACTAATCCTTAACTCCAAATCTCTCTATTTTCTGCCACATTTTCCGATCTTGATCAAATCTTGATCAAATCTTTATCATTTCTTGATTACATAGTGATACTCTCAACTCTATGAGTATCGCCATCACTTATAGCGCCCAACTCATTGGACTCAAATCTGAAATCGTAATTATAGAGGTGGACATTTCCAACGGTCTACACTCTTTTTCCGTGGTCGGACTGGGTGATCGGGCAGTTGAGGAATCAAAAGACAGAATATCGGCGGCAATAAAAAACAGTGGATTCGTCTCACCTAAACAGAAAAATCAAAAGGTTGTCATCTCGTTGGCGCCGGCGGATATTCGTAAAGAAGGTCCTTCATTTGATCTGGCAATGGCACTGGCATATCTAAAAGCTTCTGGTGAAGTTGGATTTGACCCAAATGAAAAGTTATTTCTGGGAGAACTTTCGCTTGAGGGAAACATTAGGAAAATAAACGGATTATTACCAATACTTTGCCAAGCTTCAGCTCATGGATTCACTTCAGCTTTTATCCCAAAAGATAATGAGAGGGAGGCTTCTTTAGCCAGAAATATAAAAATATATGCGGTTTCTTCAATAAAAGAGATCGTGGATCATTTAATAAATAGAAATTCGTTAGATCCGATATCAATAAGAAATTCCGTTGGATATCCCGCGCGCCGTTCTAGAGAAATGACAAACGACATGAGTATAATTAGGGGAAATGAGACGGCAAAACGAGGGTTGGAAATAGCCGCCGCCGGAGCTCATAATATTCTAATGTGTGGACCTCCGGGAACTGGTAAAACAATGCTTGCCAAGAGTTTTTGCTCAATTCTGCCCGAACTGACTTATGAACAATCAGTTGAAGTAACGGGTATACATTCGGCGGCACACGCCTTGCGAGAAGATCTTATTATTAATCCACCATTTCGATCGCCCCATCATACCGCTTCATATCCATCAATAGTTGGCGGGGGAAGTTTTCCAAAACCTGGAGAAATAACTTTGGCGCATCGTGGGGTCTTGTTTCTTGATGAGTTTCCGGAATTTGACCGAAGTGTTATTGAGGCGTTGCGCCAGCCACTTGAAGATAGAACAATAACCATATCGCGGGCGCGTGGAGTGATCACTTTCCCGGCTCAATGTATATTGATAGCTTCAATGAACCCATGTCCGTGTGGACTTGGTAAAGAAATGGGTTGTGTCTGTTCGGAAAAAACCCTAAATCACTACAAGAGAAAGATTTCAGGGCCAATAATGGACAGAATGGATGTCTGGGTCAGTGTCACAAAAATAGATTATGATAAATTATCAGCCAAAAACACCTCTGATGAAAGTTCTAGCGCAATATCTGCCAGAATAATTACCGCGCGATTGAGACAAACTAAACGATTTCAAGAAAAAGGAATTCCAATATTTTATAATAGCGAGATGGACGCTCAAAATTTGGATCTTTGCGTAAAAATAGCTGATGACGCTCGGACAATCCTAAAAATATCAGCGGAAAAATTCGGATTATCAGGTAGGGCCTTTCATAGAGTAATAAAAGTTGCTCAAACTATAGCTGATTTGGCAAGAGAAGAGATAATTAAAAAAGACTTCATTTTGGAAGCCCTACAATATAGACAAAAAATATTTTAAGGGAGAATAAAATTCGCTGATTTGTACTATCTAAAATGGATTTCTGGCTCCACGGATCTCAAAATGTAAATGCACGCCCGTAATCCCAGCAACTTTTCCAGTGGCACCCATAACCGCGATTTTTTGCCCTTGATCTACATACTGACCAACTGACACAAGATTTCTGGAATTGTGGGCATATACGGTTTGAGTTCTATTGTTATGAGAAATGATCACCAAATTTCCATAACCACCATTCCATCCCCCATTTGAGCTTAAAATTACTGTGCCGGCAGCAGAAGCATAAATAGGGGTTCCGGGATAGGAAGCTAAATCAACGCCATTATTTCCATGAAGACCTTGTGTCTTTGTGCCACCAATAATAGGGCGAATATAGTAGCCTTTGTAACTTGGGCCACTAGCTTCAGGTTTGGTTTGATTTGATGTTTGTTCTGCATCAGGAATAATAATGGTTTGGCCGGCAATCAAGGTTGAATCTAACGACAAATCATTGTACTGAATGATTTCATTGAAATCGGTTTTGTATTGAAGGGCAATACCTTTAATGGTATCTCCCTTTTTGATGGTGTAATTGATACCAGTAATAGGAAGAATGATGAGTGTCTGTCCCGCACGAAGCGCCGAAGCACGACCGATGTTATTTGCCCATAATATTGTATTTACTGATACTCCAAACATTTTGGCAATACCAGAAACAGTGTCTCCTTCACGAACAATATATGAACTAATTTGAGTACTAAAGGTATCAGAATCAATACTTGTTTCTGATAAAGCCATATCCGCGATTAAAACATTTCCAACAATTGGAGAAATACCTGATGGTTGTTCTGGGCTTGGATTATAGCTTGTCGCGGCCTGAAGCAAAGCGATCGTTTGTGAACTAGACCCAATTGGATTTTGAATGATTTTTGCTGAAGCCTGTTCACCGCTTAAAAATGAAGTAATATAAGAAATAAGACCGGCGTTAGCAGTCCCTGCGTAAATAATCATGGAACCAATAGACACGGCAAAAATAGCGGTGCCTGTAGTTAGACGCTTTGAAAAAGAAGAATATTTTTTTGTATATTTTGTATTTAATTGCATAACATTTGTTGCCATCCTGCAAATCAATCATAACTGTTTTGCTTCCTCGCCGTGTTATACCCTTTAATAAATAAATGGCTCTGTAAAGCCATATCACCGTAAATACCTCTGTGGGTATGTATTAAGGGTAGCAGGTGGAGTTGTGTTGTCAATGAAAGATATACACAGTCACAATACTTGCTGTAATGTCAATGAATGTTGGGAAATGGTGTGGTGGGGTGGAGACAATTCCCCCTGAACCCACGATAAACTCTGCTCGCATTACAGAAAAGCTCGCAGAGTTTTCTTTTCTCGGCATCGTGTACATCTTATAGTTAAACTATAGTTACCCGACGCCTCCGAAGAGGGTTCAAGGGGAATTGTCTCCACCCCACCTAACCATAATCAAAAACGATTCATTTCAATGTGTTAAACTAACCCGCATGACAACCCTCAATGAAGCCCAACAACGCGCAGTGGAAACCACTGAAGGTCCACTTCTTATTATCGCTGGAGCGGGAACTGGTAAAACTAGGGTAATAACTCATAGAATCATCAATCTAATTAAAAAGGGCGTGGCTCCACATGAAATTTTGGCAATAACTTTCACAAATAAGGCGGCAAAAGAGATGCGTGAACGGGTAGAAACATTAATATCCGAGGATGAAAGCTTGAATATTCCTATTTCAATCAGTGAACGGCCGTTTTTAAGCACATTTCACGCGCTTGGAGTACATATCATCAAAGAAAATACTCAATTGGTCGGACTAACCAGACATTTCACAATTTTTGACCGATCAGATTCTAAAAAAGCAATAAAACAAGCCATGGAGGAACTTTCAATAAACACGGAACAATACGAACCAGGAATGATCCTCAATTTGATTTCGCGCGCAAAGGGGAATGCGATCGGACATTCAGAATATTCAGATGAGGCAAAAAATCATATCCAAGGAATAATCGCCAGTGTCTGGAGAAAATACGACGCGATTTTAGCCAAAGAAAAAGCTTTGGATTTTGACGACCTGCTCTTAAAGACCATGAATATTTTGGAGAAAAATGAAACGGTTCGCAAACGCTACCAATCAATCTGGAAATACATTCATGTTGATGAATATCAAGACACAAATAGAGTGCAATATAAAATAACAAAATATTTAGCGGAATCGCATAGGAATATTTGCGTAGTCGGCGACGCTGACCAGAATATCTACAGCTGGCGCGGCGCGACAATCGAAAATATTCTTAACTTTGAAAAAGATTACCCAAACACAACAGTGATCGCTTTAGAAAAAAATTATCGTTCAACAAAAACAATTTTAGCCGCAGCAAACAGCATCATAGAAAAGAATAATTTGCGAAAAAAGAAAACTCTACACACAGATAATGCTCAAGGGGAGAAGATTGTCCTGAATGCCGCGTACACAGAACTAGATGAGGCTAGAAATATCGCCGATTCTGCCAGATCACTAATTGAAAGTGGCACATCAGCTAGAAATATTGCCGTATTGTATAGAACTAATTTTCAATCACGAGTTATTGAAGAGGCATTCATTAAAAAAAACATACCCTACCAATTAGTTGGAGTTAGGTTTTTTGAGAGGAAAGAGGTTAAGGATGTCCTTTCATACATTAGGGCGTCGTTAAATAGAGAGTCTTGGGGTGATATTGGCAGGATAATCAATGTTCCGATCCGTGGGATAGGTAAAGCCACGATTGCCAAAATAATGTCGGCCAGACCAGACTTGATCCCGCCAGTCATGAGGTTGAAGATTGATGGTTTTTGGAAATTACTTGATGATATCCAACATGAAATAATGGAAAAAAAGCCATCAGAAGCAATTAAATTTGTTATTCAGGAAACAGGAATAGAAAAGCTTCTTTTGGATGGCGATTCAGAAGATTTAGAGCGACTACTTAATATTCGTGAATTAGTTTCCGTCGCGACTCAGTATGATGATCTTACAATATCCGAAACGCCCAACTTTACAGATAAGAGTTCTTCACCCACGATCGGCTTTGCTCGCACAACAGAATCGCTCGCAAAGCCGTCTTTTCTCGCGCCGCCATTCGGAGTAAATGAATACGCAATCCAGCGGCGCTCCGAAGAGGGTTCAGAACTCTTATCTGTAAAGTTGGGCGTTTCGGGAATAGAAAAATTCCTGGAAAACGCCGCCTTAGCCACAGACCAAGATGACCTACAAAAAGACGAGGATGCGGTAAAACTAATGACAGTTCATGCGTCAAAAGGACTGGAGTTTGATCATGTCTTTATCGCTGGAATGGAACAGGAACTTTTTCCGTTCAAACACTCTGACGATGAAGAAACGAGTGGATCGGAAGCGGAAGAAGAGCGTCGTCTTTTTTATGTAGCATTGACTCGCGCTAAAAAGAAGGTACATTTGAGTCATACTCTTATTCGCACAATATATGGAACTAAAAGAATCAATACCCCTTCAGAGTTTATTGCCGACATAGACAGTAAGTTACTTGATGAGGGTATTCCAGAAAAACCAACGGGCGTGAAAGCGATATTTATTGATTTTTAAATGAAACTTCAACCAAAAAAATCACTTGGGCAACATTTTCTAAATTCTAAACATGTTTTGGAACAAATAATTTCCGCGGCCAACATCCAAAAAGGAGAAAATGTGCTTGAAATAGGGCCGGGCACCGGAGTTTTGACGCGCGCACTATTAACTGCCGGCGCAAATGTCGTGGCGATTGAAAAAGATAGACGAACGATTGACATGGTAGAGCAAGATTTTTTTAATGAAATCAAAGATGGGAAACTAAAGATTATTTACGGAGACATTTTGGATCCAAATATATTAGAAAAACTGGGATTGGACCTTAACACGAAATCGCGCGAGATCCGACCTCAATTTTTCTCCTCCTATTCAATAGTCGCAAATATTCCGTATTACATAACTGGCGCTATTTTAGAGAAATTTTTAGAACACGAACCTAGACCAAATAGAATGATTATTTTGGCGCAAAAAGAAGTCGCGGAAAGAATCGTGGCTCGCAACGGAAAAGAAAGCGTGCTGTCAATATCAGTAAAAGCTTTTGGCACGCCAAAAATTATCGCGAATGTCCCACCTGGAGCATTCACGCCACCGCCGACCGTTGATTCGGCAATACTTTCAATCAGTGATATTTCAGACGCGCAATTCGTGACCAAAAATCCAGACATAACAACGTTTTTTAAGGTTTTAAAAGCCGGATTTGCCCACAAAAGAAAGTTTGCTGTGAGAAATTTGGAAACTGTGGTAACGAAAGAAAAATTGGAGGATGCGTGGAAAAAGATTGGATTGGATCTGAAAATTAGAGCGGAAAATATCACAACTAGTCAGTGGTTAGAAATCGTGAAATTAATTTGAATCAAATTAACAAACAAAAATTGGGTTAAAGAAACATTAAATTCACTTAGGTTGAAGTCCGCCGTTGATATCCTGAAGGATACCGGAAATAAAAATTATTAGATTGGAGAAGATCCGGTCATTGGAGAAATCATTCCTTCACTAGGAAGTTCAACGCCACAATCAGCTTCTGGTTCAGTAACGCATACTCCGGCGCCCGCCTCATATTCACCCAAAAGCCAAGTTGTAAAAGGAATATTATACGAAAGAAAAGCTTGGGTTCCTTCATAATATGAGAGAAAAATTACAAATGACGGAAGTAGTGGCGTTATCTCAATCAACCAATTTTGACTGCAACTACAATAATAGGTAAATACGATAGCACCACCAAAAGGAACTCCCGAAGCCGCCTTTACTTGTTCAGGAGAAAAGGTTGATTTAATTGATCCGAAAAAATTAGCCAGCGCACCAAGTATTGGCCTAGGAATTTTCTTACTGATACTTCTATTCACCGTCTCAATAAATTTCTTTTGTAAATCGGTTGATGTTGCCGTGTCAATTATTATCCGATTTTTCATACGAGCAATTTTGTCGCTTGATATTCCTCTTTTTTGAGCGAGATTCTCTATTCCAGATAAAAATACATCAAGGTTTTTTTGATTTGGGTTTATCGGCGTGTTTAGTATTGGTGCCAATGTCTGGGTCAAAGAAATTCGAGCTGATGTTGACGTGGGTGTAGCAGAATTAACTGAATTGGTTATAATATTATTGGTCTTGATTGGTTGTATCTGTTGTGTGGTAGTAGTAACTAATAAATTTCCTTGTTGCTCATATATTTGTTTTAGCCACGAAACAACGGCGAGAGTAGATCTTCCAACAAATCCCGTACCAACAGACAAGCCATTCGGCTTTAATATTTCGTCTGGATATTTTTCTTGAAACCTAATAACCGCTTTTTTGGTTAACTCACCAAAATAGAGAGTCTCCATGCCAAGAGACCCTAGACCACTTTCTGCTACACGAGTCCGCGCATCACTATTTAGAATTTTCTGCAATTCTCGCACGTCTTGACCGTATGAACCAACCCCCATTGTACGAATAAATGTAAAATTGGACGCAAAAACGATCTTGTGACTAAATGGTACAAAAACAACAAAAAACAATACGGAAAAAATCAGAAAAAAGTGAGAAATCTTGTGCATGTGACAATTATAGCATTTTAGGCTTATTAACTGGCCTTTTACTGTCCACAGAACAAAGAATAAATGCTTGTTTTCTGATATAATTCCAGCATCATGGCGAGTTACTACCCGCATAAACAAACTGTTGTCATAACAATCGTGTGCGCGTTAGCCGTTATCGGTACGGCAATCTATATTGACTGGACAAAACCATCTGAAACAAGCCGACCAGTAGTGTCTGTTTCAACAACAAATAAAACTGACGACTCAAGCAACGCGAAATTAGTTTCTGATGATTGGAAAAAGCAGTTTTTAGTTTCTGGATCATCTACAACTTCGCTTTCACGATCAGTGTTGGTCCTAAAAGAACAAGACCTTGGTCCACTGACGCTCACCGATCAGTTTGGCAGAAACTTCTTTACCAGTTACATGCAATTAAAACAAAGTAACCTCACGACCAACGACAAAGCTGTTGGCGATGCAGTTGACTATACAATAGGGAATACTCTGGCGGTCGCGGCTCAACCAAAATTTTATTCTGCTTCTGACATATTTATATCTACCGATGTAAGCGCCGACTCAATTCGTTCCTACGGAAATTTTGTCGGTTCAGCTTTTATTAAATACTCACCACAAACAGACGCCGCTGAAGTCGCGTCAAACGCATTTAACGCTGGAAATATGGATTTACTCACACAAATTGATCCGATAATTTCTGGGTATCAAAAAACCATAAACGCATTGATATCAATTCCTACGCCGACATCAGTGGCTAAATACCACATTGATCTAATAAACGGATTAAGTTCAATAATGTATGTCGCTCAAGGATTGAGGGGTTCAGAAAAAGACCCGATGCAAGCAATGATCGCTCTTGGAACATACGACGTGGCACATACCATCCTTGAAAGTGCGCTTCTAAATATAAAAAATTATTTTGACTCTAATGACATTTCTTATTCAACAAATGAGGCGGGATCAGTATTATCAACCGTAGCAATCGTCACACAATAACATGATGGAAATCAACGAAATAACAAAAAAAATACTCGGTTTTACTCTTATATTAATGATTGTGATATCTACTTCATTCTCCGCGGTCCTTTTGTCTCCACACTCGGCACGAGCAGAAGGTGCCGATGTCCCGACTAACCAACAATTTGATTTAAAAGCCATAATGATGAAACTAAAGGCGTTTACGCTTGACCATTTAGCAGAAAACATCGCCAAACAAATTCTTCACCAAATAACCATAAGTATCATAAACTGGATAAACTCCGGATTTCAAGGTAGTCCGGCATTTCTGACAAATCCGGAAGGGTTTTTCTTGGATGCGGCAGACCAAGTTACTGGACAGTTTCTAGCACAAAACGGCGCACTTTCCGCGCTTTGTTCTCCATTCAAACTTGATATACGTCTGGCCTTGGCGCTTGATCAAACAATGTCAGCATCAAGACGATATACTTGTACGCTTGGTAAAATCGTAAATAATGTCCAAGGGACAATAGATGGATTTACCAATGGAGACTTTTCACAAGGTGGTTGGCCAGCATTTATTTCATTGACAACCGAACCACAAAATAATATCTATGGTTCATATCTACAAGCACATAGTGAACTTTTGAGTCTGATCGGCGCTAAAGAGGGTAAAATAAATCAAGATTTAAATCGTGGCGGTGGTTTCATGTCGTGGCAAAAGTGTGAGGAACTATCAACCGAAGAACAAAGCGCGGGATTTGGCGCGGGATTGAGCAATCCTTCTCTTGGACTTGCAAACACCTCAACCGCTGACAATGTATTAGCAATGACCAACAACAATAACTCAACGGCGCCGTATAGATCAGATAATGTTTCAATAAATCAAAAAACTGGAGTAGCAGAGCGTTGTACTACCCAAACTCCAGGATCTGTTATCGCGGGATCATTACAAAAAGCAGTTGACAGCCCGATAGTTGAAGCAGAACTTGCGGATGATATCAATGCTGTTTTGAACGCCCTTGTTTCACAAATGATCAGTCAGATGCTAAACGGTGGTTTGGCGGCATTGAGTGGTGGTGGGTCTGGTAGTGGTAGAACTTCTTACACCCAACAAATCATTAATGATATTGATAAACAGAACGCCAAAAATAATCAAAATAATTCAACTCAACTATCAAATACCTTTGATGGTGCGATAACATCATTAAATCAATACAAAACTGTGTACGACCAAGCGGTGGGGTTGATTTCTGGTAGTCGTTCACAATACATTACGGCCAGAACATGCTTCGCTGGAAAAATTGATAATTCTAGAGGTTGGTTCAGTGAAAATAGCGCGCAAAATTATATATCTAATATAGACAACACGGTAGCGGTATATGTCGATCCGTTGTTGACGCAACTTACAACGAAGCAGACCAGTACAACCCAACAAATTACAGATATACAAAATCTGAAGAACCAAGCATCAGCGTCAAGTACGCAATTACAAGGTTCCCAATTTAACGGTCTAAGAAATCAGTTGCCTCTATACGAATCGGGCGTAAAGGGGGCGGTTGACGCAAACACAATAGCTGTCACTGGAATGACTGACGCTCAAAAAGACCTAGTAAATGCTCAAACCCAAGCACAAAAATTCAACATCAACGCGGCGGCCTACCAGCAAGCGTGTACCGCATATCCAAATGGAACAAACGCTCAAAATCTTATCTTAATTTTGAGTAATCGTGGTCGCTAGTAAACATGAAAAGATACCTTAAACACATACCAATAGTCATCCTACTCGTCACCATTATGGTGGGACTTTCGGGGCATGTGGTGGAGGCTGGTTTGTTTGATTTAACAAGTGCCTTTGGTCTTAGTCTCACTGATTTTGTGCTAAGCATACTAGCAAACATCGCTTATTATGTTCTTACTATAGCAAGCTGGTTTCTCACGGTGGCGGGAACACTTCTTAATGCGTCAATTAACCTAACCCTCCACATAAAACAGTTATTGGAAGCGGTTCCGGCAGTTTATACTGCGTGGATGGTAGTCCGTGACATTTCAAGTATGTTTTTTATATTTGCTCTTCTATGGCTCGCCATTACAATGATCTTAAGTATTGAAAAACAAAAAATTGGCGACTTGGTAAAAAATATTATCATCGCTGGCATTCTTATAAATTTCAGTTTCTTTATAGTAGGAGCAATGATTGATTTCTCTAATGTTATATCTCTTCAATTTTATAGAGCAATTGCGCCTGGAAAAGAGTATGGAACAAACGTAAATTCATTAAGTAGTATAGCTTCACAAGCATTTAACGACGGGGGAATATCGGACGTCTTTATGCAAGCACTTAGACCACAAAGTTTTTACAAAAATACGGGTCAGTTAAAACAAAAAGATGTAGACATACAAATGATCATCGCCGGAGTTGGTGGAACCGTGGTTATGGTAATAGCGGCATTAAGTTTTCTAGCGACAGCACTTGCGTTTATTATCCGCACGGGAATGCTTATATTGTTGTTGGCGTTTTCTCCGTTGTGGATGGCGGGAATGGTAATACCACAAATCAAGAGGGATCTCTCTGATAAATGGTGGGGTCATTTGAAGGCAAACCTTATTTTCATGCCTGTGTATTTGCTTTTCACCTACATAGCAATGCGACTTCTGCTCGGCGATAATCCACCAGCCACCAGCATAGCAAATATTCTCACTGGAACTTCCAATGTAAAAAGTGATGGGGTTCTTGGGGCGAGTTATTTTGGAATGATTTTGAGTTATGTGCTTGCTATTATGTTTATAATGGCACCACTAATTGCTGCGCTTCAAGTCGGAGGAAAGGCCATGAGTTTTGGTAAACAATGGGGTGATAATTTTAGTGGGTGGGGAAAGAGGAGGTTGCAGGAGGTTGGCAGATTTGCTGGAAGAAACACTGTCGGCGCGGCGGCTGGTCGCATAAACGATAGTGCGTTTGCAAAAAAATTCTATGCAAGTAACCCAACCATTGGTCTGGCGGCATCAAAGGGACTATCAAAAGTTAGTGGAGCTGGTTTTGGAGACAAAAAAGGTAGTTATGACGCGGTGTTGAAACAAAAAAAGAAGGACCTGTTGGGACTACAAAAACATGTTGGAAAAGAATACCAAGCAACATTCAATGAACATCTCGCCAAACCATCAATATTAGCAAAAATGGTTGGCTCACGTGCGGGAAAACAAGTTGCAGCTGATACTCAAAAAAAGGCGGCAGCTGAAGTAAAAATGCAACAGAAGAAAACCGTGCAAGAAAATAAAAATAAAGCAGAGGCAGAGCTAAAAAGACTTGAGGAATCTATAGAAAAAGATTCCCGAGGAGTTGGCTTTGCACCAGGAAAACCTCCGACCGCTGCCGAATTAGAAAAACTAAAGGAACTAAAGGAACAGATAAGTAAGTATAATGTAGAACTGGGCGAAATTTATGATCTTGAGGAAGAAAATCGTAGTGAAAAAATTGCTGAAAAGGTTGCAGAAAAAAGTAAAAAAACCGATGGGGATGGGAGTAAAAAGAAAGATGATGATAAAGATAAACCAAAAACATCATGAAGCAATTTACTTCTGAAGAAATCCAGGGTCAATTTGAAAAACTGCCGACAGAACTGCAGAAGGTTGTAACATCGCCAGAAATTCACGACAAAATTGAGACAATTGGAAAAAGGCACAATTTATTGATCGACCAACTAGGTGAATTGGTTGATGAAATCGGTCTTATACTTCTTGGACTTGAAAAATCGTCTGACTTTGTAAATCATGCTTCATGGAAACTTAATATATCATCAAAAGTGGCAACACTTATCGCACAAGATGTAAATAGCGAGGTTTTTAATTCAATAAAGGATAGTTTAAAAAAATTGGAAGCGGAAATGCCACCACAAGATACAGAAACCCAAGCACGACAAGATATTTCCTCAATAGAACGCGCCGGTGGCTTCAGTATTGAGCCCGTTAAATCAGAACCAACCAGCGGTAACGGCGTAACGTCGGCCGACAAAAACAAAATCCTTGCTGGCATAGAGAACCCTGAACTAAACAAGGGTAATTTCTCCAAAAGCTTAATTAGTGGTACTGAAAACCACACTGAACCATTGGTTGATTACCTATTAAAAAATCCCGTTGGGCAAGGAGAAAAGAAGGTAGTCTCTGAAGTGGCTACTGAAAATCCAAACCAAATTCAAAACAAAGAAACTCCTAAAAATACTCCTACGAAACCAACAATTGATCCATATAGAGAAGCGTTGAAATAGAGGTTATTTCGGTTTTTGAGTAAAAAACGCTATAATATCAAGTAATGCGATTCCAAGTTCCCCAATTCATTGAGGTAGAAGACAAAATATTCGGACCGCTCACTTTGAAGCAGTTCATATATCTTGCTGGTGGAGGAGGACTTTCGTTTCTGATTTACACTTTACTAGGAAGTTTCATCTTGGCAGTCCTTCCAATTATGCTTGTTATGGGAATCTCCGCGGCTTTTGCTTTTTATAAAGTCAACAAAAAGCCATTCATTAATGTTGTGGAGTCTGCTTTCAAATATTACCTAGGTGGTAAACTATATATTTGGAAAAAAGAGGAGAATAAACCCAAAACCGAATCAAACGCGATAAAAGACGCTAAAAATTATGCCTCTATTATGGTCCCAAAAATATCTGACAGTAAATTGAAAGACTTGAGTTGGAGTCTGGACATAAAAGAGAGTGTTTACTCAAACAAAAACCAACGCTAATGGCAAATCCTCAAAAAACAACTCAAGATTTCATCCCTATCCAAGAAATTCGCGATGGTGTAATCATCTTGAAGAGTGGTGGGATGCGAGCTATTATTTTAGCATCATCATTAAACTTTGCCTTAAAATCACAAGATGAGCAGAGTTCAATCTTGATGCAATTTCAGAATTTTCTTAACTCTCTTGATTTCTCAATTCAAATATTCGTCCAATCAAAAAAGCTAGATATTAGGCCATATATTGCACTTTTGGAAGATCGCTATAAAGAACAAGTAACAGAACTCATGAAAATACAGGTCCGTGAATACATAGAATTCATCAGAACCTTTGTAGAAAGTACCAATATTATGTCCAAGAGTTTCTTTGTGGTCATACCTTATGATCCACCGATCATCACAACGAGCAAAAATCCATTGACTAAATTTTTCCCTGGAAAAAACGCCGGCGTAAGCGCTTCGGCTGTAGCTGACGCGCAATTTCAAGAATACCGAAGCCAGCTAGAACAGAGGGTCGCTGTGGTTGAGCAAGGATTGGTCAGGTGTGGTGTTCGCACCGCAGAACTTGGAACAGAGGAAGTGGTAGAATTGTTCTACAAACTGTTCAATCCTGGAGAAACAGAAAAGCCAATACAAATAACATAAAATGTCATTTTTAAACAAATTATTTGGAAATAAAAACGAGCAATCACCGATTGTTTCAATCTTACCTGAAGAAATATACCAGGCCGGGGTTTTGGAGTTGAGAGATGTTATTTCGCCGTCAGCTTTGAAAATTAGTCCAAAAGAATTGAACCTTGGTGAGAAAGTTGGCCGCACGATGTTTGTTATTTCATATCCTAGGTTTTTGGATGAAAGCTGGTTTGCTCCGATAATCAATCTGGATAAGATTTTTAATATTTCAATATTCATCCACCCTGTAGATACCGCCAAAATTCTCCGTCATTTCCAAAAGAAGGTCGCTGAAGTTCAAAGTCAGATATCCAGAAGGGAAGACAAGGGATTGGTTCGTGATCCCGCCCTTGATACCGCTTACCAAGATCTGGAACAACTGCGAGATCAGCTCATGCAAGCCCAAGAGCACTTGTTTGATGTTGGCGTTTATATCACTTTGTTTGCAGACACAGAAGGAGAATTGGACAAATTGGAGTCCGAAATAAAATCAATTCTTGAATCAAAACTTATTTATGTAAAACCAGCACTTTTCCAACAGGAACAAGGGTTCAAATCAGTCATTCCTATCGCAGATGACCAATTGGCAGTCCATTCTAAGTTAAATTCCTCACCCCTTTCATCTCTGTTTCCATTCGTCTCATTTGACCTTACTTCTGACAAGGGAATTTTGTATGGTATCAATAGACACAATTCTTCGTTGGTGCTTTTTGATCGTTTCTCGTTGGAAAACTACAATTCAGTTACTTTTGCCACAGCTGGTGCTGGAAAATCTTATAACACCAAATTGGAAATACTGCGTACTTTGATGTTTGAAACTGATGTTATTGTCATAGACCCAGAAAAGGAATATGAGTATATGGCCGAGGCCACGGGTGGAAAATATTTCAATATCTCACTCAATTCAGAACACCATATCAATCCTTTTGACTTACCAGTAACTCGTGAGGATGAGTCTTCGGCTGATGTTTTGCGCTCAAATATTATCAATTTGGTCGGACTATTTCGTATTATGTTGGGTGGTTTGACTCAAGAAGAAGATGCAATAATTGATCGCGCCATTAGTGAAACTTATGCGTTGAAGGATATTACCCCTGAAGCAGATTTTCGTACAGTAGAACCGCCACTTCTATCAGATTTTGAATTGGTGCTAGCTGGAATGGAAGGCGGAGATTCATTAGTTCAACGATTATCAAAATATACAAAAGGAACTTGGGCTGGATTTATAAATAGACCCTCAAATGTAGACATAAACAAAAAATTCGTGGTCTTTTCACTGCGTGATATGGAAGATGAACTGAAACCGGTCGCCATGTATATAGTTACACACTATATTTGGAATGCCATCCGCAAAAACCTCAAAAAACGCCTGTTGGTCATAGATGAGGCATGGTGGATGATGAAATCAGAAGACACCGCTTCATTCCTCTTTAGTCTTGCTAAGCGTGGTCGTAAATATTTTCTCGGATTATCCACGATCACTCAAGATGTTGACGACTTCTTGAATTCGCCTTATGGCATGCCAATCGTGAGTAACTCATCTATTCAGGTACTTTTGAAGCAATCACCATCAGTTATTGATCATGTTCAGAAAACATTCAATCTAACAGATGAGGAAAAGTATTTGCTCTTGGAATCAGATGTTGGAGAGGGTATATTCTTCGTTGGTCTGAAACATGTGGCTATCAAAATCGTCGGTTCTTATACTGAAGATCAGATCATCACCACAAACCCGGCACAAATCATGCAGATACAACAAGCAAAAAGAGATTTGGAACACGCGGAGAGTGGTAAATAGTATCATTCAACCACACGGGTACACATGTGGTGGTTCTGTTATAATTGGTTTATGGAGGAAGGCAAAAAACACAAGCTTGGAAACATTGCGGCAATAGTTCTTTTTGTTGCCGCTGGTATTGCTGATGCTTTGAGTTTAATTCCTTTTGTTGGTGATCTTGTCGGTCCAATATTTTGGATACTTGCAAGTATATATTTCTGGAAGTCGGGAATGGGATTAATGAATCCTAGAAGACTTATTACGAGTGCTATTTCAACGGTTGCTGAGTTGATCCCTGTTGTCCAAGAATTTCCAACAATTATTGCTGGTATGATAATAATAATAGTTTTAACTAGAATAGAAGATAAGACTGGAATATCAGTGACTTCTGTGGCTGGTGGAGGTAAACCATATTTAAATAGTGGCGGGGTAAGATTACCTCCGCCCAAGGTACCGCTCAACCAAGGGAGTGTTCGCCCACCAAGTGGGGGATTGGTTGATTAGGTGAATATGCTAAAATAGTATTGATGAAATCTTCTCTTTTACTTTTCTGTATTTTTACATTTTTTCTTTTTACCTCCATAACTTCTGCTCAAGTCCCAATTTCCGTTGGTGGACTTGAGTTGACGGCTTCAAGCGACAATCCGGTCCCTGGTCAAACTGTGACTATAACAGCAAGAAGTTATATTGTTGATATAAATACTGCCAAAATTTCTTGGATAATTAATGGAAAAACTGAACAAAACGCAACAGGAGCTACTACTTTAAAGGTGGTGGCGCCTGATCTTGGTAAAAAATTAAATGTTGATGTCAGCGCAACGACTCCAGAAGGTAGGAATATTAAAGCATCTATCGTGGTTGGGTCTGGTTCAATTGACATAATCGTTGAAACTAGCGGTTACACGCATCCGTTTTTCAAAGGAAAAATTCCACCAGTATATCAAAACACAGTTAAGATTGTGGCGATTCCACATATAGCAAACTCAAGTGGTGTGGAATACGACCCTAAAAATTTGGTATACCAATGGAAAAAGAATGACCGTGTAATTGAGGACCAATCGGGATATGGTAAACAAGCTTTAATTTTAACGGGTGAGATAGTGCCTAGGCCTTATGATATCAGTGTGACTGCTTGGCCACGAGATATTGAAGCTAGGGCTCAGGGTTATATCAACATTGCTGTTGGAGGTCCTAGTATTAATTTTTATATTAATGATCCGCTTTATGGACCGCTTTTTAATAGAGTAATTGGTGATGTTATAAGAATTGGTTCGCAAAAAGAAACTGGGGTGCTAGCTGTTCCGTTTGGTTTTGATAAACCAGTAAATGGCATCGGTAATCTTACCTATTCGTGGCTAATAAATGGTCTACAGGACTCTGGATTATCAAAAAATGAGTCTTTGGTTCTCCGCGCGCCCGACAATTCTTCTGGATCTTCAAATATCCAGCTAGATATCCGAAATCCTGATAAAATATTGCAAGGTGAGAGTGGGGGATTTTCGGCTTCGTTTTCTGCTGATAAAAGTGTTTTAGATAATACCGGCAGTTCTGTGTTTTAAACAATAAATACAATATATGAAAAACATACTTACCAAATCAGCCACTATTTTAATACTCCTCACTTTATTTTTGGGAACATTCTGGTCATTTGAATATGTAAGTGCGACAGGAAATTCAGAACTAAAAACTTACACGCTTCTTTCGCCGTTACCATGTTTAAATGGAACAGATAGTGGTGCAAAATGCACGAATAATCAGGTTGAGAATGTTGATCTTGGAACATATATGAAATATCTTTTTAATTTGGCAATCGCCATTGCCTCGGTTATGGCAGTATTTATGATTGTTTGGGGTGGGTTCAAATATACTGCCACGGCATCGTTCCAAGAAAAAAGTGATGGTTTAAAGATATTTAAAAACGCAATTATTGGTTTAGTTTTAATACTTGGGTCTTTTTTGCTACTTAAAACAATAAATCCAAAACTGGTTGAGATTGATTTGGGTGGTTTAAAACCACTTACTGTAGAAAAATTTTCATGGAATAAATACTATAGTGAACAACTGGCGCAAATGGGGCAAATGGGTAAAGATGCAGTAGCACTAAACCAACAGAGAGGGGCGGAAAATACCACAAAGAAAAATGAGTTGAGTGATTTGGCATTTAAGAGATGGGAGATATGTCAAGGTGCAAATTTAAATAAGGACACAGATGCTGGAGTAAACGAACGCTGTGTATCTATGGGTGGACCAACAAAAGATGAATTAGATGCGATTGATTTACAGATGGCAAAACTCAATAACGAGATTCAAGACAATAACAACAAAATCGATACAACTAGAATTGAAGTGTCCTCTGCTTGGGGACTTGGACAAATTAACCAACCAGAAAAGAACTCCGGTGATATTGCTGGGTCGTTAAAGACTTTTGCAAATGGATATTCTACTGTCGTTAATTCAGGGACAAGCGATGCGACCACACTACAAACCTTAGCTATTGTAGCAGACAACACAAAATTGGCTATGATAGAAAAATATACAAAAAATCTACAAGAGGAGATAGATCAAGGTACCGCATGGTATCAGAGAAATTACAATCAACAAGAAATAGAGGGTTTTAAAAACCTTGTTACGCCATATTTACCAATAGACCCGACAAAAAAAGCATTGGCTCAAGCATATATAAATAGTATTCACGGAAAATAATCATGAAAAACAGTTCCTTAAAAATAACCTCCGCCTTTATCTTTATCCTTATAATCATTAGCTTATCCTACTGGTACTTTTTCGTGCGCGCCCCGTCAACTACCATAGAAACCTCAACAGACAGCCAGCCGGGCGGCTTCACCCCATTTGGCAGGACACCAAGTAATAGTGGGGGTGGGGCTGGAAGTGATACAAACAACAATGGAGATGTTGCAACTTCAACAATACAGAACAATCAAATAAAAATCCCAACACTACGACTTTTGAGTGACACGCCTGTTGGGGGGTATGGGGCAAGTACAACAATGGTCGCTATAATTGATCCAATCACTAGTTCTGGCCTTTCGAGCGCCACAACAACTGCAACTAGCACAAAGCCCAAGACCCCAACAAGGTCCGTTCCGCCAAAAATGAAAAGTGTGACTGTAATTAGGTGGGTTGATAGGGGAAGAGGTAATGTTTACGAGGCGCGTGGAGATAACTTAGACATAACAACAATCTCAAATACAGTTGTCCCTAAAATATATGAGAGTAGTTGGAATAAAAATCTGACGGCATTTCTGGCTTCGGCTTTTTCTGATGAAAATAATTCTATGGAAGGAATATATGCGGAATTAAAAGCTAGAATAATTCCAAAGGTTGCCACGAGTACTGTCAGCGCTTCAAGTACGGTCCAAATTGGAGCAATTACAACAAACACGCCAATATCACTTACTCCGTTTGAACTTAAAGGTAAAAATCTGCCACAAAACCTTGTTGGTTATGCTGTCTCACCAAAAAAAGATAGGGTATTTATGTTCACAAATGAGAGTGGGGTAGGCGTTGGTTACACTGCAACTTTTGATGGGAAACTAGTCACTCAAATATTCACAACTCCACTAACACAGGTCAATGTTGATTGGCCAGAGGATAATACTATTGCAGTTACCACCAAAGGAAATTCTGGTGAGAGTGGTTATTTGTATTTTGTTGATCCAAAGACCGGCATCTGGAAGAAAATTATTGGTCCACTTCCTGGTTTGGGCACAAAAGTTAGTACAGATGCAAAATATGTCTTAATTTCAGCCACGGGAAACGCGGAAAATGTTGTCGCTAGTGTGTATAATGTAAAAGACAAAAAGGGAACTGACGCAATTATAAGAACATTGGCGGATAAGTGTATTTGGGGCAACTTCTACAAAGAAATGGTGTATTGCGCCGTACCATCACAACCAATAAAAGGAGCTTATCCGGATGATTGGTATAAAGGAACACTTTCAACTGTTGATAAAATCTGGCAAGTCAACGCAACCACAGGAGAAATTAAGTTGGTTTCGTCAATTGTAGACACTTCAGATCGTGTAATTGACGCATTTAACCTTGGTCTTGATGAAAAAGATGATTTTCTGATATTTATGAACAAAAATGACCTCTCTTTGTGGTCTTTGGATTTGGTTGCTAACAACTAACACTTAAAGTAACAAGAAACATGTGTAGTTCGGATACACGGATATTTTTCTGCTGAAAAATTCCTATGCTCGCGCCGTCGCGCTCCGCAACGTATCCGAACTACACATGTTTCTTGTTACTTTAAGTGTCTCTTTCTAATATAAAGCTCTTGCACTAATGTAAATAAAGTACTAACTGACCAATAAATAGCTATGATTGACGCCGCCTGAGGAAACGTTGCTGGAATAATCCAATATGTTGAGGCAAAAGCAAGTATGGGCAGTAAGTACATCATTTGTTTTGTCATGGAGCCAGATAGTTGTGAAGCAAAGTCGGCTGGGTTTGTTTGGGGTTGGTTGCTGGCGAGTTTTTGTTGGCGCATGGCTGGTGAAAAATGCATTTGCAAAAATTGAATTACTGCCGTCGCTAGTGAGAGAATAAAACTTTTTTGACTCAAATCAATAAGTCCAAGAAAATGAAAAGATGGGTTGTTGGGAACAGCTATAAAACTATAAAGTTGGGCGACATCAATGGTTGGAATAATTTTATAAAACACCGAAATAAGAGCGAAAAGGATGGGAAGTTGAATAAAAAGAAGTAAAACACCAGAAAATGGTTTGATTCTCTTCTCTTTGTAAAGCTCCATGATTTTCAGGGCCTGTGTTTGTTTATTGGACGCGTATTGGGCTTTAATTTTGTTTGCCTCCGGCTCAATTTCCTTCATGCGAACTTGGGTCAACAGTGACGCTTTTGATAGGGGAAATAGGATAAGTTTGACAATAATGGTAAAAATAACGACAGCAACACCAACATCAACCCATGGAATAATATCCATAATACCAACGAGGCCATTGTAGAGAGGGCGAAATATATATTCGTGATACATAAATTAAATCAAAAGTTGGGTGTCTTAAGGTCTAAGAGGAACTAGTAGAATCCATGTTACCCTAAAACACCAGCTTTTACAAAAAGGGTTTTTAGATCATTTAAAATATCTTTCTGACTGTGTTTGCAAAGATTAACTTTGGCGAAAACCACAATATAATTCCCGTTTGAGATTGATTCTTTTATCTGTCTTAATGCTTCATACGTTTTTCGGCGTATTTTGTTTCTAAAAACAGTCAACTTGACGACTTTTTGCGGAGCAACGGAAGCAATCCTTGTTTCTTGTTGGTTTTTTAGAACACGAACCCAAAAAAGGGGGGAGTGAAAAATATTCCCTTTTTCCATAACTAAGTTAAACTGTTTTAGGGTAATTCTACTTGATTGAGGTAGCATGTTATATACTAATGCGCCTTCGTCCTTTGGCACGGCGACGGGCCACGGCCTTGCGTCCTGGGGTTGTCTTCATGCGCACCCGAAATCCGTGGGTTTTTGCACGCTTTCTTTTTTTTGGTTTGTATGTAAATGACATGACACAAACAATAGCTTAAATATTTTAATAAATCAAGTTTTAGAGTTTGGTGAATATATATTTTATACAAATTATGTTGCCCCATCGTCTAGGTTTTGTTGGGGACATAACGCAATTTGTATAAAATATATATTCACCAAACTCTTTATCACTTTATTTACTATCCACAACTTATCAACATATTTTTTTGTTCTCCACAAGTTTGCAAAATTATAAACAGGTATATACTTATAGCTACCAAATCCTATGAATGACTACAGTAAAATGTGGCAAACCGCCCTAATAGAGATAGAAACGGCCGTATCGCAAGCAAACTTTTCAACTTGGTTCAAAGACATCCGTATTCTCCGTGAAGACGATGGTGTCATATATCTTGGAGTACCAAATTCATTCACCCATGAGTGGCTTCAAAAGAAGTTTCATAACTCAATTCTTCGTATTTTGAGACAGATGAATGAGGGGGTTAGGGCGCTTGAATATGTAATACTAAAAGACAGCGTTGAGGATGTGGTGGGTATGAGGAGAAGCCAAATTCAGGCTCCAACAATTGCCATGCCACTTCAAGATTTTTATATAAATAAAGACGACAACCTAAATCCGAGATATACTTTTGAAAACTTGGTTGTCGGGCCATTCAACGAGCTTGCTAACGCCGCGTCACAAATGGTGGTGAAGAGTCCTGGACAAGCATACAACCCGCTTTTCATTTATGGACAAACTGGTCGTGGAAAAACACACATTATTCAGGCGGTAGGAAATCAAATAAAAAAGCTTCATCCAAACAAAAAAGTTTTCTATTTAACATCGGAGAGGTTTGGATCGGAATTGTTTTCTGCCATCCAAGAGGGTAAGGTTCAATTATTTAAAGACAAATATAGAAAATATGATGTAATCATAATGGATGATGTCCAGTTTTTTGCTAGTAAAGAAAAGTTCCAGGAAGAATTGTTCCATTTTTTTAACACTTTTTACGACACATCTAGACAGTTGGTGTTTTCTGGGGATAAACACCCAAACGCAATCCCTGGCCTAGAAGACCGTCTAAAGGGGAGGTTTGGTATGGGGATGATTGTTGATATACCAGAGCCAGACCAAGAATCACGCGCAATGATAGTAAGAAGCAAGTGTGGAACACATAACATCACCCTCTCCAGCGAGGTTGTTGAACATATTGCCTCATCAATAGAAGATAATATCCGTGAAATAGAGGGTATAGTTAATGTCATTGCTTGCCAAACCCAACTGAAAAACAGGGAGCTAAGCTTAAATGAAGTGAGGGGCATCCTAAAAAACAATGTAAAACCGAAGAAAATGATTTCTGTTAAAGATGTTGTTAGAATTGTTTCTGAATTCTATAGTGTTAGCGAGGATAGTATATACAACAAAACTCGCAAAAAAGAGGTTGTGAGGCCCAGACAGGTGGTAATGTATATTCTTCGTGAGGATTTTAGTATTTCTTTTCCGTCTATTGGTGAGAAACTGGGCGGCAGAGACCACACGACCGTGATCCATTCTTATGAGAAGGTTCGTGAGGAGATAAAAACCGATCAGTTGTTATTACAAGAGATAACTCAAGTTAGAACGATGCTGTAATTGTGTTAATAAACTTGTGGAAATGTTGTGGGTGGTGGTAGTTTGGGTTGTTAATAAATAGGTAAGTAATCCCCATTTAAAATACGCTTATTAAAATAGGAAAAATGTTGGTGATGTTGTTAATAATAAAAAACCATTCAAACAACGCACAGAGCCACACAAAAAGATGTCAACATATCCACAACTATAATAACAATGATTTTATTTTATAAATAAAAAAATATTATGAAACTTGAAATTAGTTATAAAAAAATAAAAAACGCGATTAGTCTTATTGATAAAGTTGCCAGTAAACACCAAACTTTACCAGTTCTTTCTTGTATTTTGATTGAGGTAAGTAAAAATACCGCGGTTTTTAAGGCAACCAACCTTGATGTTGGAGTAGAGGTGTCTGTGCCACTAAAATCAACAACGGAGGGCGTGATCGCGATTCCAGCTCACACCATTTCTTCATTTTTATCACAAATAACCAACCCAAACCAAACAATAACTATTGAGGTTATTTCAGGAAACGCCCACATTAAAACAGATAAATCTAGGGGTGTTATAAAAACGCTGGCACCAGAAGATTTTCCAAGCATTCCAAAAGTTCAAGGTGGTCAAGAATATAGTTTTTCACCAAAAGATTTTATTGATGGACTTAACTCGGTTTCTTATAGTGCTTCAGTTTCTAGCGTAAAGCCAGAACTTTCAAGTGTTTATGTTTACAAAGATAACAACTATTTGACTTTTGTCGCCACAGACTCATTTAGGTTGGCGGAAAAAAAGGTAAAAACATCAAACACTACCAAAATTAACGATATTTTAATTCCATTTAAAAATACACAAGATATTATAAGGATTTTGAGCAGTTTTGAGTCAACCGTGGAAGTGAAAGTAAGTAAGAACCTGATTTCTTTTGAAAATAACGGAACCTACATCGTATCTAGAATTATTGACGGCGTCTTCCCTGATTATCGTCAAATTATTCCAAAGTCATTCACAACAGAAGCAGTGGCGTTGAAACAAGATGTTTTAGACTCGCTAAAAATTTCAAACATTTTTTCTGACAAGTTCAACCAAGTTCATCTAACAATTGATCCAAAAGCCAAAATTTTTGACATACATACAAAAAATAGTGATGTCGGGGAAAATCAAACATCAGTAGACTCCGCAATAACGGGCGATCGCATGGAAATAAACTTCAATTATAAATATCTTTCGGATGGTTTTCAATCAATAGACTCAGATAGTGTTTCGTTTCAATTTAACGGCCTAAATAAGCCGGTCGTGATTCGCCCAGTGTCTGGGGACCAAACATTTTTGTATTTAGTTATGCCAATGAATAGGTAGAAAATAATGTTAAAAATTTCGGAGTTTTTTAAGAAAATACAAAAAAGACAGGCGAAAGAGATTTTTGTTAGATCAACACTTCAGGTTGCCATAAAAAACCACACAAACATTGATTTACCAGTAGAATCAATTGCATTTAAGGAATATTCCGCGGTTTTAAATAGTATAAATCAATCCCAAAAATCTCAAATTTTTATCAAAAAACAACAAATAATTCAAGAGTTTAATTTAACTCAAGATATCAAGAAAATTAATGACATCAGATAGGGACGCACACCTGCTTATTTAATTGAGAATGTTGTCGTTGCTAATGCTCGGTTGAACACACTATCATACATAGTGACCGACAAGGTGTTGTTTTCGGACAGACCACCAACATCCGAAGGGAAGAATGAAATATTTAAGGGATCTTTTTCTGAAGTCATAACATACTTTCCGTTCAAATATACCTCCGTTTTTTGTGGTGGATAGGCGCCAATAGACCTAAGTTTGATTGATAACGATCCACCCGAATCAATACTCGACCCTTGTTGTGGTGAGAGGAACGAAACAGACGGTAATTTACCCGGAACGTGGACGTCATCTATTGCTGTTGGTATAGATGTACTAGTTACCTCACTAAAATCTAGATGACTTTGTTTGTAGGTATCAAACCACTTTCTTACCCCATATTCCCAATATGCATACTGCGAATCATTTTGTGGGTTTACCGAAACTGGTCCCCGTGGATCGTCCTTATTTATCCAATTAAGAATTGTGTGGACGCTATTGAAAACAACCTCTTTTTTGGTTTCCGGCGGGGTATATTCGGTCGCGACTTTTCCTGAAATACTATCTTTCCAATAAGATGCTCCCCCTTGCCACACCCCACGCAAAACCGGTTTATTATCAGATAGTGGTGGTGGGGGCGACTGGAAGTCTTCTGGAGGAAAATTTTGTGCGACTTGTGACATGAATGCGCCCCACAACGGCGTGATTATTAAACCAGCAACATTGTGTTGCATTGGATGGTTATCATTGTTTCCGGCCCAAGCACCAACAACAAGATTTGGCGTGTATCCAACCGTCCAAACATCACGATAGTCATTTGTGGTACCAGTTTTGATGGCAACTTTTCTGCCGACACTTTCACCGATTGGTTTTAAACTTTCCATTCTAATACTTGTGTCTGATAGGATGTCAGATATTTGTCTAGATATTTCTGGAGCGATAACTTGAGTGGGAATTGTTGTTGCGCTGACACTCTCAAGAATCACGCCCTTACTATCCTCAACCCCCAAAATTGAACGATAAGGGTTGCGCAACCCATCGTTGGCGAATACACCATAAGCACTGGTTAAATCTAACAAAGACACCTCACCACCACCAAGGACAAGGGTTAGTCCGTATCTATTTGGGTCAGTTAAACCGGTAATGCCCATATCTTCAGCTGTTTGTATTGAATCTGGAATTCCAGCTAAATATAAAGCTTTTACTGCCGGTATGTTTCTAGATTGTGATAGGGCCTTACGGATTGTTAGTGGGCCCATAAAAACATCATCAAATTCATCTGGCGAATAGCACACCTTTACTGGGTCATCTGATGGGTTTTTGGGCTTACCTTCAACTGTACATTGTGTTGAAAATTCTGTTTCCGTGTCAAATAATATTGTTTCTGGCGTATAACCTTCTTTAAATGCCGTCGCATAGACGAAAGGTTTAAAAGTTGATCCTGGTTGTCTTTTTGCAAGCGCAATATTGAAGTTGCCATCAATACTTGGGTCAAAATAATCTTTAGACCCAATCATTGTTAGAATATCTCCAGTTTTTGGATCTATCGCAACCATTGCCGTGTTACTGGCGTTAAAATTTGATTGTAATGAAGGCGAGAACTTATCAATGACCTCCTCGGCCTTTTGTTGCATACCAAAATCTAGTGTTGTTATGACCCTAAGGCCGTCGTTATTGATCACATCCTCGCCATATTTTTGGGTTATATAATCTTTTACAAACATTACAAAATGAGGCGCGCGGATGTTTGAATCATTTTTTGATAAAAACTGCACCTTTTCCGCTATTGCGGAGTCATATTCATTTTTTGTTATAACACCGAGATCTTTCATTCTTTGCAACACAAGTTTATGGCGGGCATCGAGCGCGTCTCTATGTGTTCCATATGGTGAATAATATGTTGGTGCTTGAGGTATGGCCGCCAAATACGCCGCCTGCGCCAGCGTGACATCTTTTGATGACTTACCAAAAAAAATACGACTCGCTTCTTCCACACCAAAAATGGTTCCACCATATGAAGTATCATTGAGATAGGTTTCCAATATTTGGTCCTTACTCATTATTTTTGTGAGCTTTATCGCGATTACCCACTCTTTGATTTTGCGAGTAATTGTTTTGTCTGTTGTGAGTAGAGAATTTTTTACCACTTGTTGGGTTATTGTAGACGCACCCTGTCTATATCCACCCGTGGCCAGGTTTGCAAAAATTGCTCGAATAATTGAAGTTGGCTCAATACCACTGTTAGTATAAAAATTTGAGTCTTCAATAGCGATTGAGGCTTTGGGAATAAAAGGAGATATGCTTGAAAGCGGAACAGCTGTTCTTTTCGCGTCCTTTCCAGTGTCATAAAGTAAAATTTCTCCCGTCCGGTCGTATATTTTTGTTGATTCAGCGACTTTTCTGGTTTGGAAAGAGTTGAGATCTGGCATCTCTAGTGTCGCGACCCACAATGAACTAAAGCCAACAACAACCAACCCCGCCGATATTATGAGCAAGATTAAAGAACGAATACGGCGCGGCCTCTTTTTTTTATGGTGGGGCATGAAGATAATAGTAGCAGAAAAAAGGCTTTAATGCCCTATATTTTTATTATTCTTCCCACCTATCCCCAAATGGATTAAGTTCCTCACGGTCTAGACTGATTTCCTCTAGATTTTCATCTTCTTCTATCGCCCCAATCAGCGGATCTTCTTCGGGCTTTTCTTCTAATGTTATAACTGGATCTAAATCATCAACAGGTAGTGATTTTTTTATTAGTGTTGGAATTACGTCAACCCCACCGTCAGTCTTGTTATTATTTAGGCGCGCGGAAACTAAATTTTTCTTATTTTTTGGGCGTAGATTTTTTGTCGCGGTTGTCATACACAATGTTTTAACAAAGATAACTTATTTTGGCAACAAATAGGGGCTGTGGATAATTCAACACATATCCCCGCACTACATAATACTTCTTTGAAGCGACGCCTGTTGTCTAAAATCAATGGCTAAAGAATGATGAATATCTGTTTAGGCCTCCGGCAATGCTTCAAAGAAGTATTATGTAGTGCGGGGATATGCTCCGATAATTCCATAACTATTCCCATCACAAACGACACTTTTTTGAAACATTGCAATAGGACCAAAAAACTACCGTATATAAGCACCATGAGTTAAAGCCACCGCTATCGCGTCATATTCATCGTCTTTTGATATTTTTTTTGGAATATCAACTAATATTTTAACCATTTTTATTATTCTAATTTTATCGCTATTTCCATCGCCAGTTATGGCGGTTTTAATTTGCATCGGGCTGTATTCAAATACAGGAATTTTAGATTTGATAGCCTCATAGATAATAATTCCTCTAGCTTCCGATACGCGCATGGCAGTTTTTTGGTTTTTTGTCATAAAAAGCGTTTCTATTGCTAGGGCGCCTGGTTTGTATTTTTCTATTACCTTTGAAATTTCCAATCCAACTTTTTCAAATCGCTTGTAAATATTTTCTTTCGCGGAAGTTTGTAAACACCCAGAATAAAGCAGTTTTTCTTTGCCTTTTTCTAGCTTTTCTATTACAGCGACTCCAAGCCGATCGTAGCCCGGGTCAATGCCGAGAATTTTCATATATTAATTATTCCGCATTAGTAAAGACCTCTTGCACCTCATCGTTTTCCTCCAACTCACTAACTAATTTAGACAGCAATTCTATATCAGTATCCTCAAGTGGCACGGTGGTTGTTGCGTTCCATGTGGCGTGGTCTTTTTTGAAGGCCCACGACGCACTGCCCGGGGAGGCGAGTTCAAAACCATGAAGAGAAAGAATATGTTTAATTTCTTGAGCTGCCTTGTTTCTATTATCTGTAAGGGCCTCAATTAAGATGGCGACCCCACCAGGACCATATGTTTCATACATTATCAATTCCATGGTAGCGCTATTGTCAGTCATTGCCTTTTTCACCGCACGATCAATAGTGTCGTTGGGCATGTTTTCCTTACGTGCTTTTTCTATTGCCGCCACTAATCCTGGCGATGCTAGATTACCCTTGGCTTTTTTAGCTTCAACGGTAATTAATCGCACGTATTTTCCAAACGACTTGCTTTTTTGAGCGTCATTTTTAGCTTTAATATGTTTTATTTTTGAATATTTGTTATGGCCAGACATCGGATTGTTTATTTTCTGTCTAGGGTAGACTTCGACAGACCTTCACCTAAATGAGAATAAGCTTTGTTTGTAGCAATTCTTCCTCTTGAAGTTCTTTCCAACAATCCCAACTGAATTAAATACGGTTCATAGACTTCCTCAATTGTTGCTTGTTCTTCAGATAACGCCGCCGCAATAGTATTCAATCCAGTTGGGCCACCACCAAATTTGGTTATTAACACTTTCAGAATTTCTCTATCTGCGCTTGTTAGTCCCAGAATATCAACACCCAACATTGCCAACGCCTTTCCAACCACATCTTTTGTTAAAACAGTTTTATTGATTTGCGCGTAATCTCTACAGCGCTTTAAATGGTAATTGGCCGTGCGCGGAGTAAATCGTGAACGGATTGCGATTTCATACACTGCGTCAGGATGAATTTCTATATCCAAAATCTTCGCCGACCGCTTGATAATCTCAGCAATTTCTTTATCAGAATAAAACTCAAGCTTAAATACACCCCCAGAGAAGCGCGATCTCAATGGAGAGGAAATCATAGCTATTCTGGTTGTGGCCGCGATCAGTGTGAATGGGGGAAGGTCTAATTGTATAGTTCTTGCGGAAGGACCTTTTCCTATAATAATATCCAAGGTCCCTGATTCCATTGCTGGATACAAAACTTCCTCAATTGCTTTGTTTAATCTATGAATTTCATCAATAAATAGAATGTCGCCAGCCGACAGATTTGTAACAACTGAAGCAAGGTCGCCAACTTTTAGAATCGCTGGTCCAGAAGTTACCTTCATCTGTGCCCCAGTTTCTTTCGCTATGAGGTGAGCAAGGGTTGTTTTACCAAGTCCTGGTGGTCCATAGAAAAGAATGTGTTCTGGTGGATGTTTGCGCTCTTGGGCGGCAGTTAGGAGGATATGCAGGTTATCTTTGATGTTTTTTTGGCCAATATACTCATCCCAGCGAACAGGACGGAGAGTTTGGTCAAGAAAACCAACTTCCTTTTCGTCAACTGATGGTTGTTTAGACGGTATTGACATTTTTATAAGGTTATGCTAGGATTCAATTGAATCTAATAAGTGTAGTATAGTGTACCAACACAATAACATGAATGCGAATCGGACGATTCGTATTTTTAGTTATTCAAGTTCGCGAACCTCTAAGCAATGGCCTTCCCAGGTTTGGGTATAGTGCTAAGGACATTTTGGTTGCAATACTTCGGTTTTGCGTACTGAAATTATCCTCGGGACTCTACCTCGCTTGATGCATCACGCAACAAGATATTGCTTAGAGATTCTCGCGCTTGAAAATTATTCAAGCTTTCTTCTACTGGACATCCTAGCGCTATCCCCAGAAAAAAAGCAATTGACAACGTGTGACAAAATAGTTTTTAGTATATAAAGTCCCAACCCTCCCTTTATTTGCGTCCAAGCGTTGATTTTCTAAGGCCCTCCTGAAAAGATTTTTGGACGGCGCCCAATTCATTTTGTTTTTGGAGCTTTTCTAATTGTAATTTTGCAAGCTTTGATTTTAATATTGGAAGGTCCCTCTCATCATCAAAAAGCTTATGCTTATCAACCTCAATCTTTTTTTGTAATGTCGGCAATTCTTGTTTGAGTTGCATCTTTTCTTGTTCCTTGGCTCTGATTTGTTCTTCTAAAGCGCGAAGTTCACCCAACTCCTTTTGGATTTCTTGTTGTATGTGTTGGATTGACTGGCTAAGGTTTTGGGGATTTTGCATGATAATATTTAAATATATTTATGGTTATATCAATAATTTATTTATCTAATCACTAATCGTAATAACTCTCTCCAACTCTTCAACCGAAGTGATCCCTTTCAAAACTTTCAAGACCCCATCTTGTTTCATGGTCAAAATACCTTGACCCTTGGCGGCCGCCCATATTTCACGCTCACTTGGGTTAATTTCCACGGCGTTTTCAATTTTTTCATCAGACAAAATTGCCTCGTAAATTCCGATGCGACCCTTGAAGCCAGTTTTGTTGCATTTCTCACAACCAACAGCCGTCCACATTTTTGTTCGTTCTGTTGGAACCAGTGACTTGTCTTCAATTCCAGCAACAGTATCCTCAATTTCTTTTCGGTAGTTTCCCTCAACCACGACTTCTTTCTTACAAAACTCGCAAAGCTTGCGGACTAACCTTTGCGCCATAGCGACGCGGATGGCCGAAGTTAAAACTTTTTGATTAACTCCCAAATCAATCAAACGGGGATATGTTCCAGCCGCGTCATTGGTGTGTAGAGTAGAGAACACTAAGTGACCAGTTAAGGCGGAATTGATGGCGATATCAGCCGTCTCGTTGTCACGAATTTCACCAATCATAATGATATCAGGATCTTGTCGCACCGCCGCACGCAAACCCTCAACGAAAGTATAACCCTTATCGTTGACTTGTGTCTGGACTATTCCAGGCAGATGATATTCAATTGGATCCTCAATTGTCACAATCTTCACTTTTGGGTTGTGAATTTTTTTCAAAAAAGAATAGAGAGTCGTGGTTTTTCCAGAACCAGTAGGACCAGTCGTCAGGACCATTCCGTCTGGACGATCTATTTCCTTGAGAAGAATTTTAAGTAATTTCTCATGAATTCCAAGAGATTCCAACGGCACATCAATTGATTTTGGATTGAGAAGACGCAAGACTACTGATTCGTTGTAGGCCCCAGGCAAAATAGAGGCACGCACTTCAATGTCTCCAATAGGAAGGCGGATGCTGAAGCGACCATCCTGTGAGTCTTTTTTGATATTTAATTTCATTCCCGAAATGAGCTTGACTCGGGATAGAATCAGACCATAAGTTTCGTTGTCAAAGTGAGTAACTTCCTGAAGCACGCCGTCCAAACGATAACGAAGCTGGACATAACTTTCTTCTGGTTCAAGATGAATATCTGAAGCGTCAACCGCCAACGCTCCGGCCACAATCGTTTCTAGAATTCTAGATACACGGTAACTTTTCTTGGCTTTAGTTGTGTTTTCCAAAATAGAGACAATAGTTGGAAGACTTTTTGCCTGCTCAATTATTGCTTGGATTTCTTCACTAGAAATTTCTAAAGATCCTGCTTTACTTTCATATGCAAATGAAAGATCTTTGTACATTTTCCAAGCCTTTTCAAGTCCTTGCGTTGAAGTGATATGGATTTCCGGTTGGTATCCTTTTGTTTTTAGATCTTCCAAAACGCCATTTATTTTTTCATCTTGTGGATTTCGTGAAGCGACTTTTACTTTTTTATTTATCAAAGCATAAGCCGCGACTTGAGTAGACCTGGCGGTATCCTCTGGAATTAATCTAAGGGCGTCGGTATTTATTGGGGTGATCAAAAGGTTTACATATTCCAGATTATATTTACCAGAAAGTAGTTGGACAAGGTCCTCCTCTTCTTTATGGAGAAGTTCGTTAAGTTTTCGGTTTTGTTTATCTTCGTCAAATTGAATCATATTTGGTTATTATTATACCCCAAATGTTCAAATTTGAGGCCTTTTATAGCTATTGACTTTATGGTACTGATTGTGGTACAATGGTACAAGAATGTTTAGGAATGAATCCTGAACAAAAAAGAAAGGTTTTGCACATGAAAAATGCATTTTTCGGTTTCAGTGTCGTTTTGGTTTTGGTCATGATTACGATTGCGTCAGCCACTCCAGCTTCAGCGGGAGATGGTTCGGGGATCACAATTAGGACCAAGAGTGGGGATGTCATTCCCGCTTCTGATCCGTCTCTGGTTCGTTCCGGATCTGATCAGGTTCAAACAACCCAGATCAAGATTGCCCCAAGCAGTGTGAATTCGGGGCCCGAGTCGGGCACGATCCGCGACCCGAACAGTAATTGGCAACAATCACAGACCCAACCAGTGTCGCAACCATCAGTAATTGTTGTGACGCAACAAGTGGTGAAAGTGGTCTTCGTGGAAAAGAAGAAGCGTGGCTTTTTCAAACGAATGATTGGATGGGGTGGCGCCTCTGCCTACGCTTCAATTGAGGTCAATTCATATGACGGAGGATACTATCCGACATATTGGGATTACAATTATTCGGCCGGTGAACGGTACAACTACCGTAATACCCAAATGCTGTATGGTGGTGGCCACAGATATAGTGGTGGAGAGTATGATGGCGGACGTGGTGGTCATGGCTCGCGACTCATTCAGAACCATGTTCCGCCAGGTGGGCTGTATCCCTACCAACAAGGCCCACTCGTTGGCCACAGACGCTGATGGACCGGACCAATTCACGATCGCAACCTCCTTGAGGGGTTGCGGTCTTTTTAATCTGGTTAGTGGCTAGGGTAGGCCTTGTCATGGAATGTTATGTTATATTGTTCAGATGAAAGAATACCCTTCTCATTCTCTGGAAGAAACAGAAAAGATTGCTAAAAATTGGCTTGGTGATCTTGTGCGAGACGCACAGGGTAGATTCGCGCGTGATGAAGCCATGGTTGTTGGACTTTCTGGACATCTCGGTTCAGGTAAAACCACTTTTACGCAAATAATTGGAAAATTACTCGGAATCACTGAAATAATAACCAGTCCAACTTTTGTAATCATGAAGATTTATGAAATTGGGAAAAATGATCAATGTTCAACAACCAATGTTCAATTACCAGATACTAATAGAAAGTCAGAACAAAAATTGTCAGAACAAGCTAAAGTTATACCCTGGAAACGACTGATACACATTGATGCTTACCGATTGGAGAGCGGAAAAGAATTGGATGCGCTGAATTTTGAGAAGTTGGTTTCAGATTCTGACAATTTAATTTTGATTGAGTGGCCGGAAAATGTTAAAAGTGTTTTGTTACCAGAAAATTTACATCAAGACATAAGTTTTAGTATTTTAGATACAAGTTCAAGTGAAAAAACCGATCGAGTGATTGGTTTTAATCAATTAAACCCTGAAATATAACTTAGCCCGTTTTCTATTTTAGTTGTGAATAACTTCTTATAAATAATGTACAATGATTATATGGCGGTAAAGAAAAAACAAGAAAATACTACACCAAAGAGACTTATTCTTTTGGATTCACACGCTATTCTCCATCGCGCTTACCACGCCTTACCGGATTTTTCTACCGCCAAAGGTGAACCAACCGGAGCTTTGTATGGTCTTTCTTCAATGTTAATTAAGATTATTGAGGACTTAAAACCTGACTATGTGGTTGCTTGCTATGATGTCAAAGGTCCAACCCATCGCCACAAAGCTTACAAAGAATATAAAGCTCAAAGAAAAGAAATTGAAGACGATCTGATCAAACAATTGATAAGGTCTAGAGATATTTTTCATGCTTTGAATATCCCAATATATGACAAGGAAGGATTTGAGGCGGATGACATGTTGGGGACGATAGTGGAACAGATAAAGGGAAAAATACAAAATTCTAAACCCGAAATCCTAGACAAACTAAAAACCAAAAAACCAAAACCAAAAAAAGATACGGAAATAATCATCGCTTCGGGAGATATGGACACATTACAACTGGTCCAAGGCGACGAAGTTAAGGTCTATACCTTTAAAAAGGGAATCAAAGACACAATTATCTATAATGAAAAAGCAGTTTACGATCGTTTTGGTTTTGGACCAGAGCTTATGGCTGATTATAAGGGATTGCGTGGCGATCCGTCTGACAATATTGTCGGCATAAAAGGCGTCGGTGAAAAAACCGCCACGACTTTGATCACAAACTTTGGATCCATTGAAAAAATATATGAAGAATTGGAGGCGGGGAATGAAGAAAAGTTCAAAAAAACTGGGATCACCCCCAGAATTATCCAATTATTAAAAGATAACAAAGAAGAAGCGGAATTCAGTAAAATGTTGGCGACAATACGCAGAGACGCGCCGATAACATTCGTCTTACCGGAGAAAACTTTCAGGGAAAATCTAGATATTAAAAAAATTTCCCAACTTTGGAGTGAATTGGAATTTAGAACTTTAGTTCAGAGGTTGCAGAAAGTGGTTGGAAATAATATACCCATGTCCAATAGCGAAAGGAACAATGATACTGAACTCTCTTCGCAGATGTCGCGAAATCAACTATTAAGTTTACCGAGTCAGGCGATGTTGAGAAAAGACGACCTTGCGGATGAATCTCAAAAAACCGCTCTTGCATTATGGCTTGTAAATTCAAATTTAACTAATCCAACACTGGAAGATATCCTCAATTTCGCCAATACAGATAAATTTGAAGAAGCAAAAAGAGTAATATTTACTGAACTTGATAAAAGAGGACTCAGAAAAGTCTATGAAGACATTGAGTTGCCGCTTATTCCAATAATAGAAAAAATGGAAAAACATGGAATTAAAATTGATAAGGAATTACTCTCAAAACTATCAAAGACATACCATACTGAATTAACTCGTTTGGAAAAGGAAATCTGGAAACATGCCGGCGTAGAATTTAATATAAATTCACCAAAGCAACTTGGTGAAATTCTTTTTGATAAAATGAATCTTACGGTCAAGAATATGAAGAAAACCGCTGGTGGCGCACGCTCAACTAGGGAATCAGAGCTGGAAAAACTGCGTGACTTGCACCCGATAGTTCCGATGATATTTGAATATCGGGAATTGGCAAAATTACTTTCAACTTATATTGACGCGATTCCACCACTTCTTGATATCAATGATCGATTACATTCAAATTTGATTTCTTCTGGTTCAACAACCGGACGAATGGCTTCACAAAACCCAAATCTACAAAACATTCCAATAAAAACCGAACTTGGCCGTGCTATTCGTGGAGCATTTATTGCCGATAAAGGATTCAGATTATGTAGTTTTGATTATTCCCAAGTGGAACTCCGGATCGCCGCGTTCATATCTGGTGATAAAAAAATGATTGAAATTTTCCAAAAAGGCGAAGATGTTCATTCTTCTGTGGCGTCTTTTGTGTTTAAAGTACCAATAGATAAAGTTACTGCCGAAATGCGCCGCAACGCCAAAGCTATTAATTTCGGAATTATTTATGGCATGGGAGTCAATGCGTTACAACAAAGTATCGGAACCAATCGAGCCGAAGCGCAGAAGTTTTATAACGATTATTTTTCTACATTTTCCACTTTGGCGCAATATTTAAATTCAGTGAAGGTAGAAACGACCCGTCGGGGGTTTACAGAGACATTCTTTGGGCGTCGCCGTTATTTTGAAGGAATTAAATCAAAGATTCCATACATTCGCGCTTCAGCTGAACGAATGGCTATAAATTCTCCGATTCAAGGCACTGGAGCTGATATTATCAAGCTCGCAATGGTTCGTATTGACGAGTACATCAGTCGCGAGAAATTAGAGGACGATGTTTTCCCACTGCTTCAAGTTCATGATGAGTTGGTCTATGAAATAAGAGAAGATAAAACTGAAAAAGTTGCTGTTGAGATTACAAAAATTATGGAATCAGTCATGAGCACAAAAGATACTAAAGGAGTGATTATGAAGGCCTTGGCGTCTATTGGTAACAATTGGGGGGAGTTGAAATGATATACTTCTATTATGTTATATGTTTTTCATGGATCAGATATAAAAAGAGGAGTGGAGAAGGCGCATTCTCTGATTAATTCACTGCGCGCCAAAAAACCGGACGCGGCCCTTGAAAGCATTTCAGCAGATAATTGGAATTTTTCTGTTTTAGAAGGTCATTTTGGTGGTCAAGGACTTTTTTCAAATAGATATATAGTTTTTCTTGATAGAATTACCGAAAATAGTGAAGCTAAAGAGAAAATTATTGATTTTATTCCAACAATGGCGGAGTCAGCAAATATTTTTATTGTTCTTGAAGGAAGACTCAACACAGAATTGAAAAAAGCTTTTGGTAAGAGTTCGGAAAAAATGGTTGAGTGTAATTTACCGGTCGCATCCATTAAACAACTATTTGGAAGTACTTCATCAAAAGAAGATTTCAATATTTTTGCTCTTGCCGACGCCCTTGGCATGCGAGATTCATTCAAAGCCTGGTCAATATATCGCCAAGCAATTGATTTTGGACTTGAAGTTGAGAGTATTGTCGGTACGATTTTCTGGCAAATTAAGTCAATGATTGTGGCGCATACAGTAAAAAGCGTCGCGGAATCTGGATTAAATCCGTTTGTATTTATGAAAGCAAAAAAAGCATCAGAAAACTATTTAGTTGATGAGTTGGAGTCAAATGCATCCCAAATTATTTCTCTATATCATGATGGACATCGTGGAAGAGTTGATCTGGAACTGGGAATTGAGAGGTTTATTTTGGCGATAGATAATTTTAGCGAGGTGAGACCTCGCTAACTATTTGTGCTAATCTAAATGTCGTGGTTATATTATCTGTTAGTTATTAACTGCACGTGCCCATAGCTGTTTTGGTAGGTATCAAATAGGATTGACAATTTATTCATGCGCCCATAGCTCAGCTGGTAGAGCAACTCCCTTTTAAGGAGTGGGTCGTTGGTTCAACTCCAACTGGGCGCACTAGGTTGTATTGACATTGAGTATACATCGTGTATACTAGTATCATGTCTATCAAAACAACGACAATAAATGTTCGCATGGATAAGGAGACTAAATCTTCGGCGCAAAAAATCATTGAGGATTTTGGGTTGGATATATCTACTGCCATAACCGCCTTCTTTAGAAAGATCATACAAACCGGATCAATTCCTTTTTCTTTTGACCAGAAAGGTCGTTTGAATGATCCGAAATATATTGCACAGCTTGTAAAGGAGATTGAGTCTGCGAAAAAACAAGGTAAGAAATATTCTTCCGCTACTTATATGCTAGGTGATATACTTGGCTGATGCCATACAAAATCGTTCTTACCAAATCATTCAGGAAATCTCTCAAAAAACTAGCTTACTCCTCGACTATTGAATTATCAGCCATTCAGAAAGTAATTGATATTTTAATGTTAAACGGCACTCTTCCCGCCCAATTTCGAGACCATGCTCTCAAAGGCAACTACGCCGGGTGTCGTGAGTGCCACATGAAAGGTGACTTACTATTGATTTATGAAATAGACGATAAGCTCAAACTGATAACCTTAGTGGAAATCGGCTCACATTCGGAGCTGTTCGGTTAGTTATTTATAGGTGTGGGGAAACCTTTACGGCTGGTGTTCAGTCTGAAAGAATGTTCGAGCGGCGTCATACAGAGCCACCATTTACAACGGTAGATCAAACGCCAACCATCCCGCACCCGTGAACATCAGTGAAATTGCCATGGTTAGAAGAAGAATATAGTAATTGATACCATCTGTTAGCAAAGCTTTGTCTCTAGTTTTGTATCCGAGTTTGATTACCAAAATTACTGAGTTTAATAACGCGGCGATTTGAGTGAAGAGACCTATTACCAAAAATACAGCGATCAAGATTTCCACGATTCCGTACATTAAACTATTGCTACCGGAACTTTGACCACGGCCTTTTATTTTTCTATAGCCAAAATAAGCCAGAGTGACGCCAAGGACCACTCTAATAATAAATGGGGCAAATGATTCATAAGCCAGTAAACTAGGAAATGATGCAAGCATAGTATTATATTATTGTGTAATATAGCTATTATATGCCTAATAAAAAGAAAAAGGAAACGAAGAAAGATATTCGTATTTTACTTGATAATATCCGAAGCGCCTACAATGTTGGCTCCATTTTTCGTACGGCCGAGGCACTGGGTATTTCAAAGATATATTGCCTAAATACAACCCCAACCCCAATTGATCGTTTTGGTCGAATTCGTGGCGATATTGCCAAAGTGGCTCTAGGGGCGGAGAAATTGGTTGAGTGGGGACACGTTAAAGGTGGTGTCAATCTTGTTAAAGATTTAAAGAGACAGAAATTTCAGATAATCTCACTTGAACAAGCCACAAACTCTCTAGACTACAAAAAAGTTAAAATTCACAGCAAAGCTTTAGTTATTCTTGGAAATGAAGTCGGGGGAGTTTCAAAAAAACTTCTGAAGTCATCAGATATAATTGCTGAAATTCCTCTCAACGGGAGGAAGGAGTCTCTAAATGTTTCAGTTGCCGCTGGAGTTTTTCTTTTTAGGATTTTGAACTAAGCTAAATTTAATTTTTTGGTGCTTATTACAATAATGTGTACTTCTCGAGCCGATAATTATTCTGACAATAGTTCCACCACAATTTTTTTTGTCACATTTATCGCCAGTTCTTTGATAAGCATGATGCGTTTCATGAAATTTTCCTTTATTTCCTAAAACATTTCTGTAGTCCGAAGTTGAATCTCCACCAAAATCAATTCCTTTTGAAAGCGTTGTCTGAATTGCGCTAAAGAGATCTTCCAATTGCTGGTGTTTAATATTCTTAACCCTTTCCAGAGGATGAATACCCGCGCGCCAAAGAGATTCATCAGCATAAATATTACCTATCCCAGCAACAACACTCTGATCCATTAAAACTTGTTTGATTTTACCATTTAGTTTGAGATTTATTCTCGCTGAAAATTTCTCCAGGTTAAAAGATTTTTCCAAGGGTTCTGGACCAATATTCTTCAAATGGTCTGACAAGTGATGGTCGTGACCATCAATTAGTGTTACTTTTGCGAATTTTCTGACATCAGATAAGGCAAGATGTTTATTGTTTGAGAAACTTATTAGGAATCGTACATGTTTATTGTACGGATCTTGAAGAGTCTTTGACTCAACCGCTTCCCAAGGATCATTTTTATTTCTAGCGTTGAATTTATATGTCCCATAAAGCAGATGCCCGGTCATCTTCATGTGGACTAAGATAATTTTCTTGAAGTTTTTGTCGCCAAACTTTCCAGCTTGACCGACCGTTTTACTACTCAAATAAATCAAAACATTTTTTGCGCGGCGACTGACAGTAATCACTTTTCTGCCAATGATTTCTTTTTTGAATTTTTTGAAATACAAAGGATCTTTGATTGTTTCGGAGCCCTTGAAATATGAACTATTGTAACTAGTCCAGACACCTCTGATCTTCAGGCCAACAATGTGTTTTTGTAAGCCATTTACAGTTGTTTGCACTTCGGGAAGTTCGGGCATCTCATAAGTAGAAATCAAAACAACCGAATTTGCAAGTGAGTATGCAAATATTTTGCTATAATAAGTCGCATATGCGTTACTATATAGCAGTTGCTGTTTCAATAAGCGTGTTTATAGTTCCGTGGTTGGCGCTCAACTTTCCCGAGCAAGCTGACTATATCCTTGCGGGAATGAAGAATATTGGTAGCCAACTAGCTGCCATAGTTATACACAACCCAAGAACAATCACTCAACTGCAAAATAAATATTCAACTGAAACACCAAACAGTGTTACCAGAGTTCGTATTCTATTGGTCCCTGGCCACGAGCCAAACTATGGAGGCGCTGAATATGGTTCAATAAAAGAGCGAGACCTTACCGTTTCACTAGCCAATTATTTGTCAGGATTTTTGAATGAAAATAAAAAATATGAAGTTGTTACAACACGCGGCGCAAATTCTTGGAACCCGATATTTTCATCATATTTTAAGAACTATTGGGATGACATAATTAATTGGCAGAAATCTTATAAAGAAGAGTCTTTGAGGCGAATTACTACTCCACAACCATCAAATAAACCTAAAGTTTATCACAATTCCGCTCCAGATAATGTGGCATATCGTCTGTATGGAATTACAAAATGGTCAAATGAAAATAATATTGATATTGCCATCCACATTCACTTTAACGATCATCCCGGACATTCTCAAAGATCACCGGGCGAATACAGTGGTTTTACGATTTATACTCCAGAAGCGCAATATCTCAACAGCACGACGACACGCGCGATTTCCGAGACGCTTTTTACGCGTCTTAGAAAATATAACCCAATCAGTGATTTACCCGGTGAATCTGAAGGGATTGTTGACGAGCGTGAACTTATATCAATTGGAGCAAATAACACCGCAGACGCGGCAAGCTTGCTTATTGAATATGGCTATATTTATGAAACTCAATTTACTGATCCGAATACACGCGAACTTGCTCTGAAAGACTTGGCATTTCAGACATATCTAGGGCTAGAAGATTTTTTTAATTTTAAAGGACAAAGTTCATTAGCTTCAACTTATGATACTCTAGTTCTACCGCATACCTGGACCGTTCCTATTTCAGAAAAATCTAGCACATCACAAGATGTTTATGCTCTTCAAACAGCGCTACTCGCTGACGGTCTATATCCTCCAGGACAAAAAAGTAAAAATGATTGTCCGCGCACTGGTAAAATTGGAGTTTGTACTAAAGCGGCGTTAGAAGCGTTTCAAAATAAGCATGGCATCACTGGAGAAAAGGGGATTACTGGGCCACAAACAGTAGAGGCCTTGAATCGGGAGTATGGAGTTAAGACGATTTAATTTCTAGTCGCTCAAACAGTTTTTAGCATAAAAAAGTAAGTTTATTTGGCTTAAATTATTTTCTCTAGTTCTTCTTTGGCCACTCTCGCGTCATTCCAAAGCGTTTTTGTTCCTTTTGGTCCCATAATATATGGATCTGTTCCTTTTCCGGTAATCAGAACGGTGTCGCCAGTTTTGGCGTGTTTTATGGCCTCACGAATCGCTTCGCGGCGGTCCAAGATAATATGTGGTAATTGAGATGTCACTCCTTTTGCCACATCGGCAATGATTTTTTGTGGATCTTCATCATATGGGTCTTCGTCGGTTAAAATAATCTCATCGCAATAATTGTCGGCAATTTTACCCATGACAGCACGCTTCCAAGTGTCACGCCCACCGCCAGTTCCACCAAGTACGCAGATATTTCTGGACGATTGGAAGATTTGATACAATTTCTCCAGCGAGTCTGGAGTATGCGCGTAGTCAACAATGACGGTGAAATCTTGACCAGCGACTATTTTTTGTACACGACCTGGGATGCCGTCAAACTTTTCAATAGCGCGAATTATTGAATCGTCAGAGATATTTTGACTTCTGGCGCATGTGATCGCGGCCAAGATATTGTACAAATTAAACAGTCCGGAAAGATGAGAATTGACCAATTGACCGCTAAAAGTAAATATTAGCCCGTCTTTTTTTATTTCATACGGTTCAACATCATTTATTCCATAGCTGATTTTTCTATCTACTTTACATTCGTTGAATCTGTAACTTTCTTTATCGTTAGCGTTGGTAATTATAGCTTTGTCTTTTTTCTTGGATTTTTCCATTCTTCTGACGATTGAAACTTTTGATTCAATATATTTTTCATATGAGCCATGTGCTTCAATGTGTTCAGGGGATAAATTCGTGAAAATAAAAGCGTCTAGGTCAATAAATCTGTGGCGATATAAAAGCGCTCCCTGTGATGTCATTTCTAAAATTATATACTGACAATTACTATTTACTGCTTTACGAATAAGTTTTTGGACGAAAAATCTTCCAGGCATACTCATTTTGTAAAGATTTTCCGAAGAAATATCCCCAACCTTGAAGCGAATGGTATTTGAAAGAGCGGTTTTGTAGCCGGCTTCTTCTAGAATGGCGTTGAGTATTTCCACAGTTGAACTTTTACCCTTTGTGCCCGTAACCGCTATGACTTTGATTTTTCTAGAAGGGAATTGGTACCAAACTGCCGCCAAAAATGAAAGTGTCCAGTGGTAAACAGGCTGGATTTTACTGAACATTTTGACTGGAATGTATTGGCGGATTTTGGCGAGGGTTGTGTCTAACATGGAGGTAGCGAGGTGGAACCTCGCTACTATAGTATGGCTTATTTCAAGGGGTTTTGGCAGGGTTGACAGATATATAGTTTGGGTGTATAATAGCGTGCAGAATAGAGAACTTGATATTTATCTTGTTCACCGCTATTTAACAACTAAAGCCTGTAAAAACAGTTAGGAATGTTATGACTGAACAACAGATCCCTAAGCTCGCCGGGGTAATTGTCGAGCATCAGCATCATTTCGGTGCTCTTCCAAATGAGGATGCTCAATGGGCAATCCTAAACACTGCCACGGCCATTGGTCTCTGGGTTGAGGCGATCAAAAATCGCACAAAAACCACTATCACTAAACTCCTTGAGTTCGTGACCCCAGTTAAGATTACGGCTGTCAAGAAGTTTGTGGCTTCTGACCACTTCAAAGCAGGTCAGACCGTTGACGGAGTCAACTATTACTCCTCCTT
>ERZ1292625.583-Hain-H41-01um-R1-583-length-52985-cov-2535_pt1 | contig 52985 bp, 60 predicted proteins | sample MGYA00564400_ERZ1292625 | MGnify/ENA primary metagenome ERZ1292625 (study PRJEB36523, sample SAMEA6512639) | groundwater metagenome | collected 2019-01-08 | study: AquaDiva: Metagenomics assemblies of 32 groundwater samples | reverse complement strand
GTTCGCAAAAATTACACATTTTGTCTCCCTTGGTTACACGTTAGGCATCATCATTCCTATTCAGCGCCTTTGCTTTAAAGGCATCTGACTGATTGTATGTTTTTGATGCGTTGTACCGGAAGGCGCCATCACCAGGCATACAGCTATTCCCGTCCTCGCAAAGTTCTGCCGCAAACTTTTCTGCGTCAGCAGCGCTTTCAGAAAGCACAAGAATCTCATAACTTATGGAGACCGAATATAAATCCATCATTCATTCACCTCTTTATCCGCCTTTCTCAGCATGAACCCAATCCTCGCCGAACTGAGTTTATACTTTTTCGCCAGCCGGACTTGTGTCCAGCCCGTCCGCCTGTACTCAGTCAGCAATTTAGCCCGGCGTCTTTTTGCCAATTCAATTTCTCGTTTCTTTTCCATGCATCCATTAGAGCACATCTAATTATTTTTAGCAACATGTTGCGAAACGTGTTGACATGGCATTAAAAATCTGGATAATGACGAACTGTCAGCGATGACATGAATACCAGTAAAGCGCGTGAGGCAAATTAGATTGCAGCGGTGCGCCGGTACTAGGGGATGAACTAGAGCTGAAAAACCGTAGGTAGGACAGCATCAACAACGCATGGGAATTGCACGAGTAAATCTTCTTTTTACTGCTGCTTCGTCGCCGTGTAGTTCCCAGCCGTGTTGATGTTGAGCGGTACCGAACCGCCCGGATATAACAGGGATAGAGTTGGCCACCGGGTAAGTGCCGCGAGTAGTCGGCAAGGGCCTCCCAATCGGAATTGAATGGTCTGTCGGGGACGCAAACAGAAATTCCGACCGTAGCCTGAATTCGACACAGGCTGGCCGCAGATAGCTCAGAAGAAATCTGCCGTATCGCCACCGCGTCAGTGTGGCACCAGATACCAGGAGGAATTATGCTGAATGAATTCGGGTACGATAGTGCAGCACCCAATGCGCCCTTTCTATTCCGCGACCAGCTGCAGAAATGTGAGTGCGGGAATATCTACGCCGGCCTGCCCGGCAGGAAATGTACCGCATGTGTGGCGGACTCGTTGGCTGCATCAGTAATCAGGCTGCGAGCGATTGTAAATGCAGTTCTACCGGGAGACTGAAATGACTATCTTGATTATATGGATTGCGCTTGGCCTGGTTGCGGCCGTTTGTTTTGGGCATATTGCGAAGGAGATGAGCAAGGAGATGAGCGATGAAATTTGAACTTATAAATACGCCTCGACAATTCGAGCAGGGCCATCACTATATGGCCAAGTTCCCGGTGGGGAGAAGCGAAATAGAAGTTACGCACTGGCGCATGATAGATCATAAAAAAGCCTGGCAGCGCCAGGTGAAAGAATCGAGATTGGAGCCAATTATATGGGGCTGCATCATGGGCACATGGTTTGCATATTGTTTGGCGGAGTATCTATGATGAACAAATCTGACAGCATAAAAGAGCTTGCTACTGCCTTAGCCAAGGCTCAGGGCCAATTTGCAGGCGCGGCAAAGGATAGCGTTAACCCTCATTTCAAAAGCAAATACGCAGATTTGGAAAGCGTTGTTTCGGCTATCAAAGAGCCATTGTCTAAAAATGGATTGAGCTTTATACAGGTTGCTCACGACACACAATTCACGGCAGCAATCGAAACTATCATTATGCATGCGTCTGGAGAGTGGCTGTCTGCTGGCGTGGTATCTGTTTCAGTCAGCAAAAATGACGCGCAAGGGTATGGGTCAGCAATGACCTATGCGCGGCGGTACTCACTGTCTGCTGCATTTGGTATAGCTCCAGAAGATGATGATGGCAATGCTGCATCTAAAGCCCCGGCAAGGCAAGAGCCGGTACGCATGGAGGCAGTAAGAAACTTTAACCCGGAAACGGCAAAGCTGACCGCCTACACCGACGAACAACTGGATGCGAATTTTGACGCATGGCAGGCCGCTATCAATTCCGGCAAGTCAACACCGCAGCGCATTCTGGCGATGGTATCAACAAAATTCAAGCTGTCAGATTCGCAGGCTGAAACAATCCGCAATATGAAAAAAGAAGAAGCAATAATGAACGCAGCAGAAGGAGTGCAAGCATGAATATTATCGAAGTAGTCCAGGGTAGCGACGAGTGGAAAGCGGTTCGCGCAAAGCATTTTTGCGCATCCGAAGCCGCTGCAATGCTGGGCTGCAGTAAATTTATGTCGCGTAGTGAATTACTGAAACAAAAATATACCGGAATCGTGCCGGAGGTTGACGCGAACAAACAAAGAATTTTCGATGCAGGCCATGCCAGTGAAGCCGCTGCCAGGCCAGTTGTCGAGGCTCGCTTAAGCGATGAGTTGTACCCAGTTACTTGCACGCTAGATGTCGAGGCGATGCCATTGCTGGCAAGCCTGGACGGTATCAATCTAAGCGGTGAACGCATATGGGAAAATAAACTCTACAACGCATCGCTTGAAACTGCCATTATCGAAGGTGAATTAAGCGACCACTACTGGCCTCAATTAGAGCAGGGCTTGCTGGTGAGTGGAGCCGATACTTGTTATTTCACCACGTCTGATGGCACAGAAAAGGCCACTATTGGAATGTGGTATGACTCTATTTCTGAGCGCCGCGCACAACTTATCGCCGGGTGGCGGCAATTCTCGTATGACCTTGCAAACTATCAGCACATCGAGCACATCCCCGCCGCCGTTGCCGCGCCGACCCGTGATCTTCCCGCCCTGTCCATTCAGGTGCAAGGCTCAATCTCGCTGATCGACAACCTGGCCGTATTCGGCGAACGCCTAAAGACATTCGTGGCCGAAATCGACATGAACCCATCAGACGACCAGGGGTTCGCCAATGCCGAAGCAGCCGTAAAGACGCTACAGAACGCTCAGGATGCGTTGGAATCCGCCGAAGCATCCGCGCTGGCACAGACATCAAGCATTGATGAAATGCGCAAGACGGTGAAACTCTATGCCGATACAGCACGCACCACGCGCTTGATGCTGGAAAAGATGGTGAAGGCGCGCAAGGAAAGCATCAGGATCGAGATTATGCAGGGTGGCAAAGATGCGCTTACGGAACACGTTGCAACGCTGAATAAACGCCTTGGCAGGGCGTATATGCCAGTAATCGCCGCAGACTTCGCCGGTGCAATTAAGGGAAAGAAAACCATTGCCAGCCTGCGCGATGCTGCCGATACCGAACTGGCCCGGTGCAAGATTGAGGCTAACGCACAGGCTGATAAAATCGAAATAAATCTCAACACCTTGCGCGAATTGGCAAAGGATCATGCTTTCCTGTTCGCGGATACTGGCTCGCTGGTGATGAAGGCTGATGACGACTTAATTGCTCTCATCAAGGTGCGCATTACCGAACACCAAGCAGCCGAAGCCGCAAAGATGGAAGCCGAGCGCGTCAGAATCCAGGCGCAAGAGGAAGCCAAAGCCAAGGCAGCCCAGGACGCATTGCTCGCCGCCGAGCGGGCGAAGATGGAAGCCGATGTGCGTGCCAAGGTGGAAGCGGAAGCTGCCGCGAAGTTGGCAGAGGAAAATGCGCTGATCGAATCCCTACCCGCGAAAGCGGTGCAGGCACCAACCGGAGGCCAGCCTCAAGAAGTTGCTGTGATTGCCACCCAACGTAAACGCCCAAGCCGTACCGAAGCCATCTACATGCTGTCGAACGCATGTGGCGTATCGCTCGAAACGATACAGGAGTGGCTTGCTGATGGATGGCTAAATGAATTTAAACAGATAGAGAGGGCAGCATAATGGCATACCCGTTGCCGCGTTGCGATGACTGCGAGCAGTTGCTGGCGGCGCTCGAAGGCGTGCTTCCGTTTCTGACTGGCAACTACTGGCCCGGCGTAGAGGCTGACGCGGCTGTTCATCGCGCCATCGCCACGGCCCGAAAAGTCGGCGCTGGCAGGACGGCGACTGAGGGGCACAACGCAGAGGTAAGGGGTCGCCCGCTTTTGGGCGATCCCTCTTCACCGCAGGGTTAGGCTTTTTCAACGGAGAAAAGAACATGGGATATTTTCCAAACGGAACATCAGGGCGCGCATACCAAGAAAAGTATTGCGAAAACTGCATACATGATGAGAACCGAGATTGCGCTGTGTGGCTGGCGCACCTCGTCAGCAGAGGAGACGAAAAACAAGAGGTACTCGATTTGCTGATACCGGAAACCGATGACGGTATTGGATGCAAACAATGCAAGATGTTCATGGCGATGCCTAACGTAGAGTTAACCGGCGGCGCGCTTTTGCGCCGTCCCGCTGGAGCGTAGGGTTAGGCAGCGAAAGGAAAATATGACGCTACCAAATGTACTAAGGCTGGTGGATGGTGAATTAAAACTTGCCGATGGAAAAGATGCCAAAGAATACCTACGCGAATTTGCTAAAAAACGGGGTATTTCACCTAGCGAGCCGCTAAGTCTACAAACGCACTCGCAGGCACAAAGGATTTTAAATGAGCGACTATTTAACACAGCGGCCTAACGCAGAAATGGCGACAAAAACTCAATGTTGACAACCGCACATAAAGCGCATTTAGCGCACTACGCACCTGCGATTGCTAAACGCGCCGCAGAATTTAGGGGTTGGTAGTATGACCCCCAGCGAACAATGCAAGCAGGCGGGGCTGAAAAGCCTTGCTGAGTTGGTGCGGATCAGCGAGGTGAGCGAGCAGACGCTCATCAACTGGCACAAAAACAAGCCCAGGCTGTTTACGGTCGTCGTTGCTGGGGCGGCGGTGATTAAGGCGGCTAACGTAAAGTAGCCATCCCATTTGACGCAAAACATTAGATCAAAAACCAAATTGATTATTAAAAACAATGATAGTTTTACTAAAATGTCAGGGAAAGGGGCTTGCAAAAAATGCCAGCATTTCGCCTATCGACAAAATCCTAGTCCGGCAAATTTCATGAAAATATTTTGCCGGCAAAACCGGAAAATGAATCAACCAACGTGCAGCAATTATTTAGAGATGGAGAGAATGACATGAGAACTGAAAAATACGACAATTACACCACCGAAAGTGAGCTGGATTTTTTGGATAAAATAGGCAGGCACGGCGAACACCGTAGCGAAGTGCGCCGCATCCAAGCATTGGAGGGGTATGTCAAGGCCGCACCCAAGCGCGCGGACTGGGCCGGCATCGACAAGGGCAAGGTGCTGGCTCATGCGATTAGATTGTTGGCGTGAAGGCCAAAAAATGCAAAGTGTGCCGCGAAGAATTTATTCCCACGAAGCCACTGCAAGCGGTCTGCGGTTTTTCCTGCGCCCTGACTAAGGCGCGTCAGGATCGGCAGAAAACAGAGCAGAGGGCAGGCCGGGTAGCGCGGGCGGAATTAAGGGTGGCCAAGGAAAAGGCCAAGACTCGGAGCCAGTGGATGAAAGAGGCGCAGGCCGTTTTTAATGGATTTATCAGGGAGCGGGATTACGACCTGCCATGCATTTCGTGCGACAGGAGGCACGATGGCCAGTACCACGCAGGGCATTATTTACCCACAAGCACTAAGCCTAGCTTGCGATTCAATGAATTTAACAATAATAAACAATGCAGTGCGTGTAATAACCATTTGCACGGCAACCTGATTTTATATAGGATTGCACTCATAAAAAAAATTGGGATGGCCAAGGTTAGATGGTTAGAAGGCCCGCATGAGCCAGTAAAATACACCATCCCAGAATTGCAGGAAATCAAGGCAAAATACACCGCAATGGCGCGGGAGCTGAAACGCGGACGGGAGGAATCATGGCGATAACCGCAGCTCACGACGTACAGCATTGCCCACGAAGAGGAATTAAGGGGCACATCGTACCACGTGAAAAGATGACGTATTTTTGGAATGATAAGGGGCAAAAAATGCGGATTTGTACTGAGTGCCTGGAGCGGATCGGTAAAAAATCAACCGCTATCAAGAGGAGTGGCAAAATATTGCAACCACTACATCTAGTATAAATAGCAGGCACTAACCACTACATCTAGTAGTTGCACCCCACATTTAGTGTTAAAACATGAAAAAACACTACATCTAGTTGTCAATAGCTATTTACTAAAAAAACAGTAATAAAATCAGCATTTAAAAAAATACATTCCAGAATAATCAAAAAACTGGGGTAAACTCCCCGGTATTGGATATTTGATAAATACATCAACCCCTGCAGGCCCCCCTGCACCACCCATGTTTTGGTGTGTGAATCCAATGATAGATAGAGAGAGCGAATGATGGGGCGCGAAACACTGATAAGAGCAGCATTGGCTACATCACTGGCGTGGCCGGAATCGGACGAAAAATCGCAGGTTGAACGAATTACGGCGCTTTCTCTGGGGACGGTCAGCAATGATTTGGGTGCAGCCATCGTACATTCTGAGGGATCGGATGTGCAATCTGTGCGCAAAGTTGTTTTGCTGGTGGCGCGAAAATTAAACCACAAACACAGTATCGTATTGAATTATGGGGAAAAAATCGCGACAGCGGCATTCCGGGAATATTTGGATTGCAAATGTCGGTGTTGCGGCGGGCGCGGTAATCTGTACCACGAGGCCCAGGTAGTCGCGGCATGTGCAGCATGTGATGCTACGGGCGTGCATCGCTATTCAGATGTCGAGCGCGAAAATTTGCTAGGTGGGAAAGTGCCCAAAAAATACAACATCGCCCTGGACTATATCCGCGATGCGATGGCGGGTGCTGTCAGGGGCGCAAATAAAAAGCTTGACAGTGGCAGATGATGCATTAAAATCATACCCACCAATAAAGATCGGGTGTTCCGGTCAATCCCATAAAAAACGGTTGCTCTGTAATAGGGCAGCCGTTTCTTTTTTACGGGCTTTTACGTGCGGTCGCGCGGCCAATCTTTCGTTATTTGGGCAACCGCTCGCCGGATGCCCTCGCTGATATTGCCTGAGCCGATCAGCCGAGCTTTCTCGACTGTCTGCCCATCGAGCATCACGGTGCGCGGCTTGGGCGATTGAGCGCCGTCCTGCGCGGTTCTGCCCGCGTTAGCGCGGACACCGCCGCGCTTCGGTTTGGGGGGGCTGAGACTCATTGAGATGCCTGCCATGCGGTTACGACCGCCATGTCTGCCCCGGCCCCATCGGCCTGGTATGCGGCCTCGGCGGCTGCTGCGATCTCGGGCGGCATGAATATCATGCCCGGGCCGTAAACCCAGCCCGTGCGTTCCGGGGGCTCGCGGAACGGATTTTCATCGAGGCCGCTAATGCGGCGCCCGCTTCCGTCGCTCGCGACCGAGTTTAAGTCGGCCCGGTTGCGGGCCTGCTCATCCATATTGTGTGCATGTGTGCTCATTTTGATTCCCCCTCTGCGCCGAGGATGCGAATTCTACGATTCGCTTTGGCTTGGGCTAAAAAAGCCCTGACCAATGGGTGTTGCCTTTTCCCGCGCAGCATAGATGCTGCGGCAACATGCACAGCCGGATCGCTGTGTCCGAAGCTTTCAGGTAGGATATCCCCTATCCCATAGATGGCTCCATTTTCTGCCACGATCAGCGGAATGCCGTAATTTGAAGATGCATGATCCGTGCTCAATTCGAACTTACCAAGATTTAATTTGCTCATTTTATTTCTCCTCGCCGGGCTAACTGGCCGGTGGCAGAGCTCTGGGGCGGTAGAGCTATTCCGTAGTGCGTAGTGCATGGGGTGAATCATACGCATAATTCAAAGAGAATTGTTGATGTAGATCAACTTTTGGTAATTAAAAATCAGAAAAAATTGATCTAGATCAAGAAAATCTAATCGAGGGGGTAAATGAGAGCTGCCGAGATCATGCACCTGATATACCGCTACGCAGAGCTGCACGCCGAGTATGTGCGGTACGGCACCACATCACCGGATAGCGACAATATCAGGCTCATCCTGCAATCGATAGCGCGCGACCACGAGCTGCTGGCGCACGAGCGGAAATGCCTGCCGGATGATTGAAATCATTAAAAGATTCGAGGGATTACGGCTCACCGCATATCTGGATGGCGGGGGCGTGCCCACAATCGGATACGGCCACACATCCGGCGTGCGCATGGGCGATACCTGCACTATCGAGCAGGCCGAGCAGTGGCTACAGGAGGATGCACAGGATGCCCTACAGGCGATCATTGATTTGGTGGATGTACCTCTCACCCCAAATCAGCAAGAGGCGCTCGCATCGCTGGTATACAACATCGGGGTAGGGGCATTCGCCAAATCCACATTATTGCGGCTGCTCAACGCAGGCGACTATGCCCGGGCAGCAAACCAATTTGACGTGTGGTGCCACGATAATGGCCAAGTCGTGCCCGGGCTGGTAAATCGCCGCGCCGCCGAAAAGCGAATATTTTTAGGAGAAAAACCAGTGCTACCATTCATTGCAGCAGCTCTACCCGCGCTATTACAGGCCGCACCCGCGCTGATACGCATTTTCGGGGGTGGCGAGCAGTCAGAGAAAAACGCCCAAGCTGCCGAAAAAGTGGTTGAGATCGCTAAATCGGTCACCGGCGAGCGCACGTCCGAGGGCGCAGCGACCAAAATACAGGCTGATCCGGCGATGGCGCAGGCATTTGCGGAGGAGGCACGCAAACAATTTCTGGCAATTGAGGCGCTGGCAGATAAAAGGGTGGATGCGGCCAGGGTGTTCAATGCCAGCGAATCCCCGCTATTCGGCCAATGGAAATTCGTGCATCTACTGAGCGTAGCGCTGATTATATTTTCTGGCGTTGGCGGAATATTGGTGGTGCTTGGTGATTTCCCAGGCGAGATAAAGGGGAGCGTGATTACGCTCATGCTGATCGGCGGCTGGACTGCGGTGCAGGCGTACTGGCTGGGCTCCAGCGCCGGTAGCGATAAAAAAACAGACATGGCGGCGCGCGATAAATGAGTGTCGATCAGCGCGCGCATGTGAGATTAGATGATCTGGAATCTGTCGTAAAAAAACATCTCCAAGACCATGCACTTTTTGAAAAATCGTTGCTCGAAAATACGCAAATGACGAGGCAAATTGTGGACAACACCTCGGAGCTAGTTGGATTAGTTAAGGGCGCGAAAGGGTTGCGCTCATTTGTGGTATGGGGTGCGCCAATCGTGGCGGCGGTGCTGGCCGGATATGCATGGATACGAGGGCATTAGGTGAATCAGGATATAGGTATGCCACGAAGATCGATTATAGATCGCAGGCATAGGCAGGTAGCGTACAGTGCGCTGGATCGCCGGGTTGGTGTTGATCGGCGCAAACGAGGGGATGAAAAATGCCGGTAGTAACGCATTACCAGATCATCGAGAGCACACCGGCAGGCAACGGCACGAACTATGTGCGCCTGCGATTTGCTCTTGATACCGGAGATGTGCTGGATGATGGCGTGAGATTTATCGCCGCCGATGCCGACCTCGCTGCACATGCAGCAATCATCGGCCCGCGCCTGCTCGATGCAGCTATACAGCAGGAGATCGAGCAATGGCTCTAAAATTTAAATATGCAATGAAGGCAAAATTCGGCAGCGTGATGCGTGAGAAATTTCGCAATGCAACGGGTTTGGAGCTGTATCGGTTGGCCGCAAAAATTCAGGCCTATCAGGATGCGGGAGATTTATCCGATGCGGAAATGCGCACTTTATTTGATTTATCGATGCCTCAGTGGGCAACGCTGAAGGGCAAGATCAAAAAATATGCTGACGCATGGAATGCCATGCAGAATGAGGTGGGTGAATAATGGCCGGCCCCTGGTACACCAAAGGCGCGGGAGGGACGACCGGAGCAGGCACGTATCGCGGATTTTATATCGCATCCACCACGTGGGCAATCGGAGATATAGTAGTGCCCACGGTGGCATACGCCACGGCAGCAGCCAAAAAATACGTGTATAAATGTACCACCGCCGGAGCTGGCGCTACTGAGCCGACCTGGGTATACACAACCCCCGACACTAGCACCACCACGGATAGCGCGGCAGTATTTACGTGCATGTTGTGTGACGATTGGACACATGCATCGACCAGGCCTGATTATCTCGCCACAAATTTATTGGCCGCCGGGGAGTATCTCTATTCCGAAAATGTATCGTATCCGGTGACGGCAGCGGCAACGCTTACATTCGCCGGTGCAATAAATAATCCCTGTTACTGGATCAGTACGGCGGACACGACAAATATGCCTCCTACATCCGTAGCGATAGGGGCGACGATTGATGCGTCAGCAACCTCCGGGATAAGCGTAACGTTGGCAGGCAAGGCGCTGGTTTACGGGGTGCATCTGCAATCCGGGGGATCAACGGGCGGTGCAAATTTAGAGATTGCGAACACTGATGAGTCCAGTCTGCAGCTAGAAAATTGCACCTTTACGATTGCTAACAACAGTTCATTGTCCATAATTCGCCTAGGGCAATCAACCACATCGAATGCAATCGTAAAATCGTATAATTGCACATGGAAGTTAGGCAACCATACGGGGCAAACAATGCGCACTCAATGCGCATGGATGTCTGTCAATGATATATTTCAGATTACAACGGCAATGCCGTCAACGTATTTTTCAGTCGCAGGATTTACAGGCATCATAAACATGATCGGCGGGGATTTGTCGTTGATTACATCAACACTGATCGCAGGTTCTTCGGTGGCATACGCAACATTTAATTTTGCCCAATGCAAATTAGGTTCCGGTGTTGCTGTCCTGGCGACACAAACCGGCCCGGCGCATTGCGAAGCATGGCTCTACGACTGTGCGGTCGGCGACACTCACTACGAATTTGCTCACTACAATTATCTAGGCAATACCACCATCACCGCAGCAATTTATATGAGCGGAACAGATGGGGCGAGTTATAACGCCGCCGATGCAAAACATGCATGGAAAGTCACCGGAGTAAATGGGACTTACGCGACTCCATATGTAAGCCCGTGGATCAACAAATACAATGAAGCTGTTGCGGCAGTAACTCCCAGGCTGGAGATACTGCGAGATGGCAGCACGACTGCGTACAACGATAACCAGGTATGGGGGGAATTTTCCTACAAGGGCACTACCGGGTTTACCACTGCCACGATCGTCAGTGATAGGTGCGGCCTGGTCGCAACTCCTGCCGCACAGGCCGCGAGCGCTCTTGGTGCGGCTGATTGGGCAGGCGAGACAACTCCGTGGTATGGAAAGTTGGAACCAACAGCAACAATTACTCCGGCAGAAATTGGGGATATTGCAGCGCGGGTGTGCGTAGCTGGGGCGATCGCGGTATATGTCAATCCAAAAATCCTCGGGACTTAAGTAATGGCAATCAGCCGCGTAACCATCAATGGCTGGCGGCAAGAGTCCGGCACTGCTTCGCGCGTAACCATCAATGGCTGGCGGCAGGCGTTCCAAGTGACTGCAACAACAGGGTTTAAGCCATGTTGGGCATTGCCACGCACAAAATCAATTGGAATGGGGTGTAGATAATGTATCCACGCAATGCAGCATCACCTGAGCGGATAGCGGTTGGCGCGGTGGTATTGATAGCCGATGGCACGGTACAGACCTCTGCCGTATCTATTACCGTGGTTCCACAGGGCGGCACGACTGCGGCTGGTGGCGGCACAACGAGTTATGAGCAGGGCGTGGTGTTCTATCTGCCAACTCAGGCAGAGACAAATTATTCCTCGTTTATTGTAACGGCATACAAGGCAAGTTGCATACCCGTATCGGTAACGGTGGTGACATCTGCGTCGGCCACGGCGGGGAAAGTGGTGCTGTCGGGGGAAACTCACACAAGTGCAGTCATCCCGACAGTGACCACACTGACCGGCCATACAGCGCAGACCGGCGATAGTTTTGCAAGGATTGGCGCGGCGGGCGCAGGATTAACCAATATTGGCACAATCGCAACCTGCACCAATTTAACAAATTTACCCGCCGCGGCAGCACTCGAAGCAACTCTCACGGCCATGAAGGGCGCGACATTCACAGGCGCAACGGACAGCCTAGAGGCATTAAGGGATAGGGGCGATGCGGCTTGGGTTACGGCCACAGGGTTTGCAACGCCGACCAATATTACAGCAGGCACGATAACTACAGTCACGAACGTAACTAACGCTCCTACAGCCGGGGATTTGACCGCAACCATGAAGACATCGGTTACAACAGCCGCAACTGCCGCGACACCAACAGCGGCTGCTGTGACGGCTGGCGTAACAGTCACAACCAATAGCGACAAGACAGGTTATGCATTGGCAACGGGCGGCGTAGGCTCCGGCGCAATCGCAGCAGCCGAGCTAAATTCAATCGCTGATGCTGTGCTGGATCGCAATATGGCGTCCGGCGTGGATAGTGGCACAGACTCAACGGTTGTGCGCACACCACGGCAGGCTCTCAGGGCATTGCGCAACAAGGTGGCTATAGCTGGTGGTGTAGCCACGGTGCGTAAGGAGGATGACGCGACCGCGAGCTGGACGGCGGCAATAGCCACAACCGCAGGTAACCCAATTTCAAGCAGCGACCCAACATGATAAAATTACTCAACAAACTATTTGCCCGGTTCGGCCTGGAATTACAGCCGATACTCAAACAGCGCACATTGAAACTGCCCGAGATTGATCCGGCATTGCGCGAGTCGGCAATCAACATAATCGCGCAAACGAAATTGCTGGCCGGGTCTGGCGAATACAAGCGCGCGCAGGCGATGAGAGCGCTACTCAATGCGAACCCAACCGCAACCGCGCGGCAGTGCTCATTAGCCCTGGAGGTGATGCTATGTACAGAGGCGCATTAAATATAATGTGGGCGTGGACGAATGATCCGGTAGTGATCGAGGAGCCTCTGCGCTCGCTGGCCCTAACTGGTGTGGGGCTGTAGTGGCTGCACCGCAAAAAATTGATTGGGCGCGTATTGAGCCTGATTGGCGTGCTGGGATAAAAAGTGTGATCCAGTTGGCCGCAGAATATGAGGTTGCAACCGGGGTATCTGTTACACATGCCGCTATCAACAAACATTTCAAAAAACTCGGCGTGCCGCGTGACCTCCGGGCGAAGATACAGGCCAAAGCAGCGGCGATGGTATCAGCGGCCATGGTATCAGGCAAAGTGTCCATTGATACCATCCCGGCTGATGCAGAGATCATTAACAGGTGCGCAATTGATGTCGCAACCGTGCAACTGTCGCACCGGACGGACATTAGGCGGTATCGCGATTTATGCCAGTCGATGATGATTGAGTTGGAAGCTGAGACTCAAAACATGGAACTGTTTGCCAATCTGGGCGAGATTTTGGCGACAAGCGACGAAAACACTAGCAAACTCAACGAGATATACCGAAAAGTCATTTCCCTGCCGCAGCGCATTGATGGGGTAAAGAAACTGGCCGAAACACTGAAAACGCTGATAGGACTGGAGCGCGAGGCGTTTGGGATTGATGAGAGGAAGCCGATGGACGGCAAGCCTGCAATGGTGAGCATAACATTCTGATGGCGCTCAACCTGAAATACAAATCCGAGCCAACTGCCAGCCTGTTTCACCGCTCGACCGCGTTCGTGCGTGGTTTGCGTGGGCCTATCGGCACAGGTAAATCTGTGGCGTGTGTCGCGGAGATTGTGCGCAGAGCGATAGAGCAAGCGCCATTTGACGGCGTGAGGCGCTCCAGGTGGGCGGCGATACGCAACACCTACCCGGAACTAAAGAGTACAACCATCAAAACATGGCAGGACTGGGTGGACGAGGATTCAGCGCCAATCAGCTACGACTCGCCGATTACCAGCCATTTTTCGCTGTTACTGCCTGATGGCACAAAAGTGGAATGCGAAGTGCTGTTCGTCGCGCTGGATAGGCCAGCGGACGTAAAAAAGCTGAAATCGCTCGACCTGACCGGCTGCTGGATAAACGAGGCCAGCGAATTGCCGAAAGCTGTGCTCGATATGTCAACCGGACGTGTCGGGCGCTATCCCGGCATGATGCAGGGCGGCGCAAGCTGGTCAGGCATCATCATGGACACCAATAGTCCGGACGACGATCACTGGTGGTACAAGCTGGCCGAGGAACAGCGACCACATGGGTATGAGTTTTTCTCGCAACCGGGAGCGCTACAAGAAATCAATGGGTCGTATTTCCCAAACCCGGCAGCCGAGAACGTAAAAAATCACGTATTGGGCTATGAATACTGGATGCGACAGGTCAACGGGAAAAACCGCGAATGGATCAACGTGTACCTGTGCGGAAACTATGGCAAAGTTGTGGATGGAAAGCCGGTTTATCCCGAGTACAACGACCGCATCCACGCTCAAGATGCTGATTTACAGCCGCATCCAGACCTACCGCTGATAATCGGGCTGGACTTTGGGCTAACCCCGGCGGCGGCTATATGCCAAGTGTCACCAAGGGGCCACCTACTTGTGCTGGGCGAGGTGTGCGGGACTGATATGGGTATCAGGACATTCCTGCACGATGCGCTGAAGCCGTACCTGTTGAATACGTTTGGCAGCACTTTTAAGGTGAAAGTATTTGGTGATCCTGCTGGAGCGCAGCGAGCGCAGACCGATGAGAAAACCTGCTTTGACGAGGTAATTGCGGCTGGCTACGACATCGAAGCTGCAAAGACCAACTCGTTCATTGCGCGCCGGGAGTCTGTAGCATGGTTCCTGAGCCGCATGGTTGATGGCAAGCCAGGGATGGTGATTGATAACTCGTGCCGGATGATACGCAAAGGGTTCGCGGGTGGTTATCACTACCGGCGCATTCAGGTCGTCGGTGAGGAACGGTATACCGAGATACCAAACAAAAACATCTACTCGCACATCGCTGATGCATTGCAGTACGCTTGCCTGTCTGTAGGCGGGGTGCAGGCGGTAGCGGAGCGCAATGATAGTACGCCGGAATGGATGAAGAAACTCCGCGGCGCAAAGACTGGTGGCGGGTTCATGAGCAGGTAGGCGGGTAAAGTTTGGTAACGCCCATGCCAGTGACGGCATGGAATACAGGTTCGATTCCTGACCGCCACTTTTTAAGAGTAGCACTGACGAAGTACAACGAAGCACATACAAAGGAGAAATATCATGGCAGCAACACTGAAAAACATCGGAAAATCCACGGCGGCGGTTATGAAGACGCTAATCGCACCACAGGTCGGGCATAGCTCGCTGTGCGATGTGATCGGCTACATCGAAAATGCAGGACTTCCCACCTCGGTTACGCCGGATTTCGTCGGTCAACGCCTGTTCGACACCACAAACTCGCAATGGTATTCGGCAACCGGAACATCATCGGGCAATTGGGTGCGCGAGGTTACGTCGGCAGCAGCGGTATCAAGCACGATCGGCGCAGCAGCAGCCCAGCCTGCAAGTGGTTCGGTCGCAATCGCAATGGAAAAAATCGGTTCGATTGTCACCATGACGATCACGCTGACTGCGGCACGGATTACCGTGACTGATGCAACCACATCTGGTTCGTCAGGGTCTCTGCAATTGTTTGATTTCGTGCAGGCCGGGATTCAGCCACTTGCCAGCCGACAGAATTACACGGCATTTGCCGAAGGTGCAGCGCTGACTACTGGCGCAGGTGATGCTGCCCATGTGCTCGGGCTGGGTTCTGTCGCAGCTGACGCCGGAGATGGTGCGCTGACTGGTACTGAGGTGGATTTCGCTGCTGTAACTGGCACAATCACCAACTCTGGCGGTACTGGCGCAGGGACAAAATTTGCCGGATCAGGAACGGCTATAGATGGAACCGGCACTGCGGCTGATTTGTATCTCAACTGGTCAGGCACAGCGGCAACCATCGACGCTACCAGCACGATTGATGTTACCGGCACTATCACGCTGGTTCTGGCATTGTTGGGTGATGACTAATCATGTCCGGCCAACAATCTAATGTGATTGATGATGGGCAAACTCCCGTCAAGCACGCATTCATCAACCCCGCGGCAACCGGCAACACTGCGGCTGTCGCGGCAGTTGCTGGCAAGCGTATTCTAGTGTGCGGCGTGGCGGCAGTGACTACGCTCGCCAACACGGTCAAATTTCAGTCTGCCACTACTGATATTTGCTCGGGCAAGCCACTGGCAGCCAATGGCGGCTATGTCCTGCCGTACAACCCATACGGCTGGTTCAAAACTGCTATTGGCGAGGCGCTGAACGCTAATCTGTCCGTAGCAACCGCAACAGGGATTGATATTGCCTACAAGGAGATTTTCTGATGCTTGGGCGCGTGATGAAGCTGCTGAAGAAAAGCGACAAGCCAAATCTCAAGCGGGAAGTGCCGCAAGCCGAAGAAAATGTGAGCATTGACGACAAGCTGCACGATCTGCTGAAAATCAAGAACCCATCGGCAGAAGAACGCTGTGAGATTAAACGCTTGAGAATGGAATTGGCCAAATAATGAATGAGATTGTTTGTCACGACCCTCTAGCGCCAAACAATACCGATGTTGATATTGTCAGGTTGATGGCCGATCGGCACGTCCGAGCAACTGCAGGCATGTCGGATTGGGCGAATAAGGCCAAGAAGTGCGTGGATTTTGTCGAGGGCAAGCAATGGTCGGAAGCTGCGCTCAAGAAGTTGGATGAGGAAGATAGGCCGGCGTTCACATTCAACAAGATCGCCCCGCTAGTTCGTTTGGTGCTCGGCTATCACAGAAACAATCGCACGGATGCCAAGTTTCTGCCTGGCTATGATGGCTCAGGCAGTAAGGAGGTGGCCGACGCACTGACGCGCATCTACAAAGTGGTTTCCGAGGTTAACCAACTGCCGTACATCGATACTGAGGTGTTTATGGACGGCATCATGACTGGTCGGGCGTTTTACGACTCCAGACTGTCATTCGATAAAAGCGACCTGGGGGAAATTGAAGTAAAGGCCAAAGACCCGTTTTCAATAAAGATTGACCCAGAAGGAGAGGACTACGACCTGAGTACCCATTCATTCATTATGGAGGATAGATGGGTGAATCTGGACGAGGTTGAATTCACCTACGGCAAGCGCGCAGCTCAACTGCTGGCTCCGATGGTCAAAGGTGGCGGGTACAACGGCGGCATTCCATCCTCAATCATGGATATGGAAGAAGAAATCACGCCATTCAGAACATTCGGCGGTAGCAAAGACCGGATGATCGAAGCATATTTCGCTGACGCATATGACATTTCACGCAAGAACATCAAACTGGTGGATTGCCAGCACTACAAACGGGTGATGGTCAGGTGCTTCGTTGATCTGGAAACCGGCGCGCGCGAACCAATACCAGACTCATGGGATGACGCAAAGATTCAAAAAGTCCTGCAATGGGCTGAGATGAAGTACAAAGAACGCCGCCAAGCCAACCCGCTACGAATGGCTGTCAGGCCGATGCGCCGGGTGCGCTGGACTACAATGGTCGGTGATATTGTGGTGTTCGACAACTGGAGTCCATACGAATCTTTCACGATTACGCCGTTTTTCCCCTATTTCCGGCGCGGACAGACGCGCGGCATGGTGGAAGATTTGATCGACCCGCAACAAGAGGTGAACAAGCGCCGGTCGGCACAGATTGACATCGTTACCCGCACAGCTCATAGCGGCTGGCAATACCACACAAGCGGGGTAAGCGAGGAACAAAAGGAAAACATCGAGCGCAATGGCGCGACACCCGGCATTAACATTGAGTGGAAGGGCGAGCCGCATATGAGGCCCGAACGGATTCAGCCAGCCGCCCCCCCTATGGCAATGGAGCGATTGGAAACAAAGGGCGCAGATGATCTAAAGGAAATATCCGGCATCAACGAGTCTGCGCTGGGGAATATCGACAGGGTGCAATCAGGCCGCGCTATTGAAGCAAGACAGAGGCAGTCTGTTATCAGCATCCAAACCTACATGGACAACATGAGTCGCACGAAGGAATGCCTTGCCCGTAAGGGGCTTGAACTGATACAGAACCATTATACCGAGCAACGCATATTTCGCTCGCTTGGCGATGATGGCAAAGACAAGATAGTTACCATCAACGAACGCCGCGCAGCCGGAGAGATAGTCAACGATATAACCAATGGCCGCTACTCGATTGTGATTGATGAGACACCGTTGAGCAGCTCGTTTATCTCGGCGCAATTTGACGAAATGATGCAATTGGCCGAGAAGGGCATATTGCCGATGACGCCAGCGGTCAAGAGCGCGATAGTCGAAGCGTCAAGCATCCCGCAGAAGGAAGCAATCAAAGCAGAGATCAACGCTGAAGCACAGCAAGATGGGCAAGCGGTTGATCCGGGCATCGAAGTTGCTAAAATCGGTGCAGAGTCGAGGATCGAGGTCGCAAAGATTGGTAGTGCTACAGACCTGACTATTCACGGGATCAATATTGAACAAGCAGGTATCGAAGCCGAGCAACAACCACAGCAGGGAATGCCAGCATGATCGTACTGGATGGAAAAATTTCCGACAAGAATACGCACAGCCTTCCGACAGAATGGCTCGGAGCACGACTGGTGGCATGGATGTTTGATGAGGCAGGCGGTTCTAAATGGTGGCTGTGCGCATTGACCTGCGAAGGCGATTACCGATATGCCAGCCACGACAACCAGCACAAGCCGCCGCTGGATCATGTGGAATATGCCCGGAATGTAAACCGTTTCGTGAACCGCGTAGCCAATCACGGCGGAGCATGGGTGACTGGATGGTTTGATGATGTGCGCTTCTATATGCTCTGGAAAGATAAGGACGGTGATTTACAGATACCGATTGAGTGCGATCTTGGATGGGAGCGCATTAAAGAATGGAAGCCGGAAGACTGGGCAGAGCAGGCAGAACAAGCTCACGCTTTATGGAAAGCGCACTGGGATGATCTGGAAGTATCGCGCAGTCAGCAAGTATGTTTGGCGCAAGGACAAAAATTAAGGCATTGATTTAGCTCAGGCATGAGCAAACGCCGCCACCGGGCGCAATCGGGTGAATCAGTAGCAGACTGTAATCTGCAAACAAAGAAATTGGGTCGCCGCCAAACAACGGGCGTTACTCGTCGCCGGAGATCGGGCGTATCGGCAATCCGCCAGAAAAGGATGTGAAACATGGACACGACACAGTTGGAAGCACCTCAGAGCGAAGTGGCTGAAGCAGTTGTTGATCAAGTTATCGCGCCACAGAACAGTGTGGATCGTGAGTTAGCGGAGGCTCTTGAAGCATTGAAGGCTGAAGAAGCAAAGCAGGCAGAACCTGAAATACAGGCACAAGCCGCACAACCTGGAAAGGAAGTGCAAGCCGAGTATAAGAAGCCGGAACATGACAAAGACCCGACCGCAGCGATCATTTCACTGCGCAAGAAGTTGCAGGAAACAGCCACACAAAACCTGCTACTTCAAGGCCAAGTCCAAGCATTGTCAAGCCTGCACCGTGGGCAAACCGAAGGCGAGCAACCGGAACAGGTTGAAGTCGCACCGGGAAAGACAGCGGAAACGCTGCAATCAGTTCGTGAGTTGAAGTTGGCACTGGCCGAGCAGTTCGATCAGGGCGATATTTCAGCAAGGGAAATGGAGCAGCGCCGCCAAGAACTTGATGATAAGGAATGGCAGATACGCGAAGCTGCACGACAACCAGTAGTGACACCTCAAGCCGATCTCCAATTGGAGCAGGCCACGGCAAAACTCGAAGCCGACTACCCTATATTGGCAATCCTGTCCGCCGACGACATGGCTCCACTTGCGGAAATCGCAATACGCCAAGCAGAACGCGAAGGGAATACTTTACAGGGTGCAGTCGGCACGCTCGAACTGAGAACGCGCATCGCCAAGCTGGCACAGCAGATGTATGGAGCAACCAACCAAACCGAATCCAAGACACCGGCGCCACTTAGCCCAGCGGCTAAGGCGCGCGAAGCAAAGCTCGACCTTGCTTCGCGTATGCCGCCGAATGTCGCAAACATGGGATCGGCAGCAACTTCAGGAACTATGACCGATGCGGAAGTGGAGGCACGCTTAAACAGCATGTCTGAAAGCGAAGCATTGAAGTTTTTGGATTCTATGCCTGGTCTCGCCAAACGAATTATGGGCGCGTGATGCTTTCAATAAGCCCGCGCCCTGAATTTTTGAGAGGATAACATCATGGCAACAACTGACTTTGGTGCGTTAAGCGCCTTGCAGAAAACAATCTACACGCTCAAGACCTTCAAGCAAGGCCGTGACGACTCGTTTTTCGGCTCGAATGGCTTCATGGGGGAATCAAGCTCGGATGGTAGCAAGCCCATTCACATGGTTGAGGAATTGACCGAGACAGAACGCGGCACGGAAGCGGTATTGCCGATGCGCGCTGACTTGACCGGCGGTGGTGTGGTTGGTGATAACCAACTGGACGATAACGAAGAGGCGCTCAATGTCGATTCGCAAACCATTCGCGTGGATCAATTGCGTAACGGCGTGAAATCCAGGGGTAGAATGGCTGAACAATCTACAGTTTTACGTTTCCGTACCGAAGCAAAGGATGCTTTAGCTTTCTGGCTGTCCGACATTTACGACGAACTGACGTTTCTGACTGCTGCTGGCCGGGCATACAGCCTGAACACTGACGGGTCTACTCGTGCCGCATCGCAATTGCCGCAACTCAGCTTTGCCGCCGATGTTGCCGCAGCTTCGACGAACCGCATCATGTATGCCGGTTCTGCAACATCTGAAGCTACGCTGACCGCTGCCGACACGATGAACTGGAACCTGGTAATTCAGGCAAAGGCATTCGCAAAGCGTAAACGCCTGCGCCCTGTCCGTGCCGGTGGACGTTCGTTCTACATCCTGGTATTGAGCACTGAGCAATGCCGCGATCTGGAACAGTCTCCAGACTACAAGAGCCTGACCGCCCAAGCATTGCCCCGTGGTCTGGATAACCCGCTGTTCAACAACGCTAAAAAGATTGTTGGCGACGTGGTGATCCACGATCATCAAAAGGTGTACAACACGCTTGGTTTGTCATCTGGTAGCAGATGGGGTTCTGGTTCTACAGTTCACGGCGCGCAGGCGATGCTGATGGGCGCGCAGGCTATTGGCCTCGCACAACTCAGCGGCAAGTCTGCCGGATGGTCTGAAGGTGACAAGACCGACCACGGAAACAAGAGCGCGATCGGTATTGGCCGGATGTTCGGTCTGCTGAAACCGCAATTCAAAAGCCGATACGACAACCAAGCGCGTGAAGACTTCGGTATCGTATCAATCAAAACCGCTGCTGCGACCAGCTAAGGAGGTGTGAAATGACTGCAAGAACAGAAGTAAATTTCCAACTGTACGACTCGGAAAACAAGATCATCTCCACCTCCGGTGGTGTGGTCTATGTTGCAACAGCCGATGGCGCAGCAAAGAACGCTATCACTGACAAGGATGGGGTAGCATTGACCAATCCCCGCGCTTTGACGGCGGGAAGCTGTTCGTTTTATGTGCTGGCAACAGTTGCTACCGTCGATCTGTACATTCAGGCGCCAGGTGGTCAATTCGTGGTTAAGAAAGGGGCTGTTCCTGGCAGTATGCAGGACATCCACATCGATACCGTGAATAAAAATCAGACGATGATTATTCCGGTATCGATTGCTGACACTACCGCAGCCACCGAGACCGACACGCTGTTTAATGTTCCGGAATCGTGTTTTGTCCTTGGTCGATTGTCCGGCATGGGTTATCGCCAACTGACCGCTGACGCGACCGAAACCATTGATGTTGGCTTGTTAGCATCTGAAACAGGTGGCGATGCAAACGGATTCAATGCTGCGGCTGTGTTGGACTCTACGCCATTGATGTTGGTTGGTACAAACGGTGCGCTGTTCAGCACCAATGCGCCGCACGCATCTGATTTTAACTTGGCGCGTTCAATCAGCTACACGTTTACCGCTGGAACCGATACGGCGGCTGGATTCATCATTCAGCCGATTTTGTTGGCGTAACATGTTTGGCCGGGGTGTAAAAACCCCGGCATTTTCTAACCACAACGGAGGGTGTATGACAACCGAACAAAACAAACAATGGAGCGTAACCGATTCAAACGCAAGAACATCGCCGCGCTTTCACGATATTCCAACCAAGATTAACGAGCATGGCGAAGTCATTATGACCAAGAGTTATGCACTCAGCGCAGACACGCCGACCAACATGCCGGAAGATCATGCCCGCATGTTTCTGACTGACTCTGCATTTATCGTGCTGAACGACAAAGGAGACCACATTACGCCGGTTATCAAGCGCGAAGGCGGAATGGGTAACTTCAAACTGGGCGAAAACGAACTGATTGCCGAATATGACGAGATTTCCAAGGAAGCGCTGTTCAAGCGCTGCAAGATTCTGGCCGGCTCCGACAACATCAAAGAACGGCTGACGCCGAAGGAGGAAATGATTACGTTCCTGAAAGGCCACGGCAAGAACAACATCGGGCGTTCACGCGGCTCTGAAGGCGTGATCGGAGAGATGAACCCAGCCGAACTCGATAGCCTGCTGGACGCATAATGAGCAAACTCTGGAAAGCGTCAGGTATCTGTGAACGGTCGCTGCGCAAGATCGGCGCATTCTCCGTCAATGACAACGCGGCAGACTCAGGGGAACTGGCTGAAGCACTGTACTGGCTTGATCTTGCTGTTGCGGAACTGGCCGGGACAGAACGCTGCCACTGGCTGATACCTCAAACGCTTTCCATTGCGCTTACCGCAAACACCGTTTCATACGACCTATCCAATGCGCTCGGCACATCGAACCCGACTGACGGCGTGCTGTTTCCATTTGAGGCGTGGATAAGGGATTCGAGCGGGGACGATGAGCCGCTGGAAATTATCCGGCGCAAAGAGTATGAAGACATCAACGACAAGGACGCGACCGGCGAACCTACTCACATTTACATCGACCGCCTAAACGAAGATCAAAACCTTTTTGTTTACCCTGTCCCGACAGTTTCAACCTACTCGATCAGGCTGGTCTGCCAAACATTCGCAGCAAACCTGCTCGATGGTACACCTCACTCAAGAGGTAACGTATCGCATGGCTTCTCAGCCGAATGGCAGCGCTGGCTGATCTTGCAGAACGCGGCTGATATTGGCTCCGGCCCGGTGCGCAGATTGCCGACACCTGAAATCAACGACATGCGACAACAGGCTGGGGAAGCAAAAGCGCGGCTCATGGCCTACTCGAACCGGGAAAAAACCTCACAACCACGGCGCACAAGAGCGCACGGAGCATAATACATGAGCGCAGTCCGTATATCAGAATTCGACATCTGGCGACCGAATTATGGCGCGTCAGTAGTTTCAATCTACATCGCTGGCACAACAACGCTTGCTTCAGTGTATACAAACGAAGCGCTTACAGTTGCCGCAACCAACCCGCAAACACTAGCATCGCAAACCATAGGCGACATTACCTATGGTAAGTTCACCGTTCCTCTGTACACAAGTTCGGCCTATTATCTGGACATTGACTCAACAGACCAGACTGGCATAAGCAGGCCACCTCTCATCACGCTTGATGCGCAGGACGCCAGTAATGCCACCGTGCTGCCGACTGGCGGAACAACATCGCACGCGCTTGATGAACTGTTTGCTCGCTGCGTGTGGGCTGAAGATCATGGCGTAATCAATACTACGGCGGCAACGAACAGTACAACGATTACCACGGCCATCGGCATTGCCTCAGCGCAAGGCGGTGGGTATGTGCTGCTACCTGACAACGCTTCCATCAATTTCAACCAACTTTCAGTGTCGGCGGGTGTTGTTCTGGTTGGATATGGCCGGTCTGGATTGCCGACCGTGCTGCAAAGCCAGGTTGCCGGGAAAGCAATAACGCTCGGTGGCGATGGCGCCGGATTGATGAATATCGTGGTTGATGGCGTGAACAACGTAACAGGCGGCATTGGCGTTTATTCAAAGGCCGGCGACGAAACGATAATGAACAACGTCCTTATCAAACGGTTCGCTACCGGCCTTCACCAGAAGGGTGGACGGCGCGCAAACTGGCGTGAGTTTTACATCGACGCTTGCGGAACTGGCGCGAAGTTGCACGGCGACAGCGGCGCAGGCGATGGTGACGGCGGAGACCAGTGGCGCAACAATCGCTGGATGGGTGGCGTGGTGTCAAACTGCACGACCATCGGTGTGGATTTGTCATATGAAGACCGCAAGGCATACGAGAATACCCTGTCTATCGGGTTCGAGAACAACACCGGCACCGGGCTGAAAATCAACGGTGCGCGCATCACGGATATATCGGGATCGTGGTTTTCCGGCAACACAACCAATTTCCTCATTCAGGACGACACGCTGGCTACCGTTACCGACAACACCGTAATCGGCGTCAAGTACAACAACGGGTCGATTACCGGCGGGGCAGCCACTTACAACGGGCTGTGTCAAGACGTGGTATTTGACGGTGTTGCACTGTCCGATGTTGACTTCACGCTGACCAACGTGACCAGCAATATCCTGTGGCGCGATTGCACCGAGGATTCCTTGGTAACGATTGCAGGCACAGGGACGAGGATTACGCGCAGCCGCGCCATGTTTGGCGACTCTCCTGCGTCTGCAGTGACAACAACAGATGCAACACCATTAAAGGCATGGGAGATCAGCCTTGAACCCGGGCAAAAAGCATGGCTGGAGGCCAAGGTAATTGCGGTGATGCGCAATGGCATTGATTATGGCTTCTACCATATCAGCCGCGCAGTGCATCGCCCAGGTTCGACTCTAGCCTATGACGCGCAGACGGCAAACTTCGTGCTTGGCTCGGTACTGACTGGCGCCACCAGCGGGGCAACTGCGCGTATCACTGCCGACACAGACGCAGGCACAACAGGAACGCTCACGCTGAAGGATATTATCGGAGCGTTTCTGGACAACGAGATTATTACCTGTAGCGGTAGCGGCTCGGCTACGGCAAACGGCATATTAGTTGGGGTAAATGCAGTCCTGTTGGGTTCGACGGTGGTTATCTCAGCAGCGGTAGAAACTGTTGTTGGATATGGGGCTGACTTTGTAGCCAGTGCCGGCAATATCGAGGTACAGGTAACGGGCGCTGCAGCAACAACACTCGACTGGATTTGTTCGGTTGAAGCTGTGGTGAACTAGCATGTCACAATGGGAAAATTTGGAAATATCTGCAAAACTCTTCACCAATGTGCAGGAATCCTGTCTGTCAAAGAACGGGGCAGCTTTAGAGAATGCCTTCGGCAATGAAGCGGGCGGATTTACCAGATTTCCCGGATTGAGCGCATTCGCCACACTGACCGGCAAATCCGATACCTACCTCGATGAATGGCGCGGCGACCTGATTGCTGTTTCAAATTCACGGGTATGGAGAATCAAAGAGGACGGAACCGCGACCGACGTAACAGGCGTGCCAGTTTCGGGTACAGGCAGGGTGCAGTTTACCCAAACCCCCAATGAGCTGGTAATGGCGGCAGGCGGACAGATAATTCGACTTGCTTCAGGCGAGACTGAGATACTTTCCGAAGATGCGCCAATATCAACTCACGTTGGGTACATCGAAGGCTACCTATTGGCAATCGAGCGCGACACGGAGAATATGCTGCACAGCGCAGCCAATGATTACCGCAATTGGGACGCGATTGACGTGTTTGCCGCCGATGCGCAGCCGGACAGACTCACCGCAATGATGATTACACCTTACCGCGAAATACTACTGGCCGGAGCAAAGTCTCTCGAGCAATTCGAACGACTGTCAGTTGCCAGCGAAGTGCCATTTGCAAGGCGATGGGGTATCGGTGAAGGGGTGGCATTACCTTACACGCTGACCTTTGCCGACAATGGCGTATGGATGGTCAACAACAATTATGAGTTCGTCAGGACTTCAGGCCAAGTATCTCGGCCAATTTCCGATGACATTGGCAATTCGCTGCAAGGGATTGACGACTATTCGGGCGCGTGGGCAACTCCTGTACTGATACGCGGGCAGAAATTCGTATTACTGCAATTCCCGAACGCGACCAACGACTACACGACCAAGGGCATCACTTTTCTATTCGACTACCGGCAAAACCGCTGGTCAACGCTGTACGGGTGGGACACCACAACATCAACACCCACAAAATGGAACGGAACCAGTTACTTTCAGTTGCGGGGTAGGCACTTTGTCGGCGGCAAAGGCAAGGTAATGGAACTTAAGACAGCGACATACCAGAATGATTCTGCCGTGCAGCGCGTACTTATCCGCTCTGGGCATTACGATAAATTCGGGGAATGCCGCATAGACAATATCCGAGCAAGGTTCAAGCGCGGACTGGCAAACTCGAACGACTCCCGCCCGGTAGTCGGGTTACGGGTCAGGCGCGACAACAAGCAATGGACGAGATGGAAAAATATTGATCTAGGTCGATCAGGTGAAAATGATATGTGGGTTGAATTCGGCGGCATGGGATGCGCGAGCACGTTTCAAGTCGAGGTACAAATGACCGACGCGGCAGAATTCGAACTGGTAAAGATGCAGGCATTGATAACCGGGTTGGGATACTAATGGCAACTCCAATCAGGCCACCACGCATGACCGGTGATGCGCAAGTTGATCTTGCCGGAGCAATTGAATACCTATGGGCATGGTATCGCGCAATCGTTCAGGAAAACGAATACGTCAGGAATAGCGATGTTGGCACAACTGTAACTCAGTTTGACGCACAACTTGCAGCAATTGCCGCGCTCACCCCAACAGCAGCAGAAAATCTTCCATACTTCACGGCAGTCAATGCAGCGGCTTTGACATCGCTTACCGCGTTCGCCAGGTCAATTCTTGACGATGCGAACGCAGCGGCAGTCAGGGCAACGCTTGGACTCGGTACTCTGGCTGTACTCAACACTGTCGGCACAACAGAATTGACCGACGATGCTGTCACCTACGCGAAGCTTCAGAACGTTAGTTCAACCGACCGCCTGCTTGGCCGATCAACGGCAGGCGCAGGCGATGCTGAGGAAATACTTTGTACGGCTGCTGGTAGGTCGTTGATAGGCGATGCCAGCGCATCAGGCCAAAGAACAACGCTGGGACTCGGCACAATAGCCATAAAGAACGTGGGAATCACGGCCACTATAACCACGGCGAAGCTGACACCAGCTGGTGCAGATGGAAGCATGAGCTTTGTTGATGGCATTTTAATCGCCCAAACGCAAGCAACTTAAGGAAAACAATTATGGGATACCAGGACGGATTTGGCTTGCGCCCCGGCAGGACGCAAGACAAACTGAATTCAGACCGCAAGGATACGCTATCGACTGCGCGCAATGCAGCGTCAGGATACCGGGCTGCCGGCTCAATTTCGCCATACCGCGCACCAGATATGTCGCAGGCGGGGTTACCAGGCGAATCTCCGTTAAGCCAGTTCAGCGTTCCGCAAATGCAAATACCAGAAGCACCCGGATTACTTCAAACGGCAGGAACGGCAGTAGGTACTAAATTAGCAGGTGATGCCGTGGAGCGCGGCGCAAGCAAATTATTTGATACATATTTTCCCGCGTCTTCTTCGTTCATTCCCGGTGCCTCAATTAAAGCCGCCAACCAGGCCGCAGACCCGATCTACGCATTGGGCGACTCTGAAGGATGGTGGGCTGGATCGGTAGGGGAGGCGCAGGCTGAGCAGGAACTGATAGGCGGAGCGCCTGAAGCGGGCGGCTTTGGCGAAATGATGGGAACGTATGGGCCATACATACCAGCAGCCGCAAAACTGGTTCAAGGCGATGTTGGCGGCGCGGCAAAATCTGGAATTGGGACATATGCAGGTCAAGCTATTGGAAATCTAATTGTGCCTGGTATCGGTGGCGCAGTCGGCGGATTCATCGGTGGCGTAGTTGGCGGCGATTGCTTCATCACCGAAGCAACTATGGCCGGGCTTGGCGTTCAGGACGACGAAGCCGAACCGCTGAAGGTGCTGCGCTTTTTCCGCGACAAGGTGCTTGCCGGGACACCGCAAGGCCAAGCAATGATCGAAGAATACGAAAACATTGCTCCTTTGGTGGTGGAGGCTGTAGAAGCAAGACCTGACGCAATGGAAATTTTCAAACAGCTTTACGAGCAGTTTATCGCTCCAGCGGTCGAGGCCGTGAAGGCTGGGAATTATCCTGAAGCGCTGCAAATCTACGCGGCAATGATCGCCGCTGTAACCCCGTTCGCTCAGGAGGCAATGCAAATGCAAGATGCCGTGATGCAAGAAGAACCGCAAGCGGAAATGCAGCAAATGGGCAACCATGCCGCTCAGGTGGCGCAAAACCCGCAAGTCGCACAGCAGGCAACGGGCGCACTAAATCAATTTAACGCAGACGATCAACGGCCAACTTCAGTTAGATTCGGAAAGGGGTAATCATGGGATGGGCTGATGCTTTATCGGGTATAGACTGGAAAGGCGCTGCAAAAGCAGCTTTGCCGGCGGCAATTGGCACTTACATGGCCGGGCAGGCCAATCAAAGGGCGGCGCAAACAATCGCCAATGCAAACGCAGCAGCCAGCGGACAAATGTTAGCCGGTAGTCAGGCGGCGAACAAGCGCTACACCGAAATTGCCGAACGCACCGCCCCGGCAGTTTCTTATCTGCAAAGCGTTATGGCCGACAAGTCATTAACCCCCGAACAGCAGCAGCGTGTTACGGATACCCGCAGGTTGACCGGACAAACACTGTCGAACCGGTTAGGCGGCAGATCAGCCACGGCAATAGCGACAAGGGCAGCACAAGACCTTGAAAACAACATCTACAATACGAATCGGGCGCGCTCAGATCAGGCAGCAGGTACGCTGGCCGGACAAAATCTTGCGGCGATAAACGCTTCAGCCGGTAACGATGTGAACCTTGGCAGCAACTTGGCAGGCATGACCGAGCGCGCGGGGGAAAACGTGGCAAGCGCAGGTATGGCAACTGGACAATTGCAGGCGCAGATGGTGGGTGATGTAATGAATCCGCGTTCGGATGCATTGAGTGTATTGCGTTCGATTATTGCCGAAGATCGCAAAGGTACTTACCCCAACACCAAAACCACAAAAAAGGTTTAATCATGGTTCAATTCATCACATCTAACCCGGTAATAGACCGGATGAACGCGAACCAGGCGCGCGCATTACAGGAAGAAGAAATTGCCAATCGGCTCTTGGCTGCACACGAGCAGCGGCAACAAGTGCAGACACAGGATGATTTAAACCGCGGTATTGCCGGGATATGGGCGACCCCTACGGCTGCCTCAGTCGCGCAATCGCCACAACCTATGCCTGTTGCAATTCAAGCCGCAAATCAGACAACAGACCCGATATACGCATTGGGTAACCAGCAAGGCTGGTGGGAGGGTTCTGCCGGTGAAGCGGTACTGGCGCAGGAAGCAGCATCGGAAGCAGCATCGCCGTTATCTGGCTTTAACGCGCAACCACAGGATGATCGGCTTCAGCGAGCGTTACGGTTGGCAGCGGATACAAAGGGTGGCGGGGCAACGGCTATGAAGATGGTTGATGCGATACAGGCGCGCGACAAGGACGCAGCACTAGCCGCACAAAAGCGCAAAGACGCCGTTCATGTCGAAGTCATCAAGATGCTCGGCGAAGGCAACATAACCACGGCTGGCGCGCTGAACAAGCAATACGGGCTTGGGCTAGACGGGATATTTAGCAACCCGAACGCATTGCAGGTAACGCAGGCTCTCGCGGCAAGCCAGAAGAGTTTCAAGCTTTCAGACGATCAGGCGCTTGCCTTCCAAGAGGCAGGCGCGCAAAAGTTTCAGGAAGTGTACAACTCGACGCAAGACATGGTGCAGGCAATGAACGCCGCTGTGATGGCCGGGCAGACTGCCGCGAAAGGGGTTCGCAAGGTCGGCAAAAATTTCCTCGTAACACCACGCGGATATTACGATCCTGAAGCGCAGGATTTGGTGCGCGACAAAGAAGGACGTATTGTTATGCCAAGACCTGACAGGACTGGTGCAGCTTCGTCATGGAAGGTCGAGGGTAGCGAAGTTTCCAATGCCTTTAGTTCGCCGGCTAAGGATGAAAACGGAAAAATTATCATTGACCAATTTACGGGGAAGCAGGTGCAAAATCGCAACGTTGAAGAGGAAAGAAAATTCTATAAGTGGATGCAGGATAATAGAATAACAGACACCAACGAAGGATTGGCTCGGTATCTTGGGATACCATACTCTCCACCTGAGCGCATGGTCAGAACTCCTGACGGAAGGGTAATTCCATTAAGCCAAGTTGCAGCGGATACAGAAAGAATGCGTACCGGGAAAGCTCCATCTAAGGGCGCAGAGGGCGCAGAAATTCCAAAATTACAAATACCCGCACCAACAGAAAATACACCGGCAGCATTCGCGCGCAGAGCAGAAAGTGAACGCATTGCCAAGGAAGGGAAAAAAGAAGCGCAACGATTGGCAGAGCAATTTATATTGAAGGCAAATAGAGGGATTGGTGATCCTGCGGCGGCTGAGCAGGCATTACAAGCTGAGAAATTACATCCCGGGACGCTAACTCCAACGCAAAAAGCGCAAGCATTGGAACTTATTCAAAGAATCAGAGGTAGGTAACATGCCACAACAAGCAAAATTGCCGGAAGGGTATAGCTTTGTCGATACGGAAGGGTATAGCCTTGTCGATGACGTGAAATTGCCGGAAGGGTATAGCTTTATCGATGAACCTGCGCCAGAATCTAAAAAAGAAACAGGAGACACATGGCGCGGCGCAAAGACTGCCGCCAAGCAATTGCCGCAACTTGGATACGGGTTGGTTGCTGGTGCTGGTGCAGTGGCGGAATCTGCCTTTGGTGAAGGCGGTATATCGACTGGCATAAAAAGCTTCGGTGTAAAAAAATACAAGGAAATCGGCGCAGATATTGCAAAGGATGCCAAGGAAACTGACTCGCTTACCTATTCATGGGATCAAGCCAAGCAGGGTAACTACGGCGCGATGGTGGATTGGCTACAGTATGGCATCGGTTATGGCGGCGTACAGGCGCTGGAAGCCCTTGCGTCTGGTGGTATTGGTGCGGCGGTCGGCAAGGCTACGCTCAAAGGCACTGCTGAGCACCTTGCTTCTGGCATGGTTGCTAAAGAAACGGCGCGGATTGCTGCAACAACAGAAGGCGCGGCTCTTACTGCTGATGCTGTTGGTAAGATGGCAGTCGCTAATGTTGCAGCGAAGATCGGAGCAGCAGTCGGCGTTGGCGCACAAGCGTATGGCATGGAGGGAGGCGAGATTGGCGGCGGGCTGGCAGAGGAATCAGTTAAGCGCGGCACAACGCTGACCGGCGCGGAGATAGCCAAGGGATTAGGTGCGACCTTGGCAGCAGGCAGCCTTGAGTTTGTTGGCGACAAGCTAGGCGTCGATATTATGATTGGCAAATCGAAGCTGTTTAAACCGGCGGCGGGAATGATCGGGTTGGGCGGAAAAGTAACGCGCGCAGGCGTGGCGGCAGCCGCAGCAATACCCGTTGGAGCAGGTGCAGAGTATTTCCAGACCGGGCTTGAAGAATACGGGCAAAGCAAAGAAGCCAATATCCTGCCGTGGAATCAATCCGAAGAGGCGCAAAGACAAGCGTTTGACGCTGCCGGACTTGGTGGTGTTGGTGGTGGCGGCATGGCGGTAGTTGGCGGTTTAATTTCCAAGCCGCAACCAGCGCCACAAGCAGACATACCGCCACCACCAACCCAACCATCCGACCGTGCCGACCTTGCCAATGTGCTGGCCGACCCTCGCCCGATGGGCGAGATTGTCAAAGAGCGCGAAGCACAACAGCTAAAGCCAACCGGAACATTCGGCCAGGTCGATGAGTTTGCCAATCTTGCCGCACAGGAAAGAGCGGACATTGACCAGCGGCGCGCAGAACTCGCACAGCAGCAAGCATTGCAACGCGAAGCAGAACTCGAAAGCGCTGACGCAAGGGTATTGGGTGCGCAACAAGCAGGAACCCGTCTATCGCGTTTGCAATTGCTGGATACTGTCTATGCCAACCCGAGCGAGCGCACACCCGGCATGACGTTTCTGGCGCAACTGGAAGCCAATTTCCCGAACAATCCAAACCCGACACCCGAAGAAAAGCGAATCATCTTACAGCGCGAAAGCGCCCATCAGGCATTCAAGGATATTCCTGAGCCACCTGCACAAGAGCAGCAGCCGCGCGAAGCATGGCAGCCTAAAGAACCCGTACAGCGCACTGAGAAGCCGCGTTCATTTGATGCGCAGAAGTCGCAGGTAGATGAATACGTTTCCAGCGGATTCAAACCGATCAATGGCGCGCGGTTCTTGGTCAACACTAAAGGCAAAAAACTGAAGCTGACCGAAGCCCAGCGCGAATACGTCAAGTCATTACCAAAAGAAGCGTTCAAAGAATCCGCAACACCGGCGCAAAAGCCTATCTCTCCCGCGGCTCAACCCGTGCCGACTGTTGCGGACATACAACAAGGAGAAGTCTATGCCGAAACAGTACGAAGCGATGAGGGACAAATTCGCCCAAGGAGCGCCGAAGGACAGCAAGAAGTACAACGAGGCACAATCGAAGGCGGCAGCGATTTACAACAGTCGGCACAAGAAGCCGGTATCGAACAAGAAGCACTCCCCGTTAAGCAAGATATTCGCGCAACCCTCAAACCAATAATCGAGCAACTGATTAAACGCAAGGCTGCGGCCAAGCAAATCAATCTGGGTGGGCATCTTGGAATCGCAATCAACAGCGCGAAAAAAGCCGCTGAAGAAGGCATAGGCAAGGCGTCAGTATTCAAGAAATACGCCAAGATGTTCAAGGGCAAGGACGAAGAAACGCATGTAGCCTTGATGAGTATTGCTGATGCGCTTGAGCCTGTAGTGATGAATATACCAGCACCCAAAGCGAAGGTTGAGCTTGCGCCTGAACAACTTGCCGAACATTCAGCAGTCAGGGAAGAGGCAAAGCAGTTAGGTATTGGAAGTCACGCCTTCGGGGGGATCGACACGCTGGTAACGGCTATCGCCAACAAGAAGAACGCGCTGACTGAGATCGCCTATGAAGCAGCGCTCAAGCAAGCCAACGAAGTCATTTCCGACAGTAATAAGATGGCCGACATTGAAGAGGCTGCCCATGCTATCCACGGCGCAGCCGATTCCAGCACAGACAGCCTGATAGGGTGGACGAAAGCCTACGAGCAGGCAATCAAGGATTTTCAACCGAAAGAGGTGAAAGATGAGGGTACTCAAGGAAATGCTGGACAAACTGCCACCGGAACAGCGGCAGAAGGTGATACGCAGCATGGCGCTGAAGTTGGCAACGAAGGAAATGCAGCGACGCAAGGCGAAGTAGCCAAGCCTGCCGCAGAAAGCAAGCCCGCCGACACCCAATTCGCCAACAACAAGATTTTCACCCAATCCGCAGTAGACGCGGCGCGCGCTCGTCTGAAGAAGAAGCTGGGCAACGTCAACAGCGGCATTGATCCTGAACTATTGCAGGACGGCCTGACGCTGGCAGGAGCGTACATCGAGGCCGGGGCGCGTTCGTTTGCGGCGTACAGCAAGGCGATGATCGACGACTTGGGCGATGCCATCAAGCCGTACCTGCGCAGCCTGTACGAGAGCGTGCGGCATTATCCCGGCCTAGACACGGACGGGATGACAACCTCGGTTGACATTGATGCAATCGCAACGCATCAAGAGGCCGCAGCGCCAGCAGAAGTGAAGAAGGAAGAAAAGAAGCCTGCTTCATTACCTGAAACTTCTGGCAATAAAATCAACACGCCCCCCGTTATCAGCGAGATTGTTAAACGGCTTGCTGGCGAAGGATATAAAGGCATAGCAGAAGCCAGGGCGCACCTATCCGATCTTACTGGAACTCCAATCAAGACCGGCACCGTAGAGGCGAAACAGGCTGACGAGGCGCTGGAACTTGCTGCCGTGATGCGCGCAAAGGAGATTGTGCGCAAGGGAATAGCGCGTGGACAATCTAGCCAAGCGATTTATGATGCGCTGGTTGATCTGTACGAGAACAAGATGCCTAACCTGAATGTGCGCACCAGTACATCGGTGGAACAGCAAGCCTATTCAACACCTGTGCCACTGGCATACATCGCGTCAAGACTGGCCGGTATCAACATGGAAAGCGTGGTAGCAGAGCCGACCGCAGGAAACGGCGCGTTATTGATCGTCACCGACCCGAAACTCGTGTTTGCCAACGAGTTGAACGCGGATCGCGCCACGGCGCTGCGATCGCAGGGTTATGCGAACGTCAGCGAAGAAGACGGAACAACCTGGAGCCCTCCGCAGAAGGTGGATAGCGTGATTGCGAACCCGCCTTTCGGCGTGGTGCGTGACGATAAGGGCGTTTCCAAATCGTTCAAGATCAACGAGCGCTACACTACAAACGAGATTGACCATGCGATTTCGCTGAATTCGCTCAAGGCGATGAAGGACGACGGTACTGCCGTGCTGATATTGGGCGGAATCAAGAGCGATGATGTGGCGGCGCGTTCTGACGCATACAACTCAAAAGCCAAAAGAGCGTTTTACTTGACGCTTTATTCGGAGTACATTGTAACTGACCACTTCACCGTTTCTGGCAGTATGTACGCCAAACAGGGTGCGGCATGGCCGGTTGATGTAATCGTGATTAAAGGGCGCGGCAAATCCTCAAGGAGCCTTCCCGCCGTTGATGTGCCACGGATAATTAATGATTACGTCGAACTCGGAAAGGAGTTGAAAAATGAGCAATCTTCAAGCAATAGTCAATCGGTTGGAATCCTTGCTGAACAAGGAGAAGGCAAGCCCGCAAAACCTTCGCCAAATGGAGCGGCAGTTGGAGGAGGCGGGAATGGCGGGATCACTCCCAACGGAGGACGTGGGGAGCTTCTGCCACAATCTGCTGGCAACGTTGAGCGAACTGACACCGCTGGGAATCGGAAGAATGAAAGCATTGTTCCTGTATCAGACCTCGGAAGAGTTAATGCAGGACTTGATACCGAGCAATCACCACATGGATTAGTACGCGCCGACACCAAAGAAGAGGCGGAAACATCCGGCCAGGTTCATTACGTCCCGACTTCACAGGCCAATAATATTGGCACGCTGGTTCCCAAGAACATGGGGACGGCGATCAAGGCGGCGCTGGCAGCACTCAAACAGCGCATCGGCAACATTGACAACTACGTTGCCAAGCAACTCGACTACAAACTCAACGACCTTTCAAAATACTTCTCTGCCGAACAGGTGGACGCGCTCGGGCTGGCCATCGACAACATCAGCAACGGCGGAGGGTTCATTATTGGCGACCAGACCGGTATTGGTAAGGGCAGGATCGTGGCCGGGCTGATAAAGTACGCCATCAAGAACGGCAAGACGCCGATCTTCGTCACCGAGAAGCCCAACCTGTACGGCGACATGATGCGCGACCTGACCGACATCGGGATGCCGGACGTGAAGCCGTTTATGACCAACAGCGGGGAAGAGATACCGCTGGATCAGGATGCCTTAAACTGGCTAGACGAGAAGGAAAAAGCCAAAGCAAACGGAGATAAATCGCCTGCACGCTACGGCAAATTCCTGAAAACCCCTGGCAACACCACGGCGCTGATGACCGGCATGATGGGCAACAATAGCCTGGGTGCGCATGATGCAATCTTCACCACCTACTCGCAGATGCAGACCGTCAAAGGGGAGCGTACTGCGCGCCAGAACTTCTTGGATCAATTCTCTGACGGGGCGATTGTCATATTCGATGAGTCGCACAATGCGGGCGGAGCGGGTGGAGAGGGAGCGGCAAGAGGTAGCAAGGCGGACGCGGCAACAGAAGCCAGTAATCGCGCAAACTTTGCACGGACTATTGCAGGAAAAGCTCACGGTGTTTTCTATTCGTCGGCCACCTACGCCAAACGCCCGTCTGTAATGAGCCTGTATTTCAGGACATCCATGGCGAAGGCGGTCAAGGATATAAAACAGCTTGGCGCTGCCATTTCCGCAGGAGGTGTCCCGTTGCAGCAGGTCGTGGCGACGATGCTGGCCAAGGCCGGGCAGTACATGAGGCGCGAGAGGTCTTTTGCTGGGGTTGAGTACAACGTGAAAGAAGCCGCTGTCGATAAGTCCGTGGCGGAAAACGCATCCACCATCTTCCGTGCAATCAATCACTTTGACGAACTGAAGCGCGTAGGCGTGGCAGAAATGGCGCAGCAAGCCAAACATGATGCGAAGCTGGTTACTGAGGACAGATCGACCGGCGGAGCGGGGGTGGAAAGCCAGAATTTTACCTCTGTACTGCACAACAATATCGCGCAACTACTGCTGACGCTGAAGGCCAAGTCTGCCGTAGAGGAGGCAGTTGCCTCGTTGAAGGCTGGAAACAAGGTAGTGCTGACGCTATCCAACACCATGGGCAGCTTCATCGAGGAATATGTCACTGAGAACGACCTTAAATCAGGCGACCCGATAGACCTTACCTATGCTGACCTGTTGCTACGCTACCTTGAGAAGTCGCGCCTGGTAACGATAAAAGACGCCTTCGGAGGAAGAGAGAAACACCGCCTTACCGATGATGAACTTGGCTCACAGGCTGCTGCCTTCTGGAATTCCACCAAAGACCGGATACTTGGCATGGATTTCAGGAACATTCCGATCTCGCCTATCGACTATGTTAAAAACGAACTGGCCAAAGCCGGATTCAAGACTGGAGAAATAACCGGGCGCCAGCACATCATTGATTATTCCGGTAAGGTGCCGGTATATCGCCAGCGCCCTTCTTCAGAGCGTGAAATTTCTGGCCGCATGGCGATGATTAGCAAGTTTAACAATGGGCAGCATGATGCCATTATCTTAAATCAATCGGGTGCGACCGGGTTATCTCTGCACGCATCGAGCAAAGTCAAGGATCAACGCCAGCGCCACATGATAATCATGCAGGCTGAAGCGAACATCGACACGCACATGCAGATGCTTGGGCGCGTGCATCGTACCGGGCAGGTTATCACACCAAAATACACCCAGTTATCCGCAGACATTCCGGCAGAGAAGCGCCCGGCGGCAGTGTTGGCCAAGAAAATGGCCAGCCTGAACGCGAACACCACGGCCAGCGCCAAGAGCGCATTCACCGCCGAAGATTCGCTCGACTTTATGAACGAGTACGGCGACCAGGTGGCTGCCGAGTTAATGCTGGACGATCAAGAATTAAATGACGAGTTGGGCAAACCATATAAAGGGAGTGCCGCCGACAGTGCCGATGATGACGGGGTGATGCGTAAGGTGACAGGGCGCATTCCGTTGCTGCCGTTGGCCAAGCAGGAAGAGGTTTATCAAAAACTGGAGGATAACTACCGGGAACTGCTGGCGCACCATGACGCGCTTGGAACGAACAAACTTGAAGCTAAGACGCTTGATGCTGACGCCAAGACCAAGGAAAAGACCGAGATATTCAAAGGAACTGAAGGCGGCAACCCATTCGAGCAAAGCGCCTATGCTGAATCGGTGGACATGAAGAAGCAGGGTCGGTCATACACACAGGAGCAGGTCATTGACATGCTCAAGGCCGAACTAATCTCAGATTCAAATGATATTTCAACCCTGCAAAAGCGCGGCGCGCAACTAATGAACGATACGCGCTCGACATTGCAAGCAGACTTCAACGAGTACCGCAGGGAAGTTCTGGACGACATAGAAGATAACAAGCGACGTGATGCGACAGGTGCGAAATTGCACGAGCAGATTGAGCGGGTAATGCAATTCATCCGTAGCAACCATGTCGGCAAGACCGTCATCGTTACCATAGACGGCAATGCGCTGCACGGCGTCATCACCAAGATAGTGCGCAGGGAAGGCACCAAAAACCCGGCAGCCGCCGGATCATGGAAAGTAACGATCGCGGTTGCCGATGGTATGCGCCACATCACCCTGCCGCTAACCAAGTTCACGCACGGATTTCAGTCTATCGAGGAAGGTGTCCCACACATCGGGGCGCTGGACAGTAGTAATTCTGCAAACACATTCAAACTGTTCGACACCGCGCAGTCATCTTCGCGGGAGTACCGGACGATCATCACCGGAAACATCCTGGCAGGCTTCGGAAAGTTCAATGGCGGGCAGATAGTCCACTTCACTGACCATGAAGGGAATATGCGCCAAGGTATCTTGATGCCGGCCAAGTTCGATCTGGAAGCGGCGATGAGTAGCGGGTTGATTCCATTAACTCCAGATCAGGCTGCGCGCTTCCTGAAAGAAGGGACTGGCGGACGAGTCATTAAAAGCGATGATGGAATTGTCAGAATAGGCAATGTCAGTAATGGCGATTATCTGTTGCGGGTACCATCTAGTAAGGCAGAGGGCGGAAAATACTTCCTGCATAAATCACTGATAGCTGCCGCCGGAACAGATTTTATCAAGGTTGGCAACGATATGCGTGTCACGCTTAACAGTAACCGTGATCTGCGCTCGGTATTGGATGCACTGTCCGCCATGAATGTTGTTATGGGAACAGACTCATTCCGTGATGAGGCCAACAAAATAGCGGGAGACAAGGCGGAGCAAGCAAAAGGAGATAATGCCAAATTCTCGCGCGCCATCTCCGGCATAACCAACTTCACCCCATCGCAGATCACCGAATCCCTGCGCCAATCCCCGTTCGTCGGCAAGATCATCGACAAGCTGCTTGCGAGGGGCGAGAAGGGGCAGCGCGGCGGGGTAATCGTTGCCAAGGATATTGAGGATGCGCAAAGGCTGTTCGAGGAAAAGACCGGGCGCGAGCTTGGGGATGATGTGCTGCAATCTGTATCTGGTGGTGACGCATGGATTTATAAATTTTGGGCGCACAGGACATGGAAGTCTGAGCAAGAAGCAATAGATATGATTAAGCGGCGCATCATTAACGACAACGAGCGCACTGGCAGTATATTCGGCATGACCGACCCATCTATCGTAGAAAATTTAAATTTCGTAAAGTCAAAAGGGAATGAAGTAAAACTTAAAGTGGCGAAAGAAAAGGCTCAGCTTATTGACTGGCCGCAACAAGAGCCTGACGGGAACAATGCGCCGGTAGATTGGGACGCAATTGATAACGCGGATAACGGAACATATGCCGGCATATTGAAAGCATATGGTCGTGGTAAAGGCAATGGTTACAGGGCGTGGGTTCCTATTGAGATGTTGCCAACCCCAAAAGGCGAGGACATTAAAAGCGGAGTTCTTGATCGAGATTCTTATGCGCGTGATGAATTGGCAAGAAGGGGGGCGCCACCACCGCTAAAGGTGCGTATTGGGCCAAGAGGGAAAATAGAGTTGCTGGACGGGAACCATAGACTTGCATGGTACAAGGAAATGGGGTATGACAACGTGCCGGTGTTCGTTATAGACGAGCGTCCAGACATTCGCTACAGCCAAGACGGCGTAGTCCAAGGACTCCATGACCGCACCAGTGGGCTAAGTTTTCTCGTTGCGAGTCATTTGACGAAAGAGACCGCCCCCGGCGTATTACTCCATGAAGTCGCCCATGGCACCTTCACCCCCGAAATGCTGCAAGAAGGCGTGAAGCTAATCGACCTGCGCGACAGCCCGCTGATACCGAAGGCTACGCGGGAGTTCTTGCAGCAGGTGTATGAGAAGATTGAAGCCGGCAAGCGCCTAATAAGCGAGTACGGGAATGCGACTGAACATAATTTACAGGAAAGCGCCCCGTACCTGATTGAACACGCTCTACTGAAAGGCCGCCAAGCCGGATTTAGCGCCATTGATTCAACCTTCTTCGACTTCATCCTAAGCAAGTTCGGCAAGCGTATCTCAGACCTGGTGAAGAACTGGGTAGCCAAGGTAAGAATCACGCTGCGCAAGCACGGCATCATCACCAAGATTTACGTTGATGATTTTATCGCGCTTGCCCAGGCGGGTTTGAAACAGGCCGTCCGTGGCGAAGTGAACGCAGACGGCGATGTTGTCAGTGGATCGCGCACACCCAAAAATCCTGACATCAGCCACAGCAAAGGAATCGTCTATGAAATACAACCAGAAACCATTAGTGTGCTGCCTGATTCCGGAGCCAATCTTACCGAGTTACGACGTGCAGCCGCAAAGCTTGACGCGCCGGAAAAAGGCATCACCTTCCGCATCGAAGACGGTAAAGCCATCGCCACCGGCCCGGCCAAGACAAGGGTTCCAGATAGATTCAAGCGTTTTGCCAATGAGCATGGATTAGTTCTATCCGTCAGGCAGCGCACCCCCATGAGCGGGTGGGGAACGAATTATCTTGGCGACGGCAAAACCTCTCAAATCAGCACCGGAACTTATGCCGAAAAACCCATGCCAATCGCGTACCGCGAAAGCGGTGCGCTGTACTTTGGCGAAATAGGAGAGCAAAGAGAGAGCGGTTCAAACACCCAATTCAGCATCGCGCCCATCTCCCCTGCCGCCCCAGAACGTGCCGGCAAAGACACACCGGAACCAAAAATACCGCTAGTATCGGAGCCAATACCAGGCAAGCGTTTCACGCTGCAAGGAGAAACACAAGCGCAAAGACTTCAACGAAAGTCACAAGACGCGCAAATTCGCTGGAAGAATGTGCAGGATCAGGTTGTCAGTCAAGGTGGCACCGTAACTGAAGAAACTGACGTGTACAAAGCAATGGAGCGGTACCCGGGTATAGTTGCAGGGAAAATGCTTGAGTTTGGCCGCGATGTTCAAGAGCCATTCCTGAAAAGAATTGTCGCTGCCGGCACAACACTTGATGAAGTAAGCTTGCTTGCCTATGCGGAACATGCGCCAGAACGTAATACGGGAATAGCGAAAATAAATCCGCTATTTCCAAATGATGGTACGCCAGGAAAGTCTGGTTCTGGCATGACAGACCAAGACGCTTTAGACATTATCGACTACATCAAATCACTTCCAAACGCCAATGAGATATTTGCCCTTGCTGAAAATCTACGAGAGATCGCTGATAACAGGCTGGACAAATTAGTAAAAGAAGGCGCTATGTCTCAGGAGCAGGCAAACGCTTACCGGGCAAAATACAAGAAATATGTCCCATTGAAAGGGTTCGAACTTGTGGATGAATCTGGGATTCCGCAAGAAAATGGGAAGGGGTTATCTACCGGCAAAAAGATCGACATGCGCGCACTTGGAAGAAAAAGCCGCGCCGGTCAAATCGCCCAAAATATATTCAGGGATTACGAATTTGCAATAGCTACGGTAGAGAAGTCGGTTGTCGGCAAAGTGGCGGCTGCTTTCATTAAGGCAAATCCAGACAGCGCGCTTTGGTCGGTTGATGAAGCGCCAAAAAAACCGGCCTACGCAAAGGGTGGAAGCGTTCATCAGGTAGTGTACTTTGGCAGCGTGGTGGCAGAATTCGTTCATCCTGTAGATGCGAATGCATATGCAGAAGAGTTAAGATACAAAGCAGACGTAGAATCAAAAGATGTAACCGTTGAATCACATAGATTGCACCCTGAAGGGGTTGTAATTCAACGTGAAGCGCCATTCGACCCGGAAGCTGAAATCAGATTCTTGCAGGACGGGAAAGAAATGCGCGTGCAGTTAACCGATCCGCTGATGACGCGCGCATACAACAACATATGGCATCCGCAAGTATCACATGCCTTGCGTGTGCTGAATGATTACAATGTTTGGTTGCGCCAGATGTACACACAGAAAAACCCCGCATGGTTTGCCTTGAATATCTTCAAGGATATTCCAAGCGCAGCGATTTATACAGTAGGAGAATATGGCGCTAAAGTTGCGTCAAAAGTTCTTGGAAACATCCCAAAATCGCTTAAGGCAGCATGGAATTTTCACCACAACAAATCTGCCGGGCCAGAGATGGACGGCATCATCAAAATGTATCTTGAGAATGGCGGGTACACAGGGTTTGCATATGTTGGCGATATTGAAGCGCAAACACAAAAGCTTGAGGGCATGATTCACCGTTATACATCATGGGGTGAGACGGCAGAAAAATTCAAGAAAGGCCAATATAAAAAAGGTCTTCACGACGCCGGCGTCAAATTACTTAACTCAAGATTCATTGCATGGATCGAAGCTTTAAATACCACATTCGAGAACACAACACGATTGGCTGTGTTCAAAGCGGCAATTGACTCAGGCTTGAGCCCAAAGCAGGCAGCCTCGCTTGCAAAGAACGCGAGCACAAACTTCAATCGCCGTGGCGAATGGGGGCCGAACATGAATGCTGCGTGGTTGTTCAGCAATGCAGGTATTCAGGGGACAAGAAATGTTGGTCACGCGCTGTTCTTTTCTAAACATAAAGGGCAGGTATGGGTTTTGATGAGCGGATTTATTGCGTTAGGAATAATGGCTGGGCTAATGAGCGACGATGATGATGATTTAATTGATGATGAAAAGCGGGGCAAGGCGCTGATTTTCAAGTTTGGTAACGCTCAAGTATCAATCCCAATGCCGTATGGGTTTGGATTCTTTGCCGGGTTCGGGCAGCTCATAGTTCAAGCGATGAAACACCCTGACGAACGGGAAAAAATAGCCATCCGTATGGCAGATTTAACAATGTCGCACTTCTCTCCGTTCGGAAACCCGTATGCTGGGAGCCAAGCAAAGATTGAAGGCTTGGCAAATCTTACGCCAACCATAGGCAGGCCAGTTGTAAATACGATGGTCAACATATCCCCGTTTGGCGGGATGATGTACCCGGAAGACCGGTATGGAAATAAGCCAGACAGCGAAAAAGAATGGCGCGCGACAAAAGGGACGGTCTATGACATTACGGCGAAATGGTTGAATCGTGTTACTGGAGGCGATCAAGCTCAAGAGGGTTTGGTGTCCGTATCGCCTGAATCATTGAAGCTTGGCGTAAGTACTTTATTTGGTGGTGCCGGACGCCTCGCTACTGATAGCGCGTCTTTGTTGTTTGATATACCAAACGAAAATGTGAAGGCTAAAAACATTCCGGTAGTTAAATATTTCTATCAAAAAGTAGATACAGATAATTATATGAACAGGTTTTACAGAGACTCAAGACAGGCGTCTGATGCATACAAAACATTCAGGGCGTATGTGAAATCAGGTGACGTTAAATCTGCTGAATCGTACCTGGCAGAAGAGCATTTAATGATTTCTATGGGCAAACTTGTTCGGCGATATTCAGAAGCTATTTCAGAAATAAGAAATGCCGAGGATGAGATCAAAATAGACAAAAGGCTGACTGCGGGAATGAAGAAAGTAAGACTGGCGAAATTGGACGCAAAAAGAAAAGCGATTGCAGAAAAATTTAACAGCCAACTAAAAAAAATGTAACCAACATAAAGGAAAAATCATGCGTAACTGCATAACCGAGTTTTCGCTAGCCAACCCGATTTACACTGGAGCCACAGTCAATTTCTACACAGTATCGGCAGGCGTCAAGACGAGTACGCTTGCAACGTTATATTCCACTATTACCGGGTCGGAAACCCTGGTAAATCCGCAACAACTCGACTCAGACGGCAAATTTAAACAGGCGGTGTACATAGGCGAGCCAGTGATAGCAGCCATAACCGGGTTGACCATTCCAGACCACGACACCGGAATTATTCAAGCTGTGCTATCTGCCGGGTCGCTGGCTTCCGTGCTTACAGATTATGCAGCATCCGGAGGATCGGCGCTTATTGGGTTTACACAGGCCGGAACTGGAGCAGTTTCAACGACAGTTCAATCCAAACTGCGAGAGCAGGTAAGCGTTAAAGATTTTGGCGCATTTTCCACCCCATCAGAACGCACGGCAGCGCTATCTGCGGCACTCGCCGCGCATGATGCTGTGTTTATCAATTCTGGCACCTACGACCCTATCGAAATCTCAGCTTCAAATAAAACCTTATTCATGGATTCGGGTGTTGAGTTCAGGTTGCCAAATGGAACTGTTGAATCAAGCGCCGTTACTGGCCCGGCCGTGTTCAAGGTGAGCGGCAGTAATGTCACGATCAACGGTAATTTTACAGTCAACGGCAACAGGGCTAACAACAGTAGCTATTCACTCCCTACTTCTGTGCGTATTGCTTCCTGTTACGTGACGGGCAACAACGTGAAATTCTTTGGCGAAGTTCATGTGAAAGATGCTTATTGGGTGGGTTTCGCAGCCGAATATACAGCAGATGCGGTTAACCACATTACCGGCCTCTATATCCACCGACTCAACGTCACGGATGCCGATTACCACTCGGTAATGTTGTGGTCGGTGACGAATTGGCGCATAGATGATGTTGTTGCTACAGGCGGAACTCCAGGCACATGGCTTTACGGCACCAAGGATCAGCGCATTAGGCTCGGGACTCAACTTGCAAACACTTCTAAGTGCAAAATTGGTTCAATTGGATCAATTACCAGTGACCGTTATATCACATTCACAATCGAGAATGGCGCGCATGATATTACTGTGGATGTTGCGAACACGGCAGCGGGAGGGAAGATTCAAAACTCCTCCCGCTGCAATGTTGGAGTATGGAGCGCATTCGATACAAGCGTAGAAAACCAGGCTTATGGTTTAGCCATTATCAATGTCGATTCATGTAGTATCGGTGTAGCTGTAGTTAAGAACTACGACTGCGACAATGCCTTTATAGGATATGCTTTTGCAATAATTGGCGCAACTGACTGCACGATAGGTTCAGTCTTGGTGATAGACTCGCTTGCCAACGCCGGTGTTGGTTGCTTCGATATGATCATAACAACGGCATCTAATCTCCATATTGGGCAGGTCACGCTGACAAGTCCAGACGGCACAATAGGCGGCTTTCTGTTTGATTACGATGTTGCTTACGCCCCACAGCAAAACATTACGATAGATTCCATAGTATCCGCAGGGCATACTGGGTATGATGTAATCGTGGAGGCAACGACGCCGATTAAAATCGGTACGCTCAATAGCGATGCGGTGGAGCAATATCCGAATAATCGCAACAACATGGCGGTAGTGCGCGAATCGACATGGACGCCAACCATTTCACGCGCAGGTTCGACGGTCACATATACAACTCAAATCGGTAACTACTCGGTAATCGGCAAGATGGTGGTGGCGCATTTCAATATCGTCGTGGACACGGTTTCAGTGCAAGGTACTGGGTATTGGGCCATAAGTCTTCCTATCACCTCAAGAAGCGCATACCCATCTCAGGCTGGCGAACTGTCTCTTCGATCTCCTGCTACCACTGCGCTAGGAATTTATGCGCCTACGGGATCAGCGCTAATGTACATGGTGGCGGCAGCTGGAAGTGATGCCTACAACGGCGTGCTCGGAACTGGAGCGCTAAGTGGCTCCATAGCTTATATGATTGATTAGCCAGTCCGAGTTTCGGTTTCCATCTTGGCGGCTTATTGTAACTGACCGATGCCCGCCCGTAATTCACAACTCCGGCGCAGCCCCTTAGTACACGTTGCACGTCACCTTTTTCAATTTTATGAGCGTACAATTTTCACCATCCGCCAAGTGTCCGTTTTCGTCGAGCGTTTCGCTTATCGCCATTCTCAATTTTTCTATTTCAGATGCCATTTCTTCAATTTTTTTGTTAAGCCGTTGCTCAGCATCCCACGCTGTAGTTTTGCTCATGTTGATTCTCCTGAGTAAATAATTTTAATGTGATTTTCAGCACAGAAACATAAACAATACTCGATCAGGCTGGCCCCTCTCTTTTTACTCATTAAAGCTGTTGATTCCCTTATGTTGATCCATTCACTCTCAATCCCCGGCACGATCTCCGCCCCCTCGCCCGTGGCTATTGCATGGCCCGATACCAGCAAAACCTTCCATTGCGCGGCTGTGCGTGGCTTTCCTGCCCAATTAAGGCCGCTCTTGGCTATATCCGAGCAAATTGCATGGAATTTTGCATTCTGCTTAAGCGTTCGAGTTGATTCCCTGAATGTGACCATCCACCCATCCGGAACCGTCCGGCACATTTCCTGCGCGCGCTGGCGTATGTCCGGGCGATTAGGCGGGAAGATGTAGGTTTTCATCGTGTGCGCTATGATAACGATTCACGTAATATGCTCTTGCGTCCGAATCCGCTTTGCATTGAGCCATGACTTCGGCTATACATGCCGGGCAGGTTTCGTTAATGCCTGCCAGCCATGCATTGACGGCCTCTCTGTCGGTTAATTTTTCGGCCAAAATTTCCGCTCGTTTATCGCCCATCTCTATCTCCTACTACAATACTAACGATTCCACATATTCATTCGCATCGTCATAACCATAAATGAAAGTTACCGGAATTCCAAACCGTCTATATTTTGTTGCTTGTCGAGTGCTTTCCAAATTTGTTTTATGGTTAGTTGCATGAGCTTTTATTTCAAGCAATTCTATGGCTATACCATTTTTGTAAATTACCAAATCAAAGCGATAATGCTCATTTGTTTTTTTATCTGTAAATGTTATCTCACCACGAACATCAACACCCAGAGACTTTAATTTTGAGTAAAGCTCTGCATGAACCTCAAATTCAGTTGGATTGCCATCTCTCGTAGGGACAACAAAAGATGATGATACTGGCAAAAGTTTTACCATAACTGTCTCCATAACTAAGTTTCTATCACCCAAGGCACCCCCTATCCCCATAGGATACGAATGCCCAGGCGTCACCCCCATAATGGGAATCTCGATGCTGTAGATTTTCACTACATGCCCTCGGCTTCGAGATTGCACCAGCCGCATGGATTCTTTCGGTTCTGCCCCGTCTCGCACTAATTCTGCGGATTACCATGTATCGTTTTCTTCCGAGCAGCCCGATTAGGCTCGCTGACTTTAGGCGCGGAGTGCCTGCCCCGCGTTACAGTTGCTTCCTCAATATCTGCGAGGCCTTAAACAGCCCAACCGCCTGGTGGTAATCATTTACGTCTGTACCCGTTACCGGCGGCATCCACCATTTAAGACCACTTTCTGCCGCTGCCTTCTGACCGACACCAGACACATCGTTGTCCGCGATCCAAAATGCCGCAGGGCAGCGTCTAGCAAGCCGTGAGGCGTTCCCGACGCTGAATGTGGTGTAGATGGTTGCCGGGACTTTTGCAGCGGCTAGAATCGCGTTTAACGAAAGCGCGCTGGCATAACCTTCGACAATGAAAGCGCGCCCGGTTTGCCCGATGGTGAAAGTCGCGTCATTGGTACGCTGGCCTGAGAGGAATTTCTTTTCGCCAGCGGTTCCAATTAACTGACATCCGCATATTGCTGCGTTGTAAAACATCGGAATAACCAGTAATGGGTCTTGCTCCGGGCGGCGCCACACATTGCCAAGCATTTCAGGAAATCCCTTCCCGGAAAGGTACGCATGAAAATCAAGTTCTGTTTGCTGAAGTATCCATTTAGCTTTCTTTGCCGCAATCACCTGTTTGATTCCGCGCTCTTTAGCGTATGCCTTGTGGCTGGCTTCCATGCGTTTCTGCATGTCTGCGCGGTCAATCTCATTCATGGGCTTGTCTGGGAACCATGTCACATGCTCGGTCATAGTTGCCCAATTGATGATGCTTGCGTAGTCCCCGCCGTGGAAATACCCGCCATTACGCTTGCTCGGCTTGTCCTCAGTGCCACATCTTACCCATCGACCCTGCTCAACGTGAGCTATTATCAGGCCGTGGGCGGCGGCAAATTGGTGGAAGTCTTGGCTCATTTTTTTGATTTCGCAAATTTAATCAGCTCATGCAAGCAATAATTAGAAACCTCTATTGATGGCTCGGCGTATTGTTTTTTCCAGTTGGGCTGAACTTTGAATTTTGCTTGATACCAAAAGTATGCGCTACCTTCTTTTTTGTTGTGCTTGCGGCAATATCCAAGCATCATTTGATACCATGATTCTTTCATTTCGCTGCTGAACTTTTCTGGCTTTTCTGACCCAGTTAATTCAATCATTTCACCCGGCATATTTTCAGCGTCGTTTTTTCTTTGCCTGACGTGTCCGCAGTGCGCGCAAATATCTGACCTTCCCGGCCAGATGCAGCCGCACTTTGGACATTTTGCGGCATCTTTTTGTTTGTCAGTCGGTTCTTTTCGTGATTTTTTATCTGCTTCTGAATTTAATTCAGTCACCCCATTATGATATAGCTCATTCCAGTCGTTCAAAAATCTTAACCAGTTGCCGGTATGGTCTTGGATTACACATATTTCCTTGCCATCATGCGATCTAGCACCTCTTCCAACCATCTGAACGTGCTGGCTAAAACTCTTTTTGAGCGGCCTTGCGAGTATTACATGTTCAATATCGGTCTGGTCATATCCTCTAGCAAGCATGTCAACAGAGATAAGCATGTCAATTCCAGATTCTGGTTTTGCAAAATCAGCTAGAACTTCTTTTTTGTACTCATCGTCAACACCGCTTGCTAGTTGCACGGCATTAACCCCGGCCTCGGCAAACTTACTAACAAGTTCTGCGCCATGCGCTATCCCGCAAGAGAAGCATATCGTCTTTCTGAATCCGCCGAACACGTCCATAGATAATTTTAAATAATCGCTTACAATATCGCCAACTATTTGCTGTCCGCGCTGTTCAAGCTCGTCTCGCTGCCAATCACCGGCAAGAACTTTCACTCCTTTTGTGTCAATTTCGTGAGCAACAAAAATTCTGAAAGGGACAAGATTTTCAAGGTCAATCAATTCTTTCATTGTTACTACAGACACAACATTGGTGAAGTATTTTGCGATAAGTGGATTAAATGGTGTTGCTGTGGCTCCGACAATTCTTAGTGTTGGCCTTGTTTCAATCATGTTTATAACGCTCTTACGCATCAAAACATGAAGCTCATCTAAAAATACAATATCAATATCAGGCCATGAATCACATTTTTCTAATGTCTGAACGCTTGCAACTTGCACCAATGATTTGTTGTTTTTGCGCCAGTGTCCGGCCATCATTATCCCGTGTTCAATGCCATGAGAATCAAGATGTGCAGAAAATTGCTCAACTAAGTTTCTGCGTTCGCAAACAAACATGCATCGTTTATTTTTAGCTATCATAGCTTGTATCATTTTAAGCATGATTACGCTCTTTCCTGATCCGGTCGGAGCTACTAGCACTTGCCTTGTATGACCATTGCGGAAGCCATCGCGCAGCCGCGCGATTGACTCATCTTGATACTTTCTATCCTCAAGAGGCTTCATATTTTTTCAACTTCCTTTGCAACAGTTGGCATTGTTTTTTTAGTGCCGCATTTTCTGCAATATATGAATTGTTCTGACTCTTCCACCCATTATTCAAAATGATTAGCTTTCGATTATCTTCGGTAAGAATTTCAAGTCTCTTTATAATTTCCTCCTTGCCATCATCGGGTATTGTTCCAGCGGCAAGATGGTTTTTGAGTCTGTCGTTTTCCTCTGTCAAACTATCAACAGTTGATTTAAGAGCGTCAACAAGCATTTCGTTTTCGTCATTATCTGACGGGGATTCATGTTCAACGGTATCTAATCCGGTAACGTTACCGGATTTTGGTTTGCCGGTTATTTCTCTGACGGCCTTGGGTAATGTTGTTTCACCACGCCCCACCGCTTTTGCAAGCTCGGGGTCTGCTTTGGCTACTTTATCGGCATTGCGCTGGGTTTTTTCAGACGCCCCGGATTTAGCCTGTCGGCTTGCTACGGTATCTAATCCGGTAACGTTACCGGATTTTGGTTTGCCGGCTGTTTGAGCTTTAGCCCAGTTCTGCACACACGAAACGATCGCGGCTGATTGTCCAGGTGTCAGGTGTCTGCGGTGAAGGTTTGCGGACAGGACGTATGCTGTGATGTCCACTCCGCCATATTTCATAAAATCAGGCTCAATTCCCAATTCAGCGCAAGCGGCGTACCTATTGCCACCGTCAAGGACAAGCCCATCGTGGATGATGATAGGCGTGCGCTGGCCGTTTTCTTTAATGTCTAGCTTGAGGCAGTCAAACTCATAGCCTGACATGCGGGGAAATAATGAACAAAGTGGGTGAAGTTCCATTTAATGAGCCTCCGAAGTGCTGATAGCGATCATTTCGCGCAGCTCGATATTTTCTATTTTGAGATGTTCGTTTTCTGCCAATAAGGCGCGCATACCAATATCGTTCATTGCAATAGCGCCGAACAGAAGCTCGTTGCGGTGTTCTAGCTGTGCGTTTTTGGCTTCTTCTTGCTCCAGCTCAAGTCCGATAGATTCAATCGTTGGTTGGGAATCCGCAACATGGTCATCGTAAGAGTAACCTCTTGGTACACCCATTTTGTCGAATTCTTCGCGTGATATAAACGGAGTGCCGTCTACGCAATAAATAGTTTCTTTTGTGGATTTTGTTGCTGGCGTGTGCGCCATGATGTTGCTCCTCTGTAAGCTATTTCCCATTGTATTAAATTCAACAGCCGGGGCAGGGAAAGAGGATGCCCCGGCAGCGCATAGAGATCAGGCTATGCACTTGTTGAATAGGTATCTTTCGATAACCTTAAGCGCTCATAATACATGATCGCAAATTATTTGCAATTTCTTGAGTAATTTAGTTTGCATGGTGTAAAACTCGTCCAATATCGTTTAGCACCCCAGAAGTGGGGTCTAAATTACGTTATGCCTCATCATCAGCCACGATTCCGAAACTCTCAATTTCAAGGTCGTCCGCGTCCAGCCAATCACTTTGCCGGTCACACAGGTCGCCCACCCTTTCTTCTGCGCGCCGTCTGTCGCTGCGGTCTTCCGCCGACAGTCCGTTGTCCAGTGCCTCGAACTTCTCGCGGGGCATCTTCACCCTGGTCGTGTATTTCACCCGCTCGGTGATGGTCACTTCTACCGTTACTTGTACTTGTTCGCTCATGTCCTTGTCCTTTCTTCGTTGCCAGAAGAGGCATAACCCTACGGTCGACCCCGTTCGCTTCGCTCTCTGGACGCTGCGCGATGAGGCTGCGCAGCGCCGGTCACCTACACGTTAGGCACTACCATAAATCCTCACTGTACAAATTCGGAGGGTGAGCCAATGCCTCTATCTGCCCAGCTTCAATTGCAGCATTTGCAGCCTCTTTTCTATCTGCAAATGTTCCGTCACTCATCACAAATCCTTGTTCGCCACGCGCTACAATCAATTCGCTTCCTGCGTTCGCGTAGTGCAGCGCATGAACGGTGTGGTGATGCCTATGTGGTGGCGGCAGAAAATGAATTACCCCATCTTCTGTTTTTACAGCCGCTGCTATCGCTTTACGTTTCATGTTGTCCTTTCGCGCCTAACCCATCATTTTTCATCGCCTCTCGCCAAGTTGCCGCCATTCGTGCGGCATATTCGATTTCAAAAAATGATTTGCTCACAGATAGCGCCCCAAAAACATCCGCATATGTGCAGTTGTTTCCTTTCATGCTCTCCATAATTACTTTCATGATCGCATTGTGTAGCTCGTCAGCCTTGCTCATTTCTTCCCTTTCAAAGTCCGCCCAACCCGGCGGTCAAGTTCGTTCCGCTTCGCTCCACTGGGACGCGCCTACGGCGCGCCCCTTACCTTTACGTTAGACCCCACATAGGTCAGAGCGTAATTGGCTCTGCACTTTGCCCATCGTACAAATTCCTCAGGTTGAGCTAATTCTTCCCATTTGCGCCAATCGGCATCAACGATCCCCTGCAAAGTTGCGCGCAGGCTGGCAACCTCAGCTACCGCGCTGCATGCTCCTGGTGTTGGGCAGCCACGGGGTTCGGCTAACCCGGCGTTTATCTGCGCCTTGAGGTCTTTGTCTCTTGCGATTAAAACCTCCAGTGCGTCCGCCGCCTCATCCGCTAGAGTGTCCGCATCATCAAATTCTGGCGGACGACCTAGCGCGTCCTGGAGTTCGCGTAACCGCTCAATTAGTTGTTTGTGGTCTATCATGCTTTTCTCCTTGCTGTTAAAGCCTAACCTTTCCTTGTGATTATGTTCAGTTATGTATTCCATGTTTAAACTCCATTGAAAAAGACGTATAACCCGTCAATCAACCCGGACTCCGCAAAAGCGCGCAGCCGAATCCCATTACATCTGTCATGCGGCCTTTACCATCGCCCCGATTCCACGGGTGTTTGAATATCACCCGCTGGTTTTCACAGTTGCAGCAACATTTATCATGCCACTCTGGTTTCATGCGGTGCATTCACGATTGTGTTCAATCGCGCTCTCAATACCGTGTTCATCATAGCATTCCTTACACATGTCGGTTTGCGTGTAAGGGAACAATTCTTCGGGGGCATTCGTTGCTATCGATATTGAAATATAAACAGCATCCTGCGGTTTGCTTATGCCGCACACACAACAAGCTTTCCGTCTCCACCCATTTGGTTCGCAAAAATTACACATTTTGTCTCCCTTGGTTACACGTTAGGCATCATCATTAGGCCATTCCCAATCCACTTGATCGAGTGGTTTGCCGCAGTAGCAGCAGAAACGCATATCGTTTAACATCGGGGTTCCCTCACTGATAACAAACATGCCATTGCAATCTGTGATCCAAGTGCCGTCTTCATCCTCAGTCCATTTGCACATTGATATTGATCGCCTTTGCTTTGAATGCATCTGCCTGGTTGTATGTTTTTGATGCGTTGTACCGGAAGGCGGCATCACCAGGCATACAGCTATTCCCATCTTCGCAAAGTTCTGACGCAAGTTCTTCTGCGTCAGCAGCGCTTTCTGAAAGTACAAAAATCTCATAACTTACGGAGACCGAATACAAATCCATCATTCACCTCGTGCGGTTATAAGATTTTCAGCGAATATTAATGCGTATGATTTCGCGGCCTCCCATTGTTCGCTCGGTATTCCAAAATCCGCAGGATGCGGAGGTGCCAACACCGCTCTTTCTCTGGCGTTGAAAGGGCGCGTTAAATCATGCGCCCCGAAGTCAGGCTCAGCTATCAGCATGGCGATAATTGCATGTAGTCTTTTTTTGTCCATTTCATTCACCTCCATCATTGAATTCATCGCGCGCCTTTTTCAGTATAAAGCCAACCCTGGCCGAAGAAATGCCATATTTTTTGGCCAGCTTTACTTGCGTACATTCCGTTCGCCTGTGCTCTGCCAGCAATTTAGCTCGGCGTCGTTTTGCTAATTCGATTTCTCGTTTTTTTTCCATGTATTCTCCAATATTGACGCATTAGAGCATATCTAATTATTTTTAGCAACATGTTGCGAAACATGTTGACATGGCATTAAAATTCTGGATAATAACGAACTGTCAGCGATGACATGAATACCAGTAAAGCGCGAGGGGCAAATTAGATTGCAGCGGTGCGCCGGTACTAGGGGATGAACTAGAGCTGAAA